>Ga0172379_10012058_pt1 | contig 10174 bp, 5 predicted proteins | sample GrowelOW334metaG_FD_119756 | JGI IMG/M metagenome (GOLD analysis project Ga0172379, IMG submission 119756) | Groundwater microbial communities from an aquifer near a municipal landfill in Southern Ontario, Canada - Groundwater well OW334 metaG | ecosystem: Environmental > Aquatic > Deep...
GACTGTAACGGAAGATCCATGCCCGTCAGTGTTTCGGAATGTCCCAGGAACAGGAAACCATCCGGTGCCAGGCGTCCGCAGAATTTTCGCAGGAGTGTTTCCTGAGTCATCCTCTCGAAGTAAATCAGGACATTGCGGCAGAAAATGGCATCGAAGGTTTCGTGCAGGCCAAAATCCCCATCCATAAAATTGAGCCTGCGAAAATCCAAGCGCTTTCTCAGTTCCGGTTTGACACGTACCAAGGCACGGGACTGATCCTTGCTCTTCAACAGATAGCGCCTCCGGTATTCCAAGGGTACGGGCATTATTTTTTCCATCTCATATATTCCTTCCATGGCGATGGACAGCACCTTGGTGGAAATATCCGTAGCCAGCAGGGTCCACTCAAAGGAGGGGTCCGCACGTCGGTGTTCCTCCAATACCATGGCCATGGTATACGGTTCCTCCCCGGTGGAACAACCCGCCGACCATATCCGAAAAGGTGCCGTCCCCGCCTTCCTCCGTTCGGGAAGCAGGCGATTCAACAAAAAATCAAAGTGATCCGCCTCGCGGAAAAAATCGGTCTTGTTGGTGGTTACCGCATCTATCATGTGGATGAGTTCGGTCCGCGTGCCCTCCTCTCCAAAGACATAGTCCACATAGGAGGAATAGTCAGGCAAGGCGAGACCGCGAACCCGACGCGAAAGCCTGCTTTCCAGCATGACGCGTTTGGCCGGGGGCATCTTGATGCCCAATTCCCTTTCGATGAATTCACTCAGACGACTGAAATCCCGTTCTGTCATGGCCAGGGGAAAAGGTTGTGCCGCGGAAGGCACCGAGCCTTGTCCGGGATCGAACCCCTTCCCGTCAGACTGCTTCGGAAATTGAAGCGCCATCGTTTTTGAGCCTGAGCATTTCTTCCTGCTGTGCCACCAATCCCAAGCGGTTGACGTCGACGATGAGCGCGACCGTGCCATCCCCAAGGATGGTTGCGCCGGATAGCCCGTCCACCGATTTGAACATCCTGCCAAGCGGTTTGATGACGGTCTGGTAATCACCCACAACCTGATCGACCACAAAGCCGATGCGGGCATCATTGGCGTTCACCACCACGATCTGCTCGATATCGGGCGGATTACCGGGAACGTCGTATAATTCCCGAATACCCACATACGGGAGTATTTCATTCCTGTAATCGAGCATCCGGCGACCATCCACGTGCCTGGCGTGCTGGCGGCCTTGAATTTCGATACAGCCGTCCACGGAGGCGAGGGGTATGACATAACTCTCTATCCCGACTCTCACCAGTAAGCCTTCTATTATTGCCAGGGTAAGCGGGATACGGAGGCTGATGGTGGTACCTTCGCCCCGTTTGGATGACACAGACACGATACCACCCAACGTATCGATCTCCCGCTTGACCACATCCATGCCCACACCACGGCCGGACACCTCGGAGACCGTCTGGGACGTGGAGAAACCGGGCGCGAAGATGAGTTGGAAGAGTTCCTGCTCCCCCAGGACCGCACCTTCCGCAACGATTCCCCTCTCGATAGCCTTGGACAGGATGCGTTCCGTATCCAGGCCGCCACCGTCGTCGGAAACCTCTATAAGAACGTGGGCACCCGAATGGTTTGCGGACAAGGTCACCGTGCCTTTTCTTGGTTTGCCTGCCGCCTCGCGCCGGGCAGGAAGCTCAATGCCATGATCCACGCTGTTCCGCAGGATGTGCACCAAGGGATCGCCAAGCCGTTCTATTACCGTCTTATCCAGTTCAGTCTCCGCACCGGAAGTCACCAAATCGATTTCCTTGCCGAGCTCGGATGACAGATCCCTCAGCAAGCGCCGGAATTTACTGAAGGTCGAACCTATGGGCAACATGCGGATGCTCATCGTATTGTCACGCAACTGGGAAACCAGGCGCTCGAACTGTTCGGAAATAACGGATAGACCTGCATCGCGCTGGTTTGAGGAAGTCTGGTTGAGCCGGGCCTGAAGCGTAACCAGCTCACCCACCAAGTCCACCAGGGCATCCAGTTTTTCACTGGCGACGCGGATGCTCGTGGTACTCAAATCCTGCTGTCTGGATTCCTTCAACTTTCGCAGATGATTTTGCTCATCCAACGCGCTCTTGACTTGTTCGGGGGTGGCAATCCTTTCGGAGACAAGAATCTCGCCCAGCCTTTTTTGGGTACCTGCGACACTTTCGATACGATCCGGGGTGGTTATGCCCCGTTCGACCAGAATATCGCCTATGCGCTTTATTTCCCTGCCATCATAATCTTCGGCATCATTTTCGGCCCCTTTCTTCTCGATCAGGATCTCACTGGAGTCTTCGAGAAAAATAAAAACATCGCGGATGGCATCCTCACCCTTGTCCGTCAACAGGTTTATATCCCAGGCTACGTAGCAACTTTCGGGATCCATGGCGGAAAGGTTCGGAATCCTTTCGGTGAGGGGTTGAAGGGAAATCTCCCCCAAGGATCGGAGCTCGTCCAACAATAGTAGCGGTTTTGTACCATTACGGAACACATCGGCACCTGGGGCAAAGCGTATATGGAAATTTTCCTTCATGCTGTTTTCCGGTGACCCCGGAGACGAATGTTCCGCTATTCCGTCATCAGACTCGGAGGAAAGCACCACACCAGGCAAAACGGCCAAATGACCCGGCAATTCGGAAGCTGCCTCCCGTTCCTTTACCCTGGCGGCTATGCGCCTTGCCGAATGGCTTTTGAATTCGGTCACCAGCGCCTCCGCATCCGCATGGACCTCCGCTCCCGTTTCGGCAAACATCCGGCTGATCATATCCCGGGCTTGCAAGGTAAGATCGATGAGTGTCCGATCGGCCACGAAAGCACCTTCCCGAAGCAGATCCATGATGGATTCGATTTCATGGGTGAAATGGGAAATTTCATCGAATCCGAACATCGCCGAAGAACCCTTGATGGTGTGCATGGTACGGAAAACCGAGGAGATGGTATCCATGTTGGATGGATTTTCTTCCAGTTCCAAAAGGGTTGACTCAAGATTGTTCAGCAGTTCCACGGCTTCTTCCCGAAAGGCTTCCTTGAATTTTTCTACCATCGTTCAGCACTCCCTGATTTTTTCACCGGAGGGACAAATAGCTCGGCTTCTATATCGTGCACGTTTTCCGAGAAAGTCCTTACGAAACCCGACACCCGCAGCGCCCTCAGGAACTCGGGTCGTACAGTCCCGCCAAGATGGAAGGCCTTCCCGGTTTTGCGGGCTTCCAGCCAGGCCGCAACGAGCAGTTGGATAATGGCCAGATCGACAGAGTCAAGGAGGGATACGCTGACAACAACTTGGGAAGCCTGGCCGAACGCGGCAAGTAGTTCGGAACGGACTTCATTCGCCCGTTCCACCGACAACACACCTTCCCAACTGAGTACTTTGACGGATACACCAGCTACGGCCATAAACACCTCTTGCTAAGTATAGGTCTTAAAGCTTCGATGGCAAGGAGGGAAATTACAGGGTGTCACTTATATCCAGATACGCAGGCAAGCGCATGACACTCTCCAGATAACCCATACGCCTCTTCTTGACGAAAATGTCGAGCATCGCCCACCCACCGTCCTTATCGACACGAAATCCGTTCACGGTAACAGGATCATTCTCGGAGAGACCGGCCTCATCGGCTATGGAGCCACGGAGCACACGCTTGACGATGAACTGGGGGGAAAATGGCCCCCCTCCTGAAGGAGCCAGCAGCAGGCCGTAAAGAGGTACCGCCAGCCTTTCACGGGTATCCTTTTTGGAGGCTTCCAGGAGCGGCGAATCCGGGCGTGGAGCACAGAGCAGGGTATAGGTTTTTCCATCCGACAAGGACAATGCCACCAATTCCCCCGGTCGCCTTACGAGCAGCATATCCTGAAGCTCGGTGATGGACACGGCCTTCCTTCCGTCGATGGTGAGTATGCGCGTCTCCTCGGCAATGAGCTGCTCGGCGGCCGGTGTGCCGGGAGCTACATAGACGATTTCGACGCCATCGCTGCTCTCATGCAGGGTAAGTCCCAACCACGAACGCTCTACCAAACCACCAGAATACAGGTCCGGCAACACAGCGGCGAGCCTGGACACAGGTACGGCAAAATTAAGGCCCTCAAACTGTTCGATACCCGCAAAGACCACTCCCGCCAATCGCCCTTCGGCATCCACTACGGGGCCGCCGGAATTACCGTGATTTACGGCGGCATCAATCTGCACGACATCGCCCAACTGAAGGAAACGGCGCCCGATAGCCGAAACGATGCCAGCCGTTACGGTGCTTTCAAGCCCTGCCGGCGAACCGATAGCCAACACCTTCTCGCCCGGCCTCAGATTGGCCTCGTCCAGAACGCTGAAAACGAAATCCGGTGTTATCTCGGCTCTGATCAGTGCAAGATCCATTATGGGATCCCAGCCTATTACCTTGGCGGGAATGCGCGGACTGGAAGAATCACCCATCCGGATAAAAAGACGTGAATACCCCTCGAATTCGGGATCCACCTCGCTCTGGATTACATGGTAATTGGTAACCAGATGACCTTGGGTATCCACAAAAAAAGCGGAACCAATAACCCGGTCGGGTATTCCAACGCCCTTCTCGATACGCAGGCCCCTGTCCACCCATACTGTCGCGACACCCTTGATCATATCTGAGGGTACATCCTGTCCGGATGCGTACTTTCGGGCACTCTCCGGAACCGCGAGACCAGCGGCATCGACTATCCTGAGAAAATAGGCGGCACTACGCCGTTGGCGCTCTTTTACCGCCCGTTCCAGAAAAATCAATGCAGCATCGGGTCCAAAAGAACCGGAATCCAATGCCCTTGACGCCGCGATAAAAGCGGGCACCACAGCGCCACGCGCAAGCAGGGCCTTGGCCTGATTAAGCTCGAGTTCAGGCTCGGAGGGGTCGGACGCCCCCAAGCCAAGTGCCAGAAGTGTCCGTTTCAGCGAAGCGGCGTCGGCCCAGCGGCTTTCAGCCACCGCTTTCCGGAACGTATCCTCGATGGCCCGCACCGCGCCACTCCGAAGTTCCTTTGTACGGGTTTCGGCTTCGTCGCCCTCGGAATCACCGTATCGTTCGCCATACACACCCAGCAAATGAATAGCCCTGGATGGGTTGGTCTCCAATTCTCTCGATATATCCTCCAGCCGGGTCTCGCCGGCCGGCCTGACCGGACTTAACCGGGCAGATGCGGAAGCGCAGGAATAAAACATGACTATGGGAAGAGCGATCATGTACATGAAAGGGGAAAAAAAATATTTCATCGATATGCACCGAGGGAGCCCGCATCGTGTATTCCGGAATCCGGCTCCGCAGTCTCAACCCGATCCCAGGTGCCATCCGAATCATGGTCCCAGGAACGTTCCATCCGTCCGTCTTCCAGTAGTCGCTCCCTGTATTCAACTATACCATCCCCATCCAGATCGGTTTCAGATTCATCCGGTTCAGGATCCGACGCGGTAAACCGCTGAAGGGTTTCGAAGTGTCCATCAGCATCGAGATCGAGACGACGCTCAAGAGGATGGCCATTGCGGTAATCGGTCTCAGCTATGATGTGGCCCCCGGAACGCTCGACGGCCTTCCAGGGCGTGCCTTTGGAGAATTGAATCCGTTCCACGGAATCGGCCGCAAATTTTCCCTTTCGTTCCAGGGCGAGGGCGAACGAAACAAGGGATCGTTCGGTCATCCGCGGCGAAACGAAGTCGGGAACAGGAAAGCGGGGTGTCGCTGCGGGCAGACCGGAATAAAGCGGTATAAGCTGTACTGGCGAATACGGAAAGGATGCAGGTCCAAAATAATACATTGTGGAACCGGACTCCGCCCTCTCCAGGTATGGATACCGCTCCCATTCAAGATGCAGCCGTTCCGGCCCACCAGCATCCACCGGGCGGGAAGGCAAGGATCCGGAATCAGTGGAATGGCCCCCTACACCGGAGAGGTTTTCGCCTGTGTAGCCCGAAATCTCAAATACAAGGCTCCCTCTCACCGGAAGATCCCTGGAGAAGACCAGTTCCAATTCGGGGATTCCATCCTGATCGGCATCGTGGGCGTAGGATTCGAGCCTACCCGATGCATACACAGCTGAAGATTCGATCCAACCATCGTCGTCCCTGTCTTCCAGGATGGAACCGGAAAAGGAATTTGCCCTGACTCCGAAAAAGGAGCGGGAGTCCTCAGATCTCAACGTGGAATGGATAGACCCAAGCAGGGAAAGGGAGATCAGGCTTCCGCTGAACAATTCCTCTATCCCTTCCAACTCATCCAGCAAGCCCAGCTCGATCGCGATGGGAATGGAAAGCGGATCCGGAGCGGGGGTCGCGCGGTAGGATGCGACAAGCCTTTTCCTTTCCTCCGTATCCCGTAGGAAGGCCTGGGCAGAGAGTACCAGGGAAGGATCCGTTTCGGCCAGGAAATAGAGCCCCTTGAGGGCACTGTCCACCAAACGCAGAACCTCACCGGAGGGTGGCCCCTTCGCCGCATCCTTAAAAAGCAGGGCAGGGAAACGGGTATCCCGGGGATGATTGGCGAGGGCTGCAGCCATCAAAGATCTGTAGGCATGCATATCTGACTGGCCACGCAGGGCTAGCAGGCTCAGGTAATCAACCTCAGCGCCATAGCCCGCGCTTCCAAGCGAACGCAGTGCATCCCCAAAGGCACGCACGCGTATCAGGCATTCCGCTTCAAGGAGCCGAGCTTTTTCCACCGAGTACAAATCCCACCGGGATACGAGCAAACCGCGCCGGACAGCCTCAAGGGCGCTCCCTACCGGTCTTCCCAGTTTGAGTCTCGCCAGCGCCAATAAATATGAAAGATCTGATACTTCCCCTGCATAATCCACAGCGCCGGAGAGTATGGCCTCGGCATCCTGCCAGCGCCCCGCTTCGGCGGCTTCGATAGCGTACGCACGGTAACGGTAGGCGATAGCCGGCAGGCCCTGCGGAGTCTCATCCTGAGCGTGTACGATGGAAGCGAGCAGCAGAAGACCGACGACCACCGCAAAGCCACGCATTCAGCCCTCCAGATTCTCCGTAACAGCCGTCTCCGGGGTGGCGGCCTCCGCAGAAGCGGTCTCGGCCCGGCCCGGGACTATCCGATCGGGCAAGCCTAAAAGGGTGCGGATATCGTCGCCCGATAGGGTTTCCTTCTGGATAAGTTCCAGTGCGAGTTTCTCAAGGGTATCCTTGTGCTCGGTAAGTATGCGTTCGGCATCCCGCAGGCTCCTATCCAGGATCGCCTTTACCGCGTCGTCTATCTTGCGGGCCGAATCCTCGGAATAGTCCTTGTGCCGGGCAATTTCCTTCCCTATAAAGATAGGTTCCTCTTCCTGACCGAACGCGACGGGACCGATATTCTCGGCCATGCCCCATTCGCAGACCATGCGACGGGAGAGCTCGGTGGCTTGCTGGATATCCTGCTTGGTACCTGTAGTGGTTTCGGCATAGAAAAGCTTCTCCGCCACCCAGCCACCGTACATGATGGTTATCCGGTCCTCTATCCAGCCCCGGGTACGGCTGTAGGTATCCTCATCGGGGATGGACAGGGCAAGGCCCAGGGCCCTTCCGCGCGGTACGATGGTGACCTTGTGCAGGGGATCGGCATTTTTCAGGTGATAGTGCAGCAGGGCGTGGCCCGCTTCGTGAAAAGCCGTCATGCGGCGCTCTTTCTCGGAAATCACCATGGACTTGCGGGCGACGCCCATCAGGACCTTGTCGCGGGCTTCCTCAAAATCGGACATCTCGACGGTGGGCTTGTCGTTCCTGGCGGCGAAAAGGGCGGCCTCGTTGACAAGGTTGGCGATATCCGCACCGCTGGTCCCGGGTGTTGCCCGAGCCAGGTAGGGGAAATCCACATCGCTGGAGAGGGGTACCTTTTCCGCATGGATACGCAGGATGGCTTCGCGTTCCTTTATGTCGGGCATGGCGACAACCACCTGGCGGTCGAAACGGCCAGGGCGAAGCAGGGCGGGATCCAGCACGTCCGGACGATTCGTAGCGGCGAGCATGATGACGCCGTCCTTCGAATCGAAGCCGTCCATTTCCACGAGCATCTGGTTCAGGGTCTGCTCGCGTTCATCGTGGCCGCCGCCGTAGCCTGCGCCACGGGTTCGCCCCACCGCGTCCAGCTCGTCAATGAAAATGATGCAGGGAGCGCTCTTGCGCCCCTGTTCGAACAGGTCGCGCACCCGGCTGGCACCAACGCCGACGAACATTTCCACAAAGTCCGATCCGGACATATGGAAGTAGGCGACTCCGGCCTCGCCGGCAACGGCTTTGGCAAGAAGGGTCTTGCCTGTACCCGGCATGCCCACGAGAAGGACGCCTTTGGGAATACGGGCTCCCATTTTCGTAAATTTTTGCGGATTCTTAAGAAAGGCCACCACTTCCTGCAATTCGTACTTGGCTTCTTCCTGACCTGCCACATCGGCAAAGGTTGTTTTTTTCGTAGCTTCGAGGTAACGCTTTGCCCGGCTTTTGCCGAATTGAAAAGCCTTGTTCCCACCGCCCTGGGCTTGCCGGAACATCATCCAGATGAAAACGAAACCGATGGTCCAAGGCAGGAATTCCAGAAATATCCTGAGAGGCGATACGGTTCCTGTGGCTCCGGAAACCTTAACGTTCTTTTCTTTCAAATTCCGGATCAAATCCGGATCATCATAAGGAATCCGGGATGTAAAAATCCCAGTATCACCACCGGAACCCTTCAGGGTTCCCTGGATGGAATTACCATCGACAATCTTGACGGCATCCACCTCGCCACGATCCAGGTATTCCACAAAGGAGGAATACGGAATCTCCCTGGCAGGCTTCGAATCCTTTGAAAAAAAGAACACGGCGAACAAACCAATGGTTATAAGCAAAAAGACGAGGGCAAACTTGTTGCCTGCTCCACCTGCCGCGGGCGGACGTGGCGTCTTGTCGTTGGAATCGTTAAGCATCATACCCCCGTATCGATATCGTGAACCTATAATATAGAAAAGAACGCCCTTCGCGCATAGCCCGCCGACGTATCTTTACCTACATGCCTGATCAGAACCTGCGACCCCTGCCTTTCACTCAGTGCCAGCGCCAAGATGCCCAGTGCATCCTCAATCAGGGCAAAAGGCTCCGGGAGAGCAACGCCACCCCTGGCCGATAGGCCCAAGAGGCCCCGATCCCCCTTTGCGCAGGATCTGATCACGAAAGGAAGCCCTACCCTTATTCTTGTTGCTTCTCCCGCGCCTGCTCCTACCTGTTCCGGGAGCGTTCCCCATTCAACCCCGTCTTGTGCGGATGGACCGGATACTCCGTTTGCGGGAGCATTCAGCTCGACCAGAAACGAAATGCCATCAATTTCCAAGATGCCGGGTTCCTCCACGACAAGGGTGAAGCCGTTTTCTGCCCCCCCATCGTCCAGTCGTGCGGCGACTATCCACGAACCCCTGCGTTCAACCCGCACTGGCCCAAGATCCAGGGCCTTCACGGAACCGGAAGCGAAAATGGAAACGGCTTCACGCCGTGGTTCCTTCCTGCCGTGAGGTACCGGGTCCGCTCGTGGATACCCGGCCTTCAACGGACCCAACCGCGCCAGGGTATCCACAACCTGGAAAAGGGCCTCTTCCCGGAGGATTTCCGCCTGTCTGAAAAAATTCGTTCCGTCGGTGGATAATTCATTGGCAGCCACGCTCCCGCCTGTCCACACGATGAGTCTTTCCGCTTCGGAGGAAAGGAATTCGGCCGTCTTGGACTGGATCTTTGCCATGGAGAGGACTGAGGATTGCCAACCGGAGAATTCCTTATCCAGAAAGGGGATAAGTTTAAGTCGAACACGATTTCGAAAAAAAGTGGGATCCAGATTGGTAGAATCAGTCCGATACGCAATGCCGAGTGCGTCCAGGTAGGCCAGCACTTCTGACCGCCCAAGCCGAAGCAGGGGCCGGATGATGCGTCCGCGTTCCATGGGCAAGGCTGCCAATCCGGCAGGACCCGAACCCCGCAGGACGCGTATCAGGACGTGTTCCAGCGAGTCGTCCCGTGTATGTCCTATGGCGATGCGGTTCGCCCCCAGGCGGTCAGCTTCCTTGCGGAGGGCTCCCATGCGGAAATCCCTGGCAGCGGCTTCCACACCACACCCTTCAACGGCCGATCGTCCTGCGATGTACGAAGGACCTGCCGAGACCATGGACAATTCGACGGAAAGGGAATC
>Ga0172379_10012059_pt1 | contig 10174 bp, 5 predicted proteins | sample GrowelOW334metaG_FD_119756 | JGI IMG/M metagenome (GOLD analysis project Ga0172379, IMG submission 119756) | Groundwater microbial communities from an aquifer near a municipal landfill in Southern Ontario, Canada - Groundwater well OW334 metaG | ecosystem: Environmental > Aquatic > Deep...
CCGAAGCGCCGAGCGGAATGTGGAAAAAAATGCCGCAGCTGCCGGTATTTTCAAATAGGAAATCCCGGAGCGGATAGAGGGTTTCCTCGTTTTCCGCGGCCCCGGCAGACAAGCGGACGTGGATTTCCCGGTAGGATTTTTCGGCGAGGGCTTCCACATCCACAACGGCATCGACGAGGAAGCTCGGTTTTTCTCTGCCGTTGTCTACTTTTCCTTTCAACGCGATCACGGAATCCACGGCCAAGTGGTCTCGGTTTTTTTCCCACACTTCGGGGAAGAACACCAGGTCGATATCCCCGTTGAAATCGGACAAGGATCCAAAGCCCATCCATTTGCCTTTTTTCGTCTGATAGGGGCGGGTGGATTTCAGTTGTCCCAGGATCGTATATTCCTTGTCGATCGTCGCCCGGTCGGGGTGCGCAAGGTCCAGGGTCGTTGAGCGTTCCCAGGCCATGCGGTATTTGTCCATCGGGTGGCCGGAAAAATAAAAACCGATCAATTCCTTTTCAATGCGCAGCTTTTCCGTTTGGTCCCAGTCCGGGACTTCCTCAAAAACGAAGTCGGGGTATTCTTTTTCCCCGGAGTCCTCAAACAAGCTCGATTGTCCGAACTTCTTGTCGTCCTTTTTGTTCTGCGCGTATTCGTAAGAGCGCTCGTTGTTCGCTATGAGCGTCGCGCGGTTATTTCCGAATTGGTCGAAGGCTCCCGTCTGCGTCAACAGCTCGGTGACTTTCTTGCTTGCCGCGCGGAGGTCGACGCGCTCAAGATAATCCATGAAGCTCTTGAACGGGCCTTCCTCGGCTCTTCGCGCGAGGATTTCGTCCACCGCGTTCGCCCCGACGCCTTTGATTCCCATGAGACCGTAGACGATTCTACCTTCAACAACCGTGAAGTGTTTATCTGATCGGTTGATATCCGGCGGGTCGATAGGAATGCCCATCTTCCGCGCTTCGTCGATGTATTCGGGAAGTTTGTCGGTGCTCGAAATTTCGTTGGTAAGGTTGGCCGCCATGAATTCTGCGGGGAAATTGGCCTTGAGGTAGGCGGTTCGGTAGGCGACTACCGAATACGCGGCCGCATGGCTTTTGTTGAAGCCGTAGCCGGCAAAAGGCACCAGGATTTCAAAGATTCGATCGGCGTCCGCTTCCTTGAAGCCCTTTGTCTTGGCGCCTTCGATGAACTTTGCCTTCTCCTTGGCCATAACATCGAACTTTTTCTTGCTCATCGCGCGGCGCAGCAGGTCCGCTTGTCCCAGGCTGTAACCGCCGATGATCTGCGCGACCTGCATAACCTGTTCCTGGTAGACGATGACGCCGTAGGTTTCCTTGAGGATCGCTTCAAGGCACGGATCGGGGTATTCGATAGCCTGGCGGCCCCACTTCGATTCGACGAACTGCGGTATGTACGCCATCGGTCCGGGGCGGTAGAGCGCGTTTAAAGCGATGAGGTCTTCGATCTTGTTGGGCTTCGCCTGCTTGAGGATGTTCTGCATGCCCTGCGACTCGAACTGGAACACGCAGGTGCTTTTCCCTTCTCCCAGGAGTTTATACGTCGCCTCATCTTCTTCGCTTACTGTGTCCGCGTCGAAAGCGGCCCATTCGCCGCCTCGTTTACGAATCAGGTTTTGCGTATTCTTGATGAGGGTGAGCGTCTTGAGGCCCAGGAAGTCCATCTTCACCAGGCCGCAGTCTTCAATCTGGTCCATGGTGAACTGCGTCGCGACGCCGCCGGTTTTGGGGTCCTTATAAAGCGGAACGTAGTTGTAGAGTTCCGTTTTGCCGATGACGATGCCCGCCGCGTGGAAGCTCGTGTGGCGGTTCTTGTTCTCAAGTTTTTTGGCGATGGCGAACAGCTCGGCGTATTTGGCGTCTTCCGACAGCTCTTTAAGGCGCGGTTCTTCCTCCAGCGCCTTTTTGAGCGTCATCTTGGGATCTTCGGGCACGAGCTTGGCGATCATGTTGGCGTCTTCGTAGGGGACGTCCAGCGCGCGCGCGGTGTCCTTGAGGACGGCTTTCGCCTTCAGGGTCCCGAAGGTGATGATGCCGCCGACGCGGTCTTCTCCGTATTTTTGCGTTACGTAGTCGATGACTTCTCCTCGCCGTTCGTAGCAGAAGTCGACGTCGAAGTCCGGCATGGAAATACGGTCTGGGTTGAGGAATCGTTCGAAGAGCAAATTGTACTTCAACGGTTCGATGTCGGTGATCCGCATCGCGTAAGCGACTATGGAACCCGCGCCCGAGCCGCGGCCGGGTCCGACGGGTATGTCGTGTCCCTTGGCCCAGTTGATGAAGTCCGCGACGATGAGGAAGTATCCGGTGAAGTCCATCTTGATGATGGTGTCCAGCTCGTATTCGGTTCTTTTTTTGATATCGTCCGTGATTTCTCCGTAGCGTTTTTTGAGGCCGTCATAGGTAAGGTGCCGCATGTAGTCGGCCGTATCTTTGAAGCCTTCGGGAATCTCGAATTCCGGTAGCAGAGGTCCCGGCTGGGGAATCTGAACCGCGCAGCGTTCGGCGATGCGGACGCTATTCAGGATCGCCTCCGGGGCCTCCGGGAAAATGGCGGCCATCTCGTCGCCGCTTTTCAGATAGAACTGATCGTTCTCAAAGCGCATTCGATCTGGTTCGTCGCGTTTTCGGTTCGTGCTGATGCACAGCAGTATATCCTGCGCGATGAAATCGTCGGCATCCGCGTAGTGGAGGTCGTTGGTGGCGACAAGAGGGATGCCCGTGCGTTTGGAAATTTCAATGAGCGCTTTGTTTACGATTTTCTGTTCGGCGATTCCATGGTCCTGCAGCTCAAGGTAGTAGTTCCCGTCCCCGAAAATATCCCGGTACTTTCGCGCCCTCGCTTCCGCTTCCGCGAGTTTTCCCGCCATTATCAGACTGGGGATTTCGCCCGCAAGGCACGCCGAAAGGCAGATGAGGCCCTCGTGGTACTTTGTGAAGAGCTCTTCATCGATCCGCGGTTTGTAGTAGAAGCCCTCCGTATACGAATAGGAAGACAGCTTCATCAGGTTTCGGTAGCCCGTTTCACTCGTGGCCAAGAGGATTAGGTGATGATATTTATTACCTTTCTCACTGCCCGATTTGTCAAAACGACTGGTCGGAGCCGAATAAAATTCGCTTCCGATAATCGGGTTGATTTCCTGCGTATCGCATTCTTTGAAGAACTTTAGCACACCGAACATATTCCCGTGGTCGGTGATGGCTAAGTGTTTCATTCCCAAAGATTTAGCTTTTGAGACAAGGTTTGTGACCGAAGAAGCGCCGTCGAGAAGGGAAAAGTCCGTATGGACGTGCAGGTGGACGAAATCAAGCATGATTGGCCGTAGTGTAACGCGGGAAGAGGGAGGGCGCAAGCGTCAATTCGGGGATCTCCCGCACATTTTCCGGGACTCTTTCCGTTACTTGGACCTGAAAAGCGTCGGCATACCGGTAGCATCCGTTGGCGTTATGATTCTCCTGAAGCCGCGCCCTATACTCACGTTACTCGCTTCAGGAGTGTTCGGTCTTGTCTTGTTAAGCGTCTAAACGCCCAACGCCTTGCAATCGATCGAAACGGACTTTCCGCTTTTCGCCGACTTGTAGATCGCGTCGATGATCGCCATGTTGACTACTCCCGACTCGGCGCCGATGAGGGGCGTCTTCCGCTCTCGCACGCAGTCCAGGAAGTGCGTGGTGAGGAGGCTTCGCGGATCGGGAACATCAGCGGGTTGGGGGACCTCGACGGAGTAGGCGCGCCCGAATTTCTGTCCGGTATATTTGACCCTGTTGCCGTAGATCGACGCTCCGCCCTCGCTGCCCATCAGGTGTACGAAGGAGGCGTTGTCCGAATCGGTGTGCACGGCCCAGCTGACCTCAAGCGACAACGTAGCGCCGTTGTCGAAGCGGATAAGCGCCGTCGCCAAGTCTTCCACGTCGTATTTGCCGTCCCATTGCGGCGTTCCCCAGGTTCCGGTCCCGATCTTTTTCGGACCGAACTCGGCGTACGTCGATCCGAATACCTCCACGGGCTTGGGACTTCCCATCAGCCAGATGGCGATATCCAGCATATGTACGCCGATGTCGATCATGGGACCGCCGCCGGATTCGTCGGAACGGGTGAACCAGCTGCCCCAGCCGGGGATGCCCTTGAGCCGCCACCAGCCGGTTTTCGCGTTGTAGATTTTTCCCAATTCCCCAGCCTTGACCTGCTCAATGGCCTGCCTGAAAGGCCAAGTGTAGCGCATCTGGTGGTCGATCATGAGAAGGCTCCCCGTTTCCTTGCGCACTTTGGCGATTTCCACGGCTTCCTTCACGTTCAGCGCCATCGGTTTTTCCAGAAGAAGGTCCTTTCCCTTCTTGAGGGTCCGAACGGCGAAATCCTTGTGGTGCTGGTTCGGGACGCCCACGACGACGACATCGACGTCGGAGGAATCGATGAGCTCGTTGCCGTTGGCGAACACCCGCTCCACCCCGTAAGAGGCCGCGGCCTTATCTGCCAACGATCGGTCTAAATCCGTAACGCCGACAAGCCGCACGTCCGGCTGCTTTCGGAACTGATCCAGGTGCACGCGGCCGATGAAGCCGGCGCCTATGACTCCCACTCGAATCGGGTTTCCCATGATAACTCTCCTTTTCACAAAGCCGCTGACGGCATCGATTTTTTGACCCGCAGAACGCAGTCCTTGAGGGCGGGGACGGGGTTGGAAGAATCGCCTTCATACTCGATGACCAGCGGTCCGCGGTAGCCGACTTTTGCGAGCGCCGCGTCCAAGGCTCCGAGGTCCAGGCAACCGGTCCCGATGACGACGTCCTCGTGCTTGCGTTCCCGCGAATAAACGAAATCCTTCAGATGGACGGTCACCAAACGGTCGCCGTATTTTTCGGTCCACAGCAGGGGATCTTCGCCGGAATCCATTGTCCAGGCCGTATCCAGGCAGAGTCCGACGCGCTTGGACGTCCGGCTGAACAGGTAAGAGAGCGCCTCGGAGCTTCCGAGCCAGTGCTTGCCGCCGTGGTTGTGAAGTCCGAGCCGGATGTCGTATTCCTCCGCCAACGCTTCCGCCGATTTGAGCGCCGCATCCAGGCTTTCAAGCTTGAAGTTGACGCTGAGTCGCTGGGCGCCGGCCGCCCTGGCGAACTCAAAGAAATTGCGGTTCATCGCGGCGTCCTGGGAAAAGGTGACGACGCCCGCGCTTACGACAGACACTCCCGCCGCGCGGTAGGCGCCGACGACGGCGGAAAAGCTTGCGGGGGCGGCGAAATCGCAATGTTTGCCGCAGATTTCGATGCCGCTCAGTCCTAGTTCTTTCACTAGTTTCGCCGTCGCCGAATTTTCCTTGAAATCCCTGAAACAAAAACTCTGTACGCTCACGGGGAGCTTAGTCGCCATATTAGGGCCTCCGATTGAAGACCAGCATAGGGCCGCCGTGCTCGATCGCGCAAGGAACAGGTTTATTTTAAATTGGACTAGATTTAGGGCACCTCTAAAAACCCGGTTGGTTTTTAAGGTGCCCGGTTAAATTTGGTAGACTTCAAAAAACTGAAGTTTTTCGAAGTCCCCTTTAGTTCTGTTCCTCAATCGGAATCCACGCGGGGAAAGGCCGGTTGCCGCCTTGAAGGCTCGGTCGAAATAGGAAAGGTCCTCAAAGCCGCTCTCAAGGGCGATTTCGGTAATCGGTCGATCCGTAACGTCGAGCAGTCGGCGGGCTTCCATGAGGCGTCGGCGCACCAGCATATCCTTGACCGTTTTTCCCGTTGCGGCCTTAAAAATCTGCGCCAGACGGGAAGGGGATACGCCGAAACGCTCGGCAATAGCGATATTCGTCAAGGAATCACGGAAATGTCCGCTGAGATGTCTGAGTACGCGAATCGCGATCTCGTCGTTCGCCGCTTTCGGCGGCTCCACATACTTGGCGATATACGAGATGAGCGCGTTGAACAGGTTGATGACTACTTCCGCCGAGCCCGCGTTCGGAGCGCTGTTTTCTTCGACAAGCAGTTCGCAGATTTTTTTTGCGGATTCGTAGGCGGAATCGGGTAATAGGACCGGATTGAATCGGTGAGGTGAATAGAACGGCGCCAGCATGAATGCGTGTCCGAACCTCCCGATTCCTTCTTCGGAACCCGCGCCGTACACAAGTTCGGGCTGGAAGTTGATGTTGTAGTAATCGCAGGTGAGTCCCGCTTCCTGCCTGATCGTATGCGCATGGAAGGTTCCGAGGAAATAGACTTGCCCGGCGACGAAGGGATAGACCTCACCATCGATTTCCTGAGCGCCCGACGTCTTGTTGATTATCATCAATTCAAGGAACGTGTGGTAATGGGGTTCGTAGCTTCCGCGCTGGTAATGGTGGATGTTCAGAGGGATTCCGTAATCCACGGTGAGCGGGGTCCGGGGTAGCGTCGCTTTTTTGAGTTTGTCCGCATCGAGCGGATTTCGTTTCTCGGCCATCACTTCAGCTTTATACCGGTCCGGGCGGAGGAGTCAAGCGAGATTCGCGCGGATGTCGTTTTATCGAAAGTTCGGCGTCTGCAAATTGATAGCGCTTTGAGCGGGCCGTTGTATCATTGAGCGGAAGGAGTTCATATGGCCCGCGATCTCAAACCGCTTATCGCCCAGATGACGCTGGAGGAAAAAGCCGGTCTCTGTTCCGGACAGGACCATTGGCATACGAAGGCTATCGATCGCCTGGGAATTCCCGCGCTGCGGATGTCCGACGGACCGCACGGTCTCCGCAAGCAGACGGTCGGCGGAGACCACTTGGGGCTGAAGCGGAGCGATCCCGCAACCTGTTTCCCGCCCGCCGTGACGGCCGCCTGTTCGTGGGATCCCGAGCTGGTCCGAAGCTTGGCGGAGGCCATCGGCGTCGAGTGCCAAGCCGAGGGCGTGGACGTGCTGTTGGGGCCCGGCGTCAATCTGAAGCGGACGCCGCTGTGCGGCCGCAACTTCGAGTATTATTCTGAAGACCCGTTCCTGGCGGGAGAATTGGGCAAAGCCTATGTCGAAGGCTTGCAGAGCACGGGCGTCGGCGCTTCCCTCAAGCATTTCGCGGTCAACAACCAGGAATTCGAACGCTTTCTGACCGACTCCGTTGTGGACGAGCGCACGCTCCGGGAGCTGTATCTCACCGCTTTTGAAAAGGCAGTCATCGAGGCGCAATCCGCCACCGTGATGTGCGCCTACAACCAAGTCAACGGTACTTATTGTTCGGAACACCGACAGCTGCTCACGGATATCCTGAAAACCGAATGGGGCCATGAGGGCTTCGTGGTTTCCGATTGGGGCGCCGTGAACGAACGCGTTGACGGTGTCGCGGCCGGGCTTGAATTGGAAATGCCGCCCGGACACTATGAAAATGACCGGAAGATCGTCGCCGCGGTGAGGGAAGGGCGCTTGCCGATGCCGGTGCTGGACGCGGCGGTCGAGCGAATTCTCAAGACGGTATTCCGTCTCGTCGGTAGCCGAAACCCGCGGATTCCCTTCGATCCGGAAAAGCACCACGCGGCTGCCCGCGCGGCTTTGAGGGAATGCGTGGTACTCCTCAAGAACGATGACGGCATTCTGCCGCTGAAGAAATCGGGGTCTTTGGCCGTCATCGGCGGCTTCGCCGCGCGGCCGCGCTTTCAAGGAGGCGGAAGTTCCTTCGTCACGCCTTACAGAATCGAGAACGTTTTGGATGAGTTGCGTAAGCTCGCGGGCGGCGCCGTATCCGTTTCCTTCGCCGAAGGCTACCTCATGGATCCCCCGATGACCCGTTATTGCGACAATCCCTTTACTTCCGCCGCCGATACGCCGGAACCCGCGCTAATCCGCGAAGCGGTAGAACAGGCTGTCCGCGCGGACAAGGCGCTCGTTTTCATCGGGCTTCCCGAGACCTACGAGACCGAGGGCGGTGACCGGACCCATCTGCGCATCCCCGAAGGTCATCTCCGTCTGGTGGAAGCGGTCGCCGCGGCGCAACCGAATACCGTTGTCGTGCTCAGCAACGGCGCTCCGATCGAGATGCCGTGGCTCTCTTCGGTGAAGGCCGTGTTGGAAGGCTACCTCGGCGGACAAGCTTCCGGCGGCGCGATAGCGGATATCCTGTTCGGGGAGGCGAATCCCTGCGGAAAGCTGGCGGAAACATTCCCGGCAGCTCTCCGCGACACGCCGTCCTACCTCAACGTACCGGGAAAAACCCGGAAGGTCGAATACCGGGAAGGCCTGTTCATCGGCTACCGGCACTACGAGGCCAAGGAGATCGTTCCGCTGTTTCCTTTCGGTTTTGGTTTGAGCTATACGGAATTTTCCTATGAAAAGGTGGAGCTCGACAAGAAATCGATGTCGGACCAGGAGACGCTCTCCGTCAGCGTTACCGTTCGGAACGTCGGGGAGCGGCGCGGTAAGGAAATCGTGCAGCTCTACGTGCGCGACCGCGAAAGCACGATGATCCGGCCGAACAAGGAATTAAAAGGTTTCGTCAAAATCGAGCTCGAACCGGGGGAATCGAAGACAGTCGCTATCGAACTGGGAAAGCGGGCTTTCGCCTATTGGTCGACGGAAGAGAAGGGGTGGCGCGTAGAGAGCGGGCTGTTTGAAATATTGGTCGGCCCCTCTTCCGCGTCCATCGCGCTGAGGGCCGCCGTCGAGGTTCGCCGCTCGGACGAGCACCCTCGTAGGTACACGCGTAATTCCTCCGTCGCCGAATGCCTCGCGCATCCGCGGGGGCCGGAATTGATGAAGGATCTCCTCGCCGCCGTGAAAACCCGGTTTGCCCTTTCCGAAGGCACGTCGCGCTATGACCAGACGCTCGCGGGTATTCCGATCCGGTGTTCACTCGCCCAATTCGGCATCGCGTTCACCGAAGGGGAACTGCAGGAACTGCTGAAGAAGCTGAACGAGTGAGTGAACGGACCCCGCCTTGACAGCTTGGTTTGAGGGCGGGGATAATCAACACCGTAAAAAACATGATCCGCCTGAAAGGGATACACAAAAAGTACGTAATGGGTCGCAATACCGTACCGGTGCTCAATGGGATCGATCTTTCCGTTGAAGAGGGCGAGATGGTCTCGATCATGGGTTCATCCGGTTCCGGTAAAACTACCTTGCTCAACATCATCGGTGCTCTGGATTCGTTCGACGAGGGTAGTTACCATTTTGACGGTAAAACCCTGCGCGGAATGACGCAGACGGAGGCCGCGCGGTTCCGCTGCGAGAATATCGGGTTTCTCTTTCAGGCCTTTCACCTCTTGCCGTACAAAACCGCCCTGGAAAACGTGGCGCTTCCTCTCCGTTATCGAAAAAACGAGCCTCGAAGGGAACGGCTTTCGCTTGCCGCGGTTATGCTTGAACGGGTGGGTCTTACCGACAGGGCATGCCATCTGCCTTCCGAAATGTCAGGCGGGCAACAGCAGCGGATAGCTCTGGCGCGTGCCCTCGTGACCAGGCCGCGCCTACTTCTCGCGGACGAACCAACCGGGGCGCTCGATTCGGCCACGACGAAAGAGATTATGTGCCTGCTCAAGGAAATCAACCGTGAGGGAATGACGATGATCATCGTTACCCATGAAGGCGAAATTTCCAAGGAAACCGATCGGACCATCCATATCAGGGATGGGCGGATCATAGGCTGATATGAAAGTCGAACTCTTCGATCCGGACCATTGGGAGGACATTTTTTCCCATATCAAAAAACATAAGGTGAGGACGATCCTCACCGCCTTCGGTGTGTTCTGGGGAATCTTCCTCCTGCTCATTCTTCTTGCCGTGGGCAGCGGGCTTGAGAAGGGGACTTACCGACGCTTCGGGCGTGTCGGGGTGAACAGCATCCACGTCTGGACGGGACGAACTTCTCTTGCCTACAGAGGGAACCGGCCCGGACGTTTCATCAACCTGTATGACGGGGACACGGATGCGATCCGGGAGCGGGTATCGGGTCTCAAGGAGGTCTGTCCCCGACTCAGCATCTCGTGGTCTACGACAACGCGTTACGACAAGAAGAATGGGTCCTTCCGTATCAACGGCGAGGTTCCGGGCATAGCGAACATCGAACCGATCGTTATCGCGAAGGGCCGTTTCATCAATGAACGGGACGCCCTCCTTTCGCGCAAGACGGCGGTTATCGGTCTGCGCGTCGCCGAGATCCTGTTCTCACCGGGGCAGGACCCGGTGGGCGAGTACATCGAGATCGGCGGTACCGCCTTCCAGG
>Ga0172379_10012060_pt1 | contig 10174 bp, 8 predicted proteins | sample GrowelOW334metaG_FD_119756 | JGI IMG/M metagenome (GOLD analysis project Ga0172379, IMG submission 119756) | Groundwater microbial communities from an aquifer near a municipal landfill in Southern Ontario, Canada - Groundwater well OW334 metaG | ecosystem: Environmental > Aquatic > Deep...
CAATAAAACCATATGCAACCAAAAATTATAGAGAAATATTTTTTCTTTGGGCTATTGTTTGTCACCTTTGTTTTCACCTTTTTTATTTTCCAACCATTTTGGGTTGTGCTCGTACTAGGAGCTTCTTTTTCCATAGTACTGTACCCGGTATATGCTTGGCTAAATAAAAAACGCTTACCAGGCTGGCTGTCAGCATTTGTAACCCTCGTTTTATTTACCATCGTTCTCTGTGGCCCTATCTTAGGCATCGGAGTCATTGTTTTCAATCAAAGTCAAAATGCTTACCTCTCTGTTTTAAACAATAAAAGCGCCGGACCATTTGTAAACTCCATAGAAAATACCGTAAATAAAATTTTACCTTCTGGTGTCACTTTTGACGCAAATGAAAAAATTTCAAGTTTTGTTTCTTATGTCTCAAGTAATATTGCAAACATTTTCAGTACCATTGTTTCAGCTTTCTTTTCATTTCTGTTAATGCTCTTTATTATTTTTTATTTTTTAAAAGATGGAGCGCGCTGGAGAAAGGCTGTAGTAGTATTGTCTCCCCTTTCCGATAAAGATGATGAGAGAATCATCTCCAGATTAATATTAGCTGTCAACGGGGTAATGAAGGGAAATCTTTTTATCGCTTTGATTCAAGGCATCCTTATGGGTTCTGGCCTTTGGATTTTTGGTGTTCCCAACCCTGCGCTCTGGGGCGTGGTCGCTGCTGTTTGTTCCCTGATTCCTACTTTCGGTACATCTTTCGTTTCAGTTCCGGCAATTATTTTTCTTTTTGCAACAGGAAATGTCACTTCCGCAGTGGGCCTTCTAATTTGGGCAGTTATTGTAGTGGGAACAATCGATAACTTCTTGACTCCACTTATTGTTGGCGGAAAAACAAACATCCCTCCGCTCTTGGTTTTGTTTGCGGTTCTCGGTGGGATCTCGCTCTTGGGTCCAGTTGGGATTTTAATTGGTCCTCTAACCATTAGTTTGCTCTATACGCTTATCTCAATTTACAGAAATGAATTCAAACAAAATCAAATTTTATAATACCCTTACGCGGGAAAAAGAAGTTTTTGTTCCTATCAATCCTCCCAATGTGGGTTTTTATTCCTGCGGACCGACGGTGTATGGTTATGCACACATCGGCAACCTACGGGCTTATGTTTTCGCGGACATTCTGCAGAAAACTTTGGAAAATTCCGGATACAAAGTAAATAGAGTTATGAATATCACCGACATCGGACACCTCGCGAGCGATGCGGATTCGGGAGAAGATAAGATGACCAAAGGACTCCTGCGTGAAGGTAAAGAATTAAACCTAAAAAATATGCGGGAGTTAGCAGAATTTTACACCGAAAAATTTAAGGAAGATTTGGTCGCGCTAAATATAGAAATACCTAAAACTATTTGTTTCGCAAGTGATTACGTAAAAGAAGATATCGCGCTCCTAAAAAAATTGGAAGAAAAAGGATATACATACCAGACAAGCGACGGAGTCTATTTTGATACCGTTAAAATGCCTGACTATGGCGTACTCTGGGGCGGAAAAAGAGATTGGAATAAAGAAGGAGCTCGGGTGACAGAAAACTCCGAGAAAAAAAATCCCGAGGATTTCGCTCTTTGGAAATTTAATTCAAAAATCGGTTTTGAGTCTCCGTGGGGTACTGGTTTCCCGGGCTGGCACATAGAATGTTCCGCCATGAGTATGAAATTTCTGGGCGAGCAGTTTGATGTTCACACAGCAGGAATAGATTTGATTCCCACTCACCACACCAATGAAATAGCCCAGTCAGAATGCGCCACCGGAAAAAAGCCTTTTGTAAAATATTGGATGCACAATGAACATATAGATATGGGTGGAGCAAAAATGGCAAAATCGGATGGTAATTTTATCACTTTACGAACTGTCACCGAAAAAGGAATAAATCCCCTAGCCTACCGTTTTTGGCTTTTAATGGGCCACTACAGAACTAAAATGAACTTTAACTGGGATGCCCTAGAAGGAGCAGAAACGGCCTTAAAACGCTTATATGGGCTATATTTAGGGCTAGGAAACGAGGTTGGACAAGTACACCAAGAGTATCAGAATAAGTTCAAAGAATTCATGGAAGACGACCTAGACACACCCCGAGCTCTTTCATTATTGTGGGACGTCGTCAAAGATGAAAATATGTCTGACACCGATAAAAAGGCAACCATTTTAGATTTTGATAAAGTGCTGGGTCTTGATTTTGAAAATTTAAAAGAAGAGAAAATACCTGAAAACATTTTGGAGTTAAAAAAAGAACGCGAAGAAGCTCGCAAAAATAAAGATTTCAAAAAGTCTGACGAATTGCGGGATAAAATTAACTCCTTGGGTTATGAAGTAAAAGATACATCTGAGGGGCAAAAAGTTTCCCTCGGCAGTAAACCTACGGGCGATGCAAAGATTTAATTTTATTTAGGTTCTTGTTGAGTTATGCAGTGGAGAGCTCCTCCTCCATAAATAAGGTCTGTGCAATCTATACCGACAACTTCTCTAGTTGGAAAACAGGATTTTATTATTTCTAAAGCTTTTTCGTCATTCTCATCACCAAAAAGAGAAACCAAAACCGTTTTGTTGCCGATATAAAAATTAGCGTAAGATACTGGAGCCTTCATGCCATTGTGTTTTTCCCCATCATCATAGTACATATGTGGCATTGGAAGCTTAACCACCTCCAATTTATTTCCATCTTGATCAAGAGCATTTTCTAAAATTTCAAAATTTTCTTTTAACCTCTCATAATTTTCATCTTTTATATCGTCTTCAAACCCACAGAGAACCTTGGTGGGACCGACAAAACGAGCCACTTCATCAATGTGTCCGTCTGTATGGTCATTTATCAATCCTTTATTCAGCCAGATAATATTGGAAGCCCCGACCGCTTGTTTTAAAATAGTTTCAGTATCTTCCTTGGTTTTATCTTTGTTTCTATTTAGAATCAGACATTCCTTCGTCGTTAAAATAGTTCCTCGGCCATTAGTTTCTATCGCGCCCCCTTCCATAGCAATATCTACACTATTCATTTTTAACCCAATTTGTTCTTTCAAATTTAAAAAAACATCATTATCTTTTACTAATTCCGGAAATTTTTCCCCATAGCAATCATAACGCCACTTGACCCAGGCCTTTTCACTGCTATTTTTTACAAAAGTCGGACCGTAGTCGCGAACCCACACGTCCATATATTCACTCTGGTAGAAAATAATTTTAGATAAACCAATACCGCTTTCTTCTAAGAGTGCGCTTACTCTGTCTTGCGTCGCTTGATCTAAAACTATCAACTTGATCAATTCATCTTTATGCAACAAAGAAATTATTTTTAAATATATTTTCTCTATTTTTTCTATGCGATTGGAAAAATAATCATCGTCGTTTGGCCAAGCGAGCCAGGTAGCGCTATGCTCATCCCATTCCGCCGGCATAATAAAACCGTCTTTGTCCTGTGTATCGTTTTGCATATATTTTTAAGTAAGCGAATTGTAAGTGTCCGGACGGCGATTACGCATAAAGCCCCATTCATCGGCAATTATTTTATTTTTTGCCAAATCAATTTTAGAAATCAAAATTTCGTCTTTGGACATCCCGGCTTTTTTAATTATTTTACCAAAAGCGTCACAGATAAAAGATTGACCCCAGAATTTCAATTTGTCTTCTTGCCCTGTGCGATTTATAGCCACCACATACATACTGTTAGCCACCGCGTGCCCGCGCATAATAGTCTCCCAAGCATTGTGCCAGTCTCCTTCTTTTTGTTTTTCCTTCGCGATGGTTCCGATGGCGGTCGGGTAAAATACTATATCCGCTCCGGCGAGTTTGACCGCACGCGCCGCTTCCGGGAACCATTGATCATAACAAATCAAAACCGCAAAAGTGGCGTATTTCGTTTTATATATTTTGTATCCCCCGTCACCATCTTCAAAGTAATTTTTTTCATAAAAAAAAGGGTCCTGCGGTATATGGATCTTCCTGTAGGTCGGCATCAATTTTCCATCAGTATTTATCACCACCGCTGAATTATGAAAATGCACATTTTTATCCTTTTCAAAGATTGGCACGATGATTACCGCTTTATATTTCTTGGCAATAGCGGAAAAAATCTTGGTGGATTCGCCGGGAATTGTTTCCGCAAAATCATCCTTGTTTGCGTTTTTGTATTGCGGAAAATACGTGGTTTTATAAAGTTCTTGCAGACAAATAATCTGCGCGCCCTTTTTCGCCGCTTGTTCCACTAATTTTGCAGTTTTAATTAAATTAGCTCTTTGATTAGAAGACACCGCCGTCTGAATCGCAGAAACCGTAACAAATTTATTTTTCATTTTATTGGCCATTTCTGAAATATAGCATATTTAATATCTTTTTTCTATAAATACACAGCACAATAGCTAGGTTCATTAGTATTAAATAAATGCTAAAAGAATAAATAGAAAAAATCCAGTTTTGAATAATCAATAAACCCAAAATATTATTTAGAACACCCGGCCAATAAACAGCTGCTGTTTCGGTCTCAGGAAAATTCCAAGATTTTACCAATGTCGGTATCGCAGCAAAACCATCACTCAATATTGCAAACAAAATTGATATTTCTAAATTATGCGTAAAAACATAAAAAACTAACGCTAGTAAGGCAAGTATTCCACAAAATATATCTAATCTTGTTATTTTCCAAATTGAATTTCTTTTAAGAATGGAAAACACTATTACAATAAGTGGCCCAAATCCTGCCATAAAAACAGGAAGCACAGAAAGCCCCGCTCCTGCTTTTAGTTGAAAAAAAGTTCCAATAAACGGCCCAAGCATCCACAAAAACCAAGAAACCAAATTCGGTTTGGTTGTTCCTTTAAAAATATCCTTAAACATCACCAAATAACCTATCAGACTTATAATGACCGTAATATAAATTATTTTTTCGGGTAGCATGTTCTAAATGTACCACAGATAGTGCCTTAGACACTATCTGTTAGTTAAAATTAATACACCTCTTGCTGATAACACCTCTCACAATAAATAATCTCTGGTCTGTCGGGTGCATAACTCGTCTCAAATTCATTTTCACACCCTTCTTTCATACATTTTCTATGCCAGAGTTTCAGAGGATTCCTTTGCTTTAAACGTTGATAGTGTCTGCAGTTGGGACAGAGATGAGGTAGAGGTAGATTCATTCTTTGGTAGAATTGCAGCTCGTCTGCAATGATTTTGAAGGCTTCAGTGCATTGTTCATTGCATTCTCCTTTATGTTCACATTCTATGACTTTACCTATGATTGATTCGTCTACTTCCTTGATATTGTCAGGGATATCTTCATTTTTGATGTCTATTTGATAGTTTCTCTCTTCTTTGTCTTTCCACTTATATCCTTGTTTTAAAGCTTCTTCTTTGGTTAAGGGGAAGTATTCTTGAGCTATTGTTTCGTTGTAACAGAATGGACTTAATTCTGAAGGGAAGAACTCTCCATATTTGTATATCCTACCCTTACTATCTATGTAGGGCATATCGTTCATGTGCTTTATGATCTTTGGTATTAGTTCTTCGTATTCTTTCTTGGTGTATTGTTTGTTGAGGATGCAGTAACGTTTATTACGTAAACTTATACACCCAAAACAATCTTTTACATTGTGACAATTATATAAATATTTAGAATTATCACTATTGTAAACAGTTAGACAAGAAAAATTTAAACTGCCTATGTTGACATCAACACATTCATAAGATAAATCTATCCGGAAAACACCGATACCATCATAAGAATCTTTCAGCATAAGAGCGCTATAAAGATATTTAGAATCTTCTACTTCCTGGTATATATCAAAACATTTTTTTGAGTTTTTTGAATTGATAATATTATCCCCAGTACAAGAAGTTGAAGAAAAAATATTGGCATACCTACGAATTGACGGCAAACATAATTCTTTTATAAAGTAGCCCTTAGAGGTTAAGAAATCTTTATGATTCTCAATTTTCAAATCATGTATTTTTATAAGATATTCTTCTCTAGAATATTGTTTATTCCAAATACAATATGTTTTATTAACTAGGTTCACACAACCAAAACAATTAGAACAATTCCTGCAGTTGTAGAGAAAACTTGAATCAACACAGTCTCTGCAATCTCGACTAAAAAATAAATGATATGATTCAATGCAATCCGTGCACTCATAACACAATTCACATTTTGTACATTTTAATAAATCCTGAGAATCTTTACTTTGGAAAAGTTTGCTTCCGTAACGTATGTTTTCATCCCACCCAGAACCAAAAAGAAGATAGCAATTTTTTATCCCATCAACAAAATTTGTATACTCACTATTCACAGAATTTACAATTGAAAGAGCTGGTAACGGGACCCTAGAAAAAAGTTTTGAAAATTGTATAAAAAATGATTCGGAAAAATTATAGCCAATTCCATATTCAGATGCATCACACTTATCACTCCACCAATAGTTATTGTCAAAAACGTTATATTTTTTTTCTGGATCATACATACTGATAATTTCTTCAGCGTGTCCAGGAACTAAGCACTTTGTTTTATAAAGAGATCTTTCATTGCGCCAACTCATTCTATGTATAAGCCTACACTCCGGGCAAAAGGTCGGTGGAGGAACTTTTATCTTTTCATAAAAATTAAAATCTTCCGGCTCAATGGTGAAGTCCTTTTTACAATTCTGACAAGTTTTTATTTCACTTTCCATAATTTTTCTATTCTATAATTCTATAGAATATTAGAATACCTAGATCCCTTCTTTTTTATGCTCCTCTAGAAGTTCGCGGGCTTTTTTAGAAATTTTATTAGGAAATTTTATATTTATTTTAATAAATAAATCTCCAGACTTGCCATTTTTTATTTCTTCACCATAACCAGTCATCTTTAGAGTTTGTCCGTTATGTATTCCAGCTGGTATTTTTATTATTATTTCTTTATGCCCTCCCAATATCATTTTTTTCTCTACTCCCAAAATAGAATCCACTATAGAAATCTGTATTTCTGTTTGCATATCTCGCCCGCGAGGAGTTCGTGTCGTACGAAAACCACCCATTCCGCCACCAAAGAAATCACTAAAAATATCATTGAGATTTCCAAAGTCAAACTCTGCGTTACCACTTGAGAATCCTCCAGAAAAACCACCAAAGTCAAAGCCCTCAAAACCACCCCGTGCGCCTCCTCCATATCCACCCCCTCCCATATTTTCAAAACCAGACCCATATTGGTCGTATTTTGCCCGTTTAGCCTCGTCCGAAAGCACCTGATAGGCCTCATTTACTTCTTTGAATTTTGATTCATTCCCTTCCTTTTTGTCGGGGTGGTGCTTGTGCGCCAACTTATAAAAAGCCTTCTTTATTTCTTCTTTGGAGGCGTTTTTATTTACTCCTAAAATTTCATAGTAGTCTTTTTTCATAAATTTATTGGGAAACTATATCATAGGCTCCGCTTCTTGTGAAGACTTTTTTATTTCTTTATTTTTTTCTTCCTCTGTTTTATCTTCACTTTCGTTTTCTTCTTCATTTTCTTCAGATTCAACCTTGCGTCCAAGTCTTTTTGCCCGGCCTTCAATTATCGCTTTTTCTTCCGCGCTCCTTATAATTGTCGCTTCTTCTTCGGCAATAAGTTTCGCGGCATCGTCCTTTGGTATTGAATATTTTCTGCGGGAAGCTTCAATAATTTCATTTCTATATGAAGGATGGGTCGGCGGGAGCACCCGAAGAGTTTCCGCGGAAAATGGATCATAAGATTCCCCATCTATTGTCATTTTGACGAAAAATTCGGTTACTGCGAGGTTGATCATATCTTTCACTTCAAAGACTGGCGCAAATTCCGGCTTCATTTTGACCGCGTCTTCTCCACCGATACGGAAAGTAATAACGCTTCCGCAATTACCGAGCACAGCTTGGTGCACTTTCGGCAAAATCTGCCCGACATACTGATGAGCGATGGTCAGGTTCAGAGCATATTTTCTGGCCTCCGATAAAATATTTTCAAAGGTTTGGGTAACGACATTTTGAAACTCATCCACGTATAGATAAAAGTCTTTGCGGTCCTTCTCCGGAATAGCGGCGCGCTCCATTCCCGCCTGCTTGATTTTCGTCAAAAACATTGACCCCAAGAAAGAAGAATTCTCCTCTCCGAGACGACCCTTGGAGAGGTTAATTAAAATTATTTTTTGTTGGTTCATTAGTTCGCTAATATCTATTTTGTTTTGCTTTTGTCCGAAGATATTTCGGAGGAGTGGGTCGGAGAGAAACTGCCCGAGCTTGTTTACGAGCGGAATGATGGCATCCGTGTCAAATTTCTCGGACCAATCGGCAAATTCAATAGCGAAGAATCTTTTCACCATATCGTCCGTGATATACTCCACCACTTTCTGCCTGTAATTTCTATCCGTCAGCATGGAAATCATCCCACGCATCGTGGCGTGCGGATAGTCTAGAAGCGCCAAACAAGTAAAACGAAAAACGTGCTCCAATCTCGGAGTCCAGTTCGCTCCGAACTGCTTTTGAAAAACTTCTATCAGGCCTTGGGTCAATTGAAATTTGAACAATGGGTCAACATTGGCAAGTGGATTGAAAGAAGCGGGAAATTCCAAGTCCGTGGGGTCAATGATGCAAACGTCTTCGATGCGTTCCTTTGGTATGTAATTTAAGATTGCTTCTATCTCGTCCCCGTGCGGGTCAATCAGACAAATCCCATGGCCATAAGTTATATCCTGACGCATAAAAAGTTCAAGCAGTTTGCTTTTCCCCACCCCGGATTTACCGATGATGTATAGGTGTCTTCGGCGGTCTATGCGCTTGATGCCGAAAACGAACTTTTTTTCTTCCAGCGAAGCCACATAATTCGTCCGCCCAATGAAAGAAACCTCTTCGGGTTTTACTTTTCCGAAGACAGGCAATTCCGGTGGGGGTGGGGCGTATTTGATTATTTGCACTCGGTTTGGTTTCGGCATATATTTTTATTCTAAAATTTTTTTCAAGACATCTTCCGGCACTTCTTTAACCTTCTCCCCCTGCGAAGGGGGAGTGCCAGAGGCGAGGGGGTCTTTGCCTGCTTGTTTTTCTTTAATCAAATCTTTTAATTTATTCATATCCTCCGCGCTAGCGGCACGATCCCCGCCTTGCCTAGTCGAAGCGGGTTTTGAAGTTGTAGAATCTTCTTTGTTTTTGAGAGCATCCAGAGAAACAGCTCCGACCTCTGTCGGGGTCCCGACTTTGGTCGGGAGTTCATTTATTTTATTTAAAACTTCTTTTAATGCTAAATTCTCTTTTACTCTATCCTTAGGTGGTGACACTACTGGAAAAGATTTTTTAGCAAATACTTTTTTGATAGCTCCGAAGACACTGGGTTTACTTGCCGGAGCAGATGGTCTTTGCACTGAGGGGACAGTTTTACCCGCCTCCGCGAAATCTTTTTCTCCCCTTTCAGGATATCTATTTTCTTCTTCTACTTTTCCCCTGTCTTTCTGCTCAAATTCTATTCCCAAATCTGCTAATGGTTTATAAAACTTTGATTCATTATATTCTATCTGATCCTTGCCCCTTTTCTCCACTTTTACTTCCCCGGATTTTATTTTGGCGATACATTCTTTGCAATACGCCGGCCTGCCCGACTCCGGCTTGAAAGGTACACTTTTTTCCAGTCCGCAAAGCGAACAAATAATCGGAAACTTTTCCAGACTTCCCCCGCTACCCGAAGAAGAATATTCATTGCCCCCCAGAGACATCTCGCTCCATTCGTTGATTTCCCGCTCCACCACTTCTCTCGGCCTGCAATAAAGTTCTCGAGAAGTCTTGATCACTTCTTCTTCCACTTTCCTGTCGCCCGACTTCACCATCTGTGGCAAAGTCTTAGCAGAGAATGGCCTGGAAGTCACACCGTCTATCATTAATTTCATATAGACGTTATAGTTCGGCAAATTCACGATGTCTTGCGGAGTAAATTCCGGGTCAAATTCTTTTTCCAAGAAATCCGCATCATCTGAGCCGACTCGGAATACTATCATTGTTCCAACGTTGCCGAAAACAGCATCACGCACAGCAGAACTTTTATCTGAAATAAGCTGAGCAGTGTATTGGTGCGCCACAGTAAGGTTTAATCGGTATTTTCTAGCCTCCGACAAAATACCCGCGAAGGCATCCGTTACGAAATTTTGAAATTCGTCCACATATAGATAA
>Ga0172379_10012061_pt1 | contig 10173 bp, 7 predicted proteins | sample GrowelOW334metaG_FD_119756 | JGI IMG/M metagenome (GOLD analysis project Ga0172379, IMG submission 119756) | Groundwater microbial communities from an aquifer near a municipal landfill in Southern Ontario, Canada - Groundwater well OW334 metaG | ecosystem: Environmental > Aquatic > Deep...
CGCCACAAACCATTTCCTTCCGGCCCATGCGGGAAAATGCGAGGAGATCGTCGATAAGCTGCGCCATCCGCTTCGTATTCGACCGGACAACGGTGAGCAGACGTTTCCCTTCATCATCCAGGATAGCATGGTATTCTTCCGAGAGGATGCGGCTAAACCCATCTAACGCCCGCAAGGGGCTCCGAAGGTCGTGGGATACAGAGTAGGAAAAGGCTTCGAGTTCAGCGTTGAGTTTTTTGATTTCCGCCTCCGCCCGCTTGCTCTCAGTGATGTCCCGTACGACTGATACCGACCCTATGATATTGCCGCTGGAAACCCTGACCGGAGAAGCGCTGACCTGGCGGTACCGTAATTCCCCTGTCGCCGGAGTACGGATTATTTCCTCCTGGTTTTTCACTGTCTCCCCTTTCAGTGCTTTCAAAGGAGCAGCTTCTTCGATAGGACGTGGACTTCCATCAAGGTGATACACTTCCAGGCGCGAGGCGAATGTTTCTACATCTATCTCGCCTTGATATTTAATGTCGAACTCATGGCGCGCAGATAAATTTGCCAGAATGAATTTTTTCCGGGTGTCAGCAAACCAAACCTCGTCGTTTATGCTGTTCAACAGCGCCGACAATCGGTCTTTCTCCTCTTGAACAGAGGTCCACAGCTTCCTGGATTTCTCCTCCGCGAGTTTGCGCCCGGTGATATCATGACCAATACCCACAAGACCAATTATTTTCCCCTCCATGTTGCGCCAGGGTATCTTCGATGTGAGCAGCCATCGGCTTTCACCTGCATCGTTAATAATGAGTTCTTCCCGGTCAATAATCCTCTCGCCATCTCTGATGACCAGCAAATCATCTGCCATAGTCCGCTCTGCAACCTCTTTTGGAAACAATTCCATATCGGTATGGCCTATAATCTCGCTCTCCGGCTTGTTGAAATGGGCAAGGTCAAAAGAATTAGCGAGAACCTTGCGTCCATCTCTATCCTTTGCATACACCGCAACGGGGATGTAATCGATGATAGTCCTTAAAAGAATCCGCTCCTCTTCGGCCTGCCTGCGCTCGGTAATGTCACGGATATTGCATTGGATGACTTTCTTGCCGCCGACCACATATACGTTACTGACGAATTCCACTTGCACCAGTCTTCCGTCTTTTGTTTTGAGCGGAATGTTATCGTATCTGATGTACTCTTTTTCCTGTAATTCCTCGAATCCGTCATTGCTGGCCTTGATATTTCTGAACGCACCTACTTCCCAGAGTTTCTTTTCAATAAACTCTTCACGCGAATACCCCAGCATCTTGGCTATGTAAGGATTGACGTCGGTAATGGTTCCGGTTTCGGCATCGAGGATTAGAATGCCGTCCCGGGCTGTTTCAAACAAGCGCCGGTAACGAAGCTCTGAATTTATGAGTGTTTGCTGTACTTTTTCAGATTCCGATCCGGAACGGGTTGATGCTGAAGAGCTTAACCGCGGATCGCTATTTTTGCTCTGAAGGGATTTTGCAGTTTTTTTTGTGGGCTTCATTTTCACTCCTGAGATATAATTTCCCAGAATATAAGCTAAATATATATATTTATTTATTACTTTGTCAAGGATAATATATTTTTATTATATTTATGATAAACCGCCAATAATCAACGCCACAGAATTTCTAATACATAAAAACGCTATAAACTTCTCACGCGCGGAGAACCCACTCCTTAATCCTCTTTCTTAGAAAGGAAGAGATACGACTTTAGCGTTGGTTATTCCGGCGACAATACATATTTTAGGAAGCAGATGCTTCGCCTCCTCACTATTAGAGGGAGTAATGGCTGAGTTCTTTTAATTTTATACGCTCAAAATCATGTCTTATCGCTCTGATTCAATCGTTCGCCGTGACTTTTTTGCCGGATCATGCTGAAAAAAAAATTATAAACGGTCATAATGAATATTCTCAATCCGATAATTCCTCATTCGCTGCCTTCTCAAAGGATTCTTTCCGGTTTCACCACGCGGCGGGGAGGCGTTTCGTCTGCTCCATACGATTCCCTGAATCTTGGCACGTCAACTTCAGATGATCCTTCCTCTGTTCGGGAAAACTACGCCCTGCTTTATCGTCATCTGGGTATTGACGGGAAGAATACCGCATTTATGCGGCAGATACATTCCGCCTCGGTCATTACCGTTTCCGAAGCGGGAGTGTACGATTCTGTGGACGGCATGCTGACCAACGTTCCGGGTCTTCTGCTTGGAGTCAAGACCGCTGACTGCGTTCCTGTCCTTCTGTATGATCCGTATTCTCTTGCTGTCGGGGTAGTTCACTGCGGCTGGCGTTCACTTGTCTCGAAAATCCTTGAAAACACGTTGAGCCTGATGGAACATGAATGGAATACCAAAACGGAAGAGGTGATTTTTATCCTGGGACCGTCGGCGGGGCCTTGTTGTTATGAAGTTGGGGAAGAAGTCGCCGCCCGAATGAGAGATTCTTCGCTTTTGAACCGCAGCGGCAAGGTGTATACCGACCTCCATGCAGAAATTATCAGCCGTCTTTGTGAAAATGGCGTCAATAAAGCAAATATCGAATCAATTAGGAATTGTACGGTCTGTAATCCGTCATTATTTTATTCGCATCGCCGTGATGGAATAGTGTCGGGCCGTATGGCAGGTTATATTATGCTCAGAGAAAAAATAGAAAGGAAACCTCGTTCTTGACAGATTTTCAAGCTTTAATCATCGGACTAATTCAGGGGCTGACCGAATTTATTCCGGTTTCATCCTCCGGGCACCTTGTCCTCGCCCAGCAGCTTTTCGGGTTGAACGGCGACCTGATGGCTTTTGACATTTTCGTACACTTCGGGACTCTGCTTGCCGTAATGGTTGTATTTTACGATTCTATTCTCTCCATCCTTCTTGGATGCTGGACGGGAGTGAAAGCCCTGCTTCTGGAAAAACAATCCCCCTTGTATATTTACAAAAATTCTTCCTCTATACGAATGGCAACAGCTCTGCTGGTAGGTACCGTTCCGGCAGGAATAGTCGGAATAGTTCTGAAAGACCGGATCGAGGCGCTTTTTTCTACAACGATCCCTGTTTTGGCAGCGTTGTTTGTCACAGGTTCAATTCTCCTGATTACATTTCTGGCAAAAAAGGGGGAAAGCCGGATAAATTTATGGCGGGGACTTGTGGTCGGTATAGCCCAGGCTATAGCCATCATACCCGGTATCTCACGTTCCGGTTCGACCATATCTACCGCCCTTTTTCTTAAAGTTAATCGTCAGGAAGCAGGTGAATTCTCTTTTCTCCTCTCAATCCCGGCTATCGGGGGCGCAACAGTTCTTGCGCTCAAGGATTACACGGCTGTATCATCTCTGCCGACACACGTAATACTCATCGGAACTGCGGCTTCCTTTGTATCAGGATATTTCTCCCTGAAACTCCTTATGAACATTGTGAGAAGAGGCAAGATCGGCTATTTCGGGCTCTATTGTTTCGCCGTGGTCATAGCCGGAGCGATTTACTTCCATCTGAATTAGACAATGCGGTGTTCACATGGTTGGAAGGGTATTCGGGAGGATATGAAAATATCATGCTGAAGCGGGGGCTTTTTTATCAATTTAATAAAGACCTTATTCGTTAACCTTTCCTATTAATGGAATGTAAGGGATTTTTTCCTTCACATTCCACAGGTTGAAACATATACACTAATGAAGGATTTACCCTCTATTATTTTCAATGCAGTATATCTTGCGTTTAGCCTCGGCTACTTACTATCCTTGTTTTTATTCGATGATACTTCAGCGCCATATTTAACCCGCCACCATGCAATACCGTGAAGGGCGTCGTGAAGTTTTTTCAAATCTGCCATGCCGGATAGAGTGCAGGCTCCATCACCATCACGAAGCGGATATCCTCTGGGCGGCTTCGTTCCCAAATCTATCAGGCAATCGGCGGTGATGATCCTGTACCGTCCGATTCCCACCGATCTGCCTTCTGGGGAAAGGAGATTTTCCCCCATGGCATGGTAGACGAATCCCTGGGGCGCCACCATCTCGATAAGGGTTGGCGGAATATCCAGATGGCTGCCCGCCCGGTGTACCGTCCGGGGAATACTGTCAACCACTTCTTTCCCGTAAAGAACGAATGGAACTGCGGATTTTTCGAACGGGGCGGAATTTTTGTTGATATATTTCCTTCCGTAGTGGTCGCCGGTGATGGCAAACAGGGGAAGCCGGATGCGATGTTCCATGGTTTTGACAAAGTCCCCGATGCATTTGTCCGTATACCACTGATGGCCTATCATTTTGAGGGAGATTGCATTGTCCCAGAGCGGTTTGATATCTTTGGGGACAGCATGGATTGGAAAACCTTTCCCCCACACATCGGTGCTATAGGGGGTGTGATTGTTGGTGGTAAGGATCACATTCAGACTGGGCGCATCGTCGTTTACCGTTTTAATGACCAGATCGAACAACTCGGAATCATCCACTCCCCAGGGATTTTTTGTTTTGCTCGCAGCCATGCTGGTAGCGTCATAGGTTTCCCGAAATCCCTGTGAACGGGCGAAATCCGTCACCCGCTGCCAGGTCGGATAGCCGCCGTAGAAGAATCTCGTCCGCCAGCCGAGACGGTTGAAAGTCTCCGCAAGCGCGCCCGGATAGGGTTTCAGCGACGAGATATGCTGATTGATGATGATCCCTGAATCGGGCAGCCCGGTGAGTAATACTCCCAGTGAGAACATGGTCAGATCGGATGCGGGAAGGAAATTTTCTATTGAAATTCCCTGCCGGATGAAATACTTCAGGTTTTCCATAAGACCAAGAGAACGGTACTTTTCAAGGAGCGGCCATGAATCATAGCTTTCCCCGATTATTAAAAAGATATGGCGTGGAGGAGTCGATATCGGTCCCGCCGCCTGTTTTTTATAGTAGTCATCAAGGTTCTGGTACTGTTCGGAAGTGGAGAATACGTATCGGGCGGCTTTGACCACATCACGGTCCGGGAGATAGGTTTCCAGACCCTTATCTGCATGGGTCATGTTGATAAAGTCCATAACAGCATATCTCAGGGCGCCGTGAACGCTTAAAATTGTTTTATTCAAGAACTCGTCCTGAGTCGCCAGAAGAATTCTCCGGTCAAGCGGTATGCTCTGAAGCGTTCCTCGGGCTGAAATTATCATAAAAGCCACGATACACAGAGTAACGGCGATCTTTTTCGCGGTCGTCGTGAAAAGGCGCGAACTTTTCTTCTCGGATATGAACCTGAAGCGGATAAGACGATTCGTTCCTACGATTCCGAGCGCAATAAAAACGCCCATCGCCGAGAAATTGATTATAGGATGATAATCCTGCCAGATGGTAGAGATAAGGGCTTTGGTATCATCTTGAAAAAACTGGAACACAAGGGGATTGATCTGCTCGTCAAATTCACGGAAAAAACCATAATCCACTCCGCAGAGAATGGTGGTTGCGACAACAAATATCCCGGCAAAAACACCTCTCACCTTATTTGCAGCCCGTTCGATATCAAAAAAGCCGCAGGCTACGCTCATGAGAAACGGTATGAGAATAAAATATGTCGCCGCCATGCCGTCGAAACGGAATCCGAGCAGGCAGACGCGCAGGATATCCATTATACCGCTTGCAGCCTCGATCTTTTCTTTGAGAGTAAAAATGAGAAATACACGGAATAATCCCAGAAAAACCACAAAAAACAGCCACAGCTTTAAATCTTTTTGAAACTGCCCGAAAAAACGATCCCAACTCCGCATGCATACCCTCATTTTTTCTCCATCATTCAAATTTCTCGGTTCTTGATTTGAAAGGAATCACATTATCCCTTTTTTCTATGTGTTCCTCATCATTTTCTTCCTCGTCAAACTCATTGGACAATTCTTCAGGCTCGAATTCCGGTTCTGATTCCAGTCTTCTTTCCAACGGTTCCTGCATCTCCCATTCCCGGAGCTTCTTTCTTGCCCGCAGCCGCTTAATGACATAGACGACGAGGAACAGGAACATGATGAGCACCCATGTTCCCGGAACAAGGGTCATGAGAGTCTTCGGACCGTAATTTTCATGAAGATATTTCAGGTAATATTTTTCAAATTCACTCGGCCAGAAACCGGTGGAATCAAAAAGCGCCTGGGGAAATTGACGGCCTTTACTCATACTGTCGAGAATTGCCGGAAGCACCTTCGGTCCGAAAATGGAAATCAGCCGCTGTACCGCTATCATTGACTGGTCGTACGCGAGGCTGGCATCCAGACTTCCGGCGGTGAACACATTCTGAATGTCCTCGAAGGTAAGCAGATTCCCCCATGAAACCTTCCAGACCATATACATTTCGTTCCGTATGCCCCATTCACCGGAAAATATCTGCGCACATCCCTCATGAAACCACCGCGGCACGAATTCATCCCCGGCGCTCTCCTCGATAATGACATGCACCAGCTCATGGGCGAGAATTCGATCGATCTCTATCTTGTGCCCTGCCAGCGGAGAAACAACAATCTTTCTTCCGGGAAGCGCAACCGCGGCGCTCCAGTCCGGAAGCCTTCCCTCGGTGAGCGCGTTGAACTGCTCCTGGCTTGCGGTCAATGTGATCGTCACCTTTCCGCCCGGGACATACCCCAGCGCCTGGGTTATCCGCGCAAGGTTCCGTTCCGCCGAATCAGCCACATTACGGGCGTATTTCCCGCTCAGGCCGTCATAAGCAACGGTAACATGTGCGGTTGCAATGGTTTCCGACGAATATGCGGAAGGGAGATGAAAGAAAAGAGCGATGGAAAGGAGAAGAATAAATTGTCTCATGGTTTTTCCGGGTTGCAGCAAAAGAATTTAATACTCTAACATAATAAACTTGCCCGGAAATTTCAAATCTAAAGAGTACTTCCCTATATTGATCCCCTATTGTATGAGAAATAGAGGAAAGGAAAGTTCTGTTTCCACTATAATGCAATGTATTAGATTAAAAAGAGGCAGGAAAGTAAGCATAAAAAACACTACTTTATCAAAAGATCAATATTATCAATTACTTCATCTACCACCGATTGAGGTGCACTTACAATATATTCCGCGTTGCGCGCCCGCCAATCAAAGCATTTTATATGATCTGACAGGATTACCCCATGAACACCCAGACCAACGGGTAAAGGAATTTCAAAAGAAAAACCCTTTCTGATACTTGTAATAGGACATACCAATACCAGACCAGTATGCTCATTATAATCTCCATGAGATAAAACAAGCGCCGGTCGTCTTCCCGACTGCTCATGCCCTTTTACAGGATCGAAAGTCATCCAAATAATATCAGCCTGCTCAGGCCTCCATGAACCCGCATTCACCATATTTCTTTACCTACCGGGGGGCCGAAATCCAATTCGCCATGAGCAATCTCCGGCGTGACTCCTTCAAGCATACTCTTGAGAGTCTTTCTTTTCGGAAGTGGAGTCACAACAATACAGTCTTCTTCAACGCTTATAAGAACTTCAGTGTTTACCTTCAATTCAATCTGGTCCGCCACTTTTTTTTGAATACGGATTCCCAAACTGTTTCCCCATTTTTGTATTTTTCCATGCACTACCATAAAGCCTCCCTTGTATCTACATGGTATATACAATGGGTAAAATATTTTTGCAAGATAATTTTTCTGAAATTGAGTCAACGCTTGATAGAATAAACTTGCCCGGAAATTTCAAATCATACATTCGAAGAAAAATTTGCATGGGTGATTAATGATCACAGGGTTGTCCTCTCGCCCGTTTATGGGAGAGAGGATTATGTGGTGAGGGTGTCTTTTAACATTTGCTGAGTTAAACGGATAATCGGTAAATATTGAGCCTTTTGCAAAAGTCGTTTACTATTGAAAAATGGGAAACATTTTTGCTCAAACCCCCTAACCCTCTGTCCCTTTCCCCCGTTCCGGGGGCAAGGGAAGTCGATGCTTCACAGTCTTTACCTGCCCTCATCTGGGGGAAGGATGTCCGTAGGACAGAAAGGTGGCTGCTTCTAAAATATGGACTTTTGCAAAAGGCTCTATTATAAAATTATTTCGTATATCACCGGCTGTAAATATTTGCTTGAAAGATAAAATACAAAAGGCTCACCCTCTTCGAGCGAGCCTTTATTTATTCCTGTCAAACCGTTACTGTCTTCCCTCTCACATATCAAAAATCTTTCCCGGATTCATGATGTTGTTTGGATCGACCGCGCGCTTGATCTTGCGCATATAATCAAGCTCGGCGTCGGTATTGACAATGTGCATGTATTTCTTGCGCTTGCTCCCGATACCGTGCTCACCGGAGATGGTGCCGCCGAGGTTCTTGGCGGCGATGTAAAGCTCTTCGAGAGCGGGCGGGATGATCGCGTACCATTGCTCCATCGTGTGCGCCGGATTCTTGATGAGCGTGGCGTGAAGGTTGCCGTCGCCGGCGTGGCCGTAGCAGGGAATCTGGACGTCGTATTTTTTGGAGATACGGGCGATTTCCGGCATAAGGTCGGGAATCTGCGCCGTGGGAACCACGATGTCCTCGAGACTCTGGTGCGGGCTTACCACCTTGAATGCCTCGGCGATGTTGCGGCGGACGCTCCAGAGACGCTCCTGTGTCGTGTAGTTGTCGGCGACATATACTTCCTGTGCGCCGCTGTCCATGCAAAGGTTGCCGATGGTGTCGTATTCGTTTTCCACCACCTGGCTGTTGGTGCCGTCAACCTCGATGAGGAGCATCGCTCCTGCCTGCTGATAGGGAATCTTCTCGTTAAGATAGTCGCAGGATGTGTGCACCGAAAGCTGATCCATGAATTCGATTGCGGTGGGTATGATCCCGCCCTGGGTCATGATTTTGGGAACCACGCTGATGGCGGTCTGAACATCCGGAAACAGCGCCAGAAGATCGACCTTGGCTTTGGGGAGCGGCAGGAGCTTGATGATCACCTTTGTAATGATGCCGAGAGTCCCCTCGGAGCCGACCATGAGCATGCGGATATTGTATCCGGAAACATCTTTCATGCGTTTCCCGCCGAATGTTACGATTTCTCCGGTGGGAGTAACCATCTCGATGCCCATGATGTAACGTTCTGTGACACCGTATTTGACCGCTTTGCCGCCGCCGGCGTTTTCGGCCACATTGCCGCCCACATAGCAGGTTTCAAGGCTCATGGGGTATCCGGCAAAGAAGAGGCCGAGGTCTTTGATACGGGAGTTTATTTCGTTGGTCACTACACCGGGCTCAACCACCACCATCATATTCTTCTCGTCGATTTCAAGGATACGGTTCATCCGTTCGACCGAGAGGAGAATTCCGCCGTACAAGGGAACAGCGCCTCCGGACAAGCCGGAGCCTGCTCCGCGGGGAGTGACCGGAATCCGCTTTTCGTTTGCAAGACGTACTATCGCTGCAATCTCTTCGGCAGTGTGCGGTTTGACAACAACTTCCGGCATATGGGCGTATTCCGCCTCTGCTACTTCATCGTGTGAATAAGGCTCCATCTTTTCTTCATCGGTGATAACAAACTGCTCCCCGAGAATCTGCCTCAGCTGATCTAAAAAAGCTCTATCCACTTTTCCGTATTGAGTTTGGCTCATATCATATTCCCTTTTGTGCTTTTCGCTGGTCCAGTTCCTTGATCAGCTCCGGAACCACTTCGAACAGGTCGCCCACAATGCCTAAATCGGCGACATGGAAAATCTGAGCGTCCGGGTCATTGTTTATCGCCACTATGGTTTCGGAGGTTTTCATCCCCGCAAGATGTTGGATGGAGCCGGATATACCAACTGCAATGTAAAGTTTCGGCACAACCGTCTTGCCGCTGAGGCCGACCTGCTGGGGATATTCTGCCCAGCCGCGGTCTACTGCATCCCTGCTGGCTCCTACCGCTGCGCCGAACCTGTGGGCCAGTTCATGAATCAATTTGAAATTTTCCCCCTTCTTCAGCCCGCGCCCGCCGGCAACCACCCTGTCGGCTTCCTCTATATTCACCTCTCCGGTTACTATCGGGCGGAATCCAAGCCTTTCCTCGCGGCCATCAAGGAGTGATTCGGGAATTTTAACCTCGATGATCGTCCCATTGCGGCCGGGAGTCTTTTTAGGGATGGGCGTAGATTTCGGACGGACTGTCGCCATCTGGGGGCGATAATTCGGGGTTTTAATAGTAGCCATAATGTTGCCGCCTATTGCCGGACGGGTCTGAAGGAGATTTCCG
>Ga0172379_10012062_pt1 | contig 10173 bp, 11 predicted proteins | sample GrowelOW334metaG_FD_119756 | JGI IMG/M metagenome (GOLD analysis project Ga0172379, IMG submission 119756) | Groundwater microbial communities from an aquifer near a municipal landfill in Southern Ontario, Canada - Groundwater well OW334 metaG | ecosystem: Environmental > Aquatic > Deep...
ATGGGTTTGATTATGCGGTTTATGGCAACCAAAAATGTTCATGAAGGAAGAAAAGCCGCAACAATAAATATCATTTTTATGCTTCCCCTTTCTGCTATAGTAGTGGGCGGAGGTGGCTGGGTTGCAAAAGCTATGTCGGTAAAATTTCCCGGACTTATTCCCCCGGGAACTTCACCTGACAGTATCTTTGTAGTTATCTCTAATATTTTAACCGGTCCCGGAGTATTTGGTTTTATTATTGCGGCAATTGCGGCGGCGCTCATGTCAACCGTTGCAACGTTGCTAAACGCGGCAGCCGCTATCTGGGTGAATGATGTTGATAAACCGGTAAGAATATGGCTGAAAAAAATTAAAAGAGAAGAACCGGTTGATGAAAAAAGAGCAATGGTCGTTGCCCGGACTGCAACGGTGGCTTTCACGTTGTTAGGAGTTTTAGCTGTCTATGCTTTTAGTTCCTATCCTACGGTTTATCAAGCCCATGCCTTTTTCCATGCAACATTAACACCTCCCTTGATGGTCGCAATTTTCTTCGGCGTCTTCTGGAAAAAATTTACTCCGGCAGGATTAGTTACAACCGTAATCGGCGGTATTTCACTTATGCTTTTGGGAAATAGATATCCGCTTGAATTAATTGCTCCGATCGCCCAGGGAACCCCTTACGATCCCGTGCATCCGTTTACCTATATGGCAGCGCTTTATAACTTGATCGTTTGTTCAGGGGTAGCGGTTTTAGCTACGTTGTTTCAAAGTCAATTAAAAAGAACTGCGAACAAAATTAAAAAGAGCGCACATCAGCATAGAATTATGTACACGATGATTGCCTTTATTATTTTTATAGTTGTTTTTGATATTGCAACGGCATTGTTCCATCTTTCGTTAATAACTTTTATGCCTACATTTATGTTAAGTGTCCTGATGTCGGGTTTAGTTGCTCTCGTTACCACGTTCTACGTAAAATATAATCCTGAAGCGCAAACGCTTGGCTTAACTATCTGGTCTATCCATCAGGCTAAGGAATGGTTTAAGGGAAGAAAGTTGAATGAGCGCGAAGGTGAAAATGTAAAAGCTGAATGGAAATTAGTTGAAACAGATAATGAAGATATTATTAATTTCTCCAAACACGATATGCATAAAATGGCTGCTGAGCCCGGCGATCTGGTGTATATTTCCGATATGCGAAAATACTTGGGAGGATTGAAATCTTGCCACACCGTTTACGGTGAACCACATAACGAAAAAGGTGTCGTCTATATCAGAAATCTCCATATCGGAAAAGGACTTTTCGTTAAAGGAAGAATACTCGAAGCCGAAAAAGAAATGTAGTTCATTCAATTAGGAATTGACAATTACGAATTAGGAATGGAAAAACTTTTCATTCCTAATTCGTCCGGTTGTTAACGGGGTGAAGAGGTTCAGCGTACTTTTAAGTACTACATGTTTATTTCAAGCATTACTGAAAAGTCGCTGATGCTTAACACTTCGATTTTGGGAAAATCTATTCTAGTTAAGACTTTGAAATGTTTATCGTTTGTAACTAAGAGGTGTGCATTTGCGTTTATTGCACAATCTACAAATTTATTATCGTCTGTATCCTCTTCAATAAGATTCCAATTATAATAGACAGATGTTTTATAAACATTTGGTAAAATAAGAAGTGATTTTATAACATTGCGGGCAACCGTGGCATTATATTTTCGAGAAATGATTTCTTCATATTCCATCAATATCTCGTTCGTTATAAATAAGTCGTATTCATCAGAAACTAATTTATCATATATCAAATGATATTTTGATTTTGATGAGATTGACACAAGCAAAACATTAGTATCGAGAACGACTTTAAGTCTATCCTTCATTTAACCATGTATCCATAGTTTCATTTGAATATTTTTTCTCATCCCAAATCTTATCAACTTCTTTTGTAGCTTTTTGTGCGAAATACTTCCCCAAAACTATTTTAAGTTCCTTCAATTCCTCTTGTGAGAGATTTGTAGAATAAAGTTTCAGTAATTCTTCTTGCACATTGCTCAACGGTTGTGTTAACATAACTTTTATTTTTCCGTATTATTATTTGCTTATTAAATATATAACCATAATTAGATAATTTCAATAACAAACTTAGTACCAACTGCGTGGTATCATGCTTTGCATGACAGGTTGTTAAAATCCAATACTGCCGGATTAATTATTTATAGATTTCCACTTTCTTTTTACGTAAGCAAAACGAATTATTTAATTATTAAATTTCTACACACCCAAAATGACGAAGTTACTCTCCTCTCAAAATCGGGATATCCATCCGCATTCATTTATAAAAAACGCTCAAAATCTTCTCGACCATTTCAATCATTTATATCTTCAAAACTGTATTTACCTTTGTTTGAGTGTTACTTGCGTTCACAAAAGGAGTTCGGATGAACGCAAAGTGAAATAATATCTTTAAGTATGATTAATCTATTTTCTCTTTCCTTCCTGCAGTCGAGCAGGGGACTATTAATCATTTAATCCCTTTCCATTAAGAATTTGCTGCATACATTTTTCAATCCTCGACTCCCGTGTTTTGGATTGTTTGGGTGTAGAAAAATAAAGGATGTATGCCCTTTGCCGTCCCGGTGTTAATGTATCAAAAGCAGTTTTCAATAGAGGGTTTGCAGCTAACTTCTTTTTAAATTCTTCAGGGATTATGAATTCCGCAGTCTTCTTAAAATCCACTTTCAACCCTGCTTTTTCCACTTCAATGGCTTCATGGATATAGGTTTTCAAGATGGTTTCCATCTTAACTATTTCCTGAACATTGGTGAACCGTATCTGGCGCGCAGCCTGCACATTCTTCGTTTGTTGGATTAGAATACCACTGCTATTATTTAACAAGGCTCCTTTGAAAAACAGAAGCGCACAGTATTCTTTAAATCCATGTATTAAAACTATGTTTTGTTTCTGCCTCCCCTCTGAGGCGGGAAATGTGTAACAAGGTACTCCCCACTTCAATTCTTCGGTCAGCTGGCAGTCGAGAATGATCATTCTCAGTTTCTCAAATTCTTCATGCCATTGTTTGGTTTTACTTAAATATGCATCAACCTTAGGATTCATTTTACTCTTTTTCATAGTTTGTTACTTTAATTTGTTTATATACCATCAATTATAAGCCCCTAACGGTGTGCTATCACGCTTAGCGTGACAAGTTGTTAAAATCCAGTACTGCCAATATTATTTATTAATAATCTCCATACCCAAAATCACGAAGTTATTATCCTCTTAAATCGGAATATCCTTCCGCCTTCATTTACACAAACAAGCTAAACGTTTTGGTTACTCTATTACTTTGCAACGGGTGTTAGGTTGCTCATATAAAACAATTCTATAATGAAACGTATTTATGTTGAGTGAACCGTTTCCAGCCTTTTTTATTTTTAGCTTCCACAGCCCAATTAAATCCTCCTTCAGTGTTTGGCCAATAGATCATTCGAGCAAGACCAGCCGGCATTTCTGCTTCGAATACAATTGCTTGTGGATCTATCTCTTTTCCATCGGCAATTACACCTTCTGATTTCTTACCATCTGATGTGAATGACCAAAATGATAATTTGCTATTGCTTACACCATAAATTGCGAACTCTTCATAGACTTTATTGCCAAACTCCCACTTTGCTATAAGTTGAACATACTTATCTCTTAGTATTGGTGTAAATGTTCGAGTACAACGAACTTTACCCATTGGGGAGTCTGCACTTGCTTGCCATGAACCAAATAATGGTTTTAAAATACCGAGTTTACCCGGACCCTTTTTCCAAGAATTATTTATATCCTTCATGTTTTATTCTTTCTTTAATTTATAAAATGACACCTAACGGCGTGTTATCACGCTTAACGTGACAAGTTATTAAAATCCAAACACTGCCAAATTAATTATTAATAGATTTCCATTTTATTACCGTATTAAAAGTTTACTCATAACTACCAGGTTTATTACCTTTTTTTAAATCTTTTTTGAGTTGAGGGATTTTCATATGCTTTTCAAAATCCCTTCAATATTTTATACCTTTTCCAGCCGGTATTCAAACTCTAGTAGTCGTCAATAGAAGCTGGTTAGGTATTTTTTATTAATAAATATAAGGAACAAACATCTTGGTCTTTTTCATATACTCTAAATAAGATTTCCCGAAGAAATTAATATTCTCTTTTTCTTCTACTTTTGCCGTTAGAATTAAGAACAATATTATAATAACAATTAAGAGAAGAGTAATACCAGATATATTTTTAAGTAGAGCACCTAAACATAAAAACAAAAGAGAACTATACATTGGATGTCTTATATACTTGTAAACGCCATCTTTAACTAAAGTAACAGTACTTTCAAATGCAAATTTAGTGGAATTATTCTCTCTTTTCTTAGAACCGCCAATCTTCTTTAAGGAAGATATGCTTTGGATAATAAGATAAAGTGAAATGAGGAGTAGAACCCATGAGAATATCTGGTGAAGAGAAAATGGATTTACATACCAGTATGGGATATTTAATAAAACCAAAGCAAGGGTAAACTCAAACACAAAAAACCTATAAAATCCATGAACCTTAAAATTTCGCAAAGATTTTTTAGAGACAAGAATTATAATAATAGTTCCTAATGAAAAAATAGTTAATTGAACTATTGACATAAGATTCATAATCATTCCACAATTCTAAATGCCTTACGGCGTATTATCTCGCCTTGCGTGATAGGTTGTTAGAACCCAACACCGGCGTATTATTTCTCTTATTTATATTTCTTAAAATTATATCGCGCGGCTATTTTTGCTTTCTCTTCCGGCGAAAGCTCCGTAAAATATTTCTTCCAACCTGGGCAAAAGTTGATGTGCCATCGCCAGAATCGTCCGGCAAAAGACTTAGGCTTGTTATCATACTTTGCCCTCATTGTGCATTCACTACATTTGCTTTCAGTCATTTTAACTCTCCATTATTTAATAAGATTTTTTTCTCAGTTTAACGGCGTACCATAACGCTATTATTACAAATTGTTAAAATCTCCATACCAAGAGTGACGAAGTTACTCTCCTCTAAAATCGGGATATCCTTTCGCCTTTAATTAATTTACACAAACAAGCTAAACTTTTCGGCTATACCCTTACTCCGCAACTTGTGTGAGTTCATTAACAGACGCGGGTTAGGTGCTATTTTTTCGATTTTTAATATTTATATGTTTTTTAATAATCTCTTTCATTTCTTTATGCTCAGATATTAAATCAGAGTCTATAAGTTTAGTATTAAAATCATCAATCCCATTAATATTTCCTTTTTTCAATTGAAGTAAAGAATCAATAGAAAGGGATAAACAAAGATTATCAAGATATGTTTTCTGTTCTTGTGTTAATGCCATAAGTTGCCTTTCATTTTTTTTCTTCAGGGATTATTTTTCGCTTAATTCTATTAGGAAATTCGTATATAAACTTTAATAACATTTCAAGAAAAATTATTAATTCTTCGGCGTCTCCCTTTCCCATAATAATAATTTCGTGCGTAGCTTCATTTCCTTTCTTTCTAATATGGTCTACCCAATCTTCTCCACCAGGCGGAACATATCCCTTTTCAGCTAAAAACTTAACATATTCGGCAAAAGACAATCCCTCCTTAGCTCCTTTTGAAACAGCAATATTCATTAGTAATTTTCGTGAACATAATACTGAAGCAGTATATGAATTAGTAGAACAACATTTTCTTGCTTCAGAATATAAATCTTTGACCGTTTCATCTGTCACATCCAAAACTTCTTCACCCATACTTGGCCCAGGATATTGTGTACCTTTTTCATCAAAATAATTTAATCTTCCACATTTATGACAATAATATAGTTGTACGGGTCTACCGGTAGGATTATGTACACCATTATATCCTTTTTCACTTTGAATATGAGCATTACAAAATCCACAAATGATTTCTTTTGAGCTTTGATTATTTATATTGCCCCAATTTATTATCATTTATTTACTCCTTTATTTGGCATCTAACGGCGTGTTATGTTAAAATCCAACACTGCCGGATTAATTATTTATAGATTTCCATTCTCGTTTTCCGTTTGTAAAACAAGTTATTACTTATTAAAAATCTCTACACCCAAAATGACGAAATTACTATCCTCTAAAATCGGGATATCCTGTTATTCGCTGTCTAATTCATCCACCTCTGGTGGAGCAGCATGTTCGTCTTCATATTAATGGACCGGGCCGCAAACTTGCTCTACGCAATTAAGTAAGGTTATTTACTTTTTGCACGCCGTTAGACGCGGTCACCGGTCGCTTTTTGTTTGGGGTTTTCAATTTCCTTTATTTATGCCGCCAAGTTTACTCTATACGCTTCTTCTTTTATTATTATCGCGTAGAGCTTGGACATTAATTTTCTCGCGACAGCTACAATCGCTTTTTGTTTACTGCCGCTCTTTTTATAAACTCTTTCAAACTTATCCAGTAAGGCTCCGTCTTTCCTTACACTCTTCCAGGCTAACTGAATAATGATTGACCGTAATTGCCTGTTCCCGCACATTCCGCTTCTGCCTCTACTTATCTTATCTCCACTGCTTCTCTCTGACGGGGTTAGTCCTAAATGATGATTCAGTTTCTCACTACTTTCAAACCGGTCTTTTCTATCAAACAAATAAACACTCATTCTTACGGAACTGATAATTCCTATTCCGTTAATCTTTTCTATCCGGGTTATTCGAGGCCCAAGAATTTCATCTTCCTTTATTCTCTCGATGATCTCTTCGCTATCCTTTATTTGACTGACAACATATTCATATTCTTTCAACAGGTTCCCAAACTTCAGATCAAACAGCTTATCCTCAAACGTTAACAGCTTCAGTTTCTCTACTAATCCTTTATTCCATTTCTCCCATTTCAAAGGATGATTCTTTTGCTCAAGGAATGCTTTTACTTGTCGAAGTATCTGTCCCTTTCGCATCTTCTGTTTGTCATAGATTCTGAAAATGTATTTGTACTCCCGTATCTTTTTTGCTGGAACGATTACTTCTCTTAACAATCCGCGTGAAAGTTGGAAGGCAAGTTTTCTCGAATCTATTTTGTCTGTCTTTATAGTATTACCGTCTTTATAAATTCTGTTGGTTGGTGTTACTAGTATTGAATATCCTTTTTCAGAAAAGTAATCGTATATCCAGAACCCGCTAAAGCAACACTCATAGACTATTTTGTATTTTGCTCCGGGATAAGTTGAGAGAAGGAACTTCTCCAGCATTTCTGCTATTGGCTGCATACTGAATGTTTTCAATTCGAGGTCATAGCTTCTAACAGTTACAACCCACTTCGCTTTATGAACATCCATACCCACGAACAATTCTTTGTTTTCAAAGAACGACTTTTCGAGATTCGTTTGAGTCTCCATTTTTCTATCTCCTTTATTGGTTTTCTAATACTTCCATTTTGGAGATCTAAAAATAATTATTCCCTTTATTTTAAACATACGTACTTGCAACTAAAGCGCCGCCCATAATTACAATGACGCTTTTGGCAACTACCTATTTTGTTTAAAAATCAACTTCGTTTTACAAATCAACTGTGAACAACAACTAACTCTGAAAACCAAACCCAATAATCTCATCAAAAGACCAAGTCGAAGACGCGGTCGCTTTGAGTTGCGGGTTAGGTTGTTACTTTCTGGTTTTCAGTAAATCTTTAATAGTTTTTTCAAAATCCAATAACATTCTAGATTTTATTACATAACCTAAATTCATAGGTATTCTTGACACCGTGACTGTATCTTTTTTAGTAGGAATATCAACAACTTTAATTTCTCCTACCGAAGTAAATTGTGGTCCAGCATAGAGAATACCAAGTAATATAAATCTATCTGAAAAAACTGTTGCCCCATTTTTGTCAACATAATTTGATTCATTAATAATGTATACTGGCGAACCGCTTGAGCCAGGAAAACAAGCTGCGTCAATCATAAATTCTGGTTTACCATTATAATCGATAGCGGGATGGGTAGCGGTGATTCCTTTTCTAAATATTGGATAGTTGTTTTCTTTATCCCACAAACCAATTGGGTATCCAACCATTAATATATCTTCTACAGAAGATAATTTTTGTAAAATTTCACTAGAAGGAATATTACTTGGCAGAATATTTATTAGAAATGGTGTAACACCCTTTTCTTTTAATAAATCAAAAATTGGTTGAATTGGCATAAAAGCAAGGTCAACATCCTTGCTTGGATGAAGAATCCATTGTTGTTCAAAATTATCGATCTTAAAAGGGACATGCTCTTTCATAGAAGGGCGTCCATTTTTGTCAGCAACTGTAAATAAAAAAGTTCCACTTTTCGCACCTTTAATTACATGTTTATTAGTAACAATTCCTTGAACATTATTTCCTTCTTCTGCAACTGCAACATAAAAGAAACCGGTTCCAGAACCGATACCTTCATCAGTCAATACTTCAATACGAATTGTAGAAAATGCTGCTTGCTCTGTAATTGAAAGTTTTGAAGAATTCATCTGTCCTCTCAAATTTGTTAAGAATAATATCAGGCATATCAAAAAATATTTATTTCTCATATTCACCAACAACCTAACTTTTAAGTATTTTATCTGTAAATGAGCAAAAAAAGAAAACGAAGAGCGTTGTAAAATCCAGATGCTCATTTGCAGATAAAATTGTGTTGTGCGAAACCACACCGTGTAACCTATGGGTATTTGATGAGGTTTGCCTCGCTTTGTCTGCTAGCATTGCAGCACTAATTTTCATTTAATTAATTTATTTTCCCGCAGCCTAACACTCCCGGTATTTAGGAATGTTAGACCGCAGAAATTTTTCCGTTTAGTTTCTTCAAGGATGCTAAATAACCCTCATCCCTTGCAGTAATTGGTCATTAGTCAATCATCAGCGGTCATTGGTAAGTAGCTGCTGACTGCCTGTTGCTGACTGCTGACTGCTGACTGCCCACTGCTCACTGCCTACTGCTGACTGCCGACTGACTTCCGCTTTCCACTAACTTGCCGGCGGAGGCGGCTCTTCACCCTTTCCCCCTTTTGGCTTGGGCCAGGGGGACTTAAATAACTTTTTCACCGCAGGGTTTTTCTTATACGCAAGATTCCCCGCTTCGTTTATTTTGTTCACCTTGTAATAAACTACATACTCCGCCGCATGACGCTCTGCCGTGTAGTTAGTATCTTCCTTCTTTTTAGCTTCCTGCAAAGCATCCCGTTCATTCAAATTTTTTAAACACAACGCTCCCTCGGCAATAAAATTTTCCTGCATATTGGTCAAGTCGGCTTTGTATTTAGTTAGAAGGTTGATAACGTTTGGAAGCAGATCGATCATCTCCGCTTCGTTTTTGGAATATTGAGAGATTTTTTCGGGGAACTCTTTATACTGCGGATCCTTTTCGGTGAACTTTCCCCTGTAAATAAACTGAGCGGCTTGCAGCCATTCGTAACTCAACTCCAGCTGCACATTTTTTTCTTTAGTCGATCCTTTCGTTTCATTTGATAAAGCTTGATCATTCTTAAATGATTTTGCTTTTTCAATATCGGCTAAAAAAGTTGTTAAGTAAGTTTCGCTAATACCGAATTTTAGTAATTCCGGTTTGTTTTGCGCTACCATGTAAGTAGCTTCTGCTGTCTGAAGGATTATCTCCCTCGGAACATTAACGGACGGATTCTTATCAACCATAAATTTTCCTCAAAAAGTTATGAAATAAGTTAGTGTACCAACACCTAAACCCGAACACCCCATCTATTCAAAACAATAATAGCAAAATAAAAGATGGTGGAAAATTAAAGAGGAAATTATTCTGTTTTTTTCAAGCGGGATAAAACCCCTAAAAGATTCACCCCAAACTTATAAAAATAATATTATAAAGTCCAACAAATTCTTTGTGTTCCTTCTGTTTTTACTTTGTGAACCTTGTGGTAAAAAAAATTTAACCACAACGGACACTAAGTTTTTCACAAAGGTCACAAGAATTTTTCCTTCACATTACTTGTGCCTTTACTTTGTGAACCTTGTGGTTAAAAAAAACATTTAACCACAACGGACACTAAGTTTTTTCACAAAGGTCACAAGAATTTTTCCTTCGCATTACTTGTGCCTTTCCTTTGTGAACCTTGTGGTAAAAAAAACATTTAACCACAACGGACACTAAGCTTTTTCACAAAGGTCACAA
>Ga0172379_10012063_pt1 | contig 10173 bp, 10 predicted proteins | sample GrowelOW334metaG_FD_119756 | JGI IMG/M metagenome (GOLD analysis project Ga0172379, IMG submission 119756) | Groundwater microbial communities from an aquifer near a municipal landfill in Southern Ontario, Canada - Groundwater well OW334 metaG | ecosystem: Environmental > Aquatic > Deep...
TATTCTTGCATGGTCAATATTGAAGGTTGTTGAGAGTTTATTCTAATAGATCGACCGACGCAGTTGTTGACTTTTAAACCGGCCAAACGCTTAATTAGCAATTTGCAAATTAGGCGTTTGGCCAAAAATCTTAATGAAATTTCTTAATCTGAAAATTAAAAAAGGGTTATTATTATCAATATTATTGACTTCCTTAATTTCACCGATATCAGCTTCTGCTCAACCCGTTTTGAACCTTACCATAACCGGATTAGTGGGTAATGTTGCTTCTGTAATTTGGACGGTTGCAACCATAATTATAATAATGTTCTGGGTTATAACCGGTCTTTTGTTTCTTATGGCCGCAGGAGACCCGGGCAAAATAGGCACGGCAAAAAAAGCTTTGTTTGCCGCAGTAGGAGGCACGGTAATTGTTATTTTGGCTTACTCGGTCACAAACATTATTAGCAATGCCTTACTTTCCGGCCGATAAAACATATGAATAAAAAAACACTATTTTATACATTGCTGGCTGTAATTTTAGTTTTACCTATTGCTGCTTCAGCCCAAGTAACTATTCCCGGCATAGTAAATAATATTGCCAGTGTAATTTGGAATGTGGCTATAGTGGCTGTGGTAATATTTTGGCTTATCACCGGAGTTTTGTTTGTTACTGCAATGGGAGACCCTGGAAGAGTTGGCACAGCAAAAAAAGCCTTGTTTGCCGCAGTAGGAGGCACGGTAATTGTTATTTTGGCTTATTCAGCAATGAATATTATTAGCAATGCCGTACTCGGCGGCAAATAAAATATGAATAAAAAAACGTTATTTTTTATATTACTAACCAATGTTGCTTTGGTTCTGCCGTTTGTGGCTAATGGCCAGAAGGGTTCTCCCGCTTGCATTATGATAAATTCTGTTAGTGGAGCTCTAAACACAATTGCGATAACAATGGTAGTTATAGGTTGGATTATAGCAGGTATTATGTGGTTAGTTTCAATGGGCAGTCCAGAAAAAACAGGAACAGCTAAAAAAGCTACTTTTGCAGCTGCTATTGGTACCGTAGTTGTTATATTGGCCAATAGCGCCTACGCAGCGATATGGAGCTTATTAGGAGGAACGGGCACTCCAGGTGGTGGTTGCTAATCTATTATTTTTAACTTTTATATAAAATGTCCCTCCGCCAACTGGCGGATTTCGGGACATTTTTGTTTTTTTATGCTATAAATGACTTAATAAACCATGCGGGTATGGCGAAACAGCAGACGCGCCAGCCTTAGGAGCTGGTGGGAGCAATCCTGTGGGGGTGCAAATCCCTCTACCCGCACAAGGCTTTACAAACAGATAAAAACAAAGTATAATAAAATCATTATAAGTAATCACCCTATATAAAGTGTCGCTCACCCGGCAATTAATAGGGCAAGTAAGCAAACATGCTTAAAAAGAATAAAAAAGAGAAAATAATTAAAGAGCACGGAATCCATGAAAAAGATACCGGTTCTGTTGATGTGCAAATCGCTTTATTGTCTGAAGAAATAGAAAAGCTGGTTTCGCATTTGAAAAAGAATCCTAAAGACGTGCACTCAAAGAGAGGTTTGATAGGAATGGTAATCAAGAGAAAAAAACTTTTAAATTACCTTAAAAAAGAATCTGAAGAAAGATATTTAGCTATAATCAAAAAAATAGGTCTCAAAAAATAAACAATATAATAGAGATGCAACCAAAACCAAAAGAGCAGAGAGTAGAGGTGCTGATAGATGTGCAAAATTTGTACCACTCGGCAAAAAACCTTTACCACGCCAAAGTTAATTACGGAGAAATTTTAAAGCAGGCAGTATCCGGCAGAAAGTTTATTAGAGCTTTTGGTTATGTTGTGCGCACAAAAACTGGCGAAGAAGCGCCATTTTTTGATGCATTGTCAAAACTGGGCATTGAAACCCGCGTGAGAGACCTGCAAGAATGGTATGGCGGAGCCAAAAAGGCAGACTGGGATGTGGGAATTGTTATTGATGCCATTAGAACCTCGCCGGGCTTAGATGTGATTGTTTTAGTTTCCGGAGATGGAGATTTTATTGCTTTGGTGGAATATTTAAAAAACCAGGGGAAAAGAGTGGAAGTAATGGCATTTGGAAAAACAACTTCTTCAAAACTGATAGAAGTTGCCGACGAATTTATTGATATAGACGACGGCCTCCCCAAATTTTTATTGAAAAAGTAAAAGTAAAAAATTTTGCAGAAATAAAAAATTTACGGCTATACGAAAGTGCTGGAGAAATCCAACTTTTTGGTATATTCGTACTCTTTTTACTTCTGCAACAAAAATATGGCAGTAAAAGATACGTTTGAGATAGAAGTAGGAGGGAAAAAAATTACCGTAGAAACAACGAACTGGACAGAGCAATCTTCCGGGTCTTGTTTGGTTAGATGCGGAGACACAATGGTAATGGTAAATGCAACATTATCGCCATTTACCAGAGAAGGCATAGACTTTTTTCCTTTGACAGTTGAGTACGAAGAAAAGTTTTATGCAGCAGGCAAAATTTATGGCTCAAGGTTTTTGAAAAGAGAATCAAGGCCAACTGATGAGGCTATTTTGACTTCAAGAATTATTGATAGAGCAATAAGGCCGTTGTTTCCAAAAGACTTTAAAAAAGAAGTGCAGGTAATTGTTACTTGCTTGTCTTGGGACGGCGAAAACGACCCGGATATTTTGGGCATGATTGGAGCCTCTTTTGCTTTGTCTATTTCCAATATTCCTTGGGCAGGGCCTTTGGCTTCCATAAGAGTAAACAGAGTTAATGGAGAATTTGTTTTCAATCCAACATACGAGCAAAGAAAAGCCGGAGATATGGATTTAACTTTTGCCGGTATTGAAAAGGATAATGATATTTTAATCAATATGATTGAGATGGGCTCCAACGAAGTTTCTGAAAAAGATTTCCTGGATGCTTATGAAGTTGCCAAAAAAGAGCTGAAAAAAATTGTTGATTTCCAAATAAAAGCTCAAAAGAAAATTGGGAAAACAAAAGATATTTTTGAGCCGGCTGTTGAGCTTGATGTTGAAAACGAAATTAAAGAATGGCTGGGTGATAAACTGGAAAAGGCAATTGATTCAGCTCCCGCCGGAGAAAAAAATCTTGGAGCAACTGAAATTCTAAAGCAAGAAGCAATAAAATATTTGGCAGAAAAGTTTCCTGGCGAGGGCAAAGAGAAACAAGTTTTGGCATACTTTGAAAAGGAAATAGAAAGAATAATAATCAAAAATATTATTGAAAAAGATAAAAGGCCAGACGGCAGAAAATCTACAGACATAAGGCCTTTGTCTTGCGAAGTGGGAGTTTTACCAAGGACTCATGGCTCGGGTGTATTTTTTAGGGGACTGACAAGAGTGCTTTCTATTTTAACTTTGGGCGGACCTGGCGACCAGCAAATTTTGGAAGGAATGGAAATTGTGGGCAAAAAAAGATTTATGCACCACTACAACTTTCCTCCATTTTCATCTGGAGAAACAGCACCAATGAGGGGGCCAAAAAGAAGAGAAATTGGGCACGGAGCTTTGGTGGAAAAAGCATTATTGCCAATGATTCCAGATCCCGAAAAATTTCCTTATACAATAAGAATTGTTTCTGAAGTTGTGTCTTCAAACGGCTCTACTTCACAGGCTTCTGTTTGTGCAGCCACTGTTGCATTAATGGACGCAGGAGTGCCAATTAAGGCTCCTGTTGCCGGTATTTCTGTGGGCTTGGCCAAAGATGAACAAACAGGAAAATACAAAGTGCTTACAGACATCCAGGGCCCAGAAGACCACTATGGAGATATGGACTTTAAAGTTGCAGGAACCCGCAACGGAATTACTGCAATTCAAATGGATATTAAGATAGATGGAATAGACAAAAAAATAATGGAAGAGGCCTTGAGCAGAGCAAAAGATGCAAGATTTAAAATACTTGATATAATAAAAGAACAGATAGACGGGCCAAGAAAAGAATTATCGCAGTACGCTCCAAAAATTTATTCATTAATGATTAACCCTTCAAAGATTGGAGAGGTTGTTGGACCGAAGGGGAGCATGATAAACAAAATTATTGAAGAATGCGGAGGAGTGGCAATTGACATTGAGGATTCCGGATTGGTTTGCATTACCGGACAAAATCAGGCAGATGTTGATAAAGCGGCAAACTGGATTAAAGGATTGGTTGAAGAAGTGGAAGTTGGAAAAATCTACCAGGGAACAGTAAGAAAAATTATGGACTTTGGCGCATTTGTTGACATTTTGGGCGGGCAATCGGGGTTGGTGCATATTTCAAAGTTTGTTCCGCAAAGAATAGATAAGGTTACCGATGTTGTGAAAGAAGGGGACAAAATTCCTGTAAAAGTTACCGGCATTGATGACCAGGGCAGAATAAATCTTTCCGCGCTAGACGCAGGATTCAAGCCCGAAAACGAACCAAAAACAAAACCCCAGGAACACAAAGGCGGGTTTTTCAAAAAATAATTTTAATTAGTAAATTCGTAACTAACAATGGAAGAAGAAGTTGACGAATTACAAGTAAAAGAATTTTTAAAACGATCAGAAGTCCGCACGATGAAAAAAGACCTCAGACAACTGCGGGAGGGCGAGGCGTTGCAGGAAAGAGATAAAATAGTAAATATAAAAACCTTAGAAGAGGAGCGCGCGGAAAAAGAAGCATTTTTGGCTAAGCAAGCCGGAAACATAGAAAAGCAGGGCAGAGAAAAGATTCTGCAGAAAACTGTGGCCGACGAAAGGGAGGCCGAGGCCCAATTGAAAGATTACGCGAATGAGGCTGAAAAACAGCAAATTTTTCTGTTTGAAGCTCAAAGATTGGCGCTAATAAAGCAGGTTGATAATATAGAAAAAGAAGAAGAGCCAAAACTGATGCTGGATAAAAACGGCATAGCTTTGGAGAAAAAGAGCTTAGAGGTAAAATTAAATGCTGTTATAGAGGAAGAAAGAAAGCTTGAAGCAGAACAAAAAGTTATTGCAGACAAAGAGAAAGACACCAATGTTCCGGCAGAAAAAAAGGCGCTTGAACAAAGAAGGTGGGAGCTTGAAAGCGAGAGAGAAAAGATAGAAAAAAAGAGATGGGCGGTGGAAAAAGAAATTCAGGGCAAAGATGAACTGATTGTCGGGGTAGATAAAAAACTTCAGATATTCACTCTTGAAAAAGAAAGCATAAAAGAAAGGATAAAAGAAATTGACAAAAAGTTAAGAGACATATATTCTAAAATAATATTTAGAGTAGAAGAGGTAAAAGCCGGAAGAGCCGGCGAAAAAGCAGAAGAAAGAAAAGCCTTTGAAGCAGCCGAACTGGCAAGGAAAGAGCAAATCCGCAGACAGCAATGGAGGGAAAAAACAGGAGAAGCGGCTCCATCAATGAGCTTTGGACAGGAGAAAGAGGCTCTAAAAGGAATTCCTAATTTAGCCAAAGAAAAACTGCAAAAAGCAGCTGAAGATGAGGAAGAAAGGAGAAAGCAATTTTTAAAAAATATTGAGGCAAGAGCAAAAGAAGAGGAAGACAAAAAAGTTTAATAATTAAAAAATCCACTATGGACAAAAAAATAGTTGAAGAACTTAAGGGAAAATTGATGGCTCAAAAAACAGCCATACAAAAAGAGCTGGAAAGCTTTGCGTCAGAGGATAAGGATTTAAAACATAACTGGGATGCAAAATATCCAAACAGAGAAAATGGAAATATGGAAGAAGAGGCCGATGAAATGCAAGAATATGACAATCTTTTGTCTCTTGAACACAGTCTTGAATCAAAGCTAAAAAATGTTGATTTGGCATTAGAAAAAATTGAAAAAGGAACTTACGGAGTCTGCGAAAAATGCGGCAAAGAAATAGAAATAGAAAGATTGGAAGCAGTGCCGGAAGCAAGGTTTTGCATGGAGCATAATAAATAATTTATTGCACAAAAAAACAGCCCTCGTGGGCTGTTTTTTATTACTTGGTGTATTTTATTTTAGAACCGATATAGTATACTGAAAAAGGATTTTTTGCGCCTCTAACATCAAAGTGCAAATGACAGCCGGTTGAAATTCCAGCTCCCGACATGCCTTTTCCTCCGCCCATCAAAGCAATTCTGTCGCCGACGCTGACAACGTCTCCTGGTTTTGCAAAAATTGTCATAAGATGGCCATAGTATGTGACTATTCCTCCTGAATGCAAAATTGTAATATAGTTTCCTCCACCGGCATTGTATCCATACATAACCCTTTGAACCGTTCCCGCAGCTGCGGCATAAACAGGCGTTCCGCACTTGTTGGCAATATCAACGGCATTATACCAATGCAAGCTTTGGGTAATTTGGCCCTCTGTAGGATTTATAAAGAAGCTGGAGGCAACAGGAACCTGGCTGCCAATTGAAGTGGTATTTTGAGGCATAGTTCCATTAGGCACAACCAAAATGTCTCCTATGTAAATGTCTCCTTCGCTTGTTAAATTATTAAAGCTCACAATATCCTCTGTTTTAGCTTTATACTTTTTAGCAATTTGCATTATGGTATCTCCCGACTTCACAATGTGCACCAGTCCTGAAACCGGCAAAATAACAAGCGTTTGCCCCACTTTAAGCGTTGAATTTTTTGTTAAGCTGTTTGCCCAAAGTATTGTGTTGATTGAAATGTCATAGGTTTCTGCAACAGAAGCTATTGTGTCGCCGGGCTGGACTGCATATTCTATAATATCATTTTGGCCCTGCACAGAATCGCCAAAAATATCTCCTAAAACTTTTGTTGTAAGCACTCTTGGGGTGGAAATTCCGCAAACGCAATTGTCATCTATAATTTTTAAATCCGGCGTTTCCAAGGCTAATGCTGAATTTTGGCCGGCAAAAAGACTGTTTTCCGTAAGGCCGGCCGGGTTGGTAAAAAATGCGTTAAAAAATACTGTTCCGCTGTTTTTTAAACTGTTGTTAAAATCTGAAAGATCATTAATTCCAAAACATATAACGCCCAGTATTGCCAAAGAAACAAGTCCAAATTGGTATCCTGTAAACGGCTGTCTGGGATTTTTAAAAGATAAAATATGCTTTTTAGTTTTATCTAACCAAAAAAAGGGGTTAAGTGATAATCCCTTGAAATTCAACTTTGCCCGGCGGGCTATTTTTTTGATTTTTACGAGTATTTTATAAATAGCTTTTAAATCTTTAATTGGATTTAATGCACCATTAACTATCTCAAATTTTATCACTTTTAAGCCCCTTAGTCAAGAATTTTATACACAGTTTATTATATCTGTGATACAATATGAAAATGGATTTAACATCGCCAAAAACAATAAAAGAATTGCTGTTAAAATATGAGGCCAAACCCAGCAAAGGTTTAGGCCAAAATTTTTTGATAGACAAAAATACCTTAAAGAAAATTGTTAATTCGGCAGGTTTAAAACCAACCGACACCATTTTAGAAGTGGGCCCTGGCATTGGAACATTAACCAGGGAGCTGGCAAAAATTGCAAGCAGGGTTTTTGCCGTAGAAAAGAGCCAAAAAATGTGCGAAATTTTAAAAGAAACTCTGGCAGATTTTAATAATGTGGATGTTATCAACGCCGACATTCTCCGTTATTTACTGCCAACCGAAAACTACAAGGTTGTTGCAAATATACCCTATTATCTGACCTCTCCATTAATACGAAAACTTTTAGAAGCTCCGCCGGCCGCAGGAAAACCAGAAGAAATTGTTTTACTGATGCAAAAAGAAGTGGCGCAAAGAATTTGCTCTAAAACACCGGATATGAGTTTGCTTTCTGTTTCTGTGCAGTTTTATGCAGAACCAAAAATTATAGGTTATGTTTCTAAAAATTGTTTTTTGCCGGCCCCCAAAATTGACTCGGCAATAATTAAAATTACTCCAAAAAGCCCATCCGTGTTAAGTCCGACTTCACACGAACTTTTTTTTAAAGTTGTTAAAGCCGGTTTTTTGCATCCAAGAAAACAGCTGGGCAATAATCTTTCTGCCGGATTAAAATTGGATAGGGAACAGGTGAATTTATGGCTTTTAAACAATAAATTAGCGCCCAGCCAAAGGGCAGAGACTCTTTCTGTCCAGGATTGGGAAAACTTAACAAAGAGTTTTCCACAGTTATAAAATTTGACACTTAACATTTGAATTTTGTTTTGTGTTATAATAAACAAATATTCTAAATCTTACATAAAAATCTTTTTTATGTTCTCAAAAATTAAAAACTTTTTTGCTTCTGCTTTTAAAAACAAAAGAACGGTTTTTTTTGTTCTTTTGTTTTTTATTATTTTATCTGCAGGATTCTTTTTGGCAGAAGTGAAAACAGTTAGAGCGCAAGAAGTGAGTATGGTTGACGACCCATGGGGCTCAAACCCGCTCCCCAGCGATAAAATTCCTCCCGTTGTGAAGTGTAAAAGCGGCTTAGCATGGTATGAATCAATCGTGGCGGGAGTGGCAGACGTGATAATGTATATACCCAAAACAGGCGCCCAGCTTGCAACTTGGCTTTCACAATATGCCATTTCAATAGTGCTTAAATGGCCTATTACAAATGCGTCAGCAGAAGATGGGGCAGCCCAGGCCTTTGTGAGCGGCTGGTATTCTGTAAAAGATTTGGCAAACATGATGATTGTTTTGGGTTTTGTTATAGTTGGAATTGCCACTACATTAAGAATTAGAGAATATGAAGCAAAAAAGTTTTTACTGCCTTTGATATTAGTAGCTCTTTTAGTTAATTTTTCTAATGTATTCTGCGGATTGATTATAGATGCATCTAATTTAACAATGACCGGATTGCTGCAAGGAGCAGATAATGCTACTATGGGGACTGATTTTTACACCAGCATCCAAGCAATAGAAAAAGACCTTGGTTGTGTGGAGTTAGGGGAAGGGAATCTCTTGAACTACATGCTTATAGTTTTTGAATTCGGCTTTTTATATCTTCTACTGGCATTTTGCTTTTTCTATTTAGCAATTGTTTTAATCGCAAGGTATGCTGTTCTTGGAATATTATTTATACTTTCACCGATAGCTTTTGTTTTTAGAGTATTTCCATTCCCTAAGGCAAGGGGCTTATGGGAGAACTGGATAGGCAGTTTTATGAAATGGGCGTTTGTGGGAGTAGGGGTATGCTTCTTTGTAAATTTAGCCGGAAAGATGGTTGAATCATTCTCGCACATACTAAAAGCTTCTGATGTAAGCGCATCCGACGTATTTTTCTACTTAATCATAGTTTTAATAGTTCTTGTGGCCGGCATCAAAATTTCTACAAAAGGAGCAACTATTGGAGCTGCTGCCGTGTTAGGATTAGCTACAGGCGGGATTGGCATGGCTCTGGGGGCAGCCAAGATGACAGGAGTATCTGGATTAGCATCAAGAGCCGGAGCAGGGATAAAAGATGCCGCAACTTCTGTTGGTGAAAAATTCAATCTTGTTGATAAGGGCACAACTGCTCAAAATAAACAGTCCAGATTATCAGACTCAAGAAAGAGACTGGCTAACTTGGATGATCAAAAACTTGCCGAAGTGGCTCAACAGGGCGCATACACCCAAAAGCAAGCTGCAGACAAGGCTGCTGCGGCTGAATTATTGAAGGGCAGAAATAAGTTTGATTTAATTCCGGCCAAACAGCAAGAAGCTGTGGCAAAACATGCCGCTGCATTTGGCATTTCAGAAGATACGCTTACTAAAGGCAGGCCAGATTTGCTGACAGGGGTAACAAACAAACAAGTTAAAGAACAGCTTGTAAATGAGGAAAAAGCAAGATTAGAAGGCAAATATGCTCTTGCCAGCACGCCTCAAGAACGTGATAAGTTTGTTAAAAGAGATTTGGCCCAATACGAACCGAGCGATGTTGCGATTGCAAATAAAAGAAAGGATATGGAGAAAGCAAAAATCCAAGAAAGAAAACTTGGCTCTGTGCCAGTTAGCGACGACGATGTTAAGAAGAGAGCAACAGATGACGAAAGGGCAAGGTTGGAAGGCAAATATGCTCTTGCCAGCACGCCTCAAGAGCGGGATAAATTCGTGGAAAGAGATCTTGCCCAATTCAAACCTAGCACTGCACAACTTTCCGGCTTGAAAGAAAAAATGGTAATAGAAAAAGCCAAAGAAAAGACATTAGATTTCACTCATGCTACGAGAGAGGACGCTCGTCAAAATTTAATTTCAGAAGAAGCAAAAAAATTAAAAGCAAGCGGGAAAACTGGGTCA
>Ga0172379_10012064_pt1 | contig 10172 bp, 11 predicted proteins | sample GrowelOW334metaG_FD_119756 | JGI IMG/M metagenome (GOLD analysis project Ga0172379, IMG submission 119756) | Groundwater microbial communities from an aquifer near a municipal landfill in Southern Ontario, Canada - Groundwater well OW334 metaG | ecosystem: Environmental > Aquatic > Deep...
CCTAAAATATCGTTTCACTGTACCGCGAGTACAGCTCACGATATTTTAAGCTCCACAGCTTCGCACTCGTCTGAAATATCCGAATTTTTCCATGTTAAGTCAATGTGGAAAGGTCAGTAATTGGAGATGGTATAAAAATTGAAATGAAAAAAATCCCGTTTCTTTTTGAAACGGGATTTGTTTTTTAGTATAACCGCACCGGCGGTTTTTTCACTTCGTCAAATATCGGTTCAAACGGTTCCGTCTTTCTGCCGAAACAGAAACCCATATTTTCAAACAGCGCGACTTTGTGCTGGTTTACTTTTCGGCGTTCTATCGCTTCCTTCGTATTCATGTAACTTACATTTTGTTTGTTGACGCCGAGGATGGTAACGCCGGAAAGTCCTTGAAGAAGAGCATAGATTGAACCCGCTCCGATTTCCAATCCGAAATTCACATCAAGCGCCGTTGTGTCTCCCGAACGCGCGATGTACAAAGGGACGACATCCCGTATTTCGGGCGCTTCATTAACTCCCGGAACAAAGATTCGCGATTGTTTCATGAGTTTTGGAATTTCTTTATCTTTCCTCATTATTTCTTTCAGGCGTTCGGCGATAATCGCTCCCGCCCCCGTGGCTCCGCCGTCGCCGGGACGTTTCTCCGTTTCTTTGAGACCTTCCGCCACAACGATAACGTACGTTCCGGTGCGGCACGGAGAATGCGCAATGCGATTGAAAAGAGTATGTTTCAGATCTTCGTAAATAATGCCGAGATCGTACGCGACTTCGGGAATAAGGATGGCATCCGCGTTTCCCGCAACGCCGCCCCGAAGAGCAATGTGTCCCGTCTTCGCGCCGAATACCTCTATAATGAGAATTCTTCCGTGAGCCTCTCCCGTTGTTTTCGCATCGCTGATGACTTTGGCGATTTTGTTGATGGCGGAATCCGCCCCGACAGAATGCGATTGCAAGTCCAAGTCCATTGTTTTTGGCGCATGGACGCAGGGTATTCCGTGATCAACGTAACGAAGCGACTCGCGTCCCGAACCGTCGCCGCCGCAGATGACGAAGGCATCAAGCCTGTGTTTTTTTATTCCCGCGAGCGCCCTTTCCCATGCTTTCGGGTCGTCAATCTTGTGGATTTTTACGCGAGTATTTCCTGCTTCAGACCCTGCGCGGGTAATATCAATGCTTTCCGCGAATTCAACCGTTGCCGGCTTGATTTCGCGCGTTTCGTAATCAATGAGATTGTACAATCCCACATTTCCGCTTGGGATGACAATGGGTTCTATCTCGCATCTGAGCGCCGTCATTATTGCGCCGTAAAGAAAAGCATTCAACCCGCCGCAATCCCCGCCGCTCGTAATAATGCCGACGCGATGAACGGAATCATTCCGTAAAAATTCGTATTTCATTCGGTATCTCCCCCTTGCGTTTATTTTTTGAAAAGAACAAAAAACTCACATCAGGTATACTTATAGACCATTTTTATGATTTTGTCAATGGTTTGCGCAAATAAGACAATTATGTTACTCTGACGTCGGAACTGAATTTTGTTTGCATTGAAACGTAACCGTGAGGTGGCGCATGACAGACCCATTCTTTTATATCAAAGGCATCGCTTTGGCGTATGTTTTATTTTTTATCGTACGTATGGCGCGCGACGCGTTCGCGGATATTTCCTTCATTTCATTCATATGGAAGAGCGTGCGCCCGAAAATGTGCGCGGAAGCGTTCGGCGTTCTTGTTCTCGTTGTCGGAACAATAATCCTTTTGATGATGTTCGTGCCGTTCATGCGAATCGGCTGGATGAATCTTTTCACGGCGGAAGGCGGAAACATCATGATGGCTCCTCTTGCGGATCTTGCAGAACGCCACGATTTCGTTCGTTTTGCGCCCGCCCTCCTTCTTGTCGCGCTTATTTTTCTCGCGCCGTTCTTTGTCAAAGTGGAAGAAGAAATTTTTCGCTACGGGCACACGGAGTGGAAGGCGATATCTTTGCAGTCGGCGAAATTCGGGCTTGTGCATCTTGCGCTCGGTATTCCGCTTGCCGCTCCCGTATCGCTCATAATTCTCGGTTTTTTTCTCGGATATAAATACCGAAAAGCCTATCGGGAGACATTGCCGGTATGCGGAGACGATCTCAATATGGCGCACATGAGAGGACTTGCCACTTCCATCACTTATCACACGGTTTTTGACTGCATGCTCTTCGTTATTCTTCTCGCGGGGCTTGTCGTTTCTTTCATCTGACAAACCCCGAAATTAAACCCGCGCCGGCATCGTGTCGGCGCTTTTTTTCTGTTTGACTAAATAAGAGGTTCATACTATGCTTATACGAGATTTGAAAACGACAAGCATACGAGGGAGGCGGGTTTTGAAAATACAGACGACAGGGTCAATGTTTGACGTGCGTAAGGCTCTGGAAAAAGCCGTAAACAGCGAAACATTTGCCAAAATACAAGAATTTATAAAAGGAATAAAATATAAAAAAACGACCGGAGTTTTTTTGGCGCTGTACGGTTTTATCGCTCTCATCACGCCTTTTACGCCCATAGCCATTCTTTCCATTTTTGTCGGGGCCGAACTTTTAGGCATCAGGATACTGTTTTGGGAAAAAATAAAAGCCCGCATCGTGAAAAACAAACATAAAAACGATACCGAATAAAATCAATCCCGCCTCTCGCTTTCAAAGGGAAAACGCAAAATTCTTTTTTCAAAATAGATTGATACGTCATACAAAAACAACACTCCGGCTTTTCATAGCCGGAGCGTTTTTGTTTTTTTTGGGTTATCCGCTACGACCCCCTTTGTTTTTGATTTTCAAAATTTGGATATAGTGCTTTTATTGTTTTTCCCGTTGCTTCTGTGAAAATTTTTTCGTTTTGCGTAAGTTTTGATAATTTGGTTTTTATTTTCCTCCAATCGTCAGTATCAATTTCTGTTTTTGAGTGGTACCTGTGCCATAGAACGTTATTTATCAAATCACAATAACTACTGACAAACATATCCATTAGCATCAGTGTTTTTTCTGGTTGAAATTTTGGACCGTAATTTAGATGGTATTGCCCCCTTTTTTTACCCATAGAACCATATAATTGCGAGCCGAAAGAACTTGCATGCGATGCTTTGCTTAGTGTTTGGAATGCTGAAGCAAACGATTTCACTCCTCTCCCGACTAAATCTTTTTCAATAGCAGTTTCGTTGAACGCTGTTTTGAATTCTTTGTTTTTTTGGTAATCTTCTTGCTTTTCATCTAAAAACAGATCAAGCAGGTTCGGATGAAAGTGGAGATATTGCATCATTGACAGGTCGCTCATCAAACTTCTCGTTAAGACAAAACTGTCGCCGTACAAACCTCTTTCTGTTAGCAGGCGCGCACTTTCTGTGTGTTGAATAGCGCGATTTATAAGCATAAGATACGCTTTGCTGTACTTTTTCTCCGATTCGCTCATGCTTTTAGTTGTCTCTTCTGCTAAAAGATTTATAACATCTTTCAGCAAATTTAATCCGTCCCAATAAATTGGGTATGCGATGCCAACGGCGTTTTTGGTTAGAGCAAGAATTTCTTGTTCCGCTTCTTCAAAATTTCTTGGTCCACAGGATTCATTTTTCTTGTTTGTCATAAAAACTATTTATAAAGCTCGTCTATTATTTCCCCAAGTCCAGCACTTCGTCAATTCGGGAGGTGGTGACGGTGCGTCCGTTGGTTTTTTGTCTAAGTGATAGTATGTCGGTAACTTGGAGGTCGCACCTCCAACAGGAGGAATGAATTCCAAGTTACCCTCTTGTCTCGGCGCTTTTTATCCTCCTTTCAATCTTTTATCTTCTTGAAAATCTTTGAAATTCTTTTTGGTGATTACTGGTTTTTTGGTTATTTTTTCCAGATTTTTTCGGGCATTTCCGGCGATGCCTCCGCCGGTTTTGGCTACGGCTTTGTTTTCGGGCAGGTTTTTTGGTTCGCTTTTTTTTGAAATTTCAACAGTGGCGGTTTCGGCGAGCATATTTAGCACTAACTCCATATTGGTCATATTGTCGCGGAGATTTTCTTTTTTCAGGTTTTTGTGTTGCTTGTATTGTTTGGTGGTCATATCCGTCCATGCTTTGGTTATTTCATCCGTCAAAATGGCAAATTCTTGCCCTTCTTTTACTCCGCGTTTTTCCCATTCATCGGTTAATCCTTTGCGGAGTTCAATGCTCTTTAAGCGCATATTGATCCAATTGCGGGAATATCCTTTTTGGAAATACGTTTTGAGTGCGCGGTTGATGGCGATTTCAGGGTCGGCGGTTTCTTCAAGTCGTTCATAACCGACTTCAGCAAGCCAGAGTTTAAATGGTTCCGCTTTTGGAGAGGGAATGGATTGAATAAGACGGAGCATTGTTTCGGTATCAGCAACATCAGTAATGCGCATTTTTCCGTCAGCCGCGATCATTTTCAACCCGTGACATTTTGTCACGCTTTCATTTCCTCCTTCGGAAAGCAGGCGTTCTTTTAATTTTCTCCAATACGCCAAAGGGTCAACGCTATTTGTTAAAATAGCAATAACATCGGAAACCGAAAAATACCACAACTCTTTTTCTTCGTCCCAAATACGGCGAATTTGATTTTGATTAAATAAAACCATTGAATTTGATTTTTCCATATAATTATTTATTTTGAAGAGAAAGATTACGCCGTTGTCGTTAATTTTCTTATTTTTTATTTCTTTATTTTTTCTCTTCAAATATAGCATATTTTCGGACGGTGGATAGGATTGGCGATGTCGCGTCATTTTGCTTCAAACAATTCCCGCTACACCAAGGGCAGTTCTCTCCCCGTCGCTCACCGCTCCTCCTTGAGGACCGCCCTTGTTTCCGCTCTATGCTTATCTGTTTATAAATTTCATGTTTTTGGGTTTTCCAATTTCTTTATAGTCGTATTTCCTTGCAGAGATTTCATTTGGTGGATGGCGCTTTCGTTGAGTTTTAGAAGGCGGACACCTTGAGAAAGTCCTGCACGAATGTACTCAGCGTTTATGTTTTCCAGATTTGAAAGGCAAACGAGTTGCGAGACATCGGCATAATCACGAATATTTCCATCAAGTTTTGGATTTTTCATTCGCCATTCTTTTGCCGTTTTTCCAAAAAGTGCCTTATTGAGAACGTCGGCTTCTGTCGCGTAAATAATCAATGCGTCTTTTTGGGATAATTTTAATGGAAAAACAATTTTTTCTTGTATCGCATCAGTATGAATTTTATAGTTGATTTTTGTAAGCATTCGTTTTGCGTCCCAGCCGGAAATCAGTCGTTCGTTTTCTTCAATTTTTAAGCGCTGAAATTCTTTTATAAGATATAATTTGAATTCGGGGGATATCCACATTCCGAACTCAAAAGCGATATCTTTGTGTGCGTACGTTCCGCCATACCGTCCCGCGATAGCTCGTAGACCAATCGCATTGGTTTTTTCTACCCATTCTTTTACACTGATTTTGTAACTATTTAAACCGGCTTGGCTTTTAATTGTGGCGAATTCGCCACAATTAAAATGAGGATTGTTTATTTGTTCCCAAAATCCTAAAAATTCAACGGTATTTCTGTTTCTTAACCAGTCCGAAATAAAGAATTCTCCATCCTTTGCTTTTAACATATCGGTAAGCGAAATATAATCATGCTCTCCCTCAGAAACAATAATTATGTCATACCCTTGCACGTTTATTTTTTCCATATAAATTTAATTTTTTGTTTTTTGAATTTCAGTTCGTGACATTTTGTCACCAACTGAAAGTTTTTCAGTTGTACGATTTTTTCGTACACTTCAATTACGTTATTTTTTCTCCTTAACACTCGCTTTGGTAATCGGTTTACCGTATTTCAGGACTTCTCGTATGGATGAATCCGGAAATTCTTCGGGTTGTTTTATGACGTCCACGACTTTGCCGCCGACGAAATAATCGGCGTAGTCAAGTTCGTGAATGTAGAGCGGAGGGAAATTCATACTGGACTCCGATGCAAGAATAATATGTTTGTTTTTGGCGTCAAAGAGGAATTTTTTGATATTCGCCAAACCTTCTATTATTGAAACGATGTATTCGCCGTTTTGGGGCGGGGCGGAAGTTTTTTCGGCTATGACAAAATCGCCGTCGTCAATGGTTTTGCCGTTCACGTTCGCGCGGTTCATGGAATTGCCGGAGGCGCGCAGGACGAAGAGGTTGTTTAATCTGTTTTTGAATTTTTCACCGAGAATTTTGAGCGAAATTTTCAAATATCCCTCAATATCTCCGTCGGCGTATGTTCTCGCATCGCCGCAATTTGCCGAACCGAGAATCGGCAGGGAAATGAGGTTCGTGTTTTTATCCAACCCGATTTTTTCGGGTTGCAATTTTTTTCCGTCGTCGGACACGTTTAATAAGCCCTTTTCTTTGAGTTTATCAATGTGGTGTTTGATTTTTTGCGGACTGTTCGGTTCGCCGATAAGCTCGCCGATTTTGCGCAACGATAAACCCGCCAAATTTTGCGACTTGCTTAAAGCAAGAATTTTTTGTTGTATGGGATGCATATGCGTACAGTATACGCGCTGTCAATTTTTCCGTCAAGAGAGTTGACAGAGTTGACGTGGGGATAAATGACGAGAATGGAAAATTGAAAATAGAGAATAGAGAATAGAATACGGACGACGGAAATTTTTTATAAACCCCCCCGACTCAATGACGAGTCGGGGGGTGCTAATCACAAAATATCTTTTGTTTGTTCCATAACTTTTACAAGGTGGAACGCATTATTTTACAACTGACGTAGTGTTTCTCGCACAAAATCGTTAAGAAAAAGAATTAACTCCTTATCCGTATAGTGCAGTTTATAATAACCTTTATTTTCCATTTCAGAAAACATACTTATTACATCTCCACGTTCGCCAAAACGCATTTCCCATTCCTTCATAAGTCCTAAAAACTCCTCACGAACTTTTGTGTCTTTTATATATTTCAAGCACATATCCCAACGACCGGCACAAGCAATTTCCTCTGTTGACCAAATCTTCTTGTTTGGTTGCAATGTATCAACAATCTCCATTAATTTTGACCGAACAATTTGGAGGTTTTTTTCATATGGTGCAATTAATTCCTCCCTAATTTTGTTTCTTTTTATCATAAATTCTGATGGATGATATTCTCCACGGCTATAATTTGGTTTTCTTCCAAAACTCATAACACATACTCCTCTAAAAAATTAAAATTCAGACAATCTCTTAAAGATTATCCCATTCTTGATATTATGTTGTAAACGAACTATCTATACCTGCAGTTTGCACTGAAATACGATTTTTGTCAATGTTGGGCGCAAAAAATGGCTTTACCTGTGAGCAAATTGAGTTCGCTACGACGAAAATTTGGGGGAGAGACCGCCAACGGCGGGGCGGACTCACCCCCAAATTTTACGACGATTGTCTACTAACTACTTACTACTAATTACTATCTAATTCTACTTCCCCAAATCCAATACTTCGTCAATCCGTATTTTCTCTACGAAATCGGGGACGTGGCTTACCAAGATCACCGCGCCGTTGTCTTTTTCTTTTTTGCCAAAAACATTATTTTTTGATATAATAAACGCATGTTTTTCTCTAAAATTTTCCGAAAAAACAATATCGTTTCGTTTCGTCCGTCGCTTTTTTGGGATACGGACGTTAAAACCATTAACCCGAAAAAAAATGCGCGATTCGTTATTGAACGGGTTTTATCTCGCGGCGAAATAAGCGATTTTGCCGTTTTGAAAAAAATGTACAGCGATGATGAAATGAAAAAAGTCGTGATGGAAAATCAAACATTTGACCGGAAATCCCAAAATTTTTGGTGTTCATATTTTAATCTTAATTCATCATTATGCACGCGGAATCAATTGACGCAAAAACAAAGTCCGTTCTTGGCAAGATAGGGCAAAAAGAATTTATTAAGTATTTCTATTTGGCTGGCGGAACGGCGCTCGCGATTCATTTAGGACACCGAATTTCCATTGATTTGGATTTTTTCACTTCAGAAAAATTTTCAACATCCGCCGTCAAAAAAGAATTGGCGTCGCTCGGGGAGTTTGAAGTTACTGCGGAAGATTCCGATGGTACGTTGAACGGCATACTTGATGGGGTTTCCGTAAGTTTTTTTCTGTATCCGTATCGCCCGACATATTCGCTTATTCCTTTTGAAAATATTTTTTTGGCGGACGAACGCGATATCGGGGCAATGAAAATAGATGCCGTTTCATCGCGAGGAAGCAAAAAAGATTTTACCGACATATATTTTTTGCTGCAAAAATATCCGCTCGCGGAACTTATCATTTTTTTTGAAACGCGATACGCGGACATACATTACAATAAACTACACATTATAAAAAGCCTCACCTTTTTTGAAAACGCCGATAACGACCCTTCGCCGATAATGTTGAAAGATGTGTCGTGGAATGAGATAAAAACCACTATTTTTCGCGAGGCGAAAAAATTGGTTCCATAAAAACATACTTATAAAAAGCGAAGAATAATGCCATCGCTTCGCTAAAGCTACGCAGGGCAGGCGCGAATAAAAAAATAAGACCCGCTAAATTTCAGCGGGTCTGTTTTATTTATTTTTTTCAACAATCAAACCAAGGGTGTTGTTCTTTTGGGCTTTTTTCATCAACTGATACCCAAGCGAATTCAGCCGCATTTTTTTTTGCCTGCTCCACTCCCCCTATGGGCAAATTAGCAAGTCCTCTCTTTAAATAATGATTATACCAAAAATTATATGATTCATGTTTTGTTTCTTTTGTTCTCTTTAAATAATTGTCATACATAACACGTACTCCTCTAAAAAATTAAAATCTGGGCAACATCATTAAATGCTGTTTTGTAAACGAACTATCTATACCCACATAGTACACGAAATACAATTATTGTCAAGCTTGCATTTTCAATTTTCTTTTTTGCGCGTCAAAAATAGGGCTTAAAATGTGAGCAAATTGAGCCCGCTACCCAAGGTCTCTCCTTTTCCCGTCGCCTCACCGGCTCCTCCTTAAGGAAAGACCTTTGTCCGCTCATCGTTTGCTCGACTGTCGTGAGAAGCTAAAACCTATAACCTAAAAGCTAAAAGCTCGTCCTACTTCCCCAAATCCAGCACTTCATCAATCCGTATTTTCTCCACGAAATCGGGGACGTGACTCACTAAAATCATGGCGCCGTTGTATTTGTTGAGGGCTTCCGCAATAATCGGAATGTGTCTAAAGTTGATGTGGTTGGTGGGTTCATCTAGAATTAGCAAGCCGGGGCGTTGCAAAACTAAACGCGCGAATGCGACCAGTCCTTTTTGTCCTTCCGAGAGCGTGCCGATTTTTGAATATACCATTCCTCCCGTGAGAAGAAATCCGGCGGCGGTGGCTCGGATTTTTTCTTCCGTGAGTTCCGGGTCCGCTTCGGAAAGGGATTTGAACACCGTATCGTCAAAATTGAGCGTTGAAAAATCTTGGCGGTAATAGCCGATTTTCATGTCGGGCGGAATTGTCATTCCATAGGCCTCGTTTTTTGCGATGAGTTCCAAAAGCGTGCTTTTGCCGATGCCGTTCGGTCCCGCGAGCAGGAGGTGGCGGTTTCTTCCGAGTTTGATGTCGGTTTCGTGCTGAACGACCTTGCCGTTGTGATAAGTTTTGTAGGAAGTGAGATGGATGATTCCGCCGATATTTTCTTGAGATGGAATTCTAAAAGATCGGATCGCCTTGTCTTCTTTTCGCGTAACCACTTTTTCTTCTTCCATTTCTTCCGCTTTCTCACGCATTCGTTTCGCGACCATGCGCATCTGCCCGCCTTTCATCGCGAAAAAATTGGATTTCTCTTTGTTCGCCTGAATTTCTTTCGCGAGCTGGGCGTTCTTGCGGTTTTCTTTTTCCAAACGCGCGAGTATCTGTTGTCGGACATCAAAATAATTGCCGACGTATTGCTCAATTTTTTTCGTGAAAATATCAAGATAGAGAACGCCGTCGGTAAAACTGTTCAGAAATTCCGCATCATGCGAAATGACGATAACCGTTTTGTCGTACGCTTTCAAAAATTCCGTGAGATGTTCTATTCCCGCCGTGTCCAGATTGTTGGTCGGCTCGTCAAGCAAAAGCAAATCGGGATTTTGAATGAGCGCGGACGCGAGCAAGAGCCGCGCCTGTTGCCCGCCCGAAAACGTATTGAGAATCCGGTCTTTCGGCGCA
>Ga0172379_10012065_pt1 | contig 10170 bp, 7 predicted proteins | sample GrowelOW334metaG_FD_119756 | JGI IMG/M metagenome (GOLD analysis project Ga0172379, IMG submission 119756) | Groundwater microbial communities from an aquifer near a municipal landfill in Southern Ontario, Canada - Groundwater well OW334 metaG | ecosystem: Environmental > Aquatic > Deep...
ATAAGAAGGGGAAGACAGCCCGACATCGGGTTATATCCCTCTTTTTTATAAAGCTCAGCCATTTCCTGGTTCATCTTTTGAGGATTGCTTTTATACTTGGCCTGAATCTCTTGAATCCTCGGCTGAAATTCGCTCATTCTGGCAGTCGCAACCGATCCCTTCTTTGAAAGAGGGAACATCAGGAGCTTAACAAGGACTGTTACAAGAATAATCGCGATTCCATAATTGGGAATAAGCTTATAGAAAACGTTCATAGCGAACTTCAGCCCGGTTTCAAGCCAACCGAGCAAGTTAGAGCTATCCATGACACTCTCGAGCTGTAAACCCTGTTTTCCGAAGGCATTTCTATCTGAATACTCGTACTTGGATAGCTCGGCCGCGGTCTTCGGACCGAAGTAAAAATAATACGCGTCAGACTGACGGCTTGCTTTTATCGCGGGCCGTGAAAGTACAATTCCCGTTACCTGGTCGGGACCCGTCGCCGACATCGTATATGTCGTCGAATAAGAAGTTAGTTCAGGCACGGCAACGAACGCAAAATATTTACCCGCTATGCCCGACCAAGTTGGTTGGCTTTTAGGACTCCAGTTCCCTTTCTTTTGCCCCTCGTCCTTGCGCTTTCCATCCTGAATATTGATTATCTTTCGGAAGTCGGAGTTTTTAGGCCGCTTAGTAAAATCGGGTCCTATTTGTTGTCCCAACTTCACCGAATAAGCGAATCCGCCAATATCGAGGGGCAAAAACTCATTTGCGCTATTTTCAAGCGTAATCGCCATCCCGAAAAGATATTCTCCATTTTTAAAGCTAAATGCCTTTTTATAGATAAAAGGCACGGCCTCGCTTTTGCCTGGGGCATCGGCGAGATAAGTACGAGAAAATTCGATAGTTCGATCATCAATATAGCGTGCATTCAATAAGTCTTTAATCGATGCCGCGTTATTACCGCCAAACGCGACAGCTAAGCCTTCGACAGTGCCATAATTCGGAACGATTAAATCCACATAACCGGCTTGGTCTTTATGCTTTTTCAACTTGAGCGATACAAGATCGCCACCTCTATTGCTAAATGTCGCTTCTATGAGATCGGTAGAAATTGTATACGTTTTCTCCGCCGTTGGAGCATCGATTTTAAGCGATGCGTTCGATTCTGCGACCGCGGGAACCAGCGCGGGAATGGGAAGGAGTGCTTCGGTAGAGGTACCGGCGGCTCGTATTCCAAAAGCGGGGGCGGTGGGAACAGCACTTGCTGTTGAGCTAGGAACCGCTTGTGAGCTTGTCTGTGCTGGCGCAGATTGTGCCGGCGGAAACAAGAAATTCTGAATCATGAATCCCGCCGTAATGATAACGACGGAAAGTACGACAGCAAGTAGCGTCTTCTTATCTCCCGAAGACTTGGGATTGAATAGGTCACTCATGGTACTGGATCAAAGCCTCCGGGATTCAGTGGATGACAATGCAGAATACGTTTCGCTGCTAGCCAGGAACCTTTGAAAGCCCCGTATTTGGTTAGGGCTTCGTACGCGTACGCCGAACACGTGGGGTAGAAACGACAGGACGGCGGAAAGAGCGGAGAAATGACCGCTCTATAAATCTTAATAAATAGAAGCAATGGAAAAGCTGAAATGCGTTTCATAAAATTCCCGACACAATACCAGCCTGTCGTAGTAAGCGAAAAAGCTGGGTCCGCCGTTCGGCAAATTCATCTTTCACCGGATAAAGCACAACGACCACATCGTAGCCTTTCCGAATAGAAGCTTTACCAAGGCGCCAACATTCCCGTAAAACTCTTCGAGCTCGATTTCGGGCAACGGCATTCGAATATGAACGTACCGGAACAAAAACAACCCGGCTAACGGCTAGAGAGTTCGGAAGCATGTGCACCCGCATCCCCTTGCATGAAAACCGGGCGCCAGCTTTAAAGACACGATCCATTTCGGCCCTGGTCCGAATTTTTTCCGCTTTAGGGAAAGTTCGATCGATGATCTTTTAAACCTCTACCCGTTCAAAATGACTTAATACGGCTTGCCCTCATCTGAAGCGGTTAGCTTTTGCCTTCCTTTTTGTCTTCTTCGCTTGAGAACAAGACGACCACCTTTTGTCTTCATTCTGGCACGAAAGCCGAATTTGCGTGTTCGTCTAACTTTACTGGGCTGGTAGGTGCGCTTCATTTCCAGACTCCTTGGGTCTATGGTTGTCGGCTGGACGGAACGAATCCGTTCACCGGTCCTTTCGATGCGTAGGCCGGGGGATTATACCTCGCAACTATGCCTTCGTCAACGACAGAGAAAGCAAAGAGCCAATACTACGGGCACTATTTTTAACGCTCGTCTTTTCCTTCAACTGTCCGCTTTAGGCTTAAAAGCAAATTTCGAAATTCGGGATCGGCTATATTCTCAAGCGACAAGCGCTTCGAGTTGCTCGTAGTGAGGTTTTCCGAGGTGGATTGCTCGGCTGCACCTGGAATATCCTCTTGAACGGATGCCGCTCCTGGTCCGAAGGGGCCAATATTCGAGTCTTTAAGATCGGGTACATCAGAATTTCTCTGTGTACGCATACCTAAACGAAATACGATGCTCCTAAGCTCAAACTCGGGGAAACGAGCTTTAACTCCTTCAAGAATGCTTGTTTGCCTCAATTGTAGGAGTTGAATCCATCCAGGATGCTCCGCTTCGACTACAAGAATTCCTTTATCGATATCGGCAATTCTAGAATGAGCAGCTAAGCGTTCACCTACGAGGTACGTCCAGCTTGTAAAGAACTCAGTATAACGGCTACCCATCCTGAGTTTTTCTTCATCAAAAAAGGCCGATAGCAACGAAGCCGCATCTTTAATCCGAGAATCGTCCATTCGTAACATGATACACGAGGGTATCTTCATTTCGATAGTCAACCCAGGGTTCGCCCGGTAAAAAAGTAAAAAAAGATTGGCTCGCGGAAGGTAATACATCGAGAAAGCGTTTTTTCCTGCCCAGGTCCAGTTCAAGTAGAACATCATCGAGGAGTAAAATAGGAAGCCTACTCGTACACCGTGTATAGTAACCGGCTTGAGCTGTCCGAAGCGCTAATGAAAGAAGCCTAAGCTGTCCGGTCGAAGCGAAAGTTGCAAAATTTTCACCTTCACAAATAAAAGCCCAGCGATCTCTATGGGGTCCCGATAGAGTCGTTCCAAACGAGATTTCGTCTTGCCTTTTATTGGCTAGATTCGCAATAATTTCTACAATGCTTTTTTCGCTTTTCCAACTCGGCATATACACCGGACGAACTGCCTTACCAAGATGAGATACACTTTCGTATACTTCTGCAAAGTAATAAGCAAAGTTTCTTTCCAAAGCGCTCCGCTCGAACCTAAGCTCTACTCCTTTTCCTGCAAGTTGTTCATCTAAAAGATCGAGTATGGAGATACGGGCTTCCTTGAGAGCTGCATTTCGCTGCTTCAGAATTCTCCGATAGTCGCGTAATAAATCGATATAGCCAGCAGATACAAGTCCAGCTGTTTGATCAAAAAAAAAGCGCCTTCGTTCAGGCTCTCCCGAGGCAAAGTCAAAATCCTCATGGCAGTACACTACGGCTGGATTTAGATCAACAAGTTCTTTCCTATCTTTAAGTATTTTACCATCACGCTTTATTTCTTTAGTTTTTCCCTTCCACATGATACGAAGCTCTTCAAAAGGCATATCGCGGGTATTTGATTTAATTTTGGCCTTACCGACAAGTGCGAATTCGCTGCTACCTTCACGAGCTATGCAAGCGTCGACAGGACCGCGAAATGAGGATCCGTAACTCAAATAGTAGAGAGCTTCGAGAAAATTAGTTTTACCTTGGCCATTTTCTCCAACTAAAAAAATCCTATTCGCTTCAACATTAACCTCGTTGTCAACAAGGTTACGAAAGGAATGAAATCGAATGCTATCAAAGGGCATAATTGGTGCCTTTATCACAAAGCCCCGACCCAGAGCCAACCAGACGGGACCTTGCAATAACTCTATTCGATCTGCATTGGCATTATTACATGAAAGTAATCAGAAAGTGGTTCAGGAGAAATCGTGATGGCACGATTCGGCTCAGTAAATTCTATCGCTATAAGCTCGGTGTTCATAGCTTTGAGAGGCTCTTCAACATATTTATAATTCAACGCTATCGTTGCCTCTGGACCTTCGTATTTACAAGATACTTCTTCCCGTGCTGTACCAATTTCGCTTTCTTCCGATGACAACACAATCTGATCACTGGCAAGGCTAAGAAAAGTTCTTCTAGATTTTTGTTCAACAAAAATTGAAACTCGTTTTAAGGCATCCATAAGATCCGATCGTTTCATCAGTAAACGATGCTTTTGACTTTCAGGAATTACTTTTGAATAATTAGGAAACTGACCTTCTATCAAAACTGAGGATATTTTATATGATCCAAATCTTAAAAATAAATTTTTCTCGGTTACCGCTATTTGTACGAGGCCTTCATCAGAGGCTCTTCTCGCGACCAAGTTAAGAACTTTAGGTGGAACGATTACACCCTTAAAATCAGGAATATCCGCATCTAAAATTTTTTTTACAAACGCAAGGCGTCTTCCATCGGTAGAGACCATGACGAGACCACCTTCGACTTTCTCTAAGAAAACTCCATTCATAAAATATCTCGTTTCATCATCAGAAACAGCAAATACAGTTTGTGCGATCATTTCTTTAAATTCTTTAGCAGGAATAGAAAAAAACAAAGAGTCCAAAGCCTCGGGTAATTCGGGAAATTTTTCACTAGATATAGTCTTGAGCTGAAAACGAATTTTCTTAAAAGTAGGTTTTACCGTTACTTTTTGGTCTTCCTGTTCAATTTCTATATCTCCTTCAGGAATTGATGCAAGAATTCCTGAAAGCTTGTCACAAAATACAGTTATCGCTCCAGATTGAGAAGTATCAACGGGAATTGTCGTTTCAAAACTTACTTTGATATCAGTAGCTTTAATAGAAAGCGAACCTTCATTAGCTTCTAGGAGAACATTCGACATGATGGAGAGGGCGTTCTTAGAGGCGATGATCTCTTGAGCTACCGAGATTTCGCGAGCGAATGCATTCTTCTCACACGTGAATTTCATGAGGGTATCCTCCGTTTCATGAGTGTAGCAGGGTATTGTTTTTTTTTCGAGGGGATTCAAAAGTTAGATTAATATCTTTAGGAAAAGAACGTCGCTATGTAGTCCATTCTTCATTATTAATTTATAAATTTAACAGTAATAATAGTAATAAGGGCAACCCATTTGTGCATATAGGTATTAATACACTGTCCTATAAATATTTATTGCTTGTGCATAAGTACATTTCAAGTATGCATCTTTTTCCACATACCCACAACAAACAGACTTTAGCCCAGCGATGCACAAGCATACCCACAAGGCTTAGGTTTTTGAACTATATTCTTTTATAGCTCGTATGAGAGACTGAATAGTAGATTCGAGGTTGGGGTCAAGTTTTAGCCGCTCATCGATTTTTTGACATGCATGCATAACTGTCGTATGGTCTCGACCGCCAAATTCGAAGCCAAGTTCTGTTGTCGAATATTCGGTTATCTCACGAGCAATATACATAGCAATTTGCCTCGGAAAGGCTATTAATTTTGTTCGCTTTTTTCCTTTTAAGTCAGAATATGAAAGCTTGTAGGAATCAGCTACTACTCTAAGAATATTGTCTATAGTAACATTACCGTGTTTGGATTGGGAAAAGACGTCTTTTAGCTGGTTTTGGGCAATTTCGAGGGTAATATCTTTATGGACCAGTTGGGCATACGCTATGAGTTTAGTCAAAGCCGCTTCGAGATCTCGAACATTTGTGCTGATGTTTTTTGCGATGATATCGGCAACTTCGTCAGGAACGCTTATTCGACTTGCTTCAATTTTTTTCCTTAAAATCGCTCTACGAGTTTCAAAATTGGGAGGTTGAAGATCAACATTGAGTCCTCGTTCGAAGCGACTACGAAGCCTATCTGATAGGTTTTTTAGCTCTGAGACCGGACGGTCGCAGGTAAAAACCATTTGTTTATTATTGTCATAAAGAGCATTGAAGGTATGAAATAGCTCTTCTTGGCTTCCGAGTTTATTCTGAAGAAAGTGAATATCATCGATTAGCAAGACATCGACGAATCTATACCTATTTTTGAAAGCTTGGGTAGATTTGTCATGAATGGACTGAATAAACTCATTCATGAACTCTTCTGCGGAGATACAGATAACTTTCGCTTTTTCGTTTGTCGTCCAAACCCTATTGCCTATGGATTGCATGAGATGTGTCTTTCCGAGGCCAACGCCTCCATAGATCAAAAAAGGATTATATGACGTACCTGGGTTTTTGGCTATCGCGAGAGCCGCATTAGCCGCGAAGGAGTTGTTTTCGCCAATGATGAAATTCTCGAATGTATAATCGAGTCTCATCTGATGGTGCTTGCCTCGATCTAGCGATATAGTTTTTTTTGCCAGACTTTTAAGCGTCGGCTGTTCTTCTTTGTTATTCGGCATTTCTGCAAGTTGTTCTTCCTCCTTTTCTTTTGCAGGGTTGGAAGAAACGCTGGGTTTTACGACAACGAAATCAATACCGAGAGCTTTACCAGTAAGCTCGAAGATTTTTCGTTCGATTAGCTTCTGATATTGGCGAACAAGCTGATCGCGATAGAAGTTCGAAGGAACCCGTATGACGATTGCATTTTCTATTGACGAATCGTATTCGATATTGAACCACATCGCGAATTCGTGCTCTCCGAGCTCTTCACGAATTTGGTTCATTGCCTCATCCCAAAAAACGGAATAGTTCCAGGTGCCCATCGTTTTTCCTTTCGGCGGGCTTCTGTATACACAAGTTATCCACAACTATGCAAGAAGCTCTCCGGTTTGTTTTTGTACATCAGCAATATTAAATACCTCTATTTTTATTCTCTCTCACCTCTATATCCATGTAGTAGATTAGTTTAAAACATTCCATGAAAAGCAATTAGTTAATATGCTCAATAATATCCCCAAAGTATAAAGCCCTCTCTTGACTTTCTTATTGATTACGGGGAAAGAGCTTGAAGAATTAGACACAGGTTATCCACAAGCAAAAACAACATAAACCCGTGGGACGATCAGCTCTTCTTTACTTTCCCAATCGTTCCGAGTATACTCCGTCTGCATAGGGCGGCAAGTCTTTTTTCGTATCCGAGTAAGTTTTCTTCCCGCATCCCTGCGGGCATTTGCGGCTAAGCGGCACGACCGCCCGCGTCCCTCGGGCCGCGATAGGCCCGGCCGGCGTCGGAGATCCTTCTCCGGTGTCCATCCCACTGCTGGACTAGGTATGGATTCAAATTATTCTGCACAAAGCATTCAAGTTCTCAAGGGCCTGGAGGCAGTTCGCAAGCGCCCAGGCATGTATATCGGATCTACCGGTATCGATGGATTGCATCATCTCGTCTACGAGGTTGTGGACAACTCCATTGACGAAGCCTTAGCAGGACATTGTACCGAAGTGCTCGTCGTTCTTGAAAAAAACGATGTTGTTCGAGTTGAGGATAACGGCCGCGGTATTCCGGTAGACATCCATCCGGAAGAAGGCGTCTCCGCGCTCGAGCTTGTTCTCACGAAGCTACATGCCGGCGGCAAGTTCGATAAAGATAGCTATAAGGTTTCAGGTGGCTTACATGGCGTCGGCGTTTCGGTTGTCAACGCCTTATCGAGTTGGTGCGAAGCCTATGTTCATCGTGATGGAAGTCTATACTTGCAACGCTATCTCTGCGGTATTCCCGAAGAGTCGGTGAAAGTCATTGGACCCACAGACCGAAGAGGTACGACCGTACGCTTCCAAGCCGATTCAAGTATTTTTGAAGAGACAATATATTCTTTCGATGTCTTGTCGAATCGCCTTCGCGAGATGGCCTTTCTTAATAAAGGCATACGCATAGTTCTCACTGATGAGCGACTCTCGACACCGCGAACCGCGGAATTCAAGTTCGATGGCGGGCTTAAGGAATTTGTCGAGTACCTAAACAAAAATAAGACTGTTTTGCATAAAGAACCTATCTATCTTTTCGGTACGAAAGACGATGTCGAAGTCGAGATAGGTATGCAATACAATGATGGGTTTAACGAAACTACTTTTTCCTTCGTGAACGGTATAAATACCCGTGAAGGTGGCACACACCTAATTGGTTTCCGTAATTCCCTTGTCAAGACAATCAATGATTTCTTGAAAAAGTCTAAACTTTCAAAAAAGCTCGAGGAAAGTCTTTCTAGCGATGATGTGCGTGAAGGACTGACCGCCGTTGTTTCGGTCAAGGTAATGGATCCTCAGTTCGAGGGGCAGACGAAGGGAAAGCTAGGAAATACCGAAGTAAAGGGTATCGTTGATTCATTTTGTAGCGATCAGTTTGATCTTTTTTTTCAGCGTTATCCTGAAGTAATAGCCGCAATACTTGAAAAAGGTGTTGTTGCCGCGAGGGCCCGAATCGCGGCACGTCAAGCACGCGAGCTTACAAGACGAAAATCGTTACTAGAGAGTTCAGGGTTACCGGGAAAACTTGCCGATTGTTCGGAAAAAGATCCGTCCAAGTGCGAAGTATATATAGTAGAGGGCGATTCGGCCGGCGGATCGGCAAAAATGGGCCGCGACAGGACTTTCCAGGCAATTCTCGCTCTTTGGGGTAAGATGCTCAATGTTGAAAAAACGCGAATCGATAAGGTAATTGGGAACGATAAGCTATCGCCCATTATACAGAGTCTTGGAACGGGCCTTGGACCCGAATTCGATATCACCAAGCTCCGCTATCATAAAGTCATAATCATGGCCGATGCCGACGTAGATGGCTCACATATTCGCACGCTACTTTTGACCTTCTTTTTCCGGTATATGACGGAACTTCTTGTTAAGGGTCATGTTTATCTAGCCATGCCCCCGCTCTATAAAATTACCTTCGACAAGCAGATACATTATGCTTACGATGACGCAGAAAAAGATAAGATTTTCTTGACGAGTGGAAAGGATCCAGAAAAGGTGGCTGTCCAGCGCTATAAGGGCTTGGGCGAAATGAACCCCGAACAGCTTTGGGAGACGACGATGGATCCCGTTCGTCGCAATATCACTCGGATTACTATGGAAGACGCGGTTCAGGCCGAGGAAATCTTTACGACCCTTATGGGCGAGCAGGTCGAACCCCGGCGGAAATTCATTGAAGAAAATGCTCTCGCGGTCTCTAATCTAGACGTTTAACCTTAGGAGATACCCTCTCATGGCCGAGCAGACCGGAAAGACTATTTCCGTCCCTATCGAAGACGAAGTCAAAACCGCGTATCTCAATTACGCCATGTCGGTCATCGTAAGCCGAGCATTGCCCGATGTGCGCGACGGATTGAAGCCGGTTCATCGCCGGCTTCTTTTCGCAATGGACGAGCTCGGTTTACGGCCGAACGCCGCCACTAAGAAGTGCGCGCGCATCACGGGCGATGCCATGGGAAAGTATCATCCGCACGGGGACTTATCTTTATACGATGCCCTTGTCCGAATGGCCCAAACTTTTTCATTGCGGTATCCCCTCGTACACGGCCAAGGTAACTTTGGGTCCATAGACGGCGATCCGCCCGCGGCTAGCCGTTATACCGAGGCCAAGCTCTCCAAACCCGGAGAGGAGATGCTCAGCGACCTCGATAAGGACACGGTCGATTTTGTACCGAACTACGACGAATCTCTCAAAGAGCCAACGGTATTGCCCTCCGCGCTACCCAATCTTATTGTAAATGGCTCGAGCGGTATCGCGGTCGGAATGGCCACTAATATGCCGCCACATAACTTAGTTGAGACCTGCGAAGGGATTGCTGCCTTCATCGAAGATCCTGAAATAACTGTCGATGGCCTTATGCGCTATATAAAAGGACCAGACTTTCCTACGGGCGGTATTATTTTCGGTCGGCGAGGCATTAGAGAAGCTTATACAAATGGTCGCGGCAAGGTTGTAGTTCGTGGCAAGTTCCAAATTGAAACGATGAAAGGCGGCCGAGAGCAGCTAATCTTCAACGAGATACCATACGCCGTCAATAAAACGACACTTATAACGCGTATTGCCGACTTAATTAGGGAAAAGGTTCTCGATGGGGTCTCCGATCTTCGCGACGAGTCGGATCGAGATGGCTTGCGTATTGTTCTCGAACTCAAGAAAGGCGCAATA
>Ga0172379_10012066_pt1 | contig 10170 bp, 8 predicted proteins | sample GrowelOW334metaG_FD_119756 | JGI IMG/M metagenome (GOLD analysis project Ga0172379, IMG submission 119756) | Groundwater microbial communities from an aquifer near a municipal landfill in Southern Ontario, Canada - Groundwater well OW334 metaG | ecosystem: Environmental > Aquatic > Deep...
TATACGGTGAGGGTTGGAAATTTTGTTCAGACCAAAAAGATGACTATTTTGAAGTAAGATTCTCTCGTTAACGACAAACGCACGCAGCCCTGCGGAGAATTCTTCGCAGGGCTTTTTTATTATTGAAAAATGAAAATATATATACTCTCGTTATTGCTGATCGCTCAATCGATTCTTGCGCAGTATACAATTAAGTCCCCCTACCTGCTTGAACCGGAATTATCGATCGGATATGTCGACAGCTGCGCGAAATTTTGGATGAATGCATATGAACCGGTGAATGGGGGCTTTTATACAAATATTAACCGGCAGGGAAATATATCCGGTTCATCGATTAAAAATACATTAAATCAATCGCGTGATGCTTATGGTTTTGTCAGGGCGTTCCAGATGACCGGTGATACAACATATTTGAGGTATGCACAGTACGGCCTTGATTTTATGTACACCTATGCCTGGGATAATGTCCACGGCGGCTGGAATAACGATATCAATTCCAACGGATCTCTCGCAAACCCGACTGCCAACAAGACCGCTTTCTATCAACATTACGCCATGCTGGGAATAACGGCACGGTACGAGGCGATGCGCGATACAACCGATTGGAATTGGTTGATGAGAAGTTATGAGTATAACGAATCGCATCTGTGGGATTCCAGTGCTGCATCCTTTGGGTATTACGACATTGTTCACTACGACGGCACGCTTCCCGCCGATAAAAGTTTTAATTCGACCGTCGATGCGGTAACGACACATCTTCTCCATCTTTATTTAATGACATCGGAGAAGAAATATAAGGATCGATTGCTACAGATCGCGGATAACATGATCAATCGATTGGCTGCAAGCGTTCCGCAGCAACAGATCGGATTTGCCGAGATCTATACCGCCGCGTGGGCGCCTAAAAGTGCCGAAACGATGACCATCATGGGGCATGTTCTGAAAACAGGTTGGTGTCTCGCACGGATATACCAATTGGAAAAAGATCCGCAATTGATGACCGTAGCAGAGCAGCTCGTGCAGATGGTGCTGGACCAAGGTTATGATCATCAGAATGGCGGTCCATATAAGGATTATAACCGCACGACCGGACAAATGTTGATGTGGGGAATTTCCGATACGGCAAAGGCCTGGTGGCAGATGGAACAAGCGGTGACATCCGGCTTGATGCTCTACCACATAACAGGGAAAGAAAAATATTTGCAGATGGCGGACGAAACGCTCGATTTCTTTATGAAATACTTTGTTGATCATGTGTACGGCGATGTATTCGAGAATACTAATAAATATGGAGGAATGATCGCCGCATGGGGAACGACTAAGGGAGGGACGGGAAAAGCTGCGTATCACTCAATCGAAACAGGGTATTACACGTATCTGTACGGAAAACTGCTGCTCCTCCATCAACCCGCGAAATTGTACTATCGTTTTGATCCGACTGTAAAGAATCGCACCTATGTGCTGCGGCCAATTAGTCTGCCGGACAACATGCTGTCGATTAGTGAAATACTGAAAGATGGTATGACATATCAAAATTTTGACGGAGGGGCACTGACCATTACCATCCCGGCCGATACCGGAGGGATATTTGCAGTGACATTTCAATCAAAAATTATCGATCATGTTGCATCACCTCTCGCGGCTCCCGGTAATTTCACATTATTCCAAAATTACCCGAATCCGTTCAATCCCACGACAATGATCAGGTATCAAATTCCGGCAGGAGGGTACATCACTTTGACGGTGTACGATATACTGGGAAGAGAAGTGAATACACTGGTGAATGAACCAAAAGAAGCAGGGACGTATTCAGTAACGTTTGATGCTTCGAAACTTACGGGAGGCATTTATTTCGCACGGTTAATGTCGAACGAACATCAGCAGGTGATAAAGATGGCGATCGTGAAATAACGATGGTGCATTCCTGGAGTGCGCCCCATTGCAGAATGTTAATGACAGATTTGTGAATGGAGTGAATGTACTATGCACCCGATAAATGTTGCCGAAACTCTCGTCACTCCCTGTTTTCTCGCTGCAGAAATGGGTGAAATGCTGTTTCAATTGATCCAGCAGGAATTGACAATGCATAATGAGATTGAGATCGACTTTTCGGGATACCATTATGTCTCTGAAACTTTTCTTTACCACAGTCTCGGCAAAGTGTGTCTTGTTAATAAATTTGATGAAGCAGCATTCAAGCGAAAGATACACGTAACCAATTTTGAAGTGGATGATTGGGAGGAATTGGAAGAGGTGCTCGACAACGTACGAATTCAACTGTCGGTACAACAAATTTAAAGGATCACTATGGAAGAACAAGAATCGTCGCCGGCACAACCCGTCATAGACGAATATAAAGGCAAACCGATCATCCGCATTCCGCTTGTGGATAACCCGCATCCGGAAACGTCGTGGCATTGGCTGACGTTCGGAAAAAGCAAAGCAAAAGCGATCATAAAATATTTCGATGCAATTAAAAAGTTTGCTGATGAGTAGGAACGAATGGCTGCTTCAATAAATAGTTGATTGATTTAAATAAAATGATGTACTGAAATGAACCGCGAAAAAAATATTTCTTATTTCTCAATGACGTTAATGGAGGGTATGGTATGATACATCTTGGAATAGAACTGAACGGAAAACCGATGCAAATTAGAGATATTGAGGATGTTGAGGTCAGAAACGAATTGGATGCATGGAGACTTAGAATATTCGACGCCCTGTTGGTAACGCCGTGTCCTATTTGCAAAACTTCATCACGCGCCACGATTGTATTGATATCCGATAAGGGAAAGCAATTCACGAGGATTCACACATTCTGTCATCAGGAATTTGTCGATTCGCTGCAAGACCTTCTTCCCGAATATCTCACGGCGTAACGGAAAAAAATATTACGTCCGCTCATTGAAAGGAAAAACTCCTGTAAATGAACGAGTCCCGAACGGCACGGCGATAAATATATTTCATCTCTTTTTATTCATTCGCATTTTTCGTATTTTCTGTTGCGCCCTCGTAGTTCAACAGGATAGAACGGGAGTTTCCTAAACTTCTAATTGCAGTTCGAGTCTGCACGAGGGCACTAATTGTCAAATGTTCCACATGAATTTCTTGATCAATGAGATTATCTAAAGGTTTTTTCCCGACGGTGAAAGAAGTGCCGTCCGACGCTGTTATCCCAAGCCATCAATTAATGATCCGGGCAGGCCTCATGCGGCAGCTTGCGGCGGGCATATTTTCATTCCTGCCGATCGGGTATGCAGTGATGAAAAAAGTCATGCAGATCATCCGTGAAGAGATGGATGCCATCGGCGGTCAGGAATTTCATTTGCCGGCGCTGAATCCGATCGAATTATGGGAAGAAACCGATCGTGTGAAAGCATTCGGCGATATTATGTTCCATGTGAAGAACCGCCCCATGGTGCTGGCGCCGACGCACGAAGAAGTGATAACATCAATTGCGAAGAACCATGTAAAATCGTACAAAGAAATGCCGCAGATATGGTATCAGATACAGACCAAGTTCAGAAATGAACCTCGTCCGAAATCCGGAGTACTGCGGGGCCGCCAATTCACCATGAAAGATTCGTACAGCCTCGATTCGTCCTGGGCAGGGCTTGATAAGAGTTACGATCTTCACGCACAGGCATATAGGAATATTTATACACGGTGCGGTTTAAGCTTTTATGTCGTCGGTGCATCGAGCGGTGCAATGGGCGGCAGCGGATCACAGGAATTCATGGTAGAATCGAATGCCGGGGAAGATAATCTTGCAGTGTGTGTTGAAAGCGGATATGCTGCAAACGTAGAGATCGCTTCATCGTCGGTTCCTCCAGCAGAACGTTTTGCCGAAAGCAAACCATATCAGGAAGTCCATACTCCAAACGCAAAGACTATTGATGAAGTTGCAGCATTTCTTGCCATGCCCGTTGAACGGTGTGCGAAATCGCTCATTTACATGAATGACAAACAACCGGTGCTCGTTTTAATGCTTGGGAATGATCAGCTCAACGAAACGAAATTGCAGTCCGTCTTCGGTCAAGAAATACGGCCCGCTCATCCCGATGAATTGCTGGAATTAACGGGCGCTGATGCCGGATCAATCGGCCCTGTACGATTGAATGAAAAATTTATCATTGTGGCGGACAAACGTCTGGAAAATGCCAATGGACTTGTCTGCGGCGCTAACAAAAATGATTACCATTTTATCGACGTAGATCTGAATCGTGACGTGAACATATCCGCATTTCATGATCTTCGAATGGTGGAAGCAGGGGAGCTCTCTCCCGACGGCAAAGGGAAACTGAGAATTATCAAGGGAATTGAGGTCGGACATATCTTCAAACTCGGTACGAAATACTCATCAGCGATGAAAGCGAATTTCCTTGATGAACACGGAAATGAAAACCCGATTATCATGGGAAGCTACGGGATCGGTGTAGAACGGATTATCGCGTGTCACATCGAACAGCACTATGATGAGAACGGAATTAAATGGCAGAAATCCATTGCACCGTACGATGTTCATTTGATCTGCGTTTCGGCAAAATCTGACGAGGTGGTAAAAAAATCGGAAGAACTATACGCGGCCATGCAAACGGCAGGGATCAATGTGCTGTTTGACGACAGGGTCGACGTCAGTCCAGGCTTTAAATTCAAAGATGCCGATCTTCTTGGAATGCCGTTGCAGGTGATCGTGGGTGAAAAGAATTTAAAGAACAACGAGATCGAGTTGAAAGACCGTAATTCGGGAAAACGATGGACTATTGCCGCCGGATCGGTGATCGATGAAATTGTCCTTTTTGTAAAAAGCTAATAACGAAAGTTCCGCATGCAGGAAAAACGCTTTATCGTCGGCGGTGAAAAGACGGAAAGTAGCGAGATCGTTTCCGTCCGCAATCCTTTCACCGGTAATAAGATTGCCGATATCTGCCTTGCGCAGGCGTCAGATATTGAAGAGGCAATACAGCTTTCGGGTGAAGCGTTCAAAAGCACATCGAAATATTCCGGCTTTGAACGGTCGCAAATTCTCCAGAATATCGCCAATTCGCTTCGCAAGCGATATGAAGAATTTGCCTTGTTGATTACGGAGGAAGCCGGGAAACCTGTTCGATTTTCCAGGAGCGAGGTGGATCGTGCGATTGCGACATTTGAAATTGCTGCCGAAGAAGCGAAACGAATATCAGGTGAAGTGATCCCTCTTGATGTCACAAATGTGACGAAGGGAAAGCAGGGAATCGTTCAACGGTTTCCAATCGGAATCATTTCATGCATCTCACCGTTCAACTTTCCATTAAACCTTGTCGCGCATAAGATCGCTCCTGCCATTGCGAGCGGCAATGCATTCATTCTCAAACCTCCTCCGCAGACACCTCTGACATCGTTGTTGTTGGGAGAATGTCTGCTCGAATCCGGAATCGATAAGCGGACGATCAATGTTCTCCCCTGTTCGAACGAGAATGCCGAACGACTCGTGACTGATGAGAATATTGCGATGCTGAGTTTCACCGGAAGCGCAAAAATCGGATGGATGCTGAAAACAAAGGCAGGGAAAAAGAAAGTAGTTCTGGAATTAGGCGGAAATGCTGCAGTTATTGTTGACAAATCCGCTGATTGTGATCTTGCGGTGAGCCGCTGCGTAACGGGTGGGTTTGGATATGCCGGACAGGTATGCATCAAAGTCCAAAGAATATTTGTTCACAAAGAGTGTGAAAGTGAATTTACAAAAAAATTGATTGAAGCGGCGGGAAAGGTCAAATCAGGCGATCCGGCTGACGAAGAGACAATCGCCGGGCCGATGATCTCTGAAAATGAAATACAACGCGTTCACAGCTGGGTGATGGAAGCGTCGGAATCCGGGGCAAAAATCCTTGCCGGCGGAAAGAGAAAAGGAATGGTGTATGAGCCGACAATTCTTTCGAACGTAAAACAATCTATGAAAGTCTGCTCCGAAGAAATTTTCGGCCCTGTCGTCACGTTGCAGTCATTTTCATCCATTCAGGAAGCGGTCATCGAAATTAACAATTCAAAATACGGCCTGCAGGCAGGGATATTCTCCAATGATTTTAAGAATATCCAGTTTACGTATAAACACTTATCAGTCGGCGGAGTGATCGTCAACGAGTACCCGACATTCCGAGCTGATTCGATGCCGTACGGGGGGGTAAAAGATTCCGGATTCGGGAGAGAGGGTATTCGTTCTTCAATTCAGGAAATGACCGAACCCAAATTATTGGTGTGGGATTTTTAATAAACATGTCACGATATATACATCTCCATAATCATACTCATTATTCATTGCTCGATGGTGCGGCCACCGTCGAAACATTGTTGAAGGCTGCTGTCGACAATCATATGCCGGCCGTGGCATTGACCGATCATGGAGTGATGTTTGGCGCGATTGAATTCTTTAAGAAGGCGAAGAAAAAAGGGATCAAACCGATACTCGGATGTGAAGTGTACATTCTGTCACGCGGTACTCGCTTCGCGAAATCGAAGGAGAAAGACGACGGGAATGATCTGCTGGTTGCCGACGGGAAGGTCAAACGAAAACGGGACTACCATCATCTTATTCTCCTCTGTAAAGACCAGACGGGATATAAAAACTTAATCCGCCTCGTTACGCTCGGACACACCGAGGGATACTACTACAAACCGCGGATCGATTTCGAACTGCTTTCCAAGCACCATGAAGGGTTGGTTTGCCTCTCGGCTTGTGCCGGCGGGGTTGTGTCGGCTCCGCTGATTTCCGGCGATTACAACGAAGCAAAAGAGATCGCGAAAATGTACCGCGATCTTTTTGGAGATGATTTTTATCTGGAACTGCAGGATCATGGCATTCCTGCAGAGAAGATCGTCCTGCGCGATGTCCCCAAGATTGCTGCTGAACTCAACATCAAACTGATTGCAACGAACGACTGCCATTACATCAAAAAATCTGATGCCATTGCGCATAACATCATGCTGCTGATTCCCGAAGCGAGCGTGAACGATGCACCGGATATCACGAATCTGCGGTATGGAACAGATCAAATCTATTTCAAATCGGAAGCCGAAATGGTCGAACTGTTCAAAGACCATCCGGATGCCGTCGCCCATACCCTGGAAATCGCCGATAAGTGCAATCTTGATCTGAGTCTCGGCAAAAATCATATGCCGAAGTTCCCGATTCCGCCGGATGCCGGTGTGTCAACTCTTGATGAATATCTTGAAAAGATTTCGTGGGAAGGATTAAACGGACGATATCACGAGATCACTCCCGAAATTGATTCGCGGATGAAACATGAATTATCCATCATCAAAAAGATGGGATACGCCGGATATTTTTTGATCGTCGCTGATTTCATCAAGGCTGCACGCGAACGGGGTGTGATGGTTGGTCCGGGACGCGGCAGTGCGGCCGGAAGTATCGTCGCGTTTGCGACCGGGATAACGAATGTTGATCCGCTGAAATATGACCTTCTGTTTGAACGGTTTCTGAATCCCGACCGGGTTTCTATGCCTGATATCGACGTCGATTTCTCCGATTGGAAACGGAGTGTTGTTATCGATTACGTCCGGGAAAAGTACGGCGCTGATTCTGTTGCACAGATCATTACATTTGGAACGTTGTCATCCAAAGCGGTTTTAAAAGATGTTGCCCGCGTTCTCGGCATTCCGCTTCAGATCGTTGAATCGATCACCAAGCAGATTCCCACGAATCAGGGAAAGGTCATGCCGATTCAAGAGGCACTGGATACCATAGCGGAATTGAAACAATTCAGAGAAAGCAATGATCCGAAAATCCAGCAATTGTTTGAAGTCGGGAAAACGCTGGAAGGGATGAATCGGAATGCGGGAATGCACGCAGCCGGCGTTGTGATTGCCCCCGGACCGTTGATCGATTATGTTCCGATGTACAAATCTCCGAATTCTGAGTTGATGACACAATTCACCATGAAGGATCTGGAAGAGGCAGGGCTGTTGAAAATGGACTTCCTCGGTTTGCGGACTCTGACGGTGATTGAAAATGCACTGGAGCTGATCAAACGGAATCACACCATTGACATTGATCTTGATAATCTTCCGGAAAAAGATGAGAAGACCTTCGATCTCTTCGGCAAAGGACAGACGGTCGCCGTGTTTCAGTTCGAAAGTTCCGGAATGCAGGATTGGCTCCGAAAATTGAAGCCGACAGCCATCACCGATCTTGTGGCGATGAATGCGCTGTATCGTCCGGGACCGATGGAGAACATCGGCGACTTCATCAAACGGAAACATGGCCAGGCAGAGATCGTCAATCTTCATCCGAAGATGGAGCCGATTCTCCGCGAGACCTACGGAATTATTGTCTATCAAGAACAGGTGATGCGGATTGCCTCGGATATTGCCGGCTTCACGCTTGCAGAAGCAGACCTGATGCGCCGTGCGATGGGGAAAAAGAATAAAGAAGAGATGGCGAAGCTGAAGGGAAAATTCGTTGAGGGAGCAAAACGGACCAATAACATCACCGAGAAAATATCCGGTGAAATTTACGACTTGATCGAAAAATTCGCCTCGTATGGATTCAACAAATCACACAGTGTTGCTTATTCCATTGTTGCATATCAGACGGCGTATTTAAAAGCCCACTTCCCGGCTGAATACATGGCGGCTACTCTCACATCTGAAATAAATAACACCGACAAGATTGTTCTGTTCATCGACGACTGCCGAAAGATGAATATTCGAGTTCTTCCGCCCGATGTGAATGAAAGCGTGAAAGATTTTAACGTCATCAACGGAGGTATCCGCTTTGGCCTTGCCGCCATTAAGAACGTGGGTGTCAACGCCGTTGACGCCATTGTCAGAGCGCGCGAGGAAAAAGGAAAATTTACATCACTGTACGATTTTTGCGGTAAAGTAGACCTTCGTACCGTTAACAAGAAAACGATGGAAAGTCTTGTCATGGCGGGAGCGTTTGATTCCGTTGCCGCAAACAGGGCGCAGTTATTGAAAGGGGTGGAGCAGACCATCGCGGCTGCCGCAAATGCACAGCATCATGCAGAGCAGGGACAGGACAGTTTGTTCGGCGGAGATGTGAAATCCAGCGGAAACGTGACGATCGCTCCCGCGCTTCCGAACCTTCCCATGTGGAGCGATAATGAAAAATTGGCCAATGAAAAAGCCGTTCTCGGCTTTTATGTCTCCGGTCACCCGCTGTTGAAATTTGAACGGGAGATCAATGCGTTTGCCAATGTCCACCTTGGCGATGTTGAAGGAGTAAAAAATGGAACGGTAAAAGCCGGCGGGGTCATTTCGTCCATCAAAAAGAAAATTGACAAAAAAGGGAACACGATGGCGTTCCTGACAATCGAGGATTTTACCGGCAAAGCTGAATGTATTGTCTTCTCGTCATTGTACAAGAAAAAGGTCGATTTGCTTGTTGAAGAAGCGATGATACTGGTTGAAGGGAAGGGTGAAGTAAATGGTGACATCATTAAGATCATCGCCGACGATATCAACCCGATCGAATCGATCCGTGAAAAATTCGGTAAAAAGATATTTCTTTTGCTCAATAGCGATGAAATTTCCGATATTACACTATCAAAACTCCGCGATTTGATGGAAAAAAACCGGGGGAACTGCAATTGTTACTTTAATGTTGTAGGCAAAGAATTCCAACAGCAGCAGGTGTATATTTCAAGAAAATATAACGTTAACCTTTCGCCGGAATTTATTGACGGCGTCAAGGAACTTTTAGGACCACATTCAATTAAATTTTAAGTAAAGGAGTTTCACATGAAGCCAGTGATCGTAACAGACAGCAACTTTAAAACAGAAGTGCTCGATTCTCAAACACCTGTTCTTGTCGATTTTTGGGCAACATGGTGCGGACCGTGTAAAATGATCGCACCGATCGTCGAAGAACTTGCTGCAGAATATAACGGGAAAATGAAGTTTGGCAAGTTAGATGTTGATGCAAATCCTCAGGTATCGATGCAATTTGGTATACGCAGCATTCCGACACTGCTGGTATTCAAAGGTGGAAAGGTTGTCGATCAGATAGTCGGTGCGATGCCGAAACGAAGTTTAATTGAGAAAATTACCCCTCACTTGAATTGATTGTTCGTTTGTTCAATCAAAAAATCCCGCAAACCAGCGGGATTTTTTATTGCGATTCATTGAAAAACCCTCCTTTTTTCGTTATCTTGA
>Ga0172379_10012067_pt1 | contig 10170 bp, 8 predicted proteins | sample GrowelOW334metaG_FD_119756 | JGI IMG/M metagenome (GOLD analysis project Ga0172379, IMG submission 119756) | Groundwater microbial communities from an aquifer near a municipal landfill in Southern Ontario, Canada - Groundwater well OW334 metaG | ecosystem: Environmental > Aquatic > Deep...
ACCAGCACCAGGCCAAGCGCGCCCTAGAAATCGCCGCGGCCGGCGGGCACAACCTGATTCTGAACGGCCCGCCGGGGTCGGGCAAAACCCTGCTTGCCAAAACCCTACCCTCCATCTTGCCACCGCTCTCGGCCGCAGAAATCCTGGAAGTGACTAAAATCTACAGCGTCGCCGGACGGCTACCGGAGGGCCAGCCGGTGATTTGGCAGCGGCCGTTCCGCGCGCCGCACCACTCCAGCTCCGGCGCCGCCCTGATCGGCGGGGGACGAATCCCGATGCCCGGTGAGATTTCGCTCGCCCACCGCGGGGTGCTCTTTCTAGACGAGTTCGCCGAGTTCCCGCGGTTAGTTCTAGAAACTCTCCGCCAACCGCTGGAAGACGGCATTATCACCGTCAGCCGCGCCGCCGGCAGTCTGACCTTTCCCGCCCGGTTTACGCTGATTGCCAGTAAAAATCCTTGCCCCTGTGGCTATGCCACGGATCCGGAAAAACACTGCGTCTGCTCGCCGAACCAAATCAGCAACTACAACCACAAAATCTCCGGCCCGATCCTCGACCGGCTGGACTTGCAGGTGGAAGTGCCACGGCTCAACTTTGAAAAACTCCAAGCCGCGAGTGTTGAGGAGAATTCCGCCACTGTCCGCGAACGGGTTATCCTGGCGCGGGAACGGCAAGCCAACCGTTTTTCCGGTACCAACCTCGTCACCAATGCCGAAATGGGCCCACGGGAGATTCAAAAATACTGTCTGATCGACCAAGCTAGTTCTGATTTACTGAAAACCGCCATGGTCAGGCTCCAGTTGTCTGGCCGGGCTTATCACCGACTACTGAAGACCGCGAGAACCATCGCCGACCTGGCCGGGGAGGAGACGATTAAGACGGAGCATATGGCGGAGGCGCTGCAATACCGTAGTAAATAATTTTTAATTTAAAATTCTTAATTTTTAATGAATATCCAATGTTTAATTTATAATTTTTAAACCTGAAGCCGAGTTCGCGGTTATTTAAAATTAAGAATTATAAATTGATTAGAAATTTTAAATTAAAAATTAAAAATTACTTCCATTTTATGTACAAATACGATTTAGAGGAAAGGGTTAATAAATTTAGCGAAAATTTGGTTGAATTCTGCCGAAAAGTTAGCGTAGAAGATACTTTTAAGTCGGCTATAAGCCAACTATTTCGTTCCGGCACATCTATCGGGGCAAACTACATGGAAGCTAATGGCGCTAGTTCTAAAAGAGATTTTAGAAATAAAATCTACCTTTGCAAAAAAGAAGCGCTAGAAACCAAGTATTGGCTAAGAATTATAGCTAAAATCCAGCCACAATTAAAAAATGAGGTGCTAATTCATTGGCGAGAAACCCAAGAACTAACCCTCATTTTCTCTAAAATTATTTCGAGTTTACAAGATAAAATCTAAGGCAATTTTTAATTTAAAATTCTGGTTGCTTCAGCAACCATCCCGCCCCGGCGGGATGTCGGCAAGGCCGACATTTTTAATGAATGTCTAAGGTTTAATTCTTAATTTTAAGCCTCCAACCGAGTTCGTGGTAATTTAAAATTAAAAATTATAAATTGATTAAAAATTTTAAATTAAAAATTAAAAATTACCTTATATAAGTCAGAGAATTGAGTCTCGCTCCATTCACTCTCACCTCGAAATGTAAGTGGCTCCCCGTCGAGCGCCCGGTATTACCCATCATGCCGATGGTTTGACCGCGGGTGACGGTTTCGCCGACCCCGACAAACAGCTTGCTCAGGTGGCCATAAAGCGTTTGCATGCCATTACCATGGTCAATGATAATATTCTCGCCATAACCGCCATTATAGCCGCTGACTTGGGCGCGGATCACCGTGCCGGCTTCAGCCGCGTAAATCGGCGAACTGAGATTGCCATCGATATCCAGACCGGTGTGCCGCCAACTGTAATACTGCGTCACGGCGCGGCCGGAAGTTGGCCATTGCAGGCGAGTGGAGCTCGGGATAGAGCCGGCTGGCGGCGAACCGACATAGCTTTGCACCACCCGCGCCGCTGGCGGTTTAACATAGGCGGGCGCTTTTTTGCCGCCGGGGATAAACAACTCCTGGCCGATTTGCATGGTGTCTTCGTCAAGTAGATCATTATAGACAATAATCACCGCCGGCTCGACGCCGTATTGCCGGGCGATCGAGGCAAGCGTCTCGCCGCGTTTGACTTTATGGTTGACGCCGGTCGCCGGCAAAATCGTCAGCTGTTGGCCCGGACGGATGTAACTCTTCTCGGTCAAATTATTTTCCCAAAGAATGGTGTTAACTGAAATGCCAAACTTAGCGGCAATCGAAGCGAGAGTGTCGCCCTCTTGGACGATGTAAGCTTCTCGCTCGGTGCGGCCGGTGCCGGTCGGCTCTGCCATATTGGAAATATCCGGCCGGATCAAAGCCGATCCGCCTTGAGTCAAAATCGCCTCATCACCAATCGCTATCATGGCTTCTTCAGGAGTGGTGGCAGCCGGCGCCGACTTGATGCCCGCCTGAAAATCCAAATAATCAACCGGCGGCATATCAATGGTATTGTCGCTGGTTTCTTCAGTCAGCCCTAATTCATCACCGCCGACCAAAGCGTAAAGCATGGTCTGATGGCCGTAGTTTTCATCGCGAAAACCCACCACTTGCGCCCGGATATTATTGCCGGTGACGGCTAAGCCGATGATGATAATAATCGCGTGAATAATATAACGACTGGTGACAATATCCCAAAACTTATTACCGGTCGGGTGGTAAGCAACCGCCAACCGCTTCTTGGCAAAGAGGTAAACTTTGTAACCCGGAATGATAACCAGGCTGACCACCGCGCCGCCGGTTTTGATAAGCGGCCGGCGCAGAATCCGATTATGAAAAATCACCAGGCCGTTCTTGAGGGCGATTAACCCTTTAAAACTGCCGGCGATAGTTTTGACCGCGAATTTTTTGAATAAATGAGAAATATGGTTTGTATTTATTTAGCCTAAAACAGTTGTAGAATATCAGATTTAGGCTTTCCGGTCAATGGAAAGGGAGAGCGGAGTCCTGAGTCCAAAGTCCAGAGACAACCGAAAGCTAAATAACTAAAAACTCGCTCCGGACTCCGGACTCGGGACTCGGGACTATCTAGATTGACCAAAATCCTAAACTCTGCTTAAATTGAGTCAGGTCAGGCTAGAGACAGCTCTTCAGTGTTAAGCTGGTTAGCTACGGTGACTTTTTCGCGCGAATAAACCAACGCTGTCGGACCGGCTCCAAGCCGGCCAAAATACCAAATTTTGCGAAAAGTCCACCGCGCTAATCGACCCAAGAGCCGCTGTCAGAATTCTGATGGCGTTAAGCTTACCCACACATCTCGAGCGGAACGGAAACGATGTGCAGGAAGGTAGCCTGACTTAATTCTGGGGAGGGACGGAATCATACCGCCTCCCTTTTTCTTTGACAACTAAAAACCACAACTGAGCGGAGGGGAAAATGCAACGAAAGTATATCTATAACCCCCTCCGGCGAGCGAGGGGCAGAAAAGCGGCTTGGTGGCTCTGGCGGGAACTGGGTTTATACGATCTGCCAATCAAGGAAGCAATTGACTTTGAGGCCTTCTGTGATTTACTGCGCCAGAGCCTCTGGCGCGAGCCAACGCTCTACTACCGCTCGTGGCGCCGCAAGTCTTCCGGCAAAAAGCGCCTGCTCCTTTGCCCCAACGACGACCTGAAAACCATCCAATGGACAATCAACCAAAAAATTCTGAAAGCGGTTGAGCGCCTGCCCATGGTCAACGGCTTCAGCGGCGGATCTATCCGCGCGGCCTTAGAACCGCATCTGGCTCAAGGCCACCCCATCTTCACCTGCGACCTGCGCGACGCTTTTCCCAACACTCACGGCATCGCGGTCTATAATTGCTTTCGCTGGCTGAAGTATGGCAAAAATGTCTCTTACTTCCTGACCTGCCTGACCACTTGGCCAACCGACCCGCGCTTCCGCTCTAGTCTGCCCCAAGGCGCGCCCACCAGCCCACGGCTGTTTGACCTCTGTCTCCAGCCGCTGGATAAAAAACTCCAACGACTGGCAAAAAAAATCGGCGGCGTTTACACCCGCTACGCCGACAATATCTTCTTTAGCGCGCCGGACTTCCCGGTTCGCGAGGAAGTCGCAGCCATCAGCCGTTGGGCGAGAAAAAAGAGACTGACTGATGAAGACGCCATCCGCCAGTTTAAGGGCCAACCCGTTACCATTGAAAAAAATCAACCAACCTCCTGGCACGCCTCGCTGATTTCAGCCATTTTCCGCATCATCAATGAAGGCTACTACTATAAAACCTGGCCCGGCAAAGGCAAATATCATGGCCGCTGGCGAAGAGACTTTTTCACTGGCGGCAGATATTTGGAACGGCCGGCAATGCCTTTGAACCTCCGCTACGATCTGCACAAATGCTATCTCTGGCGCGCCGGCGACGACCACGCTTTCAAAGCGCTAGGGTTGCAAATCATCAACGGTCGGCTGACCAACACTCGCGATTACAAACAGCGGCTGCGCTTGCTCTCTCATCACTTGGGCTGGCTCCTGGACCACGGCGCCGATTTTGAAACCGCGGTCTGGCCGGTCTATCTGCAACTTAACGGCCAAATGAATTTCGCGGTCAAGGAAACCTTGCCGCCCGGCCTGCTCGCGGCCGCCGAAAACGCCCTGATGCGAGCCGAAGACATTCGTTATTCCGGCGTCGGCCACACCTGGCAACGCCGCATCGACCATTACTAAAAGGCCGCGAACACCGCGGTCTTCTTTTTTTATAAAAATAGTCCCGAGTCCACAGTTCACAGTCCAAAGAAAGCTCAGAGCTAAATAACTGAAAGCTTACTCCGGACTTCGGACTCCGGACTCGGGACTCACAAAACCTTGACTTTCTCCGCCTGATTTGGTTAAATAAAGTCCATTGTCAACCCAAACTGAACAAAACCAAAGGAGATTAAGATGCTCAATAAAAAATCTGGAAGGGACGCTTATTGCCCCACACCAGTTAAAAAACCCAGGGTCGGTGAGCGAACTCTTGCCAAAAGAAACCGGGAAGCGGCGCAACATCGTTTAGCGAATACCAACGCCACCCGTGCTGACAAGCCGGTTGTGCGAGACGAAAAGGGCCGCTTGGTTTCCGTTCAAGTCGCCGGCCTGAAATCACCGGTGGTCATCAGAAAAGGCGATTAACGCTTTCCACTCATATTCTCCTCACCCCATCAACCTCCCTCCGCCTCGCGGAGCGGGGGTTTTTCTTTTACTCGGATTGACAAAATCCCTAGAAAACCCTAAGATATCTGTACTATTTGACTTAGGAAAAACTGTTAACTGCGGTGTGGCCAGAAACCGGATATTAACAACCGAACAAATTAAAATGACCAAATCCCAAGCTCCAATGACCAATAACTTCTAAGCTCCTTTGGTCATTGGGATTTGGTCATTGGACATTTTAAACCCATTTATTACTTTAAATAACTCTATCATTATTATTAACTAAATTAGAACTCTATGTTTTTACCCGTCCTCTTCGCCCTCCTCGCCGCCGTCGCCGCCATTGCCTACGGCCTGATCCTCATCTCCTGGATCATGAAAAAGCCGACTGGCGATGAAAAAATGCAATCTATCGCCGCCGCCATTCAGGCTGGCGCCAAGGCTTACCTTAACCGCCAGTACAAAACCGTGGCCGTGATCGCCGTGGTTTTATTTGTGATTATCTGGCTCCTCTTAGACTGGATGATTGCTGTCGGCTTCTTGGTTGGCGCGGTTTTGTCCGCGCTCGCTGGCTACATCGGCATGAATGTCTCAGTCCGCGCCAATGTCCGCACCACTGAAGCGGCCAAGTCCGGTTTGCGGCAGGCTTTGGATCTCGCCGTCAAAGGCGGCTCAGTCACCGGCCTCTTGGTCGTCGGCCTCGGCTTACTCGGCGTTGCCGGTTATTTTTATTTTTTAACTTTGATTGGGGTCAGCCCGCTTAATGCCGCTAAAACCCTGGTCGGCCTCGGCTTCGGCGGCAGTTTAATCTCGGTTTTCGCGCGGCTGGGCGGCGGCATCTTTACCAAAGCGGCTGATGTCGGCGCTGACCTGGTCGGCAAAGTGGAAGCGGGGATTCCGGAAGACGACCCGCGCAACCCGGCCGTGATTGCCGATAATGTCGGCGATAATGTCGGCGACTGCGCCGGTATGGCCGCGGATTTATTTGAAACTTACGCCGTGACTTCCGTCGCCGCGATGCTCCTCGGCGCTCTGACCTTCAAAGGCTTTGATAACGCCGTTCTTTTGCCGCTGGTTTTGGGCGGGGTGGCAATCATCACTTCCATTATCGGCAGTTTTGCCATTCGCCTCGGTAAAAGCAAAAACATCATGGGCGCCTTGTACCAAGGTTTGGCGGTCGCCGGCGTTCTCGCCGCGGTGGCCTTTTACTTTGTGATTAATTCCTTTATGGCCGCGAACGGCAAATATGACACCTGGTCCATTTACCTTGCTTCTTTAATCGGCCTCGCTGTCACCGCGCTCTTAGTGGTTATCACTGAATACTACACTTCCACTAAATACTCGCCGGTCAAACAGATTGCCGCCGCTTCCCAGTCCGGCCACGGCACCAATGTCATTGCCGGTCTTGCCGTCTCTATGAAATCAACCGCCTTGCCGGTCGTCGTCATTGCCGCCGGAATCTTGGGCGCTTATTGGCTGGCTCAGCTTTATGGCGTGGCGATTGCCGCCATGGCGATGTTAAGCCTCGCCGGCATTATTGTGACCATTGATTCCTACGGCCCGATCACGGACAACGCCGGTGGTATTGCTGAAATGGCCGGCCTGTCCGAAGAAGTCCGCATGATTACCGATGAATTGGACGCTGTCGGCAACACCACCAAAGCCGTGACCAAAGGTTACGCTATCGGTTCGGCCGCTCTCGCCGCGCTCGTGCTTTTCGCCGCTTTTGTCCAAGAGTTCGCTGATCGCGGCCGCGACTTGGTTTTCTTGCTCAATGACCCGCTGGTGATTGTTGGCCTGTTTATCGGCGGCCTTTTGCCTTATCTCTTTGGCGCTTTGTCTATGGAAGCGGTGGGTAAAACCGCCGGCAAGGTGGTGGACGAAGTCCGGCGCCAGTTCCGCGAGAATCCAGGCATTATGGCCGGTACTTCTAAACCCGACTACGGCCAAACCGTGGACATTGTCACTAAGGCCGCCCTCAAACAAATGATCGTTCCGGCTTTGATCCCGGTCCTTGCTCCGATCTTGGTTGGCTTCACACTTGGCCCGGTGGCGCTCGGCGGCGTTTTGGTTGGCAGTATCGTCACCGGTCTCTTCCTCGCGATTTCCATGACCTCTGGCGGCGGCGCTTGGGACAACGCCAAAAAATATATTGAAAAAGGCAACTACGGCGGCAAAGGTTCTGACGCCCACAAGGCGGCGGTTACCGGCGACACCGTCGGCGACCCGTATAAAGACACCGCCGGCCCGGCCATCAACCCGATGATCAAAATATTAAATGTGGTGGCACTATTACTGGTTAGTTTGTTAATTTAAGATACTCAACTCCTACGAATTACGGGAGCCCCTACGAATTACCTGCCTTGCCGTAGCTTTAGCGAAGGCAGGCGAATCAGCTCGAATATACGAATTACGAATCGCCGTGGTGGCTGGATTCGTACATTCGCGCTGATTCGTAATTCGTAGGAGAGCAAAGCGATTCGTAATTCGTAGGAGATATTTTGTAGGGAATATAATATTATGCCATCTAAAACCAACTTCAAAATCCTTCTCGCCCTCACCCTTTACCTCACCTCGCTTTTTGCCTCCAACACGCTGGGGCTGAAACTGATGCCATTCCTTTTTGGCACCCATTTGTCGGTGGCGGTTTTTTTCTTTCCCTTTGTCTTTCTGACTACCGATGTCATCGGCCAAGTCTATGGCCGGCCGCTCGCCAAAACCTTTGTCTGGGCCGGCACGATTTCTATCGCCGCCTGGCTGATTTACTCGGTCATTTCCTTGCTTACCCCTTGGTCAGCCGACGGCCTTTGGGCGCGGGAAAGCTTCAACACTATTTTTGGCGTTTCCTTGCGAATGTCCATTGCTTCACTTCTCGCTTACTTCATCGGCGAATATCAGGATGTTCTGGCCTTCTTTTTCTTCAAGAAAAAACTGGCGGGCAAAGCCTTTTGGCTCCAGTCCAACCTTTCCAACCTTTGGTCCCAGCTCTTGGATTCCGCGATTTTCATGTTCGTCGCTTTCCTGGGCGTCTACCCGGTCAAAACCATTATCCTCATCACCATCCCTTGGTGGCTGTATAAAGTGGCCATGGGGCTTTTTTACACCCCGCTGTCTTATGTCGGCATCTGGCTTTTAAAAGACAAAGATTATGAAAATCACCCCGATCAAAACCCGGATCTTTCAGCCTAAAGAAAAACTTTTGCCTTTTTTAAAAAAATCTCTCCCGCGCCTCCGCGAGCGGGAGATTTTGGTAGTCACTTCCAAAATTGTCGCTCTGGCTGAAGGGCGGTTTCTGAACCAAACCGACAAGAAAACCAAAGAGCGGCTGATTAAAAGTGAAAGCAGTTGGGCCACGCCGACCAAGCATGTCTGGCTGACAATCAAAGACGGCGCTTTTATGGCCGCCGCCGGCATTGATGAAAGTAACGCCGCTGGCCGGCTGATTCTTTTGCCTCAAGACAGCTTCCGGGCCGCCGCCGCCATCTGCCATTATTTCAAAAAACTTTACCGGCTAAAAAACCTCGGGGTGATCATCACTGACAGCCGCTGTTTGCCTTTGCGCGCCGGCATTACCGGCCAGGCGCTGGGCTACGCCGGGTTTCAAGGCATCAAAGACTATCGCGGCCAGCCAGACCTCTTCGGCCGGATTCTGAAAATTTCCCAAGTCAATGTCGCCGACAGCCTGGCGACCGCAGCAGTCTTAACCATGGGCGAAGGCCGCGAACGCCAGCCGCTGGCAATTATTGAAGCCGCGCCGGTAAAATTTACCGCTAAAACCAGCCGCCGCGAACTCGCCATCCCGCCGACCGATGACATCTTCTGGCCGCTGTTGAAGGGGATTAGGGTAAAATAAAACCTTTAACTCAAACTGCCGCCTGATGGAAACACCGGACGGTTTTTTTAATGTAAAATTTAAAAATCAAAAATAAAAATGACAATTTAAAATTAAAAATGTCTGGTAAACTAGCTAATTCATTAAATCGCCGAGAAGCTGGCAATTTTACATTTTACACTGTCATTTTTATTTTTGATTTTTGATTTTTACATTATTCTTATAGTTTATAGGCATTTAATTTAGAACCGCCCGCCCAACTACCTTGTACCATTGACATTTTTGTAATTTATGCGTAAAGTAGGGTAACCATCAATCAAACCGCCGCCAATCCGGCAAAGGAGAGGGAAATGAGCACTGATTTTTATAGCATCTCTATCCCCGCGATTTGCCGTTTGCGCAATCCCGGGGACCAGAAAAACTACTTGCACCGCGGACAGGAGATCAACCTGTCGCTCCGCCGCGGCAGTCTACTGCCGCTAACCACCAAGGATGGCCAAATCAAGATTGATGAAAACACCGAACGCTACGACCAGCTGTCTGAAACCTGGGTCAAAGTAGCAATCTGATCGCTCTCTGACAATTTAACCTAAAACCATATCCATAATGGACCAAACAAGGAGAAATACTGATGACCCAAAAACCGCCACTCTTTGAAGTGATCCTGACCAAAATCGAGGAAGGTCTGGCCGTGTTGGCTCAACCCAACTGCGGCGGCTACTCCGTGTCGGAGGTTCTGATAACTTTAAAAAACGACTGCTGGCGCTTGTCCAGCGGCAGAATCGAGCCGGAAAGTCTCGAACCGACTATTACCCGCATAAGCAAGGCCCTAGCGATATTTCAGGCGTCAGACACCAAGCACTTGACCTATCGAGATGAAAAATCAGCTCAAGAACTTCTTGAATTCCTGAAGAAAGAACTGACCGCCGACCTCGCCGCCAACACCTTACATCTTAAGGAAGGCGACTGGGTCTTCTTCGTGACACCGGTTGGCAGTGCTCCCATCGGCTCATTGGAGTCGCCCCTAAAAGTCACGGCGGTCACCGGCGACAAGTTCGTCGGCAACAAAACTATTATTAAAATTAACCTGGGAGACGACACCCTCGGCGCCATTA
>Ga0172379_10012069_pt1 | contig 10170 bp, 6 predicted proteins | sample GrowelOW334metaG_FD_119756 | JGI IMG/M metagenome (GOLD analysis project Ga0172379, IMG submission 119756) | Groundwater microbial communities from an aquifer near a municipal landfill in Southern Ontario, Canada - Groundwater well OW334 metaG | ecosystem: Environmental > Aquatic > Deep...
ATCTTCGATTCCACTTCAATTAAATTTTATGAATGGCTTTCCGAGTATTATCTCTCTTCACTCGGCGAAGCATTCCGGTTAGCAATTCCGCCGGGAACTGAAGTACAATCGAAGAAGCGGATTTCTTCGGACGTTAGTTTTGCGAAGAAATTGTTGGAAGATGGTGGGAAGAAATCTCCGATTCAAAAAGCATTACTAAAAATATTTTCTGAAAATGAGGCGATTAGTTATCACCAGATTCAACAGCAAACAAAACGGAAGAATCTTCTTTCCCTTCTGCGTACTTTGGAAAAAGCCGGCGTAATCACCATTCACGATGAAGTTGATAAAGCGAAGGTTCGTATTAAAACTATTCTTTCGGTTAAGCTGTTAAAATCTGCGGAAGAAGTTTATGAGTTTATTCCTTCAATTGAAAATAAATCCCCAAAACAAGTTGATGTTTTATTGAAACTTCTTTCCGGGCAGCACGAAATGCCGTTTCAACAACTATTACTTGAAACAAAAGCTTCCGCAGCATCGATAAAAGGATTAGAAAAAAAAGAAATTATCACCGTTGTAAAAAAACAAATCGAACGAACGTTTCAAGAACCTTATTCCGAAGACCTTATTGATTTTGATTTAACGTCAGATCAAAATAAAGTTTTAGAAAAAGTTTATCCGTTTCTTCAAAATCCTTCATTCAAAGTTTTTCTTTTGCACGGAGTAACCGGTAGTGGCAAAACGCAAGTCTATATTGAACTTGTAAAAAAAGTTTTATCGCTCGGCAAAACCGTAATTATTCTTGTCCCCGAAATTGCATTAACGCCGCAAATGACGGCGCGGTTGACGAATAATTTTAAAGGAATTGTTTCAGTCATTCACAGCAAAATGTCTCCCGGCGAGCGGTTTGATTCATGGCAAAATATTTTAAATGAAAAATCGCAAGTGGTTATCGGTGCCCGCTCGGCGCTTTTTTCTCCTTTAAAAAATATCGGGCTTATTATTGTTGATGAAGAACATGACGGAAGTTATAAACAGGATGAAACTCCCCGCTATAACGGAAAAGACGCAGCGTTGATGCGTGCAAAATTTTCCGGCTGCCCGGTTTTACTTGGCTCGGCTACACCTTCTGTTGAAAGTATGTATCTCGCAACCGCAAATAAATATCATCTGCTGAATCTTCCCGTTCGAGTGGATGACGCGAAACTTCCGAAGATAACTTTGGTGAATATTAACGATGAGAAAAAACTTAACCGGATGGAAAGTTTTTTTTCCAAAACATTGCTTGAAAAGATTGAAGAACGTTTAAAGAAAAAAGAAGGAGTAATCATTCTTCAAAACCGGCGAGGTTTTGCTACGCAGATTTATTGCGTTGAGTGCGGACAAATTGAAACGTGCGACAATTGTTCGGTTTCGCTTGTCTATCATATTAATGAAAACACGCTTCATTGTCACTACTGCGGATTTGTGAAAGAAGCGCCTCCGGCTTGCAATCACTGCGGCTCTCCGCATCTAAAATATTTCGGAACAGGAACGGAACGTGTTGAAGATGAACTTGCCTATTATTTTCCAAATGCAGTCCTTGAGCGTATTGATTCGGACGCAATTTCAAAAAAAGGAAATTTAGGAACGATTCTCACAAACTTTAAAAGCGGAGCGATCGATATTCTTGTTGGAACACAAATGGTCGCAAAGGGAATGGATTTTTCTCGCGTTACGCTTGTCGGAGTTATCTCAGCGGAGACAAATTTATGGCTTCCCGATTTTCGGGCGGATGAACGGACATTCCAACTTTTAACGCAAGTTAGCGGTAGAGCCGGAAGAAGTAAAATTGAAGGGGAGGTAGTAATCCAAACGCAGAACGATAAACATTTTGTACTGCAAAAAGTTTTGCAAAATGATTATGATGGTTTTTATAAAAAAGAAATCTTTGACCGCGAACACCGCGGTTATCCGCCATTTATGCGCCTTGCCGTAATTGAAGCGAAAGATAAAGAAGAAAAAAAAGCGCACAGCGCAATGAAAGAATTTTATAACGAACTGCTCGCGTTTAAAAAGTATCTAAAAATCACCTCACCGACTTCCGCAGTAATTGCAAAGCTGAAAGGTGAATATCGTTTTCAAATAGTACTAAAAACAGATCGGGTTACCGATCCTTCAGGAAGCATTTTAAGGAAAGCAATTTCAGAATCGTTTATGCGGTTCAATCGAAAAACCATATTCAAAGATGTAAAAATCTTTTTCGATATTGATCCGCAAAGCATTTTATAAAGTGGAGTGTAGAATGAATTTCATTCTACACCCACAATGCTTTATTTATTAAGCAAAATTTTCAAGGAAAGGGACAGATCTTATTAAGACAAATACGAGAAGGCTCCAGATAATCCACGCTCCAAAAATGAAATAGTAATATTTTTTCGAATCACCGGCGTTAAAAAGTTTTGTCATTCCGAGAGCAATAACAAAGTATATCCAGATTGAGAAGATGTCTAATTTTGATAAGAGAAAACCCACAAATGTCTTCGCATCAACAGCGAACAAAGTTGCTACCGATACATCGCGTGAAAGTTTTCCGCTAAAGAGTGAAAAGATAGTAACTAAAATCATGCTGATAATACCAATGTAGCTGGTTAATCCCGTTGTAACCAAAACATGTTTGTATGTTCCGTCAGCTTTAAAAATAAATTTAGCGAAGAGGAAATAAAATCCCGCGATAACTAAATACAAGATGAATCCAAAAACCAAAATACTAATGGCTGTAAAAACTTTACCGATTGTACCACTCATTTTATCCATTTGATCTTCAGCCGTTTGCAGTTGTTCATCAGCTTGCTCTTTGGTCATAGTTCCTTTTTCAACTGCATCCTCAAACCGTTTTTCTATTCCTTCCATTTGTTTCTGTTTCATCTCAGCTTTTAATTGAGGATTTCCCGCCATAATAAACTGAGAAATGATAACGACTACCAACATCGCCAAAACAGGAAGAACCCAGTCAATTGTTTTGATCGGAAATTTTGCGATACTTTCAAACGTTTTCCCCGGTTCGGAAAAGACCCCGACAAGTTTATCGGAATGACTTAATTCCGGTTCTTGATCAGGTTGCTGTAGATCCTCAAATTCACTCATGGTTTACTCCGTTTTAGTTGAAATAAATTTATCTTCAAATAAAAATTAATGCAATTCAAGTTAAAGACAAATCAAAATCTCAATTCCTTTTATTTGTCTCTCAAAAGCTAATGAAGTAGTTTACTGATAATATTTTAAAAATTTAGTAAGAAAAGTTTTATGAAAACCATAATCGAACCATTCAAAATCAAATCGGTGGAACCAATCCGTTTTACAACAAAAGAAGAACGCGAAATCATTTTAAAAGATGCCGGGTACAATCCCTTTCTTATTCACGCAGATGATGTGCTGATAGATTTACTAACCGACAGCGGCACTTCCGCAATGAGCGCCGCGCAGTGGGCGGGTATCATGCAAGGCGATGAATCGTATGCAGGGTCAAGATCATTTTACCGTTTTGAAGCGGCAATCAGAAAAATTACCGGGATGAAATTTATTATCCCGACACATCAAGGAAGAGCTGCTGAAAAAATTCTCTTCTCAATTGTCGGCGGGAAAGGAAAATATTTTCCGAACAATACGCACTTTGATACTACCCGTGCAAACATTGAGTTTTCCGGCGCCGAAGCGGATGATTTTCTGAATGAAATTGGAAAACACCCTGAAATTCGTGCAGACTTTAAAGGAAATATGGACATCGAAAAACTTGAAAAATTTATTCAAGAAAAGGGGAAAGAAAATATTCCTCTTTGCATGATCACCATTACAAACAATTCCGGTGGCGGGCAGCCGGTTTCGATGCAGAATATTCGCGAGACGAAAGAAGTTTGTACTAAATACGGAATCCCTCTCTTTATTGATGCGTGCCGCTTTGCTGAGAACGCTTACTTCATCAAAATAAGAGAAAAAGGATACGAACATAAATCAATACTTGAAATTGTGCAGGAAATTTTTTCTTATGCCGACGGTGTTACCATGAGCGCAAAAAAAGATGCGCTTGTAAACATCGGCGGATTTTTAGCAATGCAGGATGAAAAACTTGCAACACAGTGTCGCAATCTTTTAATTGTTACAGAAGGTTTTCCTACGTACGGCGGACTTGCCGGAAGAGATTTAGAAGCCGTTGCTCAAGGTTTGGAAGAAGTTTTGGACGAGAATTATCTTCATTACAGAATTCGCAGCGTTGCTTATCTCGGCGATAAGTTAGTTGCAGCCGGCGTTCCAATTATTGAACCGCCGGGAGGTCATGCAATTTATCTTGACGCAAAAAGATTTTTACCCGAAATTCCACCGTATCAATTTCCCGGGCAGGCAATTGTCTGCGCCTTGTATATCGAAGGCGGCATTCGCTCTGTGGAGATCGGCAGTGTAATGTTTGGTAAGAATGATGAAAACGGGAACATGATTTCTCCGCCGATGGAACTTGTCCGTTTGGCAATTCCTCGCAGAGTTTATACGCAAAGTCATATTGATTATGTTAGTGAAGTAGTTATTGATGCTTACAAGCAGCGTGATAAAATGCGCGGTCTAAAATTCACGTATGAAGCGCCGATGCTTCGTCATTTTACGGCAAAGTTTGAACCGGTATAATTGGATGAGAACGATGAAGAAATATTTCAAACATAATAACAAAAAACAAATTTGGCGGATTCTCATTTCCGAAACCGATAAACTCGTTCTTGAAGAAAGGGACATGAAAACAAAAGAAGTTTTTTTTTCTTGTTATGATTTATCAACCAAAGAAAAAATATTTTCCAATTTTCAGTTTGATGAAAAATCATGGATAGGCATTGAAGCTTTAGAGAACGATATCATCATTTTCCATTTATACATGAAACCTGATATGCCGCAGCATAAAGGCTTTTTTACTTATGATATTAAGCAAAAGAAAATTCTTTGGAAAAATGAAACGCTGACCTATTTCTTTTCCGATAACGAAAAGATTGTTGCCTTTCAGCAGCAATTTGAAGGAAGGAATTATGTGGAAATCGATTTACAAACCGGTGACGTTATACGCAATCTTGGCGAGGACTATATAAACGTAAATTTAATGAAACAGCAGGCGCAGGCAAAAAAATCATACGCCGGTTATCTCTTCCCTGAAGTTTTTAATCCTTTAAATGATGAACCGCAATTTGATTGCATTAGAAATACGGTTTCCCGGTTTGCGTTTTCCGGTCAGGTTGAATATTTTCAAATCGGTGATTTTCTCTTCTTCACTTTTCACGAAAAAAAAGATGAAAAATTCAACCAGCATTTTTATATTTGCAGCATATCGGACGGTTCTCTTTTTTTCTCTGACGTTCTGAACAAAAATATTCATAATTACGCTGCCGATTCTTTTTTCCTTTATAAAAAATTTCTTTTTCTTATAAAGGAAAAACAAATTATACAAATTTTTAAAATGGATATCTAAATGAGGATGTTATGTTTCTAACTAAGGATGAAAAAGGGATATTGCTTTTGATCGCACGGCAGTCGATCGAATCAATCTTCGAAGACTTTCCCTCCATGCCGGAAATTGATTATGCCAGGCATCCGTCTCTTGCTTTGCGAACGGGCTGTTTTGTTACGCTGAACAAACATAAACAATTACGCGGCTGCATCGGATATATTTCCTCAAACACGCCGCTTGGAGAAACAATTTGGGAAGTTGCAAAACTTTCTGCGCTTGAAGATCCGCGGTTTCCCCCTGTTACCTCAGAGGAAGTCCCTCGTTTACTTATAGAAATTTCTGTTTTAACTCCGCCGGTTCCCCTTACAAATTATAATGATATTAAAATTGGTGTGCATGGTTTAATTTTAGACGAGCCTGAAGCGCATGGTTTGTTGCTTCCGCAAGTGGCTGTTGAAAATCATTTTTCAAGTAATGATTTTTTGACTGCGTTATGTCAAAAAGCAGGAGCCGATCCGCATTTGTGGAGGACGAGATTCCTAAATATAAAAACTTTTACCGCAGAAGTATTTCGCGAAGAACAACATAGAGATCTAACCGGTGAAAGAAAATAGACCCCCATATTTTGCCGGATCTTTTTATCCCAGGAATCCCGATGTTTTACAATTCGAGATTAATAAAATGTTGCATGCTTCCGAACATGGTTTACTGTATCCGAACCTTCAAACCATTATTGCTCCTCATGCGGGATATAGTTACTCGGGATTAACTGCGGCTTATGCTTACAACGCGGTTAAAGGGAAAAAATATTCAACCGTAATAATTCTTTCACCAAGTCACCACGAATATTTTCCAGGTATTTCAATTTATGACGGAGATGCGTACCAAACGCCGCTTGGACTTGTGCATGTAAATCATGATGCGGCAGAATTAATTGTAAAAAGTTCTGGTAGAATTTTCCGCGGCAAAGAAGGGCACCGGCAGGAACATGCCATCGAAATTCAGCTCCCTTTTCTGCAAACTGTCTTAAATGATTTTACGATTGTACCCATTGTGATGGGAGATCAAGATGAAGTATTTGTTGAATCGCTTGCTGAAAGTTTGGCAACTGTGTTAAATGAAGAAACATTAATTGTTGTGAGTTCCGATTTATCTCATTATCATTCCCAACAAAAAGCTGATCTGATGGATGAGAAAATTGCGCAACGTATTGAAGCGCTTGATTATGATGGGTTAGCGAATGATTTGAATTCCGGTGAAGTTGAAGCCTGCGGCGGCGGACTTATTCTTTCAGTTCTAAAAGCGATGGAACGCAAAACGAATATTGCGAAAGTTCTTCACCGCACAACCTCCGGAGAGGTTACTCTCGATTACAACCAGGTTGTCGGGTATCTTTCCGCTGCAATCTATCATTAAAATTTTTATAGTTTAAAAGGCTGAATTCTGTTTTTGCGGAATTCAGGACGATAAAACTTTTCGCTTTCAAACTCCTGTGTCCAACCGTTTTTCAAATTGTATTTATCAAGCAAATCTAAAACGCGCTCATATTCGGAAGCGCGGATCGTCCGGTTAATTAAAATTTCTTTTTCTGCTTTGTTTGAAGGAAAGTATTGCGACATTACAGAAATATGAATTTTCGGACTTAACTCTTTCGTAATAAATGCAAACACTTTTTCCGATTCGGAGAGATCGTTCGGCAGTACAAGGTGGCGGATAATCAATCCCCGCACAACGATATCGCCTTGATATACAAGCTCGTCGCCGACTTGCTCATACATTTCCTTTACGGCAAGTTTAGCTTGTTCAAAATAATTATCTACTTTAGAAAGCTGTTTTCCGTACTCGCTGTTTCCGTATTTGAAATCGGGGAGATAGATATCAGCAACGTCTTTATAGAGTTTTAACATTTCAACGGAGTCGTATCCGTTGGTGTTGTAAATAATGGGAAGCCGCAAACCTTTTTGCGCGGCAAGATAAATCGATTTCAAAATTTGCGCAGAAAAATGTGTGGGCGAAACCAATCCGATATTATGGCAGTTTCTGTTTTGCAGTTCGAGCATAATTTCCGCCAATCGTTCAGATGAAACTTCATTTAATTTTTCTTCTTTCCAATTTTGACTGATTTCAGAATTTTGGCAAAAGATGCAGCGCAAATTGCAATTTCCGAAAAAAATATTTCCTGCTCCATTTGAACCGCTTAAAACCGGTTCTTCGCCAAAGTGAGCTGTATAAGAGGAAACAATCGGCAGATAACCGCTTAAACATTTGCCGAGTTCGTTTACCGTTCTGTCGGTTAAACAGTTCTTCGGACAGCTTGTGCAAGCTTTCAAAATTTCTTCCGCTTTTTGTGCGCGTTCTAAGAGAAAACCGGAAGCGTTAAGTTTTATATACGATGGAATGGACAAAATTCTCCTTGTTTAATTTATTTTTATTGTGAGAAAAACATTATTCGTGTTGCTAATTTATTATTTTTGAGTGACAATTTTTAGGATTAATAGAGAACCACAATTGATTACCGCCCTCTTCAAGAAATTAGTACAAGAATTTACCTCGAACCCAAATAAAAACTTTCCAATTTCTCCGCTTTTTGGTGCTTCAAAAAGTTTTTTAGTTAAAGAGCTTTTTGAAAGGGAAAACCAAATTGTAGTTTTGCTGCCAAGTCCACAAGCGGTTTTGGAGATGAATGTTGAGTTAAGCATTCTCGATCTCTCTGATCATCTTTTATCCATTACAGAATTTAAAACCGAAACGCTGCAAGAAAAGTTGACAGAACTATCAAAGCGCGAAAAATTTATTCTTCTTTCAACATATGAATTGCTCACTTTCCCAATTCCCTCAAAACAAGTTATTGAACAGAACACCACCAAGATCACCGTTGGCGGAAGTTTAACGTACGGCGATTTAATTGAATATTTTAATTTGCTGAATTATAACCGCGATAAATTTGTTGAAGATCCGGGAGATTTTTCGGTTCGCGGAGCGATAATTGATTTTTGGTCTTACAGCGAAAAGATGCCGGTGCGCATTGAGTTTGACGGCGATTTTATTGAGTCAATCCGCTTCTTCGATCCCGAAAGTCAGCGCTCGATTGAAAAAACAATTGAAGTAACTATCGCAGGTAGTTTGGAACAAAACAGTCAGCAGTCGGCAGTTGGCAGTCGTCAGTCTGATATTTTTGAGTATTTAAGTAATCCGGTTATTCTTGCTTCTTCTTACGAATTGAGCAATCTTGGGAAAGATAATTCTACCAGCAATTCCGTTAATTCAACTAAAGAAAAAGTCGATGTTGAATTCAACGATATTTTAAATGAACTTGAAATAACCGAACCCACAAATGATGGTAAACAACTAACCACTAACCACCATCAACTAACTATTTCCTCTACCTCTGCCCGCTGGATCATTGAAGAAGAAATCGGTGCATCTGAAAATAAAATTGAGTTGGGATTTGCAGAGGCTCCCGTTATAAAATCGAATTATAAAGTTTTGTTAAATACACTTCTTCAATTTGAAAAAGAAGATTACAAAATATTTATCGCAGCCGAAAACGATTTACAGACAAACCGCCTAAATGAACTTTTCTCCGAATTAAGCGAAGAGATTTCATACTTTATTGATGAGGGGAAAATCAAAATATTTTCTCTTGCCGTGAAAGACGGCTTCATCAACAAAAAAGAAAAAGTTCTTCTGCTTACCGATTACCAAATGTTCGGCAAACCGTACCGGACAAAACTTCCTTCGCACAAACCGATGAAGAAAAACCGGAATAAAGAATTCGCTTCAATCAAACCGGGTGATTTTATTGTGCATGAAGAATTTGGAATAGGAAGATACGGCGGACTTGAGACCATCAAGATCGGCGAAGCTGAACAAGAATCGATGAAACTTTTTTACAGCGACGGCGGAGTAGTTTATGTCAATCTTAATTATCTCCATCTTGTAAAAAAATATTCGTCAAAAGAAGGAATAACTCCATCGCTTTCAACTCTTGGTTCGAGCGATTGGAGCAACACGAAGAAAAAAACAAAGAAGAAAATTAAAGAAGCTGCACGCGAGCTTATCGTGCTTTACGCCAAAAGAAAAGCCGCGCACGGTTTTGCGTTCAGTGATGATTCTGTTTGGCAGAAAGAATTGGAAGCTTCTTTCATTTATGAAGATACTCCCGATCAGGCCAAAGTTACAGAAGAAGTTAAGCAGGATATGCATGCGGTCAGTCCGATGGATCGTCTTGTTTGTGGTGATGTTGGTTTTGGAAAAACCGAAGTCGCCGTGCGCGCTGCATTCAAAGCAGTGCAAGATGGAAAGCAAGTTGCTATTCTTGTTCCAACAACAATTTTAGCCGAGCAGCATTACAATACTTTTGTTGATCGGCTTTCACAGTTTCCTGTTAAAGTTGCGGCGCTCTCACGTTTCCAAACGAAAGCGCAGCAAAAAGAAATTGTTGAGCAGTTGGCTCAATCCAAAGTTGATATTGTTATCGGAACGCACCGGCTTCTTTCAAAAGATATAAAGTTTAATGATCTTGGTTTACTGATCATCGATGAAGAACACCGCTTTGGCGTGATGGTGAAAGAGAAGTTGAAAGCGATAAAAGTTAATGTTGATACACTTACGCTGACCGCAACTCCGATTCCCCGCACGTTGAATTTATCACTGCTTGGCGCGCGCGATTTATCAATCATCGCCACTCCGCCGCCAAACCGGCAGCCGATTTACACAATCGTTTCAAC
>Ga0172379_10012070_pt1 | contig 10170 bp, 10 predicted proteins | sample GrowelOW334metaG_FD_119756 | JGI IMG/M metagenome (GOLD analysis project Ga0172379, IMG submission 119756) | Groundwater microbial communities from an aquifer near a municipal landfill in Southern Ontario, Canada - Groundwater well OW334 metaG | ecosystem: Environmental > Aquatic > Deep...
CATGGCTAACCACCGCCGACAAAACCTCTTTGCTACAACGGCAGCCGAATGACCTTCGCTTTGCCGACAACAACAATGATTTTCCTGTGATAACGGTGGATGCGGAACAGAAGTATCAGGTCATCGATGGCTTCGGGTTTTCCTTGACCGGAGGCAGCGCGATGTTGATCAGTCGCTTAGCAGCCGCTGACAGGCGCGCATTGTTGCGGGAATTGTTCTTGCCCTATGGCGACGGCATCGGCATTAGTTTTCTGCGCTTGAGCATAGGCGCGTCGGATCTGAGCGAGCGCTGCTTTTCCTATGACGACAGGCCGGAGGGACAATCCGACCTCGGGCTTGTCCATTTCGACATCGAGGCCGGGGATCTTGAAGTCATTCCCCTGTTGCGGGAAATTTTGGCTATCAACCCCGAGATCAAGATCATGTCCACGGCTTGGTCGGCGCCGACTTGGATGAAGACCAACCAAAGTTTCGTCGGCGGCAAACTCAGGCCGGATTGCTACGGGGTTTACGCCGCTTACCTGATCAAATACCTGCAAGCCATGCGGGAGCGAGGCATCACCGTCCATGCGATCACCCCGCAGAACGAACCCTTGAATCAGAAAAACGAACCCAGCATGATCATGGAAGCGGGCGAACAGGCCGAGTTCATCAAAAACCATCTGGGGCCAGCTTTGTCGGCAGCCGGGCTGGCCGATGTGGAACTGTTTTGCTGGGACCACAATTGCGACGTCAAGGAGTACCCTTTGGAAGTTTTCGCCGATGCCGAAGCGCGTCGTTATCTGACCGGATCGGCTTGGCATCTATACGGGGGCGATATTTCTGCCCTTTCCAAGGTGCACCAACTTTACCCGGAGATGAAACTGTATTTCACCGAACAGTGGGTGGGGATAGACGGGCAGTTCGGTGGGGATTTAATGTGGCACATGAAAAATGTGCTGATAGGCTCGATACGCAACTGGAGCCGAATCGTGCTCGAATGGAACCTGGCCTCCGACCCGTTTTGCTGTCCCCATACCCCCGGCGGTGAGGCCCGTTGCGTCGGCGCTTTGACCCTAGGCGAAGGGGTTACCCGCAACGTCGCCTACTATGTGATCGCCCATGCCGCGAAATTCGTCCGCCCCGGTTCGGTAAGGATTTATTCCGATGAACAAGCGTCCTTGCCGAATGTGGCTTTTTTGACGCCTGCGGGCTACATCGTTCTGATTGCGCTCAATGACGGAGCCGAATCACTATCCTTTACTATCCAGTTTCAAGGCAAAAATGCCGTAGCCACTCTGCCTGCAAGCGCTGTGGCTACTTATGTCTGGCGGGCGGCGTAAAGTTTATATATCGTTCCCACGCTCCAGCGTGGGAATGCAGTGAGGGACGCTCCAGTGTCCCGTTCCACTAAACCACAGCCAGAGCCAAATACCACCTAACAAAATAACCGATTAGCGCATGGGACACATACGGCGCAAAAGAATTACGCTTTATCATATTTATTGATCTCGTGATTTTTCGACGGCAAACACCTTGCCATCAGCCCTAATAAATACGCCCACGTTATAACGGTCATCTTCGAAAACAAATTTATCTCTGCCTTTGACTAACTGTTCAGAAACAAAAATGACCTTGCCATCAGATGTTTTTTTATCAAAGAAAAAAATCATAACTCCATTTCCCTTTGTCCATTTGACTTCAAAAGCCATTTTTATGGGAGAGACGGTGCAGCTGGTATTGCCGACTTTGTAAAGCCCTTCAAATTCGGAGCTCACACTGCTTGTTTGAGATGACAAAACAGGCGGTGTTGCATGAATATCCTGTGCGCAGGATATTCCACAGCTCGCCGTAAATAAGTAAATTGTTATGGGCAAAAAATATTTTTGCATTAGATAGTGGCTAGATGGTCTTGGGCCAGTGCAGCAATTTCCTGGGCCTTATCTTTTCCATTAATACAGTAACGCGCTTTTACGAAATCTGTTACATGGTCATTAATAAAATCAGATATTTTACGCCCAGTGAATGCACCGGTTTTAAAACCATGCACCAACACGAACAGAGCGATTTCCGGTTCTAAGGCTAATTCAGGATGTTTAAGTAAATCTTCACAGACCAATTCGCTGTATTTTTTATAATTATAATCCCAAGTCAGCTGGACATAGCCGCGCCCATAATAAGGATAGTAGTTTGCATGGTGTTTCTTTAAATATGCATCAGGATCTGAGAGCCAATAGGCTTCAGTGACAGGTTTGAATGTATGATTAGTTTCATGGTCAGCTGTTGCTAATACATAGGCGATTTGTGTTTTTAAACCGATGCCTTGACGGATACATTCTTTTTTTATAGCCTCGATAGTCCCTGCTGGTGTAGAAAAATCGTAGTCTTGATTACTGTTTAAATCATTCAGCATTTGTTGCAGTGTGTTGAGCGAATTCGAACTGATCGACTCAATCTCATTGTCAATATTGGCATCATCCATGAATTCTGCCCAGGCATTGCGGGTATTATGTCCATAATCACCATCAATATCCCCCGCCGGATAACCGAGTTTGACCAGTACAGTTTGTAACTCGGTAATTTGCGCCTCATTCAATTCATCAAGAGGGGTCGGTTTGTCTTTTGAAATAGCCGTTAGTGCCGTCATTGTTTTCATGAAATTTCTCCAAAAGTTTTTTTGTTGTTGCGAATCCCATTATTTGCTATGTTTTCAAAAACACATCATCTCTGTTTGTCACTATCTCAGTGTGGTTGGATATCGAAAATGGATGTGGTCCTCAACCGTTCTATAGTGCGCAGGTTGAGCTGACGCGAGGAAGCCCAACATATAAACGTATTGATGCCGAGCATAACTAGGTTTTATGCTACAGACTCTGGATCCAATTATTTTAAGCATACATAAGGCGACGCCCCTTTGGTTCAGGAATTGGGTCGCCGAACTCTTTTGCCGTATCCAGCCAAAGCCCAATAGCCTCATTTGCATTCGCCAGCGCTTCTTCTTGGGAGCTGCCATGCGCCATGCAGCCGGGAAGTTCCGGGACTTCGGCGATAAAAGCGTTATCTTCCTTGTTCCAATATAAAATAGCCTCGTATTTGTATGTCATACTTCATCTACTAATCATGAGAGGCTAACTTAAAATGCTAGATCACACAAGCACCACATCCACCCGCCGGAATATCCCTTGGCGTAGCGCTTCAGCGGCTTGCCCCTCCAGATGTCGGCCTTCCACGGTCTGCATGCTGCCGTCCCGCCCATGCAACTGGTAGCGGCCGGGCCTTACGGCGGCGTCGCCAAAAGTATCTTGACGCGTGGGGTTGATGTAGACCAGCAAGGTTGCCCCCAATAAAGCGCAGGCCACGCTGCCGGCCGGCAATGTTTCCTCAAAACCGAAGGAATTGGCGCATTGCTCGTTCGTCGAGAAAAATGACTTCGACAAGACCGGCGCGGGCCTGAACAGCAACTTCCCCTCCTCGAACACAAACGGAGCCGCCCCCAGAAAAAGATGCGTCCAAAGGTGCAAAAACTCTACCGTGGAACCGGAAAGACGGGCTACGCAACCCCGTCCGTGTTGCCGTGGATCGACGGCGAAACCGCTGCTGACCAGGAAGCTGGAATTTTCGACCGGGTTGCGTCCGTATTCCGCAGGGTCGCGGAACGCCACCAGCAGCTGTTCCATTTGACCGTAAAACTCCTCGATTAACCCGGCCCGAACCATTTCCAGGACGAACTTATAATGCATGTGCAGGAAGATGGAGCCGTTCTCCAGCCAGCCATAGTTGAAAACCCCTATCCGTCCCAGTTCCAGGGCATTTTCGCCCAGCGGTTCATTGACGCGGTACATGCCCAACTTAAGGTCGAACAGTTCGGAGTTACGCGCCGCATCGTATAACCGCCGGACTTCCTCCGGTTCGGCGATGCGCAGGGCATGGACGAATCCCTCCAGAAACAGCGGCAGCGGTTTTTGCTTGAAGCGGGTCACAGCCGCCTTACCATCCACTATTTCCTGATACTGCTCGGCCTCATAGGAGAAATAGGTGACGATGCCTTCCGGCGTCCTGGCTTTGTCGATTGCTGCATCCAGATAGCCCGAAACCGTCGCCAGGAAGGTTTGCACCGTTGCAACAGAGAGCGTGCGTTCGGCACCGTCAAAGCCCATGAACACCTTTTCCCGATAGGCTTCCTTTTGGGCTCCACTTTCCTGCCAGAATTGTTCGGGCGTCAGGTTGGGGCGATTTAACAGCGCTTCCAATCCGGATATAAAATCCGCCAACTCCACCGGCAGCGAAAATGTTCCATCGACATCGGCCAGGGCTTTCGAGGCAAAGTCCACCAAGCGCTTAAGTTCAATAGTTTCATTGACCGAAGACCCGAAAATGCCGGGCAGGCCGTTCAACGCATCGCACCAGCCTGGGCGGTCCGCCTCCATTTCTATGCCTACGCCGAACGGATCGAGCGTGGCCAGTTTGTTGGCGGCCAGGGTCAGAATTTTTCCGAGCAGCGTGGTGTAAACGATCTCGCCGTGACCGCCTTGCGCGCGGACTTGGTGGCGGCGACGGCGACGGGAGTTGATCAGGGATTCTTTCTCAGGACTGCCCTGCACCGCGCCGTATTGGCGTACGCCATGGTCTGTAACCACGTATTTTTGGGCGCGCGGGACGACAAAATGGGTGGAATCAAAGAAGGTGTAGGTTTTTTCCTGAAACAAGCCGGGCAGCCGGTCCGGGAAAATGGCCGCGTAGCTAATCAGCAAGTCCACCAGATAAGTCCAGTGATCCGACCAATAGCCGCGGTCGAATTCGGCATCCTCGACTTCCTGCGCTTGCGCCAGAATTTCCTTGATGATCGGCTCCGGGGTGTCCGTAGCGGATTCAAGCGCCTGCCATAGTTCCGCGTACTTAAATTCTCGGGACAGCAGTTGTTCCAGGCCTACAAACCGGGTGAAATGATGCGCAAGGCTTAGTGGCGCGTCCACGACAAAACGCGAGTTGCGCAACGAACAGGGATTGTAGCCGTCCGGCTGAATCAGGTTGAAGAAATAGCGGATGTTTTTGGCATCCAGCGCTGGATCAAAGAACACGTCCATCCGGCGGTTTTGCAGCACGTCGCGGAAATCGCCGTTGCCTTCGGAAAAGGGCGCATCCTGCAACAGGAAGTCGTTGTAATCCCTTTCCAGATCGCCGTGCTTGCGGCCGAACAAATACAGTTGCGCACCTCCCGGCACCTCCCTGGGAAAGCCGCCGCGCAAACCGTTGTCCAGATAGCACTGCCGGGCATGGGCATCAAACAGCGGCTTGGCCGTCGCGGTAAAGATCCGTTGCGTGAGGCCCTCGATCAAGCGGCGGTTCACCTCCCGTTTGGCCTCGAAATAATCTTTTTTGTCAGCCTCCGTTATGAATTGCTCAAGCACCGACTGCGTCGTTGCATGGCCGTAAAAGCCGTAAAAGACCTGGCTTTGTCCCGGCTGGAGTTCGAGGGTCAACGCCTGGAAAGCCGACGGCGTTTGATTGCCGGCCACCTGATTATCGAAATCCAGACTCTCACTGCAAAAAAACCGTTCCGGCCTGGAAAAATCCCCAGCCAAACCGAAAATCCTTTCCGCGTCCACGACCACGCGGGTGCGCACGCCGTTCAAGAACCCGGCGAAGAAATTGCAGGCTATCACCGGCTCCACTTGCGGGGAGTCGGTAGGCCATACTTTCAGCCGGTAAAAAGGCAAATTTTCCTCCACACCCTCGACCCGCATAAAGGCTTCCGAGGTTCGGCTCATGAATTTCAAAATCCATTGGTTCATGCCAAAGGGAAGCACTTGCGGCAAACCGTCGACGATCTCTATCTTTTTAGTCTGCCCGGATGTATTGACGATCTCGACACGCCTCAGCAAACCGGCCACTGGCGCTTCGGGCAAGGTGAACATATCGGCCCGGATGCTGAATCCCAACTGCGGATTGGTCTCTTCCACGCCGACCTCATGGGGCGTGACGTAAAGGCGTTGCTTGACCTCCGGCCCCGCCCCGCGCTGGAAAGGTTCGTAGGTCAGGATTTGATTGCCGTCGGCAATTTTCAGGAAAGTCCTAAAACCTCGGGACGATGTCAGTTGATAAGCCTTGTCGGCAGGAAAAAACTCCAAAAAGGCCCCGTCTTTATTGCGCACCCCAAAACTGGCTACGGCCTGCCCTCGGTTAACATAAAATGCCCAGGCCGGGCGACCTAGGCTACCGGCGATACCGGGCAAAAAACTGGCGAAAGGGGCAAGGTCGTTGTACTGTTCAATGACGAAGCGATTATCGCCGTCTAAGGCATAGTTGGTCTGGTTCATGGGGTTGTGCCATTTGGATTAGTTGGATATTGAGCCAGCGATTTCGAGCGTAAAGCAGCGTCTATATTAAACCAATGAAAATTTGGTGTATGGGCCGCTGAATGAAGTGGTGCAGGACAATTGGTTGAGGGTAATTAAAATATAAGCAGGCAACGGCTTGATGCTCAGTATCGCCACCTTACGTCCAAAGCGTGTTTACCTCTGGAATTGAGTATAAAACAGGGCTGTAAACAACGCTATATAAATGTTAATAGTCGGAGTGTGTACATGGAAAACATGAGACAGCCGTGGGGTTGTCCTATACCGGCAGGAGCGGCTTAGAAACTGCCTGTGTTATTGGATACATCTGGTGCCAGAACCCTCCTCTTTACGTGTAGTCATAATGTCATAGGATTTGTTGGAGAACGTGATTAACCCCATGCTGCCAGTCCGGCAGTTCGAGATCGAAAGTATTGCGTATCAGGCTGGTATTAAGCCGCGAATTGGCCGGACGTTTGGCTGGTAACGGGTAGTCGTCGGTGGTAATGGGATGTATGTTGTTCGGGGCCACTTTCATGATCTTGCCGGCTGCGACTACCTGATTAATGACGAAGCGCGCATAGTCGTACCAAGTCGTTTCGCCCCCCGCCGCGAGGTGGTAAAGACCGAACGGGAAGCCCTGCAAACCCTCGCGCTGCGCCCGCCCCACCACCTGCGCCGTTATGTCCAGCGCTTACGGTAAAGCAAAAAAAACCAAAGCACAGCCATACCCAAAACAGCACCAAAAACGTTAGCGACAGCATCGTAAAATGAAAACTGCCGCGTTGATGTAAACCAATATTGACCATATTCGAACAAAACGCCGATCAGGCTTGACGTCAGAATCACGATGCTTGTCATCATCAATGGTCGGCACTGCTGTCTGAAAGCAATCGTCATCAAAACCGACAACAAGCCATAAGCGGCTGCATGATCGAGCAAATCCCAGGCAATAAAGCCCATTGCCAGTTTAGAATCAGGGAGCAGCCAAGGATTTAAACTTAAAAAGCCTAAAATAATAAGATAAATCAATAACAACCACTTAAAAAACACGCTTATTTCCTCCATTAACAGCACCCTATACACACGCTGATCTACATCCTCACACCGGTATCCTGTCTTGCGGCTATGATCACTCCTTTTAGTTGATTGGTCACATTCCAGCTTTCATCATATTTTGTAGGTCTCTTATGTTGCGAATTGGCGCTCCGAAATAAACAGTCCCCACTAAACTTACGTTCCCAAGTCCATGCATGCGCAACGATCGCTTCCAGATCGGCAAACATCGGTTTCCATCCCAGTTGAGCGCGAGCACGGGTTGAATCAGCAACCAAACGAGCCGGATCGCCGGCACGGCGTGGACCATCCACGACTGTCACCTTACCGCCAGTCACTTTTTCCACGGTATCGATTACCTGTTGCACAGAAAACCCTGAGCCATTGCCGAGGTTAAAGCGCTCGCTGGCACCACCGCCTACCAGGTGCTTCAGTGCAAGTAAATGCGCAGAACAAAGGTCAGCGATATGGATGTAATCGCGAATACAGGTACCATCAGGCGTATCGTAATCGCGGCCAAACACCTGAATCTCAGGCCTGCGGCCTGATGCTGCCTGCAAGATCAACGGGATCAAATGCGTTTCCGGATCATGGCGCTCACCCAGCAGACCATCCGGATCAGCGCCGGCCGCATTGAAATAACGCAGGCAAACAGACTTCAATCCGAACGCATGCTCATAATCGGCAAGGATTTGCTCCACCATCCACTTTGAACGGCCGTAAGGATTGACCGGCCGGTTCGGATGCGCTTCGTCGATGGGCACATAGTCCGGCTCGCCAAACACCGCCGCGGTCGATGAGAAAATAAAATGTTTCACATCATGAGCCACCATGGCATCCAGCAAATTAAGTGTGTTGGAAAGGTTGTTGCGGTAATACATGTCAGGACGGCGCACGGACTCACCGACCTGAATAAACGAGGCAAAGTGCATGACCGCATCCGGCCGGTGCTGCACGAAAACCGCATTCAGCTCTGCCTGATCTGCCAAATCACCCAAGAAAAACTCCCCCCCCAGCACAGCGTCACGATGTCCGCTGGAAAGATTGTCGAACGTCATGACCTCATGCCCTTCGGCGAGGAGCATCTTCACCATGTGCGAGCCAATATAGCCTGCTCCACCAACCACCAATACTTTCATTTATTCCCCTCTTACAAGTTTCCTAAAAGACTCAACTAGCCACCTGTACAGTCCATAATCCTAAAAACCGCTATTTATCCACGAAATGATTTTTCTAGGATAAGAAATATACTGTTTTTAAATTCAAACCATATTCCGCTTACGCTGCGTTTAAGAACGGCTTTAGCCATACTCATCGGCGACTAAAGCCGTTCTTGCCGCTTATTTACTTCCTCATTGATCTATTGAAATTCCTATCCAACTTGCTGTTGGCCTCTTGAGATAATTCAGTTGCTCTATTAGCAGCAGCTTCTGCCGCAGCAGCTTGTGTTTGTGCGCTGGCTGCATCGGCTGATGCTTGTTTAACGGAAGCATCCACGCCATTAACTTGAGACTGTAATTTTTCAACATCTTCATTAGTTGCACAACCGGCCCCCAGACTTACAGCCAGAACGATTACTGATACCTTTATTACTTTTTTCATATTGCTTTCCTTTTTCAATGTTATTACTAAAAAACTACAAATTACTTCGAACGGTTCTGCCGAAGAGGTTTATGACATGGCGTTAAGCCAGTACGTTTTATGCAGGCTAAAGCCTCTGCGAATTGCTGGCGGCAAGCCCTTATGTAATGCGCCCAGCTTGAATCCGAACCATTTCAACCCTGTCCGCAACGCTGCGGAGGGAATCAGCCAGGGGGCATGTTTGATCAGATAGCGCATTTCCGAGATCACAAAGCGCAAGCCTTCGCCGGACGCTCCGCCAAATGTCTGTTGCAACCACGCAGTATGGGTGTGGAAAACACCGATATCGAAGTAGCGCTTAAATTCGTCCAGAAAACCGTAGTCATGAGAATGGAACACTTGGGCCTCGGCGCAATAAGCGATTTTCCAGCCGGATACCAGCATCTTTCCCGCCACATAGGTGTCTTCGTTCATGATGGTATCGACCGGGAAGCCGCCTACCTGCATCAGTGCATTTCGCCGATAGGCGGCAAAAGAATTGGATATAAACACCGTTTTGATACCATAGCGCGCCCTATCCTCCAGGCCGCGCAACTGGCTTTCGTCCGGATAATTGAACAGACGGGCGTGGGCGGCAATCGGTCCGGCGTTCCGATGCGGAAGCTGGCGGCCGTAAATCGCACCGACCCGCTGATCTGCGAATGACGCTAACAGCCGTTCGATGGCATCGGGTTTGGCCAATAACGCATCCTGAGTCAGAAAGACTATGATATCCACCTCCGCCAGCCTATTCACGCCGAACTGGCGAGTGCCGCCGTGATTAAATTCCGACTTGGGAATCACTTGCGCATCAAAGCCGTGGGCGTGCGCCATGGCAACGGTTTCGTCGCTGGACGAAGAGTCGATCACCAAAAGACAGTCAGGTTTCCGGGTCTGCTGTTCGAAGGCTTTGAGCCAGGATTCCCACAGCCTGCCAGCGTTTAAAGTGGGGACGATAAGACCGACCTTACTCATAGTGAAGACCCCGCGACCAGTGACTGCGACAGATTGGCTTGGTCAGGTCTCTTCAACACCTGCCAGACCTGATCTCCCAGTTTGATCGGGTCAAGCTGTTGTTCGACGTAGTGCCGGGCATTCCACGACATCCGCCCCCACTCCCAGTACTCCAGCGATTGAGCTTTACGCAGCACCTCGCACACGGAAGCCTCGGTTCTATCGA
>Ga0172379_10012071_pt1 | contig 10169 bp, 8 predicted proteins | sample GrowelOW334metaG_FD_119756 | JGI IMG/M metagenome (GOLD analysis project Ga0172379, IMG submission 119756) | Groundwater microbial communities from an aquifer near a municipal landfill in Southern Ontario, Canada - Groundwater well OW334 metaG | ecosystem: Environmental > Aquatic > Deep...
AATCGGATGTGAAGGAGACAGACGATGACCGGCTACTTGGCGGCGCTTTGGGCGGAGGGCCTTAAAATCCGCAGGTCAGTCATTTTCTGGGTGACCCTGTTCCTGCTCATATTGGTCATCCTCATGCTCGGCTTCATGGTATTCATCCTGAAGGACCCCGATTTCGCCCACAAGTACGGGCTGCTCGGCACGAAGGCGGCCATCACCATAGGCAACGCCGATTGGCCCAGCTACCACAAGATGCTCGTCCAGGTGACGGGCGTCCTGGGGCTCCTGGTGTACGGCTTCATAGCGAGCTGGACTTTCGGCCGCGAATATTCCGACCATACGGTCAAGGACCTGCTCGCCCTCCCCATCCCGCGGACGATCATCGTGGTGGCGAAGATCACGGCCATGTCCGCCTGGTGCGCGCTCATCTCAGTCCTGCTGTTTCCCCTGTGGTTGATCGTCGGACATCTCATCGTACTCCCCGGCTGGGATCCGGCGGTTCTTGGATCCTGGATCGCCAGCTATGCGATTGCCTCCCCCATGATCATCCTGCTCAGCCTGCCTGTTGCCCTTGTGGCCAGCGCTGGCAGGGGCTTCCTCGCACCACTGGGGTACGTCATGCTCACCATAGCCGTCACAGAGATATTCGCCCTACTTGGACACGCCCACCTTATCCCCTGGGCTATACCATTGGTGATCCTCGATTCGGGAGGCTTTGCCGGGGCTGCACTTGGAATAGAGAGCTATTGCATCTATGCGATCGCTGTGCTTGCGGGACTATTCGGCACCCTCACTTGGTGGAATTGGGCGGACCAGAAATAGGGTCCGACGTTTCATGTGTCAGTATAGGGAAAACGCAGCACCGCGACGGTGCCTCCATCAACGTTGAATGAGACAGATCCATGCAGCTGATCGGCTAGAATTCCAATAAGCTGCATACCCAGCGAATGGGTCTTTCTTGGGTCAAACCCAGCCGCCAGACCAACACCATTGTCCCGAACCTCGATCTCAAGGATACCATCGTGCCTGAGGTGCAACGAAATTCTCAATATCCCCGGATGGACCGCACCTGCGAATGCGAATCTCAGCGAATTTGAAACGAATTCGGAGACGATGAGTCCCGCAGGAATCGCCGCTTCCAGGCGCAGTTTCATTTCCTCCGCTTCGAAGACCAATTTCGGAGCCTCCGCCGCCACAGTATTCCCGTCGATGAGAGCGTCAATCAATTGGCGCAGATAGAGTGAGAAATCGATACGAGCAAGGTCTTGCGATCCGTAGAACTGATCATGAACAATCGCCATGGCCTCTATCCTCCGCATGACTGCGGCGAGGGCTCCTTTCAACGCGGGATCATTGATGTCCTCGGCGGATAGATTGAGTAGGCTCGTGATGACTTGCATATTATTCTTCACCCGATGGTGGATCTCGCGGAGCAATTCCTCTTTCTCGCGCAAGGATATTTCCATGGTTTCCTTCGCGAGCGTCCTTTCGGTGACATCGCTCTTTATCGCGATGAAGTGTTCAATACGGGACTGATCCCCTATGACTGGCGTTATCGTCATCTCCTCACGGTAGATTTCTCCATTCTTTCTCTTGTTTATTATCTCGCCGCGCCACACGTTGCCGGATACGATTGTGTCCCACAGCGAGCGGTAAAAATCGGTATCGTGACTCCCGGATTTCACCAAGTCACGGGGAGTCTTCCCTACTGCCTCCGCCACCAAAAAACCTGTCAAGCGCTCAAATGCCGAATTCACCCACTCGATCTTGCCATCCCTATCGGTTATGACCACCGCGTTGTCCGCCGCCTCAAGAGCGGCGCTCTTGAGGCCTATTTCCGCCTCCGCCCGCTTGCTTCCCGTTATGTCGGTCAAGGTACCGATGATTTCCGGCGACTCGTTTTTATTCTTCACCAATCTCATTTCGTCCCGAATCCAGACACTGGAACGATTTTTCCTCATGAATCGATATTCATGCGAATGCGTCCCGGATCTCGCAAGGATTGCTATGCCCTTCAATGCATCGGCCCGATCCAGGGCGGAAATGTTCCTGAACCACCAATCCGACTCCATCGCCTCTTCAGTCGTGTATCCCAGTACGTGGAAGACATTCTCACTCACCCATTCACTCACCGCCACGCCAGCTTTCAGACGCATGGAGTAGGTAATGGTTGGGCTCATGGACAGGTAGTGGGAAAGTTTCAGTGCCAATGCATCGCGTTCGGCCTGAAAGGCTATCCTTTTGGAAATATCGTGGACGATAGAAAGGAGGAAGGTTTGATCACCGAAACGGACCGGACCAGAATGGACCTCCACGTCGATGACGGAACCGCTTGCCAGTCTATGCTTGAAGTGGAAGTAATTCTTCTTCTTCATTATAGCCTGGCGCATTTCATCCCGGATGGCTTCCGGACTAAGCGTATTGATTTCTTCCATGCGCTTGCCTACAAGTTCATCCTTTGTCCAGCCATAGAAATCAAGCGCCGCGTTGTTCGCGTCCGTTATGCTGGTCCCTGTGGGATCGATGATAAGCATCGCCGCATTGCTGTTGGTGAAAATCGAACGGTAGCGTTCCTCACTCTGCCGCAGGAGCACTTCCTGTCCAGCTGATTTTTTCTGTATCTTCTTTCGATCAATCGCCTCACGGACAGCGAAGGTTAGCCGGGACATGTGTTCCTTTATCACGTAGTCGCTTGCACCGGCTTTCATGCAGGCCACGGCGGTATCCTCGTTCATCGAACCGGTAAAAACGATGAAGGGTAGGAACGGATCAAATTCCTTGGCTATCACCAAGGCTTCCATGCCATCGAAAAGGGGCATCGAATAATCCGATATGACTATGTCTGGGTCGAATGATTCCAACGTGGCGCGGAAATCCGACTCGGTGTCCACGCGCATGGAGTCGTATTGGACGCCATTCTTTTCGAATTCGTGTTCTGCCAGTTCGGCATCGGCAGGAACATCCTCCACGAAAAGAATCCTGATACACTCGTCATCCGCCACGTTTACCTCCAGCCGTCATCGATTCCAAGGGTAGGGCGAAATAGAAGACCGCACCCTCACCTTCGACACTTTCGGCCCCGACTCTACCTCCATGCAATTCCACAATACGTTTCACTTTGGCCAGACCCGCTCCAGTCCCAGCATACTGCCCTTCCCTGTGAAGACGCTGGAAAAGCCCAAAGAGCTTCCCCGCATACTTCGGATTAAAACCAACACCGTTGTCCCGGATGAAATAAATCCGCTCCGCATCCGTCGTGTGGGCATATACATCGATTTTCCTGAAGCTTCGATCACTCGTGAATTTCAGTGCGTTGGAGAGAAGATTGCCCCAGACTTCCCGCAGCAAACCTGGATCGCCGATCACGTCGGGCAAGTCGTCGATCGACAGGACAACCATAGCATCCTTATCCGGAACGGCAAGATCGTGGTACACGTCCTTGGCCATAGCCCTCATTGCGATGCTTGATTTGACCGGCACCTGCCTTCCGATTCGGGAAAGGCAACTCAAGTCCGATATGAGCGCATCGAGCTTTACCGCATTTTCGTACACGATACCAAGCAATCGCTTCCCTTCGGTATCAAGAACATCTTTATAATCCTCGACCACCATCCGGGAAAATCCAGCAATAGCCCGGAGAGGTGCCTTCAGATCGTGGGTCATGGTATGGGCGAAACTCTCGAGGTCCCTGTTCGCGGATTCCAGCTCTGCGGTGCGCTCCAGGACACAGCGTTCAAGCCCTGCATTCAACTCGGCAAGGCGAAGCTGCGCGATCTTCCGCTCGTCGATATCCATGATGTTACCGGCGACCCGTACGATTTTCCCGCCCACCAGAAACGCCCGTCCTACCGTTCGAACCCAGATGGTCTTTCCGTCTGCCCGTACCAATTCGAGTTCAAGATCGTAACCATCTCCCATCGCCAAGGCCTTTGCAAAAGCCTCGGCTATAATCGGCGCCGATGAGGTCGAATAGAAACCGATATCATTGGCCAGATTATTTGGGTCATAATCCGGTCCCACTCCATAAATACGAAACGTTTCCGGTGTCCAGCTAATACGATTTTCCGCAACGTCGTACTCCCATCCACCCAAGTGCGCTATTGCCTGGGATTCTTCCAGAAGTCTGTTAGCCCTGACAAGGGGATCTTCACCGGGCTCGGTTCTCATAGATGTTCATTGAGTAATAACCAGTAATAACCCAATTCCCTTACTGCTTCAACGAACTTGTCGAAATCGACCGGCTTGACGATATAGCTGTTCGCACCGAGCTTATAGCTTTCTATAACATCGTTTTCCTCTTTGGAAGTGGTCAGAACGACTATCGGCGTAAGGCTGGTACGGGGATCTGATTTGACCGCCCGAAGGACTTCAAGACCGTCGACCTTGGGCAATTTCAAATCCAGCAACACCAATTTTGGCCTGTCGTTTATATTTCTCCCCGCGTACTGTCCTTTGGCGAAAATAAAATCGAGAGCTTCCTCGCCATCCTTGACGTGCACCAGGTTATTCGCCAGCTTGTTCTTCCTTAACGCCCTTATCGCCAATTCCGCATCGTTCGGATTATCCTCCACGAGAAGAATATCCACCTGCTTTGCATCCGTCATTCCTGACTCCTTGCTGGAAGGGTAAAATAGAAAGTCGCCCCCTCACCCAAACGACCTTCCGCCCGGACTGTACCCCCATGGCGCTCCGTGATTTTCTTGACTATAGAGAGCCCTACTCCCGAACCCTTGAATTCCTCCGTACCATGAAGACGCTGGAACAATCCGAACAGCTTGTCCACATAGCGCTGGTCAAACCCAACACCATAGTCCCGTACCGAATAAACGTTCATGCCGTCGACCTCCCTTCCCTCCACCTCGATCCTGTGCACAGGACACGGGATCGAGTACTTCACCGCGTTGGAGAGGAGGTTGGTCCAAATCCGCGAAACCATGCCGGCATCCGCCATCACGGAAGGCAGGTTTCCAACGATGAAATCGAAATCAACCAATGCTTCGGCCTCCACACAGGCATGGAACACATCCGTCGCCAGCACCAGCATATCCACCTGCGTAAATACAAGGTCGGTCTTTCCTATCCGTGCGACCTCCAGAAGATCACCGATCAACTTGTCCAGTTTGAGAGTGCTCGAACGTATGACCCCAAACAGACGCAATCCCTCCATATCGAGTACACGCGCGTAGTCGGTCTGGATAATGTTCGCAAAACCATCTATAGAACGCAGCGGTGCCCGCAGGTCGTGTGCGACAGAATAGGCGAACGCCTCGAGTTCCTTATTGGACGATTCCAGCTGAAGTGTCCGTATTGCAATGCGATCTTCCAGTTCAGCATTGAGATTTCGAAATTTCCCCTCTGCCTCTTGTCGTCTCGAGATTTCCCGTTCGAGTTCGTCCATCGATGTCAATGTTTTCATAAGCTCTTCGGCCATGCGATTGATCTCTTCCGCGAGCTCGGATATCTCGTCATTTGAATCGGTGGAAAGTCGATACCCGAGTTCGCCAGCGCCGATGCGCGATGCACCCGCCTTCAATCGATTGATACCTCTGGAGAGCATGCGATCGATGAGAACGCCGTTGACGAGGATAATGATGACCACCAAGCCCATGGCAAGCGTCAAAGACCAATTGGATCTGTTCCTAAGAAGAGCGAGATCCCTGAATCGTTTTTCTTCTAATCTCCGGGCGTCATCGTGCAGGAGGTACGACTTTATCAAAAGTTGGCTGAAAAGCATTTCCCCGTACTCGTCTGCTTTATTCGATTCAGCACCGGGAGAGTTCTGCCCATCGTCGATATCTATTATTTTCTGGAAAAGGGAACGCATCTGCATCTCGATATTGATCATCTCTCCCAGGATTTCCTGATCCTCAGTTCCGGAGAATGCACCCACCGCCTGCTTCAGCCGATTCGCGAGCAGATCCGATTTCGCCATCAGCTGCCGCCAGGCACGACCTTCACGCCGGATATAGAATTCATCCCTCACGATAATGAGTTCAGCCAAGTTGATTCTGATTTCTCCGGCCAGCACCAAGTCAGTGTTCAGTCTACTGATGGCTGTTGATGAATGGACAAGGATAGCCAGAATCAGAAGGATCATGGCTATGGATACATACTTGCTGATGGCAAGCAGGAACCTGATTCTCATCGGATCAGCCTGACCCTTTCGGGTGCGACAGCCGACAGAGGTTCAGCCTCGATATATTCCGTATAATCCCGCATGTAGCGGGCTTGTCCGTAGCCGTCCTTCATCGCCCAACGCATCTCATCTTCCAGAAGAAGCGGCAAGGTCTGATCCAGGCTCACCCGGAATCTAAGCAAGGAAAGAATCGACCCGAGACTGGACTTGTCTGTGTGGGAATATTCCCCGATTATCGCCAGAGCCTTATCGGGACTTTCCCTCAGGTACGATTCCGCCCGGATGAGGGCTCGCATGAAACTGCGCATGGCTTCGGGGTTCTCCCGCGTGAACTCCTGCTTGCCTGCAATGCAGAAATGCTCTGTGTACACGTCGTCGCCATAGAATATACTTCCATCAGCGGCGAGAGCTTCGCTTATACCGAGCAAAATTGGATTCCAGACTGCCGCAGCATCAATCGTGCCCAACATAATCCCTGCCAGCATTGCCTCGGGCAACATATCGATAATCCTGATTTCACTTTTCTCAAGCCCGCGGGCCATCAGGAAAATTTCCAGAAAATATTCTCCCGCTGTTCCTTTGGTTACCGCGATTCTTTTTCCTACGAGATCATCCTCATTTCCAATACCTGCCGCCTTGTTCACGACCAGTGCCGTCGTTCTATCCGAACTCTCTATCACGGCAGAGATGCAGAGCTCCCCACGATCCAGCAGAGCGTAGATGAAGGGTGTTTCCGCCACAGTCGAGAGGTCGGCATAGCCCGCGGTGACACTCTCCAGAGCAGGTTTTCCGAAGGCGAAGGATTGGGGAATCACATCCAGTCCTTCATCCTTGAAGAATCCTTTGGCCAAGGCTACTTGCACGAGGCCTGCTTGTGGTATCGCAGCGTATGCCAATCTGATGGTTGATCCGGCGGGACCGGTTTTTGGGAGACCTTTCGTGCATGCAAGCGATAAAAGAGCCAACGTCCCTACAATTACGCGTTTCACAATATATGCCGTACCCACAGAATCCTCCGCTGTATTCCAGCAGGAAAAGCTCAAGCCTGGACGGACAATCAGATGCGATTGTGATGAGTCGGGTTACTTCGAGGTGGGTTGGATCGGGTCAAACGCCAAATCCAAAGCGAAACCAGGGTTTTCGGGACTTTCAACCTAAATTATAGTGCGTTTGCATGGCGATGCAAGCAAAACTCCCAGGTGCAGAACCTGAAATCCCTGTGGCAGACAGAAATCAGCACCAGAAAACCAAAATCGTTCCTTTTATTGACAACCAGCTGCCTATAACCTAGCATTCAATAACACGGCTTTAACTGAAAGTTGAGTCGCAAGGAGGCATAGTGATGAAGAAACTGATCACACTGATCATGGTACTGGGCTTGACGGCAGGCGTCTTCGCGGAAGGAGCCAAGGAAGCGGGTCCTGCGGAACCAGTCACCATTACGTATTGGCAATATTTCTTCCAGACAAAAGTGGACGTAATTGATACCCTTATACAGAAGTTCCAGGCCGAGAATCCCAATATCAAGGTCGAGCAGGTCACCTTTCCCTACGAGACTTTCAACCAGAAAGTAGCCTCTTCGGTTCCGGTAGGCACCGGCCCCGATGTGCTGACCCTATTCTGCGGATGGCAGCCCCTGTACGTCAAATCAGGCTATCTGCAGGAACTATCTCCCAAGGATTTCAGCCCTGATTACTTCAAGCAGAATTTCTTCCCCTTCGTCGAGGAAAGTGTGAAATTCGACGGTAAATACTATTCGGTCCCCACCGCGGTCCGGTCCCTTTCCCTGTTCTGGAACAAGAAACTGTTCCGCGAGGCAGGCCTGGACCCCGAGAAACCGCCGAAAACGCTGGAAGAGCTTGTTGTCTATGCGAAGAAACTCACCAAATACGATGCCCAGGGAAATGTGGTGCAGGCTGGTTTGGCCATGCAACCCACAGGCCAGGGACACAGCTGGATACGTGAAGTACTTATCAGGCAGTTCGGCGGGGAACCCTACAGCGCGGATGGCCGAAAAGTTACATACAACACGAAAGCCGGAGCGACCGCCCTGCAGTGGTACACGGACCTGATAACCAAGGACAAGGTCGGGTACCCGAATTTCGCCACCGACGACGTCACGGCGTTCCGCACCCAGAAAGCGGCCATGAACATCGACGGTTCCTTCCGAATCGCGGCGTTCAAGGCCATTCCGGAACTCGAATGGCAGGTGACGGAATTGCCGGTGCATAATGGAGTAAAATCCAACTTCGCCTCCTTCTGGACCCACGGTATCAGCGCTGGCTCGAAGGGAGCCAAACTGGATGCATCGGTTAAATTCCTCAAGTACATCACCTCCGCACAGGCCCAGGAGCTCTGGCTTGAAAAAGTGGGCGAATTGCCCGCCAACCCGGAACTGGCAGCCAAACAGGCGAATACGCCCTACGTGGGAACCTTCCTGAAAGGACTCGGGTATGCAAAAGCCACAATCTTTGTGGATGAGGCAGGCCAGCGGAACGTCTTCGTTAACATGGTCGATGAAGTTATCCTCAAGAATCGGACTCCGGCGGACGCCATAGCCGACGCTGCGAAAGTCGAACAGAAGCTGATAGACGATTTCTGGAAATGATGAAAATCCGCGGTCGCGTCCTTGCGTGGCCGCGGGAAAATGAGGGGAAAAAGTGACCATCGCCGGAAAAAGAATACGAACAGCCTATATCTTCCTGAGCATCCCCCTGTTGTTTTTCCTCCTTGTCCGCTTTTTCCCCATGCTGTACGCCCTGGTGATGAGCCTGACCAATTGGGGTCTCACCGCGCGTAATGCGCATTTCATCGGGCTGGAGAATTTCAGGAATGTGCTAACCGACAAAGTCTTCTTGACTTCGCTCGCGAACACGACACGGTACGCGCTTATCGGCGCGCCACTGGCAATCCTGTTCAGTCTATTTTTCGCCTTGCAACTCAACCGGGTCACGAAAGGACAAGGGTTGTACCGCTTGGTATACGTCCTGCCCTACATCACCCCTGTCGTGGCGGTAAGCTGGGTGTGGCGCTGGATATACCAGCCTCCTCCCATCGGCATACTCAATTCATTGCTCGGTTCCCTGAACCTGCCCGCGCTGGGCCTCCTGCTTGATCCCGAGCAAGCCCTCTATTCGATAACGGCGGTGAACGTCTGGGTGGAGCTGGGGTACTGCATCACGATATTCCTGGCTGGCATACAGAACATTCCCAACGAATATATCGAAGCCGCGAAAATCGACGGAGCAAACGGGTGGAACGTGCTTACCCGTATAACCCTGCCATTGCTGCTTCCGGTTACCCTTTTCCTGACAATCATGCAGGGCATCCAATTTATGCGCATCTTCACCCAGGTGTACAACATGTCGTTCCAGGCCCAAGGCGGTCCGCTGGATTCAACGAAATCCGTTGCGTTGTACATCTACCAGACGGCATTCACCAAGTTCCAGCTGGGAGCCGCGGCGAGTGCGAGCCTTGTGCTGTTCGCGATAATCATGCTGATTACACTGCTGCAGATGAAATTCTTCGATAAGCGAATCAACTACTGAACCATACTCCAAGAGGTGCCGCATGCTGAGGGACGTTAGACGAAATACTTGGATGGCCTACACGCTGCTCACCCTGCTCTCCATATTCATGATATTTCCCTTTTTCTGGATGCTCGTCTCCTCCTTCAAGGACGCTGAACAGATATTCCAGCCAGCCATCCTTCCGTCCAACCCGACTGCCACCAACTACAGGTTCCTTTTCTTCGACCGCCATTCCAAGTTTCCCTTGTGGTTTGCGAACAGCGTCCTTGTGGCAGCCGCAACAACGGGTTCGGTGGTCCTCTTCGATTCGTTGCTCGGCTACACTCTGGCGAAATTCGTGTTTCCCGGCAAAAAACTGATCTTCCTGCTTATCATGAGCACCCTGATGATTCCAACGGAGATGCTGGTGATTCCATGGTATTCACTTTCCATCACGTTCAAGTGGGTGGATAGCTACTGGGGTATCATGTTCCCGGGTATGATGAGCGCCTTCGGGGTTTTCCTGATGCGGCAGT
>Ga0172379_10012072_pt1 | contig 10168 bp, 4 predicted proteins | sample GrowelOW334metaG_FD_119756 | JGI IMG/M metagenome (GOLD analysis project Ga0172379, IMG submission 119756) | Groundwater microbial communities from an aquifer near a municipal landfill in Southern Ontario, Canada - Groundwater well OW334 metaG | ecosystem: Environmental > Aquatic > Deep...
AAAACAATCTGACCAAAATGACCATCCAGCTCGACCTTCCAGATTTGACTACCGTATTTCAATGATTTGATAAGATTGGAAATCTTCAGGAAACTTATGCATCAATCAACCAACAAGACACGCAAGCCGGATATATCCAAACAGGAAGCAATCGAACAGACAAACTTTCCAAACAGCAGATAAACAATCTTTCACAAAAAGTCGGACAAAACCCATTTGAAGCTATCCAGCAAATATTTCAAGAAGTGCCGCTCGTCAATATAGATAGCAAAGATATCAATATCCAGATTCCAGCGCTCACTAGTGATGACATCAAAAAATATCAAAACTATCTCAAGCTTTGGATAACCAAAGCAGACACAACATTACAAGATCGAGATGAATTCATCGCATCCATCACCTCTATGTGTAATGTCAAAGAAGTAAAAGATCAGATAAGCAATAGCAAAGAAATTACCAAACAAATAAGTGATTTAGAAAATATAAAAACAAAATGAACATTAAACGAAGAACAAAAAGCTCAGTTAGATAATCTCAATCAAATTCAAAAGCAAATAGCATTATGTCTAAAAGTCTCAGGGCAAACAGCTAAGTTCATCAGCTTCAAAGAAAACAGCGCAGGACTTATTAGCTCTATCAAAGAAAATATCAACGTGCTAGAAAAATATAAAGAGTTTCCTACGCAGCTTTATTCGTGGACACATCTTACGGATAGGTACTTGACTGAGCTTTCTGCGCTGCTTTCAGACTTTATGGGATCAACTACTCTGTGGCTCAATACTAACGCCAATAGATTTTCTCAATATGTAGATGCTATTACACTCTTGGTAGGATCGATAAAAACACGGCAAGCGATTATAGATTTTTCCGTCAACCGGTCAGAAAAATGCAGTAAATGCAGTAATGATAATTATGGATCATTCTCCTGCAGTCTTTCCTTCCTCTGTCCAAAACTTCCGATCTTTCCCATCCCAGCATTTAAGATACCAAATATTTATATGGATATGTCGCACATAGATCTTGGTATGGATATCGTATTGCCGAAAATCAATTTTGTGCCGATCAAAATACCACTACCGCAATTGCCAGATCTTCCTGAACCACCAGCAATAGAAGTAGATCGAAATATTTTGTATGGATTAGATATTGATTTCTTCCAAGGAATGTCATTGCCAACTATCCCTGTAATCCCAGAACCGCCAACCTTACCAGAGCCGCCATCATTTATCCCAAGCATCAAGATGGATTTGCCAGTCTTGCCGCCAGCGCCGAAGATCCCAAAAATATTACCAGAAATCAACGCCATTCTCAATGTAGCAAAATTTATCGGAAAAGTATTCTGTATCGTCAAATGAGGAATCGGTCTTGTAGGAGAAAAATGAGTCAAATGAAAGATTGAACAGATAACTCAGAGGACATGGAATGTTCCAATTTTCGATTATTTTAATCTGACCACAACATTCAAGGATCCGCCGCTTCAATGATTTGATTACAAACTCGACGCATATGCTACGCTTAAATTTAATTTTGACGGTGTCTATGATGTCTTCAATAATATAGCACAGACAGCAAACGGTTTTGTTTCCCAAAAAGTAGAAGCGCCTATCCAAAAAGCGGTAGATCGAACAACAGAAAATGCAAACAACAATGCTATCGTGACAGGAATTTTAAATCCTATAGAAAATTTTGATCAGAATATAAATTTCAATGGCTATCTACCAAAAGAGACCGGAGAAATGATGGAGTACAAAACCGCGTATAACCAGCTGAAACAATGATTGATACTTTTTGAAAATAGTTCACTCACGGACAAGGCGATGAACGATAAAGTCAAAACTATTTTAGCTACGGTAGAAAACAAATCAATCATCCAGCCAGCTACTAGTCAGATACAGCAAGTAGAAAAGTCCGCACAAAAAATCATCGATGATAAAATCAAAGAGAATCAGTCCACTCAAAAAGAAATCCAGGATTATGATAATTTTATCAAAAAGATAAGAGATAATCAGATAGCGTTAGTAGCCGAAAAAACGCTCTCGGCAAGCCTTACAACACCGCTCTTGACGATAGATGCTCAAACCAAAAATATCTTGCAATCACAGGAAGATCCAAACAAAACATATCTCACACTCAATAAAAGAATGGTGCAAGGATATTTGGATGCAGTAAATAACGATGGTCCAGAAAAATTAAACATGTCTCAAGCCACCTATAATAAATCCAAAAAATATTTGGAGACAACGAAAGAAAAAATAGATACGAACTTGTTGGCGTATAGCGACAAACCATTGCTTGCCCAATCCACCTGTACAAATTGCTCAACTAACGCAGCAGAAAATAATTACAGCGCTGACATTTCAGCATACGTAAATGGAGTCTTTATCGAATCTTACAGCGGAGACCAAAACTCCAGTAGCAGCGTAAAAAATATGGTCAACACGGTAAGTTCAGCGCAGCACGTACAAAACGTACAACAAAGCTATACAACAAATACCGATCTTAATAATGATACATTCTCTGACATCCTCATGTACGATTCCAATACTATCTACGTCAAATACGCGCAACAACAATCTGAAAACTTTTCTAAGTGATGAAACACACTGACAACATATTACAATAAATTTTATAGCTATGAAAGTGAACATCCATGAACGCGGATAAACCCGCAGAATCGAATCATCAAATCACTTGATCAGCTGAGAAGCAATAGTGATGCGTATGGATATATGAAGATTAGCGACATCACGATCAAAGTAGTAGACCAAAACAAAGAACCAAAAAATTTCAAAACTGAAGGACAAACATTCGACAATCTTCAACTTTCATGGAAAAATAACGCAACACTGGGAGAGCCGGTAAATGGCTATATTATCAAAGTAAGTAATAAAATAGATGACAAGGATACACCAAGCAGTTTCTGGGATATTTTCTCAACAACGCCAAAACCAAAATATATTATAGTGCTGCCAAAGGATACAGATTACACAGGAGGAATGATCACTATAGACGAAAACCTAGTCAAAAAGCGCATAATTAGTCAATTATGAAATAGAATCTTAGCAATAGAATATTATAATCCGTCACAAGAAAAGATTAGTGTGACATTCAAAAACTTGCCAAGAAAATGGCTGTACACAAGTCTGGCAACGCTGACAATCACGCAAAAAGATTTGACCAACAGTCAGCAAAAATCACTCACTCTGTACAAAAAAACATCTCCGCGATCCAATCAAACCGTTGCAGGAATGCAAAATATCGGAGATACTGCAGCTCCTGTAGGAGAAATAATGTTATGGAGAAATATGACCAATGAGGTGGTAAGCACAGGAAACACTCATGAAGGATACATCAATACCAACTATACACTCAAATCTTTACGAACTGACAATGTTGTTGTTTCTAAGATGATCATCCAAAAAGATGGAGTGACAATTTTCGAAAAAGATAATCAATCTCAGACGGGAACAATCGACGTAGGATGACTCTTCTTTACCTGAACTACCAAACAAAATTATGACTTCATCGCAATAGATCAAAACAATAATATCGCAAAAGAGCAGGTAACATTGAATATAAAGATACCAGATATAGAAGTCATTGACCTCAAAAAAAGCGGAGAAACAACAGCAGATATCATTGCCAAGATTAGTAATGATCTGGACGAGGGAATGGTTATTTTCCAGAGACTGAGAAATGGAATACGAAAAAATATAGCATGATCAAACCAAAACGCAAATGGCGGATTTAGCCTTTCACCAAAAAAAACCATCATCACCTGATGAATATTTACAATAGGAAACGATATCGGACTTTACGACAATCAAGGCAATGAATTAGCTACCATAGATCCGAAAACTGGTGAAATAAAAATCAAGCAATGATTCGAAAATAAAATAAAAATACATCTCAGTTTCACCACACATACTCCTGTGATCGAACTCAGAGATACCATAAACAATATAACGTTATTCCAAATAGTATTGCCGATAGAATCAATTACCAATATCCAAATGAATGACGGCAAACCAAATTACGAACAGCTTCAACTTCCTGACGGACAGTTTGGTGATTTCAATAATGGCTACTGCATCAAAAACAATAAAAACGATTGCATCCTTTACACAAATGATGTATGAGCAATATATATTCCTGGTATCTATGCAAACACCTTGGTAGGAGAATATATATTTGATAAAACAAGCAAGAACACTACATTGGTGGTCAAAGACCAAAACAACAAACCCATCACCACCCTCACCGTAAAAATAAAACCTAGCAGTAAGTAAAAAAACGCAAACACAAAAAGATATTAACAGAAATAATAATGTCGAAAGAAACGCCTAGCCAGCGAGGCGATAAAAAATTTATTATCATTTGTTTAACATGAAAAGAACCCTAGCAGCCATAGCAATCACCTCCATAGCACTCACCAGCAGCGTTTTAGCTGCAGATTGTAATTTGGTAGTTGGAGAAAATATTGATGCTATAGCAAAAAACTATGATATGAATTATAAAAAATATGAAACAGTTATCCCGCTGCCAAGTTTCAAACAAGCGCTTATCAATCTCAAAGCATATTGTTGTTCACAAGTAATCCAAAAATCATGTACACAAGAAGAAAAAGACACTGCAAAACAATTAAAATATCCAGAAAGCGCATATTTTTTTGATCATCTCTTGGATATCGCTATGAGAAGATTGGATGGTATACAAAATTTGGCATATGGCTTAGATCTTGATCCTACATGATTGGCGCGAAGAGCATATATCACAGAAGCAGCAAACAATCCAATGTGAACTCAAGCAATGCAGTTAGAAGCAAAATATAAAGAATACCGAAAATTAAATACAAAAAGAAATATAGATATAGTGATTGCCAATTATGATAAGAACAATCTTGCCACGCTTTCATTAGGAGATAAATACAATACTCTTTGTGAGATAATAAAAAATATGTATGAAGAAGTGCAAACAGACAATAGGACTATTATTTGATGATATGGCGACAAAAACAGTTTTTTCAATGGCTGTGAAAATCTCATCAACGATAGGGTAAAAAGAGAGAATGGATATGTTAAAATACTTATGATACAAAAATCAAATAAATTACTCGACGAAACCACCAAAGCCTATACCAAAAAACATTTTGTAGAAGAAAAACTTATGGCATTGTGGACACTGGTAGCTAAAGTCAAAGACATGTTTCAGACCATAGTCCAACAAGCCCCTGCTTCCAAATCCTGCAGCAAATAGGCGAAAAGCCCCTTTGATAAAGTGAAGTCATACGGAATCCCGCAAGGCGGGAGGGGGAAACAAAAGGGGGGTTTTGTTAAGCTATATCACTTTTATCACTAAATTTACAAATGAAAAAATCATTCATCTGACTTTTCATCACATTTCTCTTCGGATTCAACATCCTTCTTCCTATCTTCGCGCAGACACCCAACGACTTTGAAATCATCCCAAAAGCATCAAGCTGAGGTGCAGTAGAAAATGCCGTAGACACCGTAGGAGCAAGTTGAGGCAATGTACGAGACAATTACAACGCGCAAGCAAAAATATTAGCAGAAAAAGGGGTAGGAGATCAGATAGCATCATGAATTATGACACGAGATACACTCCTAGATTATGTTGTCTATCTTGTAAGGTTTCTCTCTCAGATAGGGATAGTGATAGGAGTAGTGATGATCATCTACGCAGGATATCTTTATGCAAGCAGCATCTTCAGCGCTTCAAATATGTCCAAAGGAAAATCAGCAATCACTAACGCCATCATAGGAGTATTAGTTATAGCATTTTCCTATGCAATTATGAAACTACTCACCAGCGCATTTTTGTCATAAAATGTTTTACAACACTCAAAACGGACTAGTATCAAACATTATTTCGAATTCTCTATCTTAGTCTCAAGTTCAAGACTCATTTTATTCATATCAAACAACGCCACACGAAGATTTTCCCAAAACAATTGATTGTCCGTAAGGAAATCAATCATATTTTGCACAAATCAAATATTAGATCATTGAACATATGTTTTCTGGATGCTCTCGATCATTTCATTAGATATCCTTGTAGATGTAGTAGCTGCAGCCGCAAAATTTGCAATATTAGCATCGACATCACTGAGAGAAGTAGCTTGTTCAAGTGTTGCTTTATTTTTGATAGGATCAGAAATGATGATATACTTATTATAGTCATCCGCTTCAGGAGCGCTGGTATTCATATCAAGCACGCCAAGATCCAAATCCATATTTGCTTGTATCTCTTCTTGGGTTTTTATAGTGGCGCTTTTCTGCGCAAATACAGGTTTAAATCCAACCTGCAGTTTAAAAGCAAAATTATCAGCAAATTTTATTTTGATATTTCCGTCCAAAAATTCTTTGGTTTTGGAAAACTTTACCATCTGACCGCTATCTCTGAGTCACTCCAAGACATCAGATATCTCCTGGAAGATCGCTTGGATACTAAAGACTTTTTTTCATGGAACCACTGTCTTTGTCTCTACAGGAACTTTACAAAATTTGATACGGAACATATCTTCTATCTTCGCCCATCCTGCGCCGTTTGGTCACGCAATCAAAAAACAGGTGCAATCAGACACACAGAGAAGTTTATCTTGAAGTGGCAAGGCATCACATGTCTGGATACAGGATTTACTACATTGCAATTCACATTTCACTTGTTGATCTAAAGGCAAACCATTGCAGCTGTATTCACAAGTTCATGGAGCAGCCTCACCAAAAGCTTGTTCAGCATAACTATTAGCGACATGCTCAGCATAACCAGGATCTGATGTATTTCATCATGGTGGCAAAACAGTTTTATCATGAAATTTTTTTAGTAGCTCAGCATCCAGTACATCGTTGATACTAGCGGTATCGATAAATTTTTGGAGACCGGATATATATGCTTCTGGAGTTTCAAGAACAGGTTGTTCTTCTTTGATAACTGCCGTATCCGAAGAGAGACATTGATTTCAAAAAACAAGCGCTGCGCCAGCGATTGACGATGGAGAATCTACTTTATTAGTTTTATCAATAAAGGCTTGTATCTCTTCATCATCAGTTGGTGAAATAGTTTTCTGAGTTTGAGCAATAATGGAAGAGGAACTATCATTAGGAGATGAAGATCATCATGCAGATGGTGTAGTTCATATAGGTACTCATGTAGTGCCAGGAAACGATCCTCATCCACCTCAGAGCTGGTATGAACTCTGGTCAGACAAAGAAGAAAGATCACTGCCATTTTGAGTAGAAGATGATTGAGCTACAGGTAGTCTATAAAACAAAACTTCTGGACTCTCTTTAAAATTTTCAAACAAGATTTTTCCAATCTGATTGATATCATAGAGAAGATCAAACGAACTATCATCTAAGGTTCCATTCCACAAAAGATCAGATCAAAAATTATCTTCATTGAGTGTAGAAAGAGCGTAAGCGTTACTATATCCATCATAATACACCTTATTTATCTCGTTATTGAGGCTAGCTATTTGATCAACAGTAGCAGCGACGAGGATGTTTTTACAAGCAAAAAATTTGGCATAACTTTGATTTATCTGTTTAGAGGTTGGTGTTTTAGTTCATTCAGGCAGAATCTGATCAAATGTTTGTTTAAACGAAGCATTTGAATTATAAAGAACATTGATAAAATCAATATTTTCTATATGAGAACACTCATTATAATATGTTTTAAGATAATCAAAAGAAGTAGTGGTAGACGAAATCTCTTTATCTTTTGCGAGTTTCAATGCTTTGGAATAGATATTACTCACAACAGGCTTCCCTTCAAACAAATCTCACATACTAAAGACATCAGTCTTCATCTGATCTATCGCTTGAGAAATATCAACAGCAAAAACTGAGGAACAGGTTCCGATAAGCAGCAAACAAAATGCTATGGATGTTCTATTGAGATTGAACATTTCTCAGCTTATCATATAAAGTATATATGGACGGCGCTATTTTAGCCAGATTTTTTCAAAATCCATCCAAATCTTCCTGATACATAGAAAATCCTACATGAAATGGGAATGCCATATAGGTATCACGCATCATTCTCAAACTCAAGGATAACGCAGTTTTGGACCAGATATATTCTGAAGAAAATTTTTTAAAAATAGTAGAATAACTAGTAGTGGTAAGCGATGGATATTTTTGAAGCATTATCATATAATAGCCCTCAAACAAACGGTAATAGAAAAGTTCATTATAGAGGAGGTTAACAAAAGATATCATAGATGCTCAGCCATCTTTTAACCCACAATAAAAAAGATTTATTTGGGTATTGTTTACAGAAGAGCAAGAAGGATCGTCTGTATTGGGAACAAGAGTTAGTAGTGTATCAGTATTGAAAATTTGCACCTCACTCAAAATATTTCTGACACTTTTGACATACGACTTCATCATCCTGCATGTTTTAGGATATGGATGATCGGTATTATCACAAAGATCAATACCAAAATATGCTTTGGAATATGGATTTACCACATCTTTTTCCAAATCAGCTTCACTCTTATAGCTGACAATGCTTCCATACAAACCCGATTGTTTTATGTTTATATAATCATTCATGATACTATTGAAAAGTTTTGGTATGTTTTTAGAGAGATCACAATCATTGCTAAAAGAAGCGCTGCTGCAAAGATCTACTGAATATCACTCATCAGTCACAATATCAGTAAATCACAATTGTTTAAAACTCGCGCGTTTAAAATAATCTTCCTTAGTAAAATATGGTGAAGATTGTCCTAGATTACTGCAAAGCAAATGGACAAAAGCAGATTGTTGAGCATTATAGACAAAGCTATCTTGGGTAAATGCTGAAGAATTTAAAACGGCGGCGCAATAATCACGGATAAGTGTCACCAACTGACCAGGATTACTATCTATTTGATTATATAAAGTATTGATAACTGTATCCATAGGCGTAGCAGCTGATACCATAGTATAAGAAAAACAGAGACAAGCAACAATCGTCACTACTATCATTCTCATCAGTTGTTTTCTTGTACTAATCATCAAGAATATATAAAATAAAATAGCTATTTGCTGCATTGAAGTTTAGCGGCAGCTCATAAGCTTGTCAAAAGGCTTGTCTCTTTTTCTTTATCACCAAGTATATTGTTTTTTATGCCAGCGATTTGATTTCCCAAGACCGTAAATGCCGGAGTAATATCTTTGACTTCAGCAAAAGTAGCAAGCTCAATATCCATAGCTTGATTTGCAAAGACATCACCGATATACTGATTCATCATGGACGTAAAAGCATCTTGTGAGGAATTATATGATGCTTCAGTAGATGTTATTTTTTGTATTTTTTCTCTCGTCAAAAATATATCGTTCGTAACAAGTTTCCATGATCTCACAGCGCCAGAAGCTATAGCAGAGGCAACATCACCTATTCATGCTCAGATATCTTTGACGGTACTAGCATTGCCATTACTTTCATTATAATTTACATCTATAAACTTTCATGGAGTAATTTTTCTGGTTCCGTATATAGATAGTAAAAGTTCAGCTTCTCTTGTTTTAAAGTCTGTAGATTGGTTTTTTGAAAATAGTTGTCCAAGCCTATCTATTGCAGACAAAAAAGTTTTTTTACTATCTGAGAGAGAACTTTTGATATTTACTCAAATGGTTTTCATATTGTTAGTAAATTTTTTAAGAGCAGAATCACAAGGATTAATAAGCCCTCTCGCGCAATTATAATCACGTTTGATAGTTCACATAGCGCCAGTGCTAAACACAATAGTCACACCATCCATACCTCATCTGCTAATATCGTCAAACTGACTCGTGCTGTCAAAATACAAAAAAGTTTTGGCAGACGAAAGCATCTGCGTAAGCAAAGAAGTAACATTGTTATATAAAGCGCCATTTTTTATCTGAGATCATTCATCGAATAATCATGCATCTCTATATTTTTTGATGATCGCTTGCATGACCTGAAGATTTTCTGGATTTATTTTTTCGTACCATCATCATCACAGTCCAAGCTCATATTTTTTGTCACTGACTTGCGATTCCAGTTCTTCGATAAGTTTATTGTCTCTGAGAAACACTTTATTTTTTGCCAATAAAACAGTTCATCACATCACATCCTTGCCTCCTGCAAAATTCACCGGATTGGCAAAAATAGCAGTACTCGCCAGTCCAAATTTTAT
>Ga0172379_10012073_pt1 | contig 10168 bp, 7 predicted proteins | sample GrowelOW334metaG_FD_119756 | JGI IMG/M metagenome (GOLD analysis project Ga0172379, IMG submission 119756) | Groundwater microbial communities from an aquifer near a municipal landfill in Southern Ontario, Canada - Groundwater well OW334 metaG | ecosystem: Environmental > Aquatic > Deep...
CCGTCCGGCTTGGCCATCAGGCCGCGCATGCCGGCCAGCTGGCGAATCTGCGCCGCGGAACCGCGGGCGCCGGAGTCGGCCATCATGTAGATGGAGTTGAACGACTCCTGCATCACGGCTTTGCCATTTTCCAGACGCGGCTCACCCGAGATACGATCGATCACCGGCTCGCTGCCCAGCTGTTCCATCATGGCCTTCGCCACGATGTCGCCGGTGCGGCCCCAGATATCCACCACCTTGTTGTAGCGCTCGCCGTCGGTCACCAGACCGGAGGTGTACTGGGTGTGGATCTCGTGCACTTCCTTCTCGGCTGCGCCAATCAGTTCGTTCTTCTGCGGAGGCATCAGCATGTCGTCCACGCAGATCGAAATACCGGCGCGGGTCGCATAGGTAAAGCCGGTATACATCAGCTTGTCGGCCATGATCACAGTGTCGCGCAGACCGCACAGACGGAAGCTGGCATTGATCAGGCGCGAGATTTCCTTCTTCTTCAGCGACTTGTTGATCAGTGCGAACGGCAGTCCGGCAGGCAACACCTCGGACAACAGCGCGCGACCAACCGTGGTCTCGAAGCGCGTCAGTGTCTCGACCGGCTGACCGGTTTCGTCCTTGCTGACCACATTCAGGCGCACGAGGATCTTCGCCTGCAACTCGACTTCGCGCGACTCATAGGCGCGCGACACTTCGGCGATGTTGGCAAACATCGAACCTTCGCCCAGCGCGCCGATCTTCTCGCGGGTCATGTAGTACAGACCCAGCACGATATCCTGCGACGGAACGATGATGGGCTCGCCGTTAGCGGGCGACAGCACGTTGTTCGATGCCAGCATCAAGGTACGGCATTCCATCTGTGCTTCCAGCGACAACGGCACGTGAACGGCCATCTGGTCGCCGTCGAAGTCGGCGTTGAACGCGGAACAGACCAGCGGATGCAACTGGATCGCCTTACCTTCGATCAGGATGGGCTCGAACGCCTGGATACCCAGACGGTGCAGCGTAGGTGCGCGGTTCAGCAGAATCGGATGTTCGCGGATCACCTCTTCGAGGATGTCCCACACCACCGGCTCTTCGGCCTCGACCATGCGCTTGGAAGCCTTGATCGTGGTCGCCAGACCCATCGCTTCGAGGCGGCTGAAAATGAACGGCTTGAACAGTTCCAGCGCCATCTTCTTCGGCAGGCCGCACTGGTGCAACCTGAGCTGCGGGCCCACCACGATCACGGAACGGCCGGAGTAGTCGACGCGTTTACCCAACAGGTTTTGACGGAAACGACCGCTCTTGCCCTTGATCATGTCGGCCAGCGACTTCAACTGGCGCTTGTTCGCGCCTGTCATGGCCTTGCCGCGACGACCGTTGTCCAGCAGCGAGTCAACCGCCTCCTGCAGCATGCGCTTTTCGTTGCGCACGATGATGTCCGGCGCCTTCAGTTCCAGCAGGCGGCGCAGACGGTTGTTACGGTTGATGACGCGACGATACAGATCGTTCAGGTCGGAGGTCGCGAAACGACCGCCGTCCAGTGGCACCAGCGGACGCAGTTCCGGCGGCAGCACCGGCAGCACTTCCAGCACCATCCATTGCGGCTTGATGCCGGACGCGTTGAACGCCTCCAGCACCTTAAGGCGCTTGGCGTATTTCTTGATCTTGGTTTCGGAACCGGTCGCGGCCAGATCGGCACGGATGATTTCGATCTCGCTGGTGACATCCAGATTGCTCAGCAATGCACGCACGCCTTCCGCGCCCATCATCGCGACAAATTCGTCACCGAACTCTTCGGTCTTCGCCAGATAGTCGTCCTCGGACAACAGCTGGCCGCGATTCAACGGAGTCATGCCCGGCTCGGTCACCACATAGGCTTCGAAGTACAGCACGCGCTCGATGTCGCGCAACGTCATGTCCAGCACCATGCCCAGACGAGACGGCAGCGACTTCAGGAACCAGATATGCGCAACCGGCGAGGCCAGTTCGATATGGCCCATGCGCTCGCGGCGCACCTTGGACAGGGTGACTTCGACGCCGCACTTCTCGCAGATCACACCGCGGTGCTTCAGGCGCTTGTACTTGCCGCACAGGCACTCGTAATCCTTGACCGGTCCGAAGATCTTCGCGCAGAACAAGCCGTCGCGCTCGGGCTTGAAAGTACGATAGTTGATGGTCTCCGGCTTCTTCACTTCGCCGTAGGACCAGGAACGGATTTTCTCCGGCGAGGCCAACCCGATCTTGATCGCGTCGAATTCCTCTTTTTGTGTGACCTGCTTGAACAAATCCAGCAATGATTTCATGTTGTGACTCCTAAATCCGGTTGGTAGGTCGGGCTTCAGCCCGACTAAGCGTCAGTGTCGGGCTAAAGCCCGACCTACTCCTATATTCAGTTACGTACCAAATCCATATCGATACCCAAGGAACGGATTTCCTTGATGACCACGTTGAACGACTCGGGCATGCCGGCATCGATCTTGTGTTCGCCCTTGACGATGTTCTCGTAGACCTTGGTACGACCGGCCACGTCGTCCGACTTGACGGTCAGCATTTCCTGCAGCGTGTAAGCCGCGCCGTAGGCTTCCAGCGCCCACACTTCCATCTCACCGAAGCGCTGGCCGCCGAACTGCGCCTTACCGCCCAGCGGCTGCTGGGTCACCAGCGAGTACGGGCCGGTGGAACGCGCGTGCATCTTGTCGTCGACCAAGTGGTGCAGTTTCAGCACATGCTTGTAACCGACCGTCACCTGGCGGTCGAACGCCTCGCCGGTGCGACCGTCGTGCAGCGTGGTCTGTCCCGACTTCGGCAGCTCCGCCAGTTCCAGCATGTACTTGATCTCCTCTTCGCTCGCGCCGTCGAACACCGGCGTCGCAAACGGTACACCCTTCGTCAGGTTGCGACACAACTCAATGATCTCGTCATCAGTGAACGATTCGAGGTCCACGGTCTGACCGTTGTGATGGTTGTAGATCTTGCCGAGGAACTTGCGCATCTCGGTGATCTTCGCATTAGCCTGCAACATCTCGTCGATTTTCTTGCCCAGTCCCTTGGCAGCCCAGCCCAAGTGCGTTTCGAGAATCTGACCGATGTTCATACGCGACGGCACGCCCAACGGGTTCAGCACGACGTCGACCGGCGTACCGTCCGCCATGTACGGCATGTCTTCCACCGGCACGATGCGCGATACCACACCCTTGTTACCGTGACGACCCGCCATCTTGTCGCCGGGCTGCAGGCGACGCTTCACGGCGACGTAAACCTTGACCATCTTCTGCACGCCGGCTTGCAGCTCGTCGCCTTGCGTCAGCTTCTTCTTCTTCAGTTCGAACGCCGCATCGAATTCGACACGCTTCTGCGCCAGACTGTCCTTAACCTGCTCCATTTGCGCAGCGACTTCGTCGTCGGCCACGCGGATGTCGAACCAGTGATGATGCTCGATGCTGGACAGATAGTCTTTGGATAGCTTGGTACCCTTGGCCAGCTTCTTCGGACCGCCATTGGCGACCTTGTTCAGCAGCATCTTCTCCAGACGCGAGAACACGTCAGCCTCGACGATACGCATCTGGTCAGCCAGATCCTTCTTGTAACGATCCAGTTCGTCGTCGATGATCTGCTGGGCGCGTTTGTCGCGCTGCAGGCCTTCGCGGGTGAACACCTGAACGTCGATCACCGTACCGGAGATGCCGGCGTCCACGCGCAACGATGTGTCCTTCACGTCGGAAGCCTTCTCGCCGAAGATCGCGCGCAGCAGCTTCTCTTCCGGAGTCAGCTGGGTCTCGCCCTTCGGCGTGACCTTGCCGACCAACACGTCGCCGGGGCCGACTTCGGCGCCGATGTGCACGATGCCGCACTCGTCCAGACGGGCCAATTGCGCCTCGGCCAGGTTCGGAATGTCGCGGGTGATTTCCTCAGGTCCCAGCTTGGTGTCGCGCGCGGCGACGGTCAGCTCTTCGATGTGGATCGAAGTGAAACGGTCCTGTGCCGAGACGCGCTCGGAGATCAGGATCGAGTCCTCGTAGTTGTAGCCGTTCCACGGCATGAACGCGACCAGCATGTTCTGGCCCAGCGCCAGTTCGCCCATGTCGGTGGATGCACCGTCGGCGATCACGTCGCCGCGGCCGATCTGGTCGCCCACCTTCACCAGCGGACGCTGGTTGATGTTGGTGTTCTGGTTGGAACGGGTGTACTTGGTCAGGTTGTAGATGTCCACGCCGACTTCGCCCGCGGTGGTCTCGTCGTCGTTGACGCGCACCACGATACGGCCCGCATCGACGTAATCGATGCGACCGCCACGCCATGCCTGCACGGTCGTGCCGGAGTCGACCGCCACGGTGCGCTCGATACCAGTGCCGACCAGCGGCTTCTCGGCGCGCAGACAAGGAACGGCCTGACGTTGCATGTTCGCACCCATCAGCGCGCGGTTCGCGTCGTCGTGCTCCAGGAACGGAATCAACGAAGCAGCGACCGACACCACCTGCGACGGCGACACGTCCATGTATTCCAGCTTGTCCGGCTCGGCCAGCACGAACTCGTTGTGCTGACGCGCAGACACGATGTCGTTGGTGAAGTGGCCCTTCTTGTCCAGCTCGGCGTTTGCCTGAGCGATGGTGAACTTGCCTTCTTCGATCGCGGACAGGTAATCCACGTCATCGGAAACCTTACTGTTAGTCACCTTGCGGTACGGCGTCTCGATGAAACCGTACTCGTTGGTGCGCGCATACAACGCCAGCGAGTTGATCAGGCCGATGTTCGGACCTTCCGGTGTTTCGATCGGGCACACGCGACCGTAGTGGGTCGGGTGCACGTCGCGCACTTCGAAGCCCGCGCGTTCGCGCGTCAGACCGCCAGGTCCCAGTGCGGAAATACGGCGCTTGTGGGTCACTTCGGACAGCGGATTGGTCTGGTCCATGAACTGCGACAACTGGCTGGAGCCGAAGAATTCTTTCACCGCGGCCGAGATCGGCTTGGCGTTGATCAGATCGTGCGGCATCAGATTGTCGGTCTCGGCTTGGCCCAGACGCTCTTTGACTGCACGCTCGACGCGAGCCAAGCCTGCACGGAACTGGTTCTCGGCCAGTTCGCCCACGGCGCGCACGCGACGGTTACCCAGGTGGTCAATGTCGTCGATCTCGCCGCGGCCATTGCGCAACTCTACGAGAATCTTGACTACTTCGACGATATCTTCGCTGGACAGCACGCCGGCGCCGGTCAGCTCTTCGCGAGCGACACGGCGATTGAACTTCATGCGACCGACGGCGGACAGGTCATAGCGCTCTTCGCTGAAGAACAGGCCCTGATACAGACCTTCGACCGCCTCTTCGGTCGGCGGCTCGCCGGGGCGCATCATGCGATAGATCGCGACGCGCGCAGTCCACTGGTCGACGGTCTCGTCGGTGCGCAGCGTCTGCGAAATGAACGCGCCGTGATCCAGATCGTTGGTGTACAGCGTCTGAATCTTGGCGATGCCGGCGGCCTGCAGCTTGCGCAGCAGCGCTTCGGTGATCTCGTCGTTGGCGTTAGCGACAACCTCGCCACTGTCCTTGTCGATGATGTTGTTCGCGATCACGCGGCCGATCAGGAAGTCGTCGCCGACTGCCAGCTTGTCGATGCCGGATTCCTGCATCTCGCGGATGTGGCGCACGGTAATGCGCTTATCCTTGGCGACGATGACCTTGCCGGCCTTGCCGACGATGTCGAAGCGGGCCACGTCGCCGCGCAGGCGCTCAGGCACCACTTCGAACTGGATGCCCTTCTTGCCGATGTGGAAGGTATCGAACTCGAAGAACATCTTGAGCATGTCTTCGTTGGAATAGCCCAGCGAACGCAACAGGATGGTGACCGGCATTTTGCGGCGACGGTCGATACGGAAGTACACGTAGTCTTTCGCGTCGAATTCGAAGTCCAGCCAAGAACCGCGATAAGGGATGATGCGTGCGGAGAACAACAGCTTTCCGGAAGAATGGGTCTTGCCGCGGTCATGCTCGAAGAACACGCCCGGCGAACGGTGCAGCTGCGACACGATGACGCGCTCGGTGCCGTTGATCACGAACGAGCCGGTGTGGGTCATCAGCGGGATCTCGCCCATGTAGACTTCCTGCTCCTTGACTTCCTTGACAGTCGGCTTGGACGCCTCCTTGTCCATGATGGTCAGGCGCACGCGCGCGCGCAGCGGCGACGCATAGGTCAGGCCGCGCTGCTGACATTCCTTGACGTCGAACGGCGGCATGCCCAGCTGGTAGCTGACGAAATCCAGACGCGCATTCCTGGAATGGCTCTCGATAGGGAAAATGCCGTTGAATGCGGCCTGCAAGCCTTCGTTCTTGCGCTGCTCCGGCGGCGTGTAGGCCTGCAAGAAAGCGGCAAAGGATTCGAGTTGGGTGGACAACAGGAACGGCACCGGCAGAGCGCCAACGCGCTTGGCAAAACTCTTACGAATACGTTTTTTTTCGGTAAAAGAGTAGCTCATAAAATCTCCACGATCGAAGGAAAACAAAGTTTTAGTGCAGGCTAACTTTTAAGTTATGCCGGAACTAAAAAGACAGGGGGGAGAGAGCATTTGCATACTCTCTGACCGCTGACTTCTTAAAGCGGCAAAAGGCTGACGGTAAACCGCCAGCCTTTCAACAACGTACAACCTTACTTGATCTCGGCAGTTGCGCCGGCTTCGATCAGCTGCTTGGCGATCGCGTCAGCGTCAGCCTTGTTCACGCCTTCCTTGACAGCCTTCGGTGCGCCGTCAACCAGGTCCTTGGCTTCCTTCAGGCCCAGACCGGTGATTGCACGAACAACCTTGATCACGTTGACCTTGCTGTCGCCAGCGCCGGTCAGGATCACGTTGAACTCGGTTTGCTCAGCAGCGGCAGCAGCACCACCGGCGGCTCCGCCGGCAGCAGGAGCGGCCATCGCAGCGGCGGATACGCCGAACTTCTCTTCGATCGCCTTGACCAGTTCGTTCAGTTCCAGCACAGACATGCCGTCCAGCGATGTCAAGAATGCGTCTTTATCAAATGCCATTTTGTTCTTCCTTGGTTAAATAGATTGTTGAAGTTAAGCAGTAGCTTCGGCTTTTTGCTCGGCCACGGCGACCAGCACACGTGCCAAACCAGAGACCGGAGATTGCAACAGGCCGCACAACTGGGCCAGCAGCACTTCCTTGCTCGGAACCGTCGCCAGCGCGTTCACACCCGCCTCATCCAGCATCTTGCCGTTGTACGCACCCGCCTTGATTACCAACTTGTTGTTGGTCTTGGCGAAGTCATACACCACTTTTGCCGCAGCGACTGCGTCGGAGCTGATGCTGTAAACCAGCGGCCCGACCATCTTGTCGCCCAACGCCTCGAAAGGAGTACCCTGCACCGCACGACGAGCCAGCGTGTTCTTCAACACGTGGAAATAAACACCGGACTGACGCGCATTGGCACGCAGCTTGGTGATGTCGGCGACTCCGATGCCACGGTACTCTGCCAAGACGATGGTCTGAGCCTGCGCCACTTGTGCGCCGACTTCGGCTACCACTGCCTGTTTTTCTTGCAGATTGAGACTCAAGTCTTCCTCCATTATCCGGAACGCGCTTGCGCACGCTCCATCGGTTACAACAGCGACCTTGAGGCAGGACAACAACTATTCCCGCTCGCGGACGCACCATCTACGTGGGCCTTCCGGATTCCTCCGAAAATTTAAGTCTCAGGCCAACTGCGCCCTCGCCACCTACGGTCTCGGATGCTGCAGACACGCCAGCATTCCAAAACTTGTGCCGACGGAAAAATCCGTCGGCGAAACTCACATCAATCAGGCCGTCAGGCTGGACTGTTCGACGCGGACACCCGCACCCATGGTGCTGGAGAGCGATATCTTCTTCAGATAAACGCCCTTGGATGCCGCCGGCTTGGCTTTGTTCAGGGCATCGATCAGAGCCAGCAGGTTTTCGCGCAGAGCTTCCGGCGCGAACGAGGCGCGACCGATGGTGCACTGAATGATGCCGTTCTTGTCGGTGCGATACTGCACCTGACCAGCCTTGGCGTTCTTCACCGCGCCGGCAACGTCGGCGGAAACCGTACCCACCTTCGGGTTAGGCATCAAACCGCGCGGGCCGAGGATCTGGCCCAGTTGACCGACCAGACGCATCGCATCCGGAGAAGCGATCAGCACGTCGAAATTCAGGTTGCCGCCCTTGATGCTTTCTGCCAGATCGTCGAAACCGACGATGTCTGCGCCTGCGGCCTTGGCTTCTTCAGCCTTGGCGCCTTGCGCGAACACGGCGACGCGCATGGTCTTGCCGGTGCCCTTCGGCAGCACGACGGAACCGCGAACCAGTTGGTCCGACTTGCGTGCATCCACGCCCAGATTCACTGCGACGTCGATGGACTCGTCGAACTTGGCCACGGCGTTTTCCTTGACCAGATTCAGCGCATCGCCCAGCGGATACAGCTTGTTGCGGTCGACCTTGGCTGCAATTGCCTTATAACGCTTGGACATGTTATACGCCCTCCACGGTAATACCCATGCTGCGCGCGCTGCCCGCGATGGTGCGCACTGCGGCGTCCATATCGGCGGCTGTCAGATCCGGCATCTTGGTTGTTGCGATTTCTTCCGCTTGCTTGCGGGTCAGCTTGCCGACCTTGTCGGTATGCGGCTTCGGGCTGCCCTTCTGGATACCGGCGGCCTTCTTGATCAGAATGGTCGCGGGCGGGGTCTTCATGATGAAGGTGAAGCTCTTGTCCGCGAACGCGGTGATCACCACCGGAATCGGCAGACCAGGCTCGACACCTTGAGTCTGGGCGTTGAACGCCTTGCAGAATTCCATGATATTCAAGCCACGCTGACCCAATGCAGGGCCGATCGGTGGACTTGGATTTGCCTTACCAGCAGGCACTTGCAGCTTGATGTAGCCGACGACTTTCTTTGCCATGATGCACTCCTATCAAACGGGTACCAACGAGATTATCCATCTCTCCCCAACAATGAAAAACGCACAACGGGGAACCGCGTCTGCAATCGCTGCAGCTGCGTCCCCCATGCACATTTCCCGCTATTTAGCCTTTTTCTACCTGGCCAAAATTCAGTTCCACCGGCGTCGAACGACCAAAGATGGTCACCGCCACACGGATCTTGTTCTTGTCGTAGTTGACGTCCTCGACCACACCATTGAAATCGGCGAACGGGCCTTCCTTGACGCGCACCGATTCGCCCACCTCGAACAGCACCTTAGGCTTCGGCTTCTCAACGCCCGCCTGCATCTGCTGCATGATGTTGTCGACTTCGCGCTGCGAAATCGGCGTCGGCTTCATCGCCGACCCACCGAGAAAACCGGTAACCTTGGGCGTATTCTTTACCAGATGCCAGCTCTCGTCGGTCATTTCCATTTCGACCAGAACATATCCCGGAAAGAACTTGCGCTCGGTGATACTCTTCTGTCCGGACTTCAGTTCGACGACCTCTTCGACCGGAACCAATATCTGCCCGAACTTATCCTGCATACCCTCACGCTGAATGCGTTCGAGCAGCGCACGCTGCACGCTCTTCTCAAACTGAGAGTACGTATGAACAACATACCAACTCATGGCCATCACTCACCTCGCCCAGTCAGTTTATCCACCACCATCATCAAACTGGCATCCACAATCCACAGGAACAAAGCCATGGTAATAGCAAACAGAATCACGATACCCGTGGTCTGCAGCGTCTCCTTGCGCGTTGGCCAGGAAACACGCTTGGCCTCGGCGACCGACTCCTTGCCGAATGCAAAGAATCGCTTGCCCGGCTCGCTGGTCCACACCACACCAGCAGCCGCCAACAGCCCGACCAGCACCGAGACAAACCTCAGTACCGCCGCACTTTCGCTCAGGTAGTAATAGCCGGCGATACCCGCCACAACCAACAAAAATGCCACCAGCAACTTGATTTTGTCCGCCATGCGCGATTGTTCCAATTTACTTACTTTGTCTGGCAGGCCAGGAGGGTCTCGAACCCCCAACCCTCGGTTTTGGAGACCGATACTCTACCAATTGAGCTACTGGCCTAAAACTCGGGAAGTGAGAAAAGAGAAGAAGAAGGGGCAACCCCCTCCCGCTTCTCTTCCATCCTTCACATTCTCTTACTCGATGATCTTTGCAACCACACCGGCGCCGACGGTACGACCGCCTTCGCGAATCGCGAAACGCAGACCTTCTTCCATCGCGATCGGGTTGATCAG
>Ga0172379_10012074_pt1 | contig 10167 bp, 7 predicted proteins | sample GrowelOW334metaG_FD_119756 | JGI IMG/M metagenome (GOLD analysis project Ga0172379, IMG submission 119756) | Groundwater microbial communities from an aquifer near a municipal landfill in Southern Ontario, Canada - Groundwater well OW334 metaG | ecosystem: Environmental > Aquatic > Deep...
CACCGATATCAAGTCGATCCTCATCATCGGTGCGGGGCCGATCATCATCGGCCAGGCCTGTGAGTTCGACTACTCCGGCACGCAGGCCTGCAAGGCCCTCAAGGAGGAGGGCTACCGCGTCATCCTCGTGAACTCCAACCCGGCCACCATCATGACCGACCCGGAGTTCGCCGACCGCACCTACATCGAGCCCATCACGCCCGAGTGCGTGGAGAAGATCATCGTCCGCGAGAAGGAGGAGATGCGCAAAATGGGTGTTCCCCAGAACCCAGACGCCAGCACCAAGACCCCGCACAAGCTTGTGCTGCTCCCCACCCTCGGCGGCCAGACCGCGCTCAACACCGCCATGAAGCTGCACCACTCCGGCGCGCTTCAGCGGCATGACATCGAGATGATCGGCGCGAAGGCCGCCGCCATCGAGAAGGGCGAGGACCGCCAGATTTTCAAGGACCTCATGTTGAGCATTGGCCTGGACGTGCCCATCTCCGGCACCGCGCACAACATGGGCGAGGCCTGGGCCATTGCGGACAAGATCGGCCGCTTCCCGCTCATCATCCGCCCCGCCTACACACTCGGCGGCACCGGCGGCGGCATCGCCTACAACCGCGACGAGTTCGAGGAGATCGCCAAGCGCGGCATTGACCTCTCGCCCGTCTCCGAAATCCTCGTCGAGGAATCCCTCCTCGGCTGGAAGGAATACGAGATGGAAGTCATGCGCGACAAGGCCGACAACTGCGTCATCATCTGCTCCATCGAAAACTTCGACCCCATGGGCGTCCACACCGGCGACAGCATCACCGTCGCGCCCATCCAGACGCTGACCGACAAGGAATTTCAGATCATGCGCGACCAGAGCTTCGCCGTGATCCGCGCCGTGGGCGTCGAGACCGGCGGCTCGAACATCCAGTTCGGCGTCAGCCCGGAGAACGGCCGCATGGTCATCATCGAGATGAACCCGCGCGTCAGCCGCAGCTCCGCCCTCGCAAGCAAGGCCACGGGATTTCCCATCGCGAAGATCGCCGCCAAACTCGCCGTCGGCTACCTGCTCGACGAGCTCAAGAACGACATCACGCGCGAAACCCCCGCCAGCTTCGAGCCGAGCATTGATTACGTCGTCACAAAAATCCCCCGGTTCGCATTTGAAAAATTCCCCCAGGCCGATCCGACCCTGACGACTCAAATGAAATCCGTTGGTGAGGCAATGGCCATCGGACGAACCTTCAAAGAATCCCTCCAGAAATGTCTTCGCTCCCTCGAAATCGGCCGCAGCGGACTCGGCGGTGATGGCAAGCCGTGGCGAATTGGAACAGAAGTTTACGGCGACCGGGATATTCTTCCCCGCGACGTGATTTCCCGCAAACTCTCCGTCCCGAACGCGGAACGAATCTTTTTCATCCGTCATGCGCTGCGTGCTGGATTCACGATTGAAGAAATCTTCGGCCTGACCAAGATAGACCGGTGGTTTTTAGTTCAAATTAAGGAGATCGTGGATTTTGAGGAAGAACTGGCTTGCTCGCGATGAATCTCTCCAACTTACAACTGAACGAGACGAGTTTTTTGCATTTGGAACGCTATGTAAATAACGGCTCGCCCAGCGGTTTTACCAGCAAGTATGCAACGTCAGCGCAAACGAGTCCTTTTGGTCCATGTGAGAACTTTCACCTTTGCGCTATGGAGTTTCCAGAATCAATCGAAGTCTTGAACTTCGGCAAAGAGCCAAAGTTCTTCGAGAAATGGCAAATGCTCGTTCACCCCGACATGATTGACGATCCTTTGTTTGCAGTCTGCACAAACATCGAACGCAATTCCGCACTGGTTGCACCGACCGCAAGTGGAAGAACGGTGAAAATGCTTGAGGGAGACGGGTGGTTCTTAAAGCTGTGTTACAAGGGGCTGATTGGAAGAATTGATCGCCAGTTGGGGACTGACCACGCCTGCTCTGCAATCGAGGTTTCAGACACGATCGAAGCGGCAATAAAAGCAGGCAGTCTTCCAAAAACATTTGGCATTTTTAGAGAATCATTCGGGAGAGTTATCAAGTTGCCGGATAACGATTCAACTTATGATTGGGGAATCGTCTTGCGTGAACCGCTTCCGTTTCCCGCCACGCCGGATGCAAGGGCGCTTGTCCCGGGTTTCGCGCTTTTCGCCGAGGATCGGAAACACCCCGGACAAAAAACAATTTTGACCCAGCTTATTTCGGCTCAGAGCAAACCAGTTTCTGATTTTCTTTTCGAGGATTTAATAGCTCCTGTCTTTGACGCCTACTTTTCACTTCTTTTGCAGTGCGGCCTACAGCTTGAGGCACAAGCGCAAAACATTTTGTTCATGCTGGATTCGAACTTGCGTATTGCATCTGTCGTGGCTCGGGATGCGGAGTCAGTAGATAAAGATTTCTCCCTCATGGATGAGCTGGGTATAGCTCACGACTTCACGAGCCGCGAATATAAATCTCTTTACCGTGACCAATACAATTATCAGATCATGCACAGCTTCATGTTTGATTTTAAGCTGGGCGAGTATCTCATTAAGCCAATCATCAGCAACGCAGCAGAGAATTTCTCATTCGACCAAAACGCGCTTGAAGAACGAATTCGCAGTCACAACCGAGATTACATAAAAAAGCTGCCTCCAGATTTCTTTCCGGCGGACGGTCAGTGGTATTCCTATGCAAACGAAGTCCACGACAGAACCAAGGCTAGGCCATATATCGCAACTCCGAACCCAAAATACCGATAATCAATGTATCGCGTTGCCGTCATATTAAATGAAAGTGAACTGTTGCGTTCTGGCTACGCAAACATCACGCCAAAGCTGAAATCCATTGATCGGTTTTCGCGTTATACTTTTGAATCCTTCACCGTAGTAAACATCACCTCCCTTTTCCGAGATGGGAACGACGCCTTGAGATCGTTCGACAGTCTTATCGTTAGCACAAATGCCACTAGTGACCGAGCTGTGTTGGAATCGCTAAGAAAAAACGAGAAAGCAATCCAGGATTTTCTCGCCGATGGTAAGGGGCTTTTCGTGTGCTCGCAGAAAAAGCTTAGCGTTGCCATTCCGCTGACTTCGGAAAATGACGGCGGGACACACTTTTTGCCGGATCACTATGAGTTTCAAACGGTCGAGCGACCAAAGGTGGAAGCGGATTCCGGCGTGGGAACGATTAGCATACCCCCGGATTCAGAGAACCACCTTTTGCTGGGACATCCTGTAAAAATAACGGCACAGATGGTTGCACGAAAGTGTGAAAAGAATGAGTTCAGACGCCACTGCTACCGCTCACATTTGTCACCCAAGACAAAAGGGGCGTATATCCCATTGTTGAAGGATGTTTCGTATGGGGATGTCCCTGATCGCTCCCTGCTGATGGTTGGCCAGTCACCTCTTGGCGGAGAGCGTGTTGTAATTTCCACAATTGCCCTAGATTGGGAATTTCATAAAGAATTACTGACTAACATTATCGCGCATGTTACGGAAGGGTCACCCAAAGTAGCGTTCATACGTAAGCCAGACTCGCGCGATGGCGACTACGATTTTCTTCTAACAAGTGCCGCTCTGTCGAAAATTCCGCATAGCGTTTACACTGACGCAAATGCCATACCGCCATCGCTCCTCAAGGTCCACGACACTTACATTTTTTCGCCCGGCTGGTCCGGAGAGGAAATCACCGCCTTCCTCAGCAAAGCAGACTCCAGCCAGTCGCAAGCGGAAAACAAGAGCATGCCCTACCGGCGTGTGTATTATTTCCAAAAGCTTGATGGTGCTCTGACGCTGACTCAGTATTCGACCTTTAGCACAATCGACTTAATTATTGATCGATCCACACTTTGGCTCGCATCGCGATTTCGCGGTCGAATGTGGGGGGACAGTTTTTGGATTACGCATGATGTGTTTTTCATGCTGCTGGCTAACAAAATACCTTTCGACTCTTACATTGCTCCCGCCCTGCGACATATCAAAGAGCATTACACAAATGGTAGCTACGACAGCGTGATGGGGGCAACTTGTGGACTGCTTGAGCTATTGAACTCATTGGGAAATGCATGTCCCTCGATTTACCAACACGGCAGTTTTAGCGCGGAGGCCGTTAAGGAGATTTGTGAATGGATTCATAGCAACTATCAATCGCAATCGGCAAACGACAAGCAGACTGCACTCTTGGCTTTAGATCAAATTAAAACGCCCGGTCTGAGGAAGCCAAAACTTCAAGAAATGTTTGAAGAGGTCTTCAAAGACATGAAGTTATCCGACCTTAATGAGGAAGATTCTACGGAAATTGATGTTTGCCGACACATCGCAATTTGTCTCAGATGCGATCCTAGTAACCAAAAACGCTTGCGGGCGATGTTGGCAAATCTTCACAGACGCCAGTCTCCCGAGGGCCAGTGGACGAATACTGGCAGGACTGCTCACGTTCTGGTGTTTCTGCTGGAGAATCTTGACCAGTTGCCCAAGAAGGAAGGCCGGGACAGTGGCGAAGATTGTGAGGAAATAATATACAAAGGAATATTGTCCTTACGCTCAAAATACAATTGGAGCACCGGCAACTGGGACGGAGACCTTCAGGCAACAGCTAAAGCCGTGCATGCAATAGGCATGTATAACCGACGCTACAAGTATTCTACGCAGGAGTTTCTGAAAATTATCGAAGGTGAGGCAGAACGAATGCAATCAGGCACGCTGGTTCGCGAGTTGAGTGAACGCATCAACCGATTACTGAATGAAGCGAATGAGGCATCCGTTACAATAGCAAGTCTCACGCAGACCAACCGTCACCACATGGCAATGCGTAAAGTTGAATATGCATGGAGACTGGGGGCTGTTTGCAGCACGATACTATTGGTTGGGGTAGTCGGTTATTTTGCGATTGAAGATAGACAGCACTTAAAGGACGCCATCCGCTCCGTTGCAATAATATCTTTGCTGGTCGGTGTGGTGATCGCTTTGCCTTTGGGTTGGCTAATCGAACGAGTAACAAAAAAACGGGCAATTACGTCAGCGGATACAGCAAGGAAGGAGACATCAAAATGAACGAAAACACTTTTTCATCGGTTGTAAGAGCATTTGAAACCGCCACGGACAAGGAAGGGCATAGGCTTACTATGGACAGCCTGATTGTTTCACAAGGCGACAAACGATTTGAGCATTTCTTCAACAGCGAGAACGAACCGAATGATTTGCGATCCTTAAGTAAGCCAATTTTGTGCATGGCGCTTGGCATTGCAATCAAAGATGGCTTGCATCTGAGAAACCAGAAACTCGGGCTTGATACTCCGATTTGGCAATTCTTTGCAGACAAGATCAAATTAACCAACGAGGCAAATAAATCACTCTGGCAACGAGTCAAACTAAAGCATCTTCTGACTCATACGATTGGTTATGAGGTCGGATTGCTTTTTAGCAAAGACATCAAAGATCGCTCCCCAGATACGCTGTTGGAATATGTTTTTAATTACCCAATAGCCCATGAACCTGGTGATTTCTTCGTCTACTCGAATGTTGGGCCGTATATTCTGTCAGCGCTGATACAGGAGGAGCTTGGGATTGGTTTAGCTGAGTGGGTCAACCGCCTTTTGTTTGAGCCGCTAGGTATCAGCGAATTTAGTTGGAAAAACTACGGCAAGTATTGTGCGGCGTCGTCAGGCTTGAAGTTATCTCACGCCGATCTTCACAAAGTATCGCGTCTTTTCATAGATGGCGGACGTTATCAAGGGCGGCAACTAGTGCCACTTCAGTGGTTAGAACTGATGCGAACAGCACATGTCCAGACTCCTTCCATGTATGATGAGGCGCGAGTGTTTCCCAAGTTTGCGTATGGGTTCTATTTGTGGATATGTAAAAACGGAAGTTACTATTGCGATGGAACGGATGGGCAATATTTAATCGTTTTACCCAAAACCGGAACATTGATTACCACATTTGGTCATCAGAGCGACATGAAACCAATTACGGAGTGTCTCAGGCCACTCCTTTAGTTTCAGCAAGGCCACCGGCTTTCCCATCGCGAAGATCGCCGCCAAACTCGCCGTCGGCTACCTGCTCGACGAACTCAAGAACGACATCACGCGCGAAACCCCCGCGAGCTTCGAGCGGAGCATTGATTACGTCGTCACCAAGATTCCGCGCTTTGCCTTCGAGAAGTTTCCGCAAGCCGACCCCACGCTCACCACGCAGATGAAAAGCGTGGGCGAAGCGATGGCCATCGGGCGCACGTTCAAGGAAAGCCTGCAAAAATGCCTGCGCTCGCTGGAGATTGGCCGCAGCGGCCTGGGCGGCGACGGCAAACCCTGGCGCATCGGCACGGAAGTCTATGGTGACCGCGACATCCTCCCGCGCGACGTCATCAGTCGCAAACTGAGCGTGCCCAACGCCGAACGCATCTTCTTCATCCGCCACGCCCTGCGCGCCGGCTTCACCATCGAAGAGATTTTCAATCTCACGAAGATTGACCGCTGGTTTCTGGTGCAGATCAAAGAGATCGTGGATTTCGAGGAAGAACTCGCGGGGGCGAGGAACTAAACCTGTATGTCACTTACATCGCTTTGGAAATCGCAGCAGACCGAACTCTCGGCGAAGCACATCCAAGCGATGGTCGGGTTGGCCGGAGACGGCAAACTTCGCGATGGGGGTAATGCATCCAAAGAATTCCGAGAGTTCCTGTCGCACGTTCCTTCTGAACTGCTCGCGCGTTATGCGAACGAATGTCTTGGAGCCGAAAAGTTCGCCGAAGCGAGCTCTGCGCTACAAGACGTGATTAACGAAGTCGGCCGTCGACTCGGGTTCGAAGCAGAGAATGGTCTCTATCGCGGTAAAGTTAATGACATCGGACACGATGGTCTTTGGCGCTCAGACGATGACTCGGCCATCATCTTGGAAGTTAAGACGACCGACACCTACACCATCGATCTCGATACCCTTGCTGACTACCGCAAGTCACTCGGGGCTGCCAGGAAGATCGATTTTGACCAGTCCTCAATTCTGATCGTTGTCGGCCGGAGCGATACCGGAAGTTGGGAAGCTCAAGTTCGCGGTTCGCGCCACGCTTGGGACATTCGGATGATTAGTGTCGATGCGCTGCTTCGGCTGGTTACTGTCAAAGAAGAACTCGAAGACCCGCAAGTGGTCCGCAAGATCCGGCATATCCTTCGGCCAAAGGAATACACGAAAGTCGATGAGATCATCGACTTGGTCTTCTCGACAGCTGAGGACGTTAAGAAAGAAGAAAACCTCCAACAAACCGTTCAGTCCGAAGACGGCGAGAAAAAATTCACGCCCGTGAATTTTCGAGAGGAATGCATCGCGCGAGTGCAGTCCAAGTTGAAGACCCTCCTGGTCAAGCGATCGTCCGCGCTCTACTCGTCAGCGGATGATAAGATCGCGGTCTTTTGCTTAAACTCGCGAGAGTATGGCTCGGAAAGCCAACCAAAGTATTGGTTCGCTTTCCACCCTCACCAAAAGGAAACACTGTCCACGTATCCGAACGCGTATGTCGCGTTTGGCTGCGGCAGTGCCCAACGAGTGATCCTAATTCCCGCCGGCGATTTTGTGCCTTGGCTCAAGCGATTTCACGTCACCGATCTCGGTGACCGAATGTATTGGCATGTGCGAATCAACTGCGATGTAGGCAAGATCACTCTCGTGACCAAAGCCGGTGAGACTCATCCTGACATCACCAAGTTCCTGATGAAGTGAGCTCGCATCCAAGGAAAGAATCTTAACGGGATTCAAATCCATCAGCCCAGCGGTAGCCCGCAAGCATTCTGGGCTACCCGGAAGCAGTCTTCACCCATCCATCAACGCTGAAAGCTTTGCATCAGCGTGGTTTTACGGTGCTTTTCTTCTCTTCCTTCGTGGTGGTGCCGTCGGGCGACTCCGTAACGGTTTTCTCCTTCTTTTCGACGGTGCCGTCGCTCTTAACCTTTTCGCTCTCCGTATGGGAAACCGTGCGGTCACAACCCGTCGTCAGAAATAGCAACGCCAAAGCCGAGGTCGCCGCCAACAGCGCAGTCTTAAGTGTTTTCATGGTCTGTTCTTTCAATGTTGCCGATGTTTTCCGTGGCCACGCTCGAAAGTGGCCGCATTCACGGCTGAATCAGCAGGGGGAATGCCCTCGTGGAAGCCGAAGCTTTTAGCCGTAAAATCAATCGTTTAGAACAACTGACGCATGAAAAGTCGCGCAAAACGCATCCGGCCAATGTTTGCTGAGGCAGAATGCAAGCTGCTCGACGAAACCAAGAACGACATCACGCGCGAAACCCCGCGAGCGTCGAGCCGAGCATTTGATTACGTCGTCACCAAGATTCCGCGCTTCGCCTTCGAAACATTCCCGCAGGCTGACCCACGCTCACACGCCCTGCTTCAAGTGATACACCTTGCGTGGGTCCTGGGTGCTGCTGCCGATGGCGACGAGTTGGCCGAGCTCGACGAGGCGCTTGAGGCGCGTTTGCGTGGCGCGGGTGGTGCGCTTGATGGCGGCGGCGATCTGGCTGGTGGAGGCACCGGGTTTGCGGCGCAGGAATTCCACGATGGCGGTGTCGAGTTTGTCGCGTTCCGGCTTGGCGACGCGCTTGCGGCGGAAGGTGACGCGGAAGCTGCTGGCGATTTCTTCCAGCCCGGGTTCGGGCAAACCCGCCGCGCGGCACGCGGCGGTCATGCGCTGGATGCCGCTGCCCCATTGCTCGATGAGTCCAAGCTCGTGAAAGACGCGTCCGATGACGCGGTTGCGGAGCTTGGAGACGCCGCGCCGGATGTCTTCCACGGTCAGGCCGGGCGGGAGGTTGCCAGGGTTTTCGATTTCGATGCGGTCGCGGAAGATGGCGAGGCGAATGGGTGAGCCGCGCTGGGCGTAGTCAGCGTGGACGAAGGCGTTGGTGATGGCCTCGCGCAAGGCGACCACGGGAAACTCCCAGACTTCGCGATGACGCACGCCCTTGATTTCCACCGCGCGGCGGGTGTTGCGTTGCACGAAGCGGATTGCTTCCTCCACCGCGAGCACGGGATAGCTCGTGAGGTTGGCGGAATCAAGGATGACACTTTTGTCCACGCCCTCGAAGCAGCCGGCACGCAGCCAGGCTTCGGGGAATTGTTTCAACCGTTCCGTGCCAAACAACACGACGCCGCCGACGGTCGGCACTTCGCGCTTTTGGTGCGGAGCGAGGAGATGAAGCGTGCGCAGGTCTTTCTTCCGCAGCCGGCGAACGGGCGCAAAGCACTCGGAAGCAACTCGGAAGTCGATCGCTTCCGAGTGCAATTCCGGCAACGGCTCCTCGTCGTAGCTGCGGCCGCGCACCACGCGTTGGAGTTCGGCCACCGCAGCCGCGTCCGCCTGACGGTTCGTCGAGCCGACGCGGACATAGACGCCCGCCGGATAGCCGACAGCCTTCACGTAGTGCGGACGGCTGGGGCTGGGAAAGAGTTCGACGGCCAGCACATGCGTCTTGCGGAACGGAATGATGTGAATCTCTGGCACGAGCCGAGGCTCAATGCGGTCGGCAATGAAGTTCGCCAACTGCTCCTCGATCTTCGTCACGTCCGTCACACCACACACCTTGCGCGAGCCATCCTCAACGCCGATGAGCAGCACGCCGCCCGCGCCATTGGCGAACGCCACGAGCGTCCGCATCACTTTGTCCGGCGAGGAGAGGTCGCGCTTGAACTCCAGCGTTTTGCCCTCGTGCTGGCGGAGCAGTTCAGCGAGGTTGAACATAGTGGGAAATCTACTCGGAAGCTCCCGAAAGTGGCAAGGCTTCCGAGTAGAATTGTAGAATTGACCAAATTCGCCGCCGGGCATTTGCACACGGCCACCGCCTGCTCGACGAACTCAAGAACGACATCACGCGCGAAACCCCCGCAAGTTTCGAGCCGAGCATTGATTACGTCGTCACCAAGATTCCGCGCTTCGCCTTCGAGAAATTTCCGCAAGCCGACCCCACGCTCACCACGCAGATGAAAAGCGTGGGCGAAGCGATGGCCATCGGCCGCACGTTCAAGGAAAGCCTGCAAAAATGCCTGCGCTCGCTGGAGATCGGCCGCAGCGGCCTGGGCGGCGACGGCAAACCCTGGCGCATCGGCACTGAAGTCTATGGCGACCGCGACATCCTCCCGCGCGACGTCATCAGCCGCAAACTGAGCGTGCCCAACGCCGAACGCATCTTCTTCATCCGC
>Ga0172379_10012075_pt1 | contig 10167 bp, 13 predicted proteins | sample GrowelOW334metaG_FD_119756 | JGI IMG/M metagenome (GOLD analysis project Ga0172379, IMG submission 119756) | Groundwater microbial communities from an aquifer near a municipal landfill in Southern Ontario, Canada - Groundwater well OW334 metaG | ecosystem: Environmental > Aquatic > Deep...
GAGGCAGCATCCCCCGGCATGCATTGCCTTCAGCCGCGACAGACCTTCCTGTATCAGCGCCTTGCCGATACCCTGCCGCTGATGCGCCGGCAGGACGGACACCGGCCCAAGCCCATACCAGTTTGGCGTGCCGTCCGAGAGACTCACGGGCGAGAAGGCGACATGGCCGACCACCCGCCCATCCAGTTCCGCGACCAGCGATACCGCGAGCGCTCCGGCGGCCCGCAGCGCCTTGACGATGAACTGCTCGGTGTGATTGCTGATCTCCAGGGTCTGGAACGCGGCGATAGTTACCGCGGTGATAGCGTCGGCATCGCCGTCGGCTTCGCTGCGGATGAGGACCATGGGGTTCATCTGTTAAGCCTTAGTCGAATGTTTTACCTGTGCCCGCGGGACGGTCGTTGGTCCGCAAGGTGCCCATTGCGGCCGGTCAGCTTTCTCCATAGCGGCCGGTCAGTCAAATCCGCATTCTATGAACCGGGATTCTACGAAGCGGCCGTTGGCGACCTCATCCTACCGGCCACAAGCGGGCAATGGTGCAGGGCCGGTTCGGAGCACGCCGGTTGATCGGCCCGACCTCGGTCACCGGCGGAATTTCGATCGACCTGGCGCACTGCCCGAACTGCGGCGGCGAGCTGAAGATCATCGCCGCCATCCTGGATCAGTCCGTCATCGAGAAGATCCTCATGCACCTGGGTCTGCAGGCGCGTGCGCCGCCTCGGGCGCCAGCCCGTGGCCACGCGCTGCAGGCGGCCTGGCCATCCCGATCTGTCACCGTTCAGGCGACTCGGCGCCCAGGGCCGCGGGGATCGGCTGCGTCCGGGCTTCGCAGGACCGAAGCAAAGGGGCCGTCGGGGTAAACCCGCAACCCGGCCCTCTGATGTGCGTGTTCTGTTCGACAGGGGTCATCGGCACTCGGCCGGTCACCGTCAACCACAAAGACCCCCAATCAGAGCCTCGACCGATGGGCATGGCCACCCAATCGCCTCCCCAGCGCCACGAAAAAGTACGTTTGAACGACTTATCCTCCGTTCCAGCCGGAAGCAACCGAAGCGAGAATGGAGGTAACGAAGTGTCTGAAGCCTTCGGGTAGCCGACCGACGTTGCGAAATAGAAAGCCGTGTTGTTTAATGATCACAACACGGGGGGAGTATGAGTTATTTTGATCTTAGGCGCAGCCGCGCGGCAGCAGACGGAATGAAGCCGCCACCACTGACTCTGCCAGCGATCCTCGCCGACTTGCGTTGGCAGCTGATCTTGTATCGGATCGACCGGCTGCCGACGCGAACCATCGTCGCCTTCCTAGCCCTGCGGCTGGTCCACCTGGTCCAGTATCGTCGCGGCTGGAACCGAGGTGCGGCCGATGCGTGACTTTGCTCCCATCGCCGACGCCACAGCGTTTGCACTCGATCGAAGGAACTTTGACTCGCTGCCCGACGCGCAGGCAAGTTCATGGCGCAAAGGCTTCGCGAGTAGCCGGTCGAAAGCCGTCAAGGGGCCGCGGAAGCTTGTCATCGAGATCTTGAACTCTTGCAATCTTGATTGCCCAATGTGCCGCGTTGGACAGCACGGTGTCGACCTGCGCAGATCCATGCCTCTGTCCTTGTTCCGAGACGTGATCACTGTAGTTCCGAGCGTGGAGATCGTCAGGCTGAACGGACTCGGTGAGTCGACGCTGCTGCCCGACTTCCCTCAGTACGTGGACTTTCTTGTGAAGCGCGAGCTCTCAGTCGAGCTAATTACGAATGGATCCGCCCAAATGGCGGACTACAAACGCGTTCTCGAAGCTGGAGGACACGTCCTCTTTTCCTGGGATTCCGCCGATCCCGCCACCTTCGAGCGCTTGAGACGCGGCGCGACCTGGAATGCGCTTCTGCAGACTCTTCGTGAAGTCTGTGCGGAGTGCCTGTCCTTGGGCAATGACAGTAGGTGTTCCCTCATCTTCACGCTACAAAATGGCAATGCTGGGGGATTCACCGACGTAATTCGATTGGCAGGTGAATTGGGTATCGGCTCGGTCCAACTGAATGTAGCCAAACAGCGCGGAAAGCTAGACCAGAACGAACTCGACATGATTCAAGCTGATATCCGACAGGCCGCGACTTTGGCCGCGGAAGGCGGGCTTAGCCTTTATGTGCCCGATCAAATCACAGGTGTCCGCACAGCAGTCCCGGGGGCCAAAGTGACGTCCGGCACGACGTGTCGCGCTCCTTGGGACGAGGCGGTCATTCGGTGGAACGGGGACGTGCAGGTTTGCAATATGTTCAACCCATTCGTCTACGGCAACCTCCAGCGCGCGCCATTTGAGGAGATTTGGAGTGGCAGGTTTGCAGCAGTCTTCAGGTCAAAGCTCAACACGCGTGACTGCCATCCGTACTGCACCGCATGCGCATACATCCCTGACGCGTACGGCCATGCCGCGTGATGTCCTGATCATTCGTGGCGCTCCAGGTACTGGAAAGACCACGACCGCAAAGCATCTCGCGCGATGCTTTTCGAAGGGAATCGTGATTGAGGTTGACTCCTTTCGCAGGATGATCAACGGCATCTCATGGGATAGCCATCAGCATCATTTCGACGCGATTGCGGCTGCGTCCGCTGCAGCGCGATCGTACATTGCGGCCGGCTACCGACCTGTGATCTTCGTTGATACGCTTGGCTTCGGGAGCCTGGAGTTGGCGATGCGAGCCCTTGAGGGCACTTCGGTGTCCGTGTACTCCCTAGTCTGCAGCACACGGGCTCTCTACGTCCGTCTGTGGCGGCGGATCCGAGGTTATCGCAACGTCAGGAATGCAATTCGCTTCAATGATCACATTCGGGACGACGTTCGTGAGTTCAGCACGCTGATCGATTCCAGCAGACTCGCTGCCGACAAGGTGTCTCGGAAAATTGCAATGGCTGAGGGCGCGCCAGCGTGTGTCTAATGGGGTCACCCTCCACCCTCTTCCTGGAGATCACGACCGAGTGCAACTCGCAATGCCGGTATTGCCACATGTGGATGCTTTCCGATGGCGAAGGTGCTCTCGGCGTTGCGGAACGAGTCGACCTCATTGATCAGTTTGCACGGCTGAGCCCAGGTGGTGAGGTTGTGTTTACTGGCGGGGAGCCGTTTAGGAAGAAGGACGAGCTCGTAAGCTTGGTTCACGCCTGCCGCGCGCACGGTTTGCGGAGCTCGACCAATACAAATGGGAGCTACCTGACACCTGACTCGTTTGATGAGATTCTGTGCCACGGCCCGACCTTCTTGGTGTTTTCCTTGGACAGCCATGATCCTGCGATTCACGACTATCACCGAGGCATGCCCGGGTCGTTTCAAACTACGGTTGGGACGATCACGGGCCTACTGGCTAGGAGGCGTGAACTGCAGCCGCAAGTGCCTATAGAAATACTTACGAACACGGTTGTGACGGGCGACAACGTTGCGGAACTGGCCACTACTCTCGCGTTCATTGAGGCCCTTGGCGTGGACGGGATGACGTTGCAGATTCTGAGTCCTACGTTCTACCGCCGAGGACCGACCGACGTTTTCTACGAGCGGCACTTTTCCCGAGATATTCCACTTGCAGTCGACACGCTCCAAGGATTTATCCGCAATCGCCGCATCCATCCACGCTTGCGAACGACCGATACTGACTTGAACTGGATGCAGAAGTACATTGCCCATCGTGAATTGCTTGACGAGCCAGTGTGCGGCTCACATGAGCGAAACATGATGATTGACCATCGCGGAGACGTTCAGTTGTGCTTCAACATGAAGAAACTTCTCGGTGGTCGAATGCTCGGTAATGTGCGTCGCGAATCCCTTAACGCAATATGGAGCGGCGAGGCATCGGCTTCAGCCAGGTCCGTGATGGCCAATTGCAGGCAGACCTGCGGAATGCTGAACTGCCACCGAAAGACGTCTTCGCGCTCGGAGAGTCGACAATGAAATCGACCATAAGTCTTCCAGTGTCATTGGTCATCCCTTGCTATGAGCGACCTCATGACACGACGGACCTTCTGCTTGCACTGAAAGAGGCCGATTTTAGCTGTGAAGTCATTGTGGTCGACGATGCCTCCCCCAATTCGCTTGCGCCAGTTGTCAGTCAGTTCCCCGAGATGGACATTCGGTACATCCGCCTTGAGAAAAACCAAGGCCCGGCGGCAGCTAGGAATGCTGGCGTCGAGTGCAGCAAATTTGACCTGGTGGCGTTTACAGACAACGATTGCCTGCCAAGTATGGATTGGCTCGTTCACTTGTTCCAAGCAATCCACGACGCCCCGGCACGGATCGCCGGTGTAGGAGGACGTGTCGCTGCTGCGGGCAAGGACGTGATTTCCGAGTACTACGACTATCACAAGATTCTGGATCCATGGTTCTATCGAGGTCAGCACTACTACATAACGACGGCCAACGCTGTTTTTCGACGGCATCTGCTTCGTCTCGTCGGGGGGTTCGATGAGACGGTTAAGGCAGCAGGCGGAGAGGACCCGGGCCTATGCTTCAAACTCCTGAACGCGGGCTACTCGTTGGGGTATGCGCCTCAGGCAGTGGTCACCCACCGGTATCAGCCGACTCTGCGTTCGTTCATGCGGACGTTTTTCCGGTACGGGCACGGATGCGCAGGTCAGGCGGCGCGCCACTACAAGGCTCCTACCTTTTACGCCAACGATGGCTTCGCCGGCGGGCCGAGCGAGTAGATGCCGTGCCAGCCGAGAAGCTTCGCGTCTACTCGATCGAACTTCATGTCGTAGGGCATTGCAACGTTGCGTGTGTCGGCTGCTCCCAGAGCAGTCCGAACGTTGCGCCAAGATTCGAGGGCCTTCGACGTATTGAACGCTCGCTCGCAAACCTGCGAGGCGTGATCAGCTGCGAAAAGTTGCAGGTACTTGGCGGTGAACCACTATTGCATCCGGACATCGTCGATCTGTGCCGGATTGCAAAAGCGTCGAATGTTGGCGGACGCGTAACGATAAAGACCAACGGAATTCTTCTCCCCGATGCGGCACCCGAGTTCTGGGCATCGGTCGACGAAGTGATTGTCTCGGTGTATCCGGCCACCGCAAAGTGGCTCACGCGTTTTCGCCCCGTTGTTGAGAAGGCGGCCGCTGAGGCTGGCACGCTCCTGGAGTTTCGCGAGATCAGTGCTTTCAATCACTTGATCAAGCGGGCGCCCACAAGTAGTGAGCGATTCGCGCAGATGGTGTTTGAGCGTTGTACATATAGGACCTTCTGCCATTCCCTGTGTGAGGGGCGGCTGTACCGATGCGCACCGAGCGTGAACCTTGAGCGCTCCGGACTTCAGACTGCAAGCGAGGCCGACAGCGTCGAGGTTTGTTCGGGCGACGACTGCAGCGGCGCGGTCATTGGAATGCTTACGTCGAATGTGCACCTGGACGCCTGCCGCTGGTGTCTTGGATCGAGCGGCTCGGAATTTCCGCATGCGCTCGGGCGAATTGGATCGATAGAAAACTGAGATGCTGGTTACACCGGATTTTGTGTTTATTAACAACCCGCGGACTGGGACGACTTACGCGCGCCAAGCGATCAAAGCTGCATACTCAGTGCCGGGGCGGGTGGAACTAGTGCAAGAGCTGATCTTGCCTATACGACGGGGATGGAAGAGTTCGGGTGTCGATCATCATGGGACTTTTGAACAAATTCCGCCTGCCTTCTCGCACCTTGCGGTAGCAAGCGCTGTACGCAACCCGTTTACACTGGTGGTTTCGTCCTACGAACTGGGTATCTGGAAGAGTCGTGTGCCCCCAGATCAAAGCGTTCTGAAGCGCTTTGATAAATTCCCAGACCTTTCTCTTCTGGAGTACTTGCATTTCCAAGAGTCGCTGATGCCAATGCGCTGGGGAATTTCCTACGAGGAACACGGCGTTGGAGCAATGTCTGCCCACTTCATTCAAATGTTTGCGATATCGGCTGCCTTGGCATTCGATCGAGTTCGGCTGGGGGACCCTTTCGGCGAGCTTTCGAAACTGATCGCCAATGTCAAGTTCCTTCGGCAGGAGTCTCTGCGTGCCGAGCTAGGCGCATTTCTTACCCACTTCGTTGGCCCGGATCCGGCGCGCGATGCAGTGGCGCTGAGACCACGACATGTCACCCGTCGCCAGCACACTTGGAGCTCTTCAGCGCTAGGCGGTGACGTGGTCGCCCACATGATGTCGCGAGAGGCTTTCCTATTTGAGCATCTTGAGGCAAACGGAGTTAACTACACGTTCCAGAACGCGGACTTCTTCCGAGAATGGACTCCGCTTGTCTGAACAGCTTCCCCTGGCTTTTTTTCTTGCAGCACCAGCGCTGCAGTGTCACACACTATGCCGCATACGCATATGGAATGTCAATACCATCGCCTCCGCTCCTGGCGGATCGTGTCCGGTCGCGTCCAAATCGCGTGGTGTAGGTCCACAGCCCGGAAAAGCTGAGGTGCACGCGGTTCTCAGATCTGCACTAACCGACCGTCGCAACAGTCGACTCTCGGCTTCAGGGTCGAACTCATGCACCCGGTACAACGGCGCGAATGCACGCGATGTCGCCAGAGCAGATGAGTGACATCGGCCACCCGCTGGCGGTGTTGGCAAAGAGCAAAGATATATGTGCGTCGAGTTCAATCCAGTTTCGATGACCGCTTTTCCGACACGAATTCGGTGAAGTGGTATTCCGCAACGGGAACCGATGCGACTTTCGCCTTCCAAGAGTGATTGCCGGAAAGCGGCCAGTGGAATTTCGCTTCATGGAAGCGGCCGGTCGTCACTGAGTGTTCCGTGCCCTTTGCAGACGTAGGCGGTTGGAGAAAGCGGACGTTCAGGAACGTCGCGATTGAAGGGGCGCCGGCATGCAAAGCACTGCGGGAACCGAACAGCGAAGCTGTTCGGCGCTCTCCTCGACCCGCTTGTTAGGCTCTCCTGATCTCAGCGAGTGATTGGCCGAACAGAGGTATCGCTTCTGCAACTGACTCATATGAAATGCGGCAGTCGAAATGATGGACCGTGCGAGAGTTCTCTTCGAAAAACGCTTCCGGCGCGAGTAGGATCGTCGTGTAGTCCGAGTAACTAAGGTATCTCGATTTTCGCGCCATGAATTCGGCGCGCCGCCGATAGTTGAGATACTGATTGGGTGTAAATCTTCCACGCGGCGGCTTATCTTCGATGTGCAATGCGACGCGCTTCGTTGACGCCGAAAATCCGAAGACCGCGAATATGTCTGTTTCAGATTCTGTCCCATCCTCTAACGAGCACCACCAATGTCGCCACCAGTTCTCTGGCTTTTTTCGAGGGTTAGCTTGAGCTTGTTCTTTGTCCAAGAGGATGGCTTCGTGCGAACGGTCAGCGAATTTCGTCTGGCCGAGAACCCAAATGCAAAACTCCCGAGATGATGTGAGCTTGTTTGCGAACGCACGATCTAGCTCGAGTTCTGAAATCACGTTCTACTCCAATCGTTCAACCTAGCCGGGAGCTCACTCACGAGAGCCTAGGGTTGGGCGTCTTAGCGTTCAAAGAACCACTCCATGAACTCGCCAGCGACTTCTGGTGTTAGCTCCAATACTGCCTCGGCTACGGCGGGCTGCCCCTTTGCTACAGCAACCGCTGAAAGAGCGCAACAGAGGAAGCCTTCGTCCCACTTGCGCGAAGACGCGGCAGCTACGAGCGCGGGCAGGCGCGACAAGGACTCGAAATAGGCGGAAGCAATTTCTTCCGGGACGGAAACGCTCTTCTTGACTCGGCAAATCTCAACCCAAGCCGGGAACTGGAAATAGGTGAAGTCAGCACGCATTGGAGCAGAAGCGAGCGCCTCAATCACATGCGGCACCGCCGCGAACGAAGCAGAGTAGACATCGCCTTGGTGAGCCAGGGCGCTCCAGATGGAAAACCACGGTTCGTTGTCGTTCTCGGAAGACGGAACGTCGGCAAGCTGCTTCAACAATGCAGGAATGTCCCCGGCTTCGCCGTACGCGTGCTGCAACTCAAACCAGCGGGGATCATCGAGGCTTAGCAACGTGCGATTCCTTCAAGACGGCCAACGTTTGAATTCACCGGCGGTGCGCGGCTTCATCGCGCAGCGTCCGGTGGAATGATGGGTTGGGCACTCAGTGGGTGAATCTCATCGGATAGAAGTTCCAGTACTTCTGGACCTTCCGTAACTACTGGAGTCCATGAGCCAGACTCAAACTGCTCACGGACGAAGTGATGACGTGCTTTCCAATCGCAAAGGATGGCCTTCTCCAACCAGCCATCGCTGTCGGTAAGTTCCTTGTGGTGCGTAAGGTAGTGTTGAACGTCAGCTTCGCTCCCGAAACCAAAGACCCTGAAGAACCGCATTGCTGGAACCTTCGATGATGCATTCGCAACCTGAACCGTTAGCGAGACCAGCGCTTCACGGAAAGTCGGGTAGTCCTTTGAAGTAAAAAAATGGTAGATGCCATTTACGTCTCCACGAACTGCATCATTTGTGACGATCGAGGACGAAAAGCCAAAGCAATGTTTTGGCCTTGGCGAGATGTGACAGTGAACCTGCCGACCACATTGGAACCTTTCGGCGCGACTTGCTTTCAACAGGTTGTCGAGTTTCGACGACAGAGAACTTCTGAAAATGTCTGCAAACATCACCGCTCCGCTCTGAATGCCCAACAGTGTTTACACGGACACCGGGGTCCGTATAACAGATGATATTGATGACGCGGGATTGGCTGTTCTTTATTCATGACTTTCAGTCACTTGGAATTCTTGCTGTCAGTATAACAACTCCAATACAACGGACACCTGTGGATTATTTTCAAGATCGGATGACGGGTATCCTTGCCTCTTTTTTACCAACCAACGGAGTGACACTCATGGAGTAGCAACCCCGCCCGCCGATTCTCTGTAGCTGAGACATGTGGCAACGAGAGGCCGCTTTCGGACGAAAGTCCGAAGGTCCGCTTGTGGCCGAGTCGGGGCAATGCAGGTATCAATTTTCTCGCCGTAATCCGGACATTCAGCGAGGACGGCGGGTGCCTCGCCTATAGAAATTGGATGACTACCTTGACCGGCTGGTTGTGGCCGCACTGAGACATAGAGCAAACGATCATTGACGGCAGCTTAGGTCGATCAGGCGTCAGTTCTTCCTCCGGACATTGGCGTCTCAACGAAGATTGAGTATCTTCTCTCGGTCAAGTAGGGCTGGCCCTATCCGAAAACGCGGAAGCAATTGATTGAGCACTTCAAAGGCGAAAGCCGGATGGTTCACATGCATTGACGTGCCAATCGGTAGCCACCGAAATTCAGATACTGACGGTAAGGCTGCTGCATGTGCGGCATCGATTGACCAGTCTGCGCGCTCTACAATAAGCAGGGCAAAATGTGGGCAGAAGCCTTTCCGGACTGGGAAGTGGGCATGCAAATGGAGATCATTGCAGGTCGCGCACGATGGTCGATCAGGCGCGCGCACTAACAATCTAAGCCTCTGTCAGCGACAAAATGGTCGCATAACACTAGGATTCGCAATGAACAACATCCCCGATGCCTAGGCCAGGAAGCAAGTTCAAGCCGGAGGATCCCTTTTCTTCGGCGTACATCTTCAATGGAGTCCCCTTCAATGAAACCCCTGCTAACCACCCTTGTCCTGCTTCTTTCAATCGCCAGCAACCTAGCCATTGCACAGAGAGTAGCCCCTGTGAAAGGCCCACCAGCTCTTTCCTGCGGGTCGTACACCGAGGCGCGGATCAATGAGGGCACGCTGGGGCCGAACTCAATCCATTACTTCTCCTGGGTTCAGGGATACCTGAGCGGATACAACAACTATGCGAAATATCCAATTGTTGTCGTACCTGAAATGGCGGGCATTGCCAAATTCCTCGACAAGTACTGTACCGACAATCCAATGGCCCGTGTAGCGAATGGGATCGATTCACTTCTTGCGGAGCTAGGTGGGTACAAGCAGCCTTACCTGAACAAGTAGGCTGAATGTCCCTGACTGTTGTATGTGCGGCATCGATTGACCAGTCTGCGCGCTCTACGGTGATCAGAATAGCGACCTTAAGCAGTTGGTCACGGATGTAATGCCAAGCGTCCGATTCTCGGCCGAAGCCGCCGTTGGCTCCATGGAACCCGGACGACCGGTGGGAATCCTTAACCGGACCTAGCGTAAGAAATCACGTCGAGCGTCTGCTTTGATCATTGCGTTACGGCAGGACCGTGCCC
>Ga0172379_10012076_pt1 | contig 10167 bp, 8 predicted proteins | sample GrowelOW334metaG_FD_119756 | JGI IMG/M metagenome (GOLD analysis project Ga0172379, IMG submission 119756) | Groundwater microbial communities from an aquifer near a municipal landfill in Southern Ontario, Canada - Groundwater well OW334 metaG | ecosystem: Environmental > Aquatic > Deep...
AATACCAAGTTCACGCCGATCTTGAAAGAGGCGAGCGATCTTTGCACGAGCAAGATCTCGGTTGTATGAAATTAAAACACGTTCTCATTGCGATCGTTTCGATCATATTTCTGTTTTCGGGGTGGTATGCGTATGTGCATCGTGGTTATGATATTGTGAATACTCCCGTGAAAGACGGTGTATTCATCGCATTTGGCGACAGTCTTGTGCAGGGTGTCGGTTCTGAAAAAGGTGGCGGGTTCGTGAGTGTGCTTGCTCAAAAAATAGGAAGACCGATCATCAATGCGGGTGTCGCGGGCAATACGACCGAGGACGGACTTGCGCGACTTGATACCGACGTATTGTCGAAGAAACCGACTTTCGTCCTCGTTCTTTTGGGAGGAAATGATTTCTTGCGTCGTCTTCCCAAAGAAGGAACGTTTGCGAATTTGAAAGAAGTGATCGTGCGCATTCAAAAAGAAGGAGCAGTTGTTTGTTTGCTCGGCGTACAAGGTGGTTTGTTCTCCGACGGTTACAGCGAGAATTTTGAAGCGCTTGCGCGAGAGACTGGTTCGATCTATGTTTCGAATGTTTTGGACGGGCTTGTAGGAAATGAGACCTATATGTACGATACCACGCATCCGAACGATGTCGGGTATGAGATCATTGCGGACCGCGTTGAAAAAACCATTCGGCCATTCTTGCCGTGACCGCGCTTTGCCGCGTGTTCCGTTTTTAACGTTTTATTGGTACAATGTAAACTGTATTATTATAAAGTAACTATTTTTATTTATAACTATGGACCCACTTTCTTTAGGAACCTCAGAAATTTTTATACGTCTTGTTGTCGCTCTGCTCTTGGGGAGCCTTCTTGGTATTGAACGACTTTTAGCCGGAAAAACCGCGGGAATGAGAACATACGCACTCGTTTCCATGGGTTCGGCGGTATTCATATTGATCACGTTGTTAACGGCGAAACAATTCATGACGTTCGTTGCTTTCGGAGCTCTCGATCCGCTTCGCGTGGCATCACAGATCATCGTCGGTATCGGATTTTTGGGTGCTGGCCTCATTGTTTTTAAGGACTCAAAAGTTCGCGGATTAACAACTGCTGCCGGTTTGTGGGTTTCGTCAGGTATTGGTATGTCGGTCGGTTTCGGTTTTTTCGAGCTCGCGGTCATGACAACAACACTCACTTTGTTCGTTTTCACCTTCCTCGGATATGTGAAAGAGAAGATCGAACATTTGCCGTACTTCAAGTTCTTGCGTGCCGGTGAAGAATCCGATGAAGGCGAAGTAATGTGATCTGTATGGACAAAACAAGTTTGTTTTTGTCCTGTCGGTAAACACTCTCTAAGATCATAAAATACAATGTTAATAATTACTTTTTTCTCACTTCTTGTTTTCTCGGCTTTTTTTTCGATCACGGAAACATCTTTCTTCAGTTTGTCTCAAGGACAGGTGAAGTTGATGCAACAAAAAAATAAAAAGAATGCGGATCTTGTTGCAAAGTTAAAAAGTGAACCGCAACGATTGCTCGCAACGATCCTTATTTGCAATAATGTTATCAATATGTACACCGCTTCGCTCGCCACGGTCGCTGCGATCGAATTTCTCGGAGCTTCTTCCGCCGTCGGTATCGCGACAGGTCTTTCCACTTTCTTTATTCTTGTTTTTGCGGAGATCGTTCCAAAATCAATAGCGATCACTCATGCACGTGGTGTTTCGCAGGTCGTGGCGCGACCTATTTATGTTTTCTTTATTCTTTTGTATCCGATCTCCACGCTGGTTTTGTATTTGAATAAACTTTTGGCAAGATGGCTTCACAAAAGTTCCGATTCTACGGGAGTGACCGAAGAAGAGATACGTATTTTGACTCGCATGAGCGTTGAAAGCGGACATATTGAATATCGCGAGCGTGAGATGATCGAGAACATTTTTCGTTTCAACGATACCGAGGTCGGAGATATTATGACGCCGCTCTACAAGGTCGAACTTTTAGATGGAGACGTTCCGGTCGATCAGATCGCATATTTTGTTTCGCAATCCGGGCATTCCAGATTTCCGGTATATGAAGACGACGCGGATGACATAATTGGATATATTCATGTGAACACCATTATGCGCGTACTTAATTCAGACGATCGCGATCATGTATTGAAAGAATATGTCGTTCCGATACTGCGCGTTGATGAAAAGATGAAATTGGAGCGCGTGTTTCGCAGCATGACAAAAGAAAAGGCACATTTGTATTTGGTGCATAAGATCGGCGATGTAAATGACGTTGTCGGACTTATTACGCTTGAGGATCTGCTTGAAGAGATCGTCGGGGAGATCGAAGATGAGACGGATAAAATAGACGAGATGAAGCGAAGAATATAGTTTTTCTTCTTTTTCGGGGGTGTGGTTTGTGCATATTTTTTGAGTTTTGCAGGTTGGCTTCTTATGGTATTATGTAAACAATGAAAAAACGTTTTCTTTCTGTATTTTTTGGAGTTGTTTTTTTAAGTTGTTCGTTCGGATCTGCTGTTTTTGCGCAAACGAATCCTGCCTTGTCGGTTGAAACAACAAGTACTTCGTCAGCCGTATCTGTCGCATATTCCGAGCAGGAACTTTCTTCACTTTTAAAGCCTTCTATTGTTCGGATCGTTCAGAGTGTTAAAGGCAGTGCGACGATTCCTTCTTTTATCATCAAAGATGGAATGATCGCGGTGGATAAAAATAAAAAACCGGCAACGATACCTGTTGAGAATATTAACATTCTCGGATCAGGTTTTTTTGTTTCAGAAGACGGGTATATTTTAACAAACGCTCATTTTGTTTCTGAGACGTCGAGCAAATTGATGGTTATCAATTCTTTTGTAAAAAAGTCTATTGAAGAAGAAAAACTCGTTGATAAAAAAACGGGTAAAGTAAGTTACCGAACACCGGCGCAAGTCACGGCTGTTATGAATGAAATGTTCACCGATCAGACGGTTGATTTTATTTTAAAGAGCACGACGTTTAAAATAGTAAAAGAGATCGTTGTTATCGATCCGAAAAAGAACCAGCCGGTACCGAAAGATACCGTTTTCGACTTGTCCACTATTGGATTGTCAGCTGTTGTTGCATATGTTAATGATGAATTTTATAAACAGGGCGATGACATTGCTCTTTTAAAGGTCTCAGGAAGCGGTTTTCCTTCAGTGGATCTTTCTCGTAAAGAAACGTTGTCAGTGAGCGATACGGTCTTTGTTTTTAAACTCCCTGTTTTTGGAGTCGTTGATACTATGAATGAACTTTCTGTTGATGGTATTTCTGTTGCCGAGATCGTTAAAGCTATTGTCGTTAGAACTGAAACGGCTGCTTCGAGTACTTCAATGGTATACAAAACGGATCTTATCGGTGGTGATGATTCGAGCGGAGGAATGGTATTTACCGACGATGGAAAAGTTGTGGGGATCGTTTCATATGATGGAATAAAATATATTTTGGATAAAGATACACAATATCAAAGTATCATACCGACAAGTGTTTTAAGAGGTGTTTTGCAAAAAAGATCTATTACCGAAAAAGCAAGTGCGTTTGGAGATAGCGTACGCAACGGTTTTGCCGCCGTGGAAAAAATGTGGTGTGAAAGCGCTCAAAAACATTTTTTGATCGCAACGAGTTTGGGAAGTTCATTTGTTCCGGCAAATTATTTTGACTCCTATGTAAAAAAATGCAACGAGGTCTCTCAGACCGCTGTTGCCGCTTCTCAAAAAAAAGAAACGAGCTCTTTTTCAATAACGGAAAAACTTACGGAACTTTTCAATACAAAATGGTTCAGTATCGCGATCCTCGTCTTTTTGGTCGTTGTTCTTATTCTTCTTTTTGTTTTGATCATCCGTAAGTTTTCCCGTAAAAAAACAACAGAAGAAAGATCGGCTGCTGTTGGATCTGAGCGCAGTGAGGAAGTTTCAAGAGCACGGAGGATGCCTCTTTCCGAGAAGATACCTCTGACAGAGAACGAGGAAGTTCCGCAGGGACGTATTGATCATTCAGGAAAAAATGTCATGACGGTACCTAAAAAATCAGATATGGTCTCAAACGATGTTTCAACTTTTGTTTCCGCCACAGCTGCTGCACCGTCGGAATTAAGTGCTGAACTTGAAAATATTCCTGTCGACGATCAAAAATTACTTTCAAGTTTGTGGCCGACAAAATACGGTGGTAAAGGATCTGCTGCACCGGTTGTTAAAACAACCCCAGTAGAGAAACCCGTTTCGACAGGACCACAAACGGCGACGGAAATGATACGTCCGACGACAACATCGTCTGTGGAAACGACCGTCAGTGAGTCATTTGATTACACATCGATTATTGCGTATATAAAACAAACACGAGCACTTGGTTTTTCCGACGATCTGATCAAGCGGGAATTGTTGATAACCGGCTGGCCGGAAAAGAATGTTATGATCGCGTTTGGTATGGTAAAATGATCATCTCGTTCTTTGCGATAAAGATCGCGAGATATGGGGTTTTTACACGTTGTTTATAAAAATTATTTAAAAAATCAGTCAGTAAATATATGAGATTAGTGATCAAAGTTTCAGGGGAGGGTTTAAGTCGAGAAGGTGAAAAATACTCAGAGCAGGCGTTGGAAACAACGGCAATACAAGTTAAAAAGCTTATTGATCAAGGCAACGAGATCGCGCTTATCATCGGTGGAGGAAATCTTTTCCGCGGAAGGGATCTTGGTGGAAAGTTCGGGGTCAAACGCGCGACCGCTGATTATATCGGAATGTTGGCGACTGTTCAAAACGCTTTGGTCGTTCGTGATTTCTTTGAAAGTAAAGGAATGCCGACCGTTGTCATGTCAGCTATTCCAATGCAAAAAGTTTGTGAGGAATATATTCCACGACGCGCGGATAAAAGACTGAAAGAGGGAAAGGTGGTGATCTTTGCGGGCGGACTCGGAGCGGCATATTTCTCGACCGATTCTTGCGCCGTACAGCGATCACTTGAAATGGGTGCGGGAATGCTTATTATGGCAAAGAACGGTGTTGAGGGAATTTACTCGGCAGATCCGCGCTCGGACAAAACAGCAGTATTCATCAAGAATATTACCGCGAGCGAAGTTATTCAAAAAAATCTTAACATTGCAGATTTCTCAGCGATGGGTTTGGCAAAAGAACAAAAACTCAAGATCAAGATCGTTGCGAGCGACAAGATCGATCGCGCCTTGGATCCTGAGGTTGGATCGATGATCGAACCATAAAAACGATCGTATGCGTTTGAAAGTCCTTTCTTGGAATGTGTATTGCCGTAATCGTCGCTTTGATAAAGCGTTGCGTTTTATTGATGCGCACGATGCCGATGTTCTTTGTCTGCAAGAAGTTCCCGTTGAGATATTGCAGATATTGAAAAGGGAGAGTCGCTTCTACATTTCAGAAGCGATGTCTCACGATCATGGAAAGAAGCAACTGAGAACGCGCAACGTCATTATTTCGCGATACCCGGTATTGGAAACAAAGTCCTTTCAGTTTAAAGATGAAAAAAAGCGTTCGATCAAATCTCGCTTGTCAAAATTAACCGGTCCTCTGGAATTTCATTACGTTGATATTTTGGTGGATGGTAAAAAAGTACGTGTGTTCAATAGTCATTTGGAGTGTAATACTTCTCCGCGTGTTCGAGCTGAACAATTCAAACAAGTGGTAAAAGAATCGAAAGATGACCGAATAAACATCTATTGCGGCGATCTTAATACATATGGCAAATGGTACATCAATCTTTTTGTGGGTTATTTCTCAAATTATACATTTAAGGATATTTCTCAGTCTGAGAAAAAACTTTTCAATAAACTTTTCAATGAATATAATTTGTTAGATGTCTTTTCCGGACATGTGACGTATCCGAGATTTTTGTTGCAACTGGATCATATTCTTATTCCAAAAAGTATCAAAGTCATCGCAAAAAAAGTCTATAAACAGCGTTACGGTTCTGACCACCGTCCGGTATTTGTGGAGGTGGAGATATAGAGACGAGCTTATAAAGTCTGCAGAGTCAAAAGTATGAAGAAAACACGATTTGTTCTTGAACAAATCGTGTTTTTAGCATCTTAACGGTATTTTTGTGAGGTTGTGTTAAGTGGAGTTAAGTGACTGTCATATATTTTACCATATGGAAAAATATATGACAGTATGTGAAGCAAAAGAAATGAAAATTTATCTGATAGCTTTGTTTGCCGGTAGACAGGTTAGAAAGTAGAAAGTTAAAACACGGTTTGTCTAAGAACAAATCGTGTTTTTATTGAGCGGCTTAAAAGTGAAACGGCCTAAAAACCTTGTGGCTTCGTAAAGTTCTTGAAAAAGCGTTGTAAACAAAGTACTATATAGTCTATGACCAATATAAACACTGATCCAAAAAAGATCGACGAGATCCTTACCCGATCCGTTGAAGAAATTATTCCTTCAAAAGAAGAATTGAGAAAAAAGATGCTTTCGGGTGAAAGAATGCGATTTTATATTGGAACGGATGCGACAGGTATTTCTTTGCACATGGGTCATTCGACGAACTATATGATCCTTGAGAAAATTCGTCAGTTGGGTCATGAAGTTATTTTTCTTGTGGGTGATTTTACGTCTCGTATTGGGGATCCGACAGACAAAGGTGATGCGGCGCGAAAACAATTGACGCGCGAGCAAGTGATGGAAAATACAAAAACATGGATCGACCAGATCAGACCGATCATTGATGTTGAAAATAAAGATAATCCGGTGAAGATTCTTTATAACCACGACTGGCTCGCTAAACTTACGTTTGAAGATGTTCTCAATCTTTCATCTAATTTTACCGTACAGCAAATGATCGAAAGAGATATGTTTCAGAAACGTATCGCGGACGGCAAACCGTTGTATTTGCATGAATTGTTTTATCCTCTGATGCAGGGGTATGATTCTGTTGCAATGGATGTCGATGTTGAACTTTGCGGAATGGATCAAAAATTCAATGCGCTTGCGGGGCGAACGCTTTTGAGGAAATTGAAAGACAAAGAAAAATTTGTTTTCATAACGACGCTTCTTGAAAATCCTGTCACGGGAGAAAAAATGATGTCGAAGTCCATGGGAACGGGCGTCTTTTTGGATTTCAGTGCGAATAGGATGTATGGTGCCGTCATGGCGCAAGCGGATGAGAATATGCAACAACTTTTTACCGATTGTACATGGTTGTCTCTCGAAGAGATCGAAAAAATATTGGATGTTGAGAATCCTCGAGATGCAAAAATGCGATTGGCGAAAGAGGTGGTGACGATCTATCATGGAAAAGATGCGGCTGAGGAAGCTGAGCAAGCTTTTGTAAAAGTATTTCAAAATAAAGAGTCTCCCGATGATATTCCCGAAGTTGAAACAGCGGCGGGAACAACATTACTCGACTTTATGGTTGCGGCGAAAATGGTCACGAGCAAGAGTGAAGGACGCCGATTACTCGAACAAAATGGAGTGAAAGTGAATGAAGAGACCGTGACGGCGCATGACAAGGTTCTCCAAGACAATGATGAGGTTCGTGTCGGGAAACGTCGTTGGGCGGTGGCAAAAATTTTAAAATAACAAACAGAAAAAACATATGTTACAGTCAAACGAAATTCGTGAGCGGTTCTTGAAATTCTTCGAGAAACGCGGCCACACAATAATTCCGAGCGCATCGCTCATTCCTGAGAACGATCCATCGGTGCTTTTCAATACTGCGGGGATGCAGCCATTGGTGCCGTATCTTTTAGGGGCAACGCACCCGACAGGTGCCACGCGTTTGGCGGATTCGCAGAAATGTGTGCGAACGAACGATATTGACGAGGTGGGCGATAATACGCACGCGACGTTTTTCGAGATGCTCGGTAATTGGTCGCTCGGCGATTATTTCAAAGAAGAAGCGATCAAATGGAGTTTTGAATTTTTAACCTCAAAAGAGGAAGGACTCGGGCTTGATCCGCATCGATTGTATGTGACCGTTTTTGGTGGAAACAGTGATGCCGAGAAAGATACCGAAGCTTATGCGATCTGGGAAAAACTTTTCAAAGACTCGGGCGTTGGAGGCGAGCGCATCTATTATATGGTGTTTGCCGATGACGGAAAGAAAGAACCGAACTGGTGGAGTCCTGGAGATAATGGTCCGTGCGGTCCCGATTCCGAAATGTTCTATGATGTGACGGGAAAGATCACGGAGGGAATGACCAAAGAAGAATATATGGCTGCAGATGAACGACAGGATGTTGTCGAGATCTGGAACGATGTCTTTATGGAATATGAGAAGAAAGACGGAAAGGTCATTGGAAAACTCGCGAAGAAAAATGTTGATACAGGCTCGGGACTTGAGCGTGTGACGATGGTGGTACAAGGGAAGAATAATATTTTCGATACCGATCTGCTTGCTCCGATCGTTTCCGCCATTGGAGAACATGCGAAACAAGAAAATTCAAAAGCAAAAAGGATCATTGCGGATCATTTGCGTACGTCGATCTTTATGATTGCCGATGGGGTGACTCCGTCGAATACCGATCGCGGATATATTTTGCGAAGACTTATCAGACGAGCGGTGCGCTTGTCGCACACATTGGAACTTGATCGCGGACTTGAGATGCTTGTTGACGATGTTGTTTCAATTTATAAAACAGCCTATCCGTATCTTGTTTCCGACACGGCGCGCATTAAAGAAGAGTTAAAAAAAGAAGAGGAGAAATTCAAGGTGACATTGTTGCACGGAATGAAAGAATTCGAGAAACTCTCAAAAGAAACGATCACTGCAAAAGACGCTTTTGATCTGTATCAAACATATGGTTTTCCGATCGAAGTCACCAAAGATCTTGCGGCGGAAAAAGGAGTAACGATCGACGAAAAAGGTTTTGAAGAAGAAATGAAAAAACACCAGGAGATCTCGAAAGCTGGTTCCGAGCAAAAATTCAAAGGCGGATTGGGCGACACATCTGAAATTTCCATTCGATATCACACGGCGACACACTTGCTTCATAAAGCTTTGCGCGAAGTTTTGGGCGACACGGTCTTTCAAAAGGGAAGCAACATCACGCCCGAGCGAATGCGTTTTGATTTTTCATACGGAGAGAAAATGACCGATGAACAGAAGAAGAAAGTCGAGGATCTGGTGAATGAAAAGATCAAAGAAGCTCTGCCTGTTTCGTATGAAGACCTGCCGATCGAAGAAGCGAGAAAGCGTGGCGCGATGGGGCTTTTTGGAGACAAATATGGTGATACTGTTCGCGTGTATACGATGGGCGAGGGCGACGGTTCGACAGGGCTCACCGCAGGAAAATGGAGCGTTGAAATTTGCGGCGGTCCTCATGTAAAGAATACTTCCGAGCTTGGGCATTTCAAGATCGCGAAGGAAGAGGCATGCTCTGCGGGGGTACGAAGGATCAAAGCAATTCTTGACTAATTTAAAATAATATGTTACAAAATAAGCCGAGTTTAATCAACTCGGCTTATTAGTTTTTAAGACTAAAGAGCCGGGTTAATACGGTTCTTTGTCATAACAAATATTCATAAATAATAAAAATATGAAAAGACACGATCTTTCGTCTACGGGAGAAATAGTTTTCGTATTTGTCGTTAGTGCGGTCTTGTTCGCACTTGCTCTGGGATTTACAACAGGAGCAACTTCGCTTTTCATTTTTTGGAAAGTGTTGATGTTGGTGGTGAGTGTTATTCTCACCCTGTTCGCTTGTCTTTTTGTATGGTCCGGTTTTTCCATGATCGAAGACAATATCAAATTCCGCCAAGGAAATGAGATATTGGAAAGATCAAGTCCCGGGCGAAAGTCAAAATTCTTTGTGCCGGGCGAAAAGATCAAGATCATTCCCAAGACTTCATTTATCAAGATCTCGGGGAAGAATGGACAAGTGGGAATTCATCAAGGACAGGAAGAAGACATCTTCTTTTCCATGGATCATGGTTCTGATGATGACGAAAAAGAAACCATCATTCCGGTCCGACGGAACGTTATGGTAACCGTATATCGTTGTTATTATAAAAGAGGTTTTGTCAGCCTGACGTATTAATATGTCAGATTGATATAAATAAAAAAAACACCACGTTTAAAAACGTGGTGTATTTTGTATCTCTAGACAAATCATAAAAAAATGGTATAAGTAAGCCCGAGTTAAACGCTCGGTTTTCTTATCCGTTAAATTATTAGCGTAAAGAGCCGATTCGACACGGT
>Ga0172379_10012077_pt1 | contig 10166 bp, 5 predicted proteins | sample GrowelOW334metaG_FD_119756 | JGI IMG/M metagenome (GOLD analysis project Ga0172379, IMG submission 119756) | Groundwater microbial communities from an aquifer near a municipal landfill in Southern Ontario, Canada - Groundwater well OW334 metaG | ecosystem: Environmental > Aquatic > Deep...
ATAGGGGTATGTAAAATTCATTGGTAGATTCATCTATCCTTTTGATGAGATCTCCACATACGTCTCTCTCTCCTAAATGATCATATGCCTGATAAATCTTTCCCAACGTATATCCATCGACCAACTCCATATACTCTACAAAACAATCTGGCAACCTTGCATATGCATATATTTTTATAAAGTACGATCTCTTGTTTATCTCCTTTAACGTCTTACTCTTTCTCTTTATGTATTCATCACTTTTCTCTGCCAAAAATCTCGATAAAAAATACTCTCTCTCCAAACTTTTTTTACGAAACCAGATATCTCCATCTCCCAACATATTACCTTCTTTGTCACGTAGGCTTATTTTTTTTAATACTATAGGTCCCTTGTATTTCTTAATAGGTGGATATTGAAATTTTTTTCCGGTAGGAGCTGAGAGCTTAAAGACATCCCCAAACGAACCGCCACCTATCCCATCCATATTATCATCGCTATGATATTTTTCTATAAACTCATCGTATGACATATCATATTTTTTTATCTTTAGCTCCATATCTTTATTCATCTCCACAAAAATAATTTGTTAAACTATAGATGTAAAGATTATTATAATATAAATAACACATAAAAATAAATTGATACCCTAATATAAATTATATTCTAACGTTAAAAACTACAACATATCAAAGATGTTCGGTGCTATTTTGGCAATAATGTATGGACAGATTTTTTCAAGCTACGATTCTGACCTAGACGATTATTTTGATTATGACGATGATGATTAACTAATAAAAAGAACATGCGATTTTGACAACTCTATAATAATTTGTAATATAAATACAAAAATATAAATATGAGTCATCTATCCTTAATCTCCATCACCATTATAGTGATATTTATTTTGTTGTGTGTGTTTGTGGGATACACACTATTAAAACAACGAGAGGGTTATAAAGATCCAATCTATCTATATAGGAGTAAGATCATGCAAGATCTATATCCCAGATCAAATGGTTCCATCTATGGACCGGATAGCAACATCTTTACCGGTTACCCTTATTATAATAAGGTTTATTAAATATCGCAACGTTAAGATAAATATATCGAACGTCGTTTTTAAACAAGGTTTAAAAAATTATTAAACATGGATAATGTAAACTTAAAAATAAATTTTAAATTCATAACATTAGATATATCATCCTCTCATATCACAAATACATATACATATCATTACTAAACAATCCTTATTTATAAAAACGTTCCTTATCGTTCATAAAATATTATAATGTCAAAAAATATTCAAGATGATAGGGGTGGAAAGAAGCATGACGATTTTACTCATATCAGGGAACGTCCAGATATGTACATAGGTTCTGTGGTATGTGAACGCTCCAATCAATACATATTCATCGATGCACCGATCAACTTTGACGACGATGATGGTGTAGAGATTGAGATAGAGGATGATGATAGTACGACAAAGAAGACTCTCATTCCCAAGATTCAGCAACGACCTATGAACCATAATCAAGGTCTAGAGAGGATAATCATAGAGATTGAATCCAATATCATCGATAATAAATGGAGGTCGGATGCAGAGGGTATACCTATGAAGACTATAAAATTCTCCTTAGATAAGGAGAAGGGTATGATAACTCTTTATAACGATGGTTATCATATCCCTATCACAAAATACAAATATAGCGAAAGAAATAGGGTTACGGGTAAGATGGAGGAGTTTGAGGCATATCCAGCAGAGGTGTTCTTTAGTGATACAAAGGCAGGCACAAATTTTAATACATCCACAGGTAAGAAGAAATACGTAAAGACATCTGGAAGAAATGGTATCGGTTCAAAAGGAACCAACGCTCTATCAAAGACATTTATCGTAGAGCATTCCGATCCAGAAAATAGCAAGAAGTTTTATCAAGAGTATAGATGTTCATCTACCGTCGATAAGAATGGTAATAACGTCTACAATTTTACAAAGGATAAACCTACGATAACATCGTATAAGAACAAGACCCCTTATACACAGATCTCCTTCATCCCAGATTATGAATATTTTGGTTATATAAAGGAGGATGATGAGACTAATGAAGATGAGATTAGTATAGAGGAGTATGGTATGGATTCAAATCTATACAACTTTATCAAGAAATGTGCATATGATTGTTCTCTCTTATCGTATCTTCCGGTAACGTTCAACGAAGAGAAGATCCATGTAAAGTCTTTGAAAGATTATGCAAAATTGTATTATCCCAATTCCAAGATGGTCGATCTCAACTTTACCACCACATCCGGAAAAAAGTCTGTTGATTATAAAGGGACATGTGACGTCAATGAGATTGTTCTGGTAGAACTCCCAGAAGATGCTGGTTATGAACTTATACAAGATAACGTCAAAAATATATCCTTTGTCAATGGTATCTATACTCGTAATGGTGGCAAGCACGTAGAGGCTTGGAAAGATGCTATATTTGGTGGGTTGGTAAAGGCATACAACTCTGGAGGAAAGGTAAAGACAGCCTCTAAGAGTAAGGGAAAGAGTAAGGCAAAGAGTACAAAGGTTTCGAAAGATACGAAACCAAAAGCGACCTCTAAACATATATATCCATATTTTTGTTTGTTTGTTAGATCAGAGTGTGGAGAGCATGACGTTAAATTTGAATCGCAAAACAAGAATGAACTAACGTCACCAGAGATTGAACTATTTGATAAGAACGATAAGGATATTAAGGAGACCGTCACCACAGATATAACTAATCTGTTGAGTAAGGTCTTGAAATGGGAATTTGTAAAGATATTGGATGATAGATTATCCATCCTTGACGATAAGAGATTAATGGTAAAGGACAAACAATCCTTCAACTCTTTGAATATAGATAAACTTGATGATGCAAATTGGGCAGGTAAGAAGAATGCGGCGGAATGTTCCTTGGTTATCACAGAGGGAGATTCGGCTAAGGCACTGGTAACAACGGCTATCAAACAAAAACAACTACACGATACATTTGGTGTCTATCCTATTAGGGGTAAGTTTAAGAATGCAGAAAAGTTTACCTATAAAGAACTTCAATCTAATGAAGAGGTCAATAATATCATAAAGATCATCGGTTTAAGAATGGGGGTAGATTACTCTATTGAGGAGAACTTTAAAGAGTTGAGATACGGAAAAGGTATTATGATAATGTCAGATGCCGATGATGATGGTATTCATATTAGAGGGTTATTGCTAAACTTTATTTATAAGTTATGGCCATCTCTTATACAGAGAAAGTTTGTTTGTTCAAAGAGTATGCCTGTTGTAGAGGTAACTTGGGCAGGAGGAAACGAGATGACGTTCTATAGTAACGAAGCCTATGAGGCATGGCAACAATGTATATGTAACAAGCACAATCTAACAAGTAACGATCAAATTAAGTCTGTTCTTAGAGGGTATGAGGCAAATTATTACAAGGGACTTGGTAGTTATGACGCAAAAGATGCTGGGTATTACTTTGCTATGGATAAGAATCTCGTATTTACAGAGAGTCTCGCGTCAGGAGTAGATAGGTTGTACATGGATCTTGGGTTCAAAAAAGATGCCGCTGATTTTAGAAAACGTTGGATCACACAGGATATGTTGAGACCAGACGATGAATGTAGAGCTGTCATAACACATGGTAGACATTTGAGAAATTTGTTTGGAACGATAGATTATAATATTCCGGATACTGTTACAAAAAATAATGAAGAAGAGATAATTAATGATGATGAGATTGAGATTGAGGATGATGGTGATGGTGAGATTGAGATAGAGATTGAAGAGGAGGAGTGTACAATTAAAAAATGCGTACAAGATTACAAAAAATCTACTATCGTTACAAGGGATGATATATTAAATAGTATCAGATCAAAGACGATCACCGACAAAGAATATAATGAAGAGAAATTTGATGTTCAATCCCGAGGTGAGATGTACCTATCCGTCTTTGTAGATAAATCTTTAAAGATATTTCATAGAGCAACATTTGCTAGAGCGTTACCAAATTATATCGATCATTTTAAGAACGGTCAACGCAAAATTTTTTACACTTTATTAAAGATGAATAGTAAAGGAAAGGACGAGTTGACCGCCGTTATAGGTAGGGTAAAAGAGTATGCATCTTATCATCACGGGGAGAGTAGTATATATGGAGCCATCGTGTGTATGGGGAACAACATTGTCGGTTATGGAAATAATCTTAGTTTTATAATACCTAGGGGTCAATTTGGAGATAGAGATAATTACATAGAGAGTGCCGCATCTCCTAGGTATCTCGCGTTAGAGGTGAGAGATCTTACAAGAAAGATATTTCTACCCATCGACGATAATCTATTGACAAAGAATTACGACAATGGTAAGCAGATCGAATATGAGTTTTATCTCCCTATTCTTCCGGTTATCTTGGCAAACGGCGCAGAGGGTATGGCTGTTGGATTCTCTACAAAGATCCCATCCTATAATCCCTTGGATCTAGTAGATAGGCTAATTCTACTACTTCAACGTTATGATGATATTGAGAATAATGATGTGGACGATGAGTACGATACCGCCTTTGATGATCGTGAATACCTAACGCCGTGGTATTGGAGACATGATGGAGAGATTGAGATGATACCACCAAAAGAAGATAAGGTCGGATACAATTATACAGGATGGATATCAAAAGGTATACTTAAAAAAGACGACGGTACCATAAAGGTAGAGACGGGTGAGGGAAAAAAGATAAAGAAGGATCAATTTAAGGGATGGTGGCACATCACAGAACTTCCTATTGGTATGAAGACAAAAGATTTTAAGGGATGGTTGACCTACCTAAAGAACGGTGTTCCACCAAAAGATAAGAAATGGAAGAAGGGAGAAAAGTACATTATGGATTATCAAGAGTACCATCCACCAGAGAAGGTCCACTTTATCATAAAACCCACAAAGGAGTTTACACCAGACATCAACGTCAATGGAAATATGAAGAATTTACAGTCTCGCAATTCCTTAGAGAATATGGTAGTCATCGATCAAAACTTTTACCCAAGAAAGTACAAAAATCCAGAGGATATCATCCTTGATTTTTTCAAGTTTAGAATACAATTTTATCAAAAACGTAAGGATTATATACTGAAGAATAAGAACGATGAACTCAAAGAGATGCAAAATCGTCAAAAATATATCGAATATATAGTGATAAAAAAGACCCTCGATCTTTACAAGTATGAGACAAAGGAACTTTTGTATGCACAAATGCAAAAGTTGGGATTGATGAAACTTCCTAATTCTAAAGGGTTGATGACCTATGATTATCTTTTGGATATGACTACGAAGAGTTTAACAAAAGAGAAGTTTGTGAAACTCAACGATAAGATAAAGAGTTTGATAGATTTTATCAATAAGACAAAGACTACAAAGATAACTAATATGTGGAGAGAGGATCTCAAAGATTTTAAGGTCTCTTATGATAAATTTTTAAAGGAGAGAGAGAAGGAATTGTTTGATGTTGAGAGAAGCAAGAGAAGAAAGAGGCAACAATGAACGTCTTTAAAAATAAAATTATATATGTTCACATATATAAAATAAGTAAGAGAAAAATAATGGAGGGTGAATCTAAAAAAAGAAACGAGTTTGATGATAATACGTTGGAATTTGCAATATCGTCACCATTAATCAAAAATCATGTATTAAAATATCTCTATACAACCAATACATTTAATATCAAAGATCTGATAAAGTTAAGATATGTGTCATTTGCATCAATGAATACGATATATAGATATATGAGAGATGTACTAAACTTTTTTGTGACTTATAAAAATATAGATGTGTTGTCTGCCAAAAAATTTATGCTACAATACTACTGTCCCGGAGATAAGACTGAATATCATACAGATACCCATGTTGAAAATTCCATATTGGATATAGCAACCTTTATAGAGTCTGATAAATGTATATGTTTAAAAGATGTAAAGACGTTGAAGGATTTGGCAAAGATCGATAGTATAACAAAATTATCCCTTGTCGAATTAAATGAACCCGTAACTAAAGATATGTTTCCCATTTTTTTAACACACTTGAGTCTTACATATGCTGAGGCTTTTGATCAACCTTTAGATGATCTACCTACTTTGTGTCTCACTCATCTTTATTTGGGGTGCAATTTTAATCAACCCATAGACAACCTACCCGTTTCGCTAACATATCTCTCTATCAATGGAGTCTTTAATCAACCTATTAATTTATTGCCAAAAAATTTAGAGGTATTACATTTAACAGGAGCATATTGTTTTGATCAACCCATAGATCATCTACCTTCAAGTTTAACAGAGTTGACATTAGGGGATTCTTTCAACCAAACTATAGATATATTACCGGTCTCGCTGCGGGTGTTGGAGTTGGGAGGTGCTTTTAATAAAGTTATAGATAATCTACCATCAACTCTTATATATTTAGTAATAGGAAATTTTTTTAATAGATCGTTGGATAAGCTACCACCATCTTTAAAAAAATTGTGTTTGTTTTGTTTTACGGATGGGAGATTAAAATCCTTACCATCATCTTTACGTAAGATCACATTAAATTATTGTCACGTAGATTTGGAAACCCTCGTTCTTCCATCGAGTGTAATACAATTAACGTTGACATACGTTCTGCCAAATACATCTATAACAAGTCTTCCCTCATCGATAAAGATCTTAAAGATACACGGAGGGCCTATAGATGTTATTCCCAATACCTTAAATATCGTAAAATTAGATAAAAACTCTATACTTTCGGAAATAAAGGAATCTGATCTTATCACCAAGGGTTGTATAGAGAGATGCAAAAAAAATAACATCAAGATTACATATATCAAAGATCGCATATCAAAGATATCACATCTTTAACGTTGCCATAATTTTTAAAAATAAAATTTTAATGATTCAACAATACAATCTTGAAATTTTTATAATTATATGTAATATAAGAATGGAACATCTCTTTGATTCAATAGGTAGAAAGATATCCATCGGTGACGTTATCGTGGTATCAAATAATCATCTGGGCTGTGGTATAACCTATTTTTTCTTGAGGGTTAAGGATATAGAGGTTGATGGTTCCATTATTGGTAATAGATTAAAGGTTGACGATACCAAGAGAAAGATGGTAGATTTTGAACCTTTTGATTGTATTGCAAAAGAGGATTGTAAAGAGGGAGATATGATGACATTAAAAAGAATAAATGTGGGTTATGAACATGTCTACACGTTACTCTATAACAAGGATATCAAACATTACGTTGCAAGATACGACGATGAAGAGTATTACTATTATATGTACTATCGTTGATTGACTATGTCAAAAATAAGATTTTATTATACGAATAATAAGATCCCATTATATATTTTAATGATGGGTGGTTATAAAAAAAAGATACGTAATAAGTTTAAGGGAAATTCTTTGGAATTTATACTATCGTCAACGATCTCAAAACACATATTAAAACATTTTAAAAACACAAGATATATTGTAGACCAAAATAAAAGATTGAAAAATATAAAGACGTTAAAAATGTTGAGGTTGGTATCATTCTCTACAAGTATCAACGTCTTTAAATATATGAAGGGAATAATGTATATATCTATAGATAAGATGAATAGAGAGACGTTGTATGCTAAGAGGTTTAATCTGACAGATGAAAATTATTACATGATCAAAGAACGATTATTAAAAAATCTACAAAGCATCGTATTCAATGAGATGACATCTATGAAAGATATAAAAAATGTTTATGATATATCAAAGATCAAGACCATTGAAAAAATTATATTCTACAGAAATTTTAATAAGGATCTAACGCATGATATGTTCCCATTCAACGTTAAAAAGGTGATGTTTAGTTATTCCTTTAACATGTCCGTGGATATTCTTCCACCTAGTTTAACACATTTGAAATTAGGAGATTCTTTTAACAAGAACGTTGATAATTTACCGGCTTCGCTAACACATTTAAAGATGGGTTGGAAATTTAATCAACCTATCGATAGATTACCACCATCTCTCACACATTTAAATTTACTCCAACGTTTTGATCAACCCATTGATAATTTACCATCAACTCTCACACATCTATCAATCAACTCTTGTTTTAACAGAAACGTAGATAACTTACCCGCTTCTCTCTTACATCTACATCTAAAATATTGGTTTAATCAACCCGTCGATAGACTACCCCCTTCGTTGAAATCTTTGACGTTAGATGGTAGATTTAATCTGACGATAGATAAACTTCCAAAATCTTTATTGTATTTGAGGGTAGGGACGACATTTAATCAAAGGGTGGATAACTTGCCATCATCTCTTAAATATATGTACTTTGGAGGAGATTTTAATCAATCCATAGACACGTTACCCGATACGATAACCCATCTATCGATCGGGATAAATTTCAATAAACAAGTTATGAAATATCCAAAATTTTTAATATTTTTACATTTTGGGTCTGTCTATTATCATCCTATGAATAACCTGCCTGTCTCTCTTAAACAATTGATATTAAGGTTCAAAATCATCTCACCATTAAACATGTTACCAAAGTCTTTGGATAGACTAACACTAGGAAATGTTGATACGTCTCTCGATCTATCCAATCTATCCATAAACAAATTGACTATAGGATGTGGATTCGAAAATATAAAATATATACCACCATCCTTAACCATGTTGAAGATTATTGGGTATAATAAGACAAATATATCAAATGTATTCGAATCTATCAAAATTTTAAAGATTAGAGAGACGTACATTACATTTTCTAAAAAATGTGTTAACACTTTAAAACAAAATAATACGAGGGTGGTCTACATTGATTAAAAATAAAATATTATATTATATTTTATATGATTGATATCTTGTAAAAAATATCGTATCTCACACATTCTAATTTTATCACAATGCAGATCCTCGATAATGACGATAAATTGGTTAACGTTAATAACATAATTGCATGTGGCTATCATCTTGGTGGAAGAGTAGATTTTATGTTTGTAAAGATCACAAAAATATTAAAAAACGGGACGATAGTGGGTGATCTATTAAAGGTAGACGAGACTGATAAGGATATGACGTGTAGTGATTATACATCAACTCTGACTCCGAAAATAGACGTCTTATTTTACAATATAAGGTTAAACAGATCGAGAAAGCAAGATGCTCCAAACGGAAAGTACAGATTTGACAAGAGAGATTATTTTATAACAATCTATGATCCAAAGAAAAAATATCAAACTCAGAGCTATTTCTGACCTTGTTAATATAATATTTTATTCTATATAAAATAAAATAATAGATTGTATCTCTTAAAATATGTCATAGATTTTACATGATCATCAGACTAGAGTATCTATCGACATCATGTCTTATTACGAATCTTAATGTATCAAAGACCACATTTATCTTTGATAGGTCCATAGCCTTTGATGTATCCAAAGATACGACGTAGGCCTTACCCCCAGATATGATGGTAAATTTATCGTCCTTGATGCTGTAAACACCATAGGGTTCTTGTCGTAACGATACGTTTACATATTTATCATCGATAGAGTGACCGACATTCCTACCCTCTTTTCTCCATATATCGCATACCGATAAAGCCTTGTTTAGATCTCCGTCACTGACATTTTGTACCAAAAAGAATTTAAAATCCTTTGCACTATCCTCGTCATCCTTAAAGAGTTTGTTCATCCTCTTCGTTATGAGAGGATTCCTATAGAGGTAACCATTAAGGCTAGTATCATCAAATGTATCAACGATACTATCTTTTTTGTAAGCATCGTTGATTATCCATACCCTAGCAGATTTGAAATTGGAGAATATGATATTATGTTTCTTTGAACTAAAGATGTTCTTGCTGGTAAAGGTTGTAATCTTGTCCTTGTTGTAATATAGATCAAATGATGGGGTATCGTTGAGTTTAAATACTTTGACGTGGTATAATAATTTATCGGCTAGAGTCTTTGTATTGACTATCATCTTATATCCTGTTGATTTTTTTACAAAGAATATCTCATTATCTAAAGACATGTTGAATAAAGTTTGCTCAGAGTAATAATATCCATCAAAATTCTTTACATTGCTCTCATCTATATAGACGTGATTAAAATCTACAACAAAATCGGTATCGTCTATA
>Ga0172379_10012078_pt1 | contig 10165 bp, 7 predicted proteins | sample GrowelOW334metaG_FD_119756 | JGI IMG/M metagenome (GOLD analysis project Ga0172379, IMG submission 119756) | Groundwater microbial communities from an aquifer near a municipal landfill in Southern Ontario, Canada - Groundwater well OW334 metaG | ecosystem: Environmental > Aquatic > Deep...
CAACCCTTGAAATTCGCTTTCCTCTTTTCCAGGAACGCCTTCATCCCCTCTTTCTGGTCGTCGGTGCTGAAACACTGGGCGCAGCACTCTACTTCCAGTTTGTTCGCGTTGTCCAGGGCAAGATCATAGCCATAAACGATGGAGTGTTTCGCCATCTTCAGGGCAAAGCCGGGCAACCCGGCCAATTTGGCGGCAAATTTCTTTGTCTCCGCCATGAGCTGATCTGCCGGGAAAATCCTGTTGACGAGCCCGACTTCATAAGCCCGCTGGGCGTCAAGCTGGCCACCTCCCAGGATGATTTCCTTGGCCCGGCCGACGCCGATGAGGCGCGGCAGGCGCTGAGTGCCACCCCAACCGGGGATCAGGCCGATGAGGATCTCGGGCTGACCGAAACGGGCCTTGTCGGAAGCAAAGCGCATGTCACAGGCCATCGCGATCTCCGTCCCTCCCCCCAGGGCGAAGCCGTTGACCGCTGCGATGGACGGTTTGCCCATCGTCTCAATGAGGCGCAGGGTGGCATGACCTAATTCCATGAATTCCATGGCCTGCTGGGGCCGCATCTCCTGCATCTCGGAAATGTCCGCCCCGGCCACAAAGGCCTTGTCGCCGGCTCCCGTGAGAATGATCGCCTTGATCGCCGCATCCGTTTGACAGCGCATGGCTGCATCATAGAGTTCCTTAATGGTGACGGAGTCCATCGCGTTCAGGGCCTTGGGCCTGTTAAAAGTGATCGTCGCTACCCCGTTTTCCACATCAAATAAGAGATTCTGATATTCCATCAATTCATACCCCCTTTTATCTATGCATCCCGAAAGATGCGGATTCCCCCTACTTCTGACTATAATCGTAAACGCCTCTGCCGACTTTCCGACCAAGCCAGCCGGCATCGACATATTTCTTCAACAGCGGCGAGGGACGGTATTTGGAATCGCCGAAGCCCTTGTAAAGGACATCCATGATTGCCCAGCAGGTATCCAGACCAATAAGATCGGCCAGGGCCAGGGGACCCATGGGGTGATTCATGCCCAGAATCATGATGTCGTCAATGGCCTTGGGAGTGCCCACACCTTCCATCAGGGCGCAGAAGGCCTCGTTAATCATGGGCATGAGAATGCGGTTGGAGATAAAACCGGGGAAGTCGTTGCATTCCACTGGAACCTTGCCGAACTGCTTGGTGAGGCTTTCCGTCAGGTCGTAGGTCGCCTGTGAAGTCGCCAATCCCCGGATGATCTCTACGAGCCTCATAACCGGCACGGGGTTCATGAAGTGCATACCAATAACCTTGTCCGCACGCTTGGTAGCGCCGGCAATGCGGGTGATGGGAATGGATGAGGTATTTGTGGCCAAGACGACATCGGGCTTGCAGAACTCATCGAGTTTCCTGAAGATGCCGAGTTTCAGATCTTCTCTTTCCACCGCCGCCTCGACGACGAAATCGGCAGCCTTCATGTCTTCGAGGTTCGTGCTTTTCTTGATCCGGCTGAGGATCTCCGCCTTCTTATCCGCCGTGATCTTTTCTTTGGCCACCAGCCGGTCGAGGTTTTTCGAGATGGTGTCGTAGCCTCTATCCACGAACTGATCCGAAATGTCGTTCATGATGACATTTAAGCCCCCGGGATAGGCCGCCACCTGGGCGATGCCGTTTCCCATCTGTCCGGCGCCAATGACGCCAAAGGTTTTTACTGCCATGTTCAACCCTCCTTTATGATATTAAGGTTTATGAAGGGGCGGCCCATTCAGGGGCCACCCCGATCATATCATACCAACTTAATTACACGGCCTCGAGGACAATGGACATTCCCTGACCGCCGCCGATGCACAGGGAGGCCAGACCCAGGTTCACGCCCTTCTTCTTCATCTGCATGGCCAGGGTGTAAGTAATCCTGGCGCCGGTATTGCCGATGGGGTGACCAATGGAGATCCCGCTGCCGTTGAGATTACACTTATCCAGATCCACACCGAGTTCCTTGATGCAGCCCAGGGCCTGAACCGCAAAGGCCTCGTTGAGCTCGATGAGCCCGATATCCTTCATCGTGATGCCGAGCTTGCTGAACAGTTTCCGCGTCGCCGGAATGGGACCGAGGCCCATATACGCCGGATCCACGCCGCCGGTAGCATAACCCTTGATTTTGGCCAGAGGTTTCAGGCCCAGTTCTTTAGCCTTGTCGCCGCTCATGATAACCACTGCCGTGGCGCCGTCATTAATGCCCGAGGCGTTTCCGGCCGTAACGGTGCCGTCCTTTTTGAAGACCGGCGAGAGTTTTGCCATTTTTTCGAGGGTTGTATCCATGGGACGCTCGTCCACGGCAAAGACCTTGGGATCGCCCTTCCGCTGAGGAATGACGACGGGTACGATCTCGTCAGCAACGGCGCCGCTGGCGATAGCTGCTCTTGCCCTTCTATGGCTCTCATAGGCTAGCTGATCCTGCTCGGCCCGGGAGATTCCGTACTTTGCGGCGATGGCTTCCGCCGTGTTACCCATGTGGTAGCCGTTGAAGATTTCCCAGAGGCCGTCATGGACCAGTAGGTCTGTTACCTTACCGTAGGGCATACTCATTCGGTAACCCCAACGGGCGTCGGGCATGGCGTAAGGGACATTGCTCATGTTTTCCATACCGCCGGCCACGATGATATCTGCATCACCTGCCTTGATGGCCTGAGCGGCCAAGGCGATAGCCTTCATGCCTGATGCACATACTTTCTGAACCGTGAAAACATTCGTCTCCTCGGGAAGACCTGCAAAAATCGCCGCCTGCCGAGGGGGATTCTGGCCCACACCTGCATTCAGAACATTACCCATGATAACCTCGTCAAAATAAACCGGGGTCAGGGAACTGTCGTAGGCAAAGTATTTCTTCTGCACATCCGTCATATCGAAATCGCCGAAGATGGACGGCCGGGCCTTCTTGATGGCGTCTGTAACGGCCGGGCGGAGTCCTGCCCTGATGATGGCTTCTTTGATAACCAGCCTGCCTAACTCTACAACCGAGACGCCCTTAAGGGACCCGCCGAATTCACCGACGGCAGTCCGGGCGCCGCTTACAATAACCGCTTCTCTCATACTACTACTTCTCCTTTCAAAAAAAATATATTCAGGTTTATTTATCTACTCTGATAAGCATGGCATCGCCTTGGGCGTGTCCGGCACAGATGCCGCACGCCCCGATGCCGCCGCCCCGCCGCCGCAATTCATAAGCCAGGGTCATGAGGATCCGGGCCCCCGTAGCGCCGATGGGATGTCCGTAGGCAATAGCGCTACCGTTGGGATTCACCTTTTTGAACATCTCTTCCTTGCTCAATCCCAAGATGGTGCGGGAGCTGACAATGGCCACCGCTGCGAACGCCTCATTGATTTCGATTACGTCTAACTGATCGACGGTCATGTCGTTCTGATCGAGGATCTTCTTGATGGAAAGCCCGGGCACCGTGGCGATATCCTTCGGCGGCTGGGAGACCTCGGCGTAATCGAGGATCGTGAAGAGGGGCTTCATGCCCAGCTTAGCGGCCATCTCCTTGCTCATGAGCATGCAGACGTCGCCGCCGTCGTTGACGCCGGGGGCATTGCCCGCCGTCACGCTTCCCGGTTGTCCCGTCACGGGGCTCTTATGATTGAAGACGGGGGGTAGTTTCGCCAGACCTTCCGCGGTTGTTCCCGGCCTTGGTCCTTCATCCTTGTCAAAGATGATGACTTCTTTTCCCTTCTTGATCTCCACAGGGAAAATCTCGTCGTCCAGTTTTCCTTCCTTCATGGCCTTCACGGCTTTCAGCTGAGAATTTAGAGCCCACTCATCCATGTCCTGGCGGGTGTAGCCGAACTCGTCGGCGACCTCCGATCCGTGAATGGCCATGTGGCGATTATAAAAAGCGTCCCAGAGACCATCCAGAACCATTGCATCCACGAGCCTGCCATTCGGCAATCCCATCCGGGAACCCCAGCGCATGTCGGGAAGAACGTAGGGACAGTTACTCATGCTCTCCTGACCGCCAGCGATGACGATTTCGGCCCGGCCTGTCTGAATCATCTGGACCGCAAGGTCAATGGTCTTGATCCCGGAGGAACATACCTTGTTGACGGTAATGGAGGGAACGCTTTCCGGAACTCCCGCCAGGATGGTTGCCTGGCGGCTGGGCACCTGCCCGCAGCCTGCCGGAACAACTTGACCCATAATAATATAATCTACGTCCTCTCCCTTTACCTTGCCGCCTGTTCTTCTCAGACATTCCTTGATGGCCAGCGCCCCGAGTTGAGGGGCGTCAAAACCCTTCAGGGCCCCACCGAAGACGCCATAGGGGGTCCGACAGGCCTCGACGCAGACAACTTCGCGAAGACCTTTGGAATTATTTTTGATTTTTCTTCCCATCCCGGAAAAATCCGGCTTCCGCTCGCCGAATTTGGCAATCGGCGCGTCCTTGTAGAATTCCTTCCTCGTTTTATCCAACTTCTGCGGTACTTTTTCCATCTCCTCCTCCTTTTTTCCTCTTCACCGGTTCCGGTCAGGTATTTCTGGAAATTCCCCTCCTCACCAGTGTATTATAATGTCATTAAATCATCAGGCCAGAGCAAAATTTCCCATCTCATCGCCCACAGAAAAAAGGCAATCCCCTCGATCCTTATGAATATTTGGGAGTGATTTCTGGTTAAATATTTCGAATATCTCAGAATGGATGCAGACTGAGGCGGTCCTGACGCCTCTCAGCATGCCTGTCTTTGTGGAAGTATGTCGCATCACGGCCGGGTCATCTCCTTCAACATCAGGGATTTCAAGCTCAATGACTCTTTACTCGAGATACTCGCTTACAATATGTTTGTCAGTGGGTAATAGAGGCGGTGACTTTCAAGATTATGCCAAAGTCTTCATCCGCGCAACCACGGCACCTATATACCTTTCAGATTTGGTTGTCAAGACGAATCCCAATGTTTTTTATGATGATTTAATGACTTTCAGTCAGGCCTTTTCAGTTCTCGACTGTAAATAATAATCAAGTGTTTGAATAGAACTGAATCACGATGAGCCATCCTTGATAAAAGGAATCTGATCAAAAAAATCTTGACAACTTTGAAAATCAATATAATTACGAAAGCCAATTTTCGATAATTGAGCATAAAATTACATTAAGGAGGGGATTAGGTTATGAAGTATTTTAAGTATGCAGTATCATCGATTATGGTTATGGCACTGATCATGATGTTCATCGGCTGTGCGAAACCACCCGAAGCTGAGAAGGCGGCTGCCAAGTCAGCTATGGACAGTGCCGTAACCGCAGGTGCTGATAAGTATGCCGCCGCCGATTTCAAAAATGCTCAGAGTACCTGGGAAGCTTCTGAAGCGAAGATGATTGACAAGAAGTACGAGGAAGCCAAGCAGGGTTACGTAAGTGCAAAGGCCGCCTTCGAAAAGGCTGTCGGCGCTGCCGCGGCAGGCAAGAAGGTCATGACCGATGAGGCGAACGCAGCCGTAGCCGCTCTGGAAGATGGATGGAAGAATCTTGCCGCAGCAGCCAAGGGCGTCGAAAAGAAGATGAAGGACCAGCAGGAGGCCTGGGCGGCTGACACGAAAGTCTTTGAGGACGGATTGAAAGCAACCAAAGACATGATTGCCGGTGATCCGGCCGGTGCCAAGAAGAAGGCCGGTGAGCTGAAATCCATCATCGACAAATGGGACGCCACCTTCAAAGATCTGGCCGCCATCCCTGACAAGCCCGTGAAAAAAGGTAAGAATAAGAAATAGTCAAATATTTTTCATCGGTAATCTGCAAAAAAAAGCGTTTCGTCCCTTTAGGACGGAGCGCTTTTTTGTATCCTCAGCTTCTTCGCCATAAATGGTCTAAGGACAAAGAATCATGATCAAGTAAATATTCCCCCGACATGAAAAGTGGCAGTCAAGGATGCCACGTTGCAATTGTCTCCCAGGTTGTATATAAGGCGGAGCCACCTTAACCAAACAATCTCAAGGGAAGGATTAAACTGATGGGTCTAAAAAAAGGAGCTTTCTCATTCTCAAGATTTAGTGTTTCCAACCCCCTGCCCGGAAATTTCGCTGAACTGTTTGATGAAAAGATCAAGTCATTCGCTTTTCGGGATTTCTTTCCCGAAAATGAGGAGAAATCTCTGGGCTGGACAGGATTGCAGGAAATTCTGGATAGGGAATTCGCATACGCTGCCCATACTCTGGGGGACTTCCGGGTATTTTCCCTGCGCATCGACCGCAAGACAACCCCGTCAGCGCTGCTGCGTTTGCGGTTTTTAGAGGCGGAACGGGGCATGCTGGCGGAACGGGAAACGAAAAAACTCTACAAGGAAGAGAGGGAAGCCCTCCGCGAAGCGATCCGCCAGGAGATGATGAAGCAGGCGCATCCTGTCCCCTCGATGCTGGATGTCTGCTGGTCTCTAGCAAAAAGAATGATTTATTTTTCCTCCCATGCAGAAAAGGTCCTCCAGGACTTCCAGGACTTTTTTGGGGAAACCTTCGAAATGGCTATTGCTCTCCATGTGCCCTGGCTGGACGCCCTGGCGCAAGGCGAAGACAACGTAGCGGAGTTCCTTTCCCGGCAGCCGGGACGTGAATTCCTTACCTGGTTATGGTTCAAGAGCGAGGAGCGCAATGGAAGAATCGCCATGGAAGGCCGGGAGGAAGTCGGTCTGGTCTTTGTACGCCGTCTAATCCTCGAATCGGGTGAGGGAGACTACGCCGAATCAGTAGTCTGCCAGGGGCAGCACGCATTGATGCTGGAGGGAAAAGAAGCCCTCCGGCAGGGGAAAAAGATCCGGGAAGCCCGTCTATCGCTGGAAATCGATTCCATGGAGTGGGAGTTCACCTTCAAGGCGGATCTTTTTCAATTCCAGTCCATGAAACTGCCCGCCCCGTCAGAAGAATTTGATGAAAAAAGTGCATTGGAAGAAGAAGGACGTCTCCTGGAGCGAATATTCCTTGTGGAAAGAGCGATCGAGACTATGGATCAGCTTTTTGCATTCTTCATGAGGCTGAGGTTATCCGAGGGCTGGCCCGCCGAAGCCGCCCGCATGGAGATATGGATGAACAGACAAGAAAAAGATGAAGGGTGAAGGGACAGGCGGGAAGGAAAATACCCCGGATAGCATTATGGGTTGACAGGATGGCTATCGTTTATTATACGAGCATCTTATGAAGCGTATCGTCACGCCTGTCATCGTCGGAGCTGCCCAATATACCCAAGCCAGGAACGCCCTGCCCGCCCTTGACCCCCTCAGCCTGATGTCCGCTGCGAGCAGCCTGGCCATTGAAGATACCGGCATTGGGCGACAGATGATGGAGGCCATCGATACCGTTTGCGTGGTTAATCTTTTTACCTGGATTTATCGCAACGCCCCGCAAAGCCTCTGCGAAAAATTGGGAATACAGGCAACCTTCCTGAATTACGGACCCATCGGCGGCAACACCCCCCAGATGCTGGTCAACCATTATTGTCGCGCTATTGCCAATGGCGAATGCCAAGCCGTGCTGATCGCGGGGGCCGAGGCGGTCTATGGCCTGAACCGCGCCCTGCGTGGGAAGGTTCCCTTCGATTGGCCGGAGCAGGAATCCCAGCCTTTTCTGAAAGACCATCCCGCTACTGTCAACTTCGATATCCTGCTCCGGGCCGGGGACGGCCTGGAAAGCACAACTCTGGAAGGATATCGCTATCCCCTGAATCATGTGGAAGAGGCGTATGACCTCTATCTTCCCCACTTCATGTATCCTTTTTTCGAAACTGCCCTGCGGGCGTCTGCACAAGAAAGTGTTGAGGAGCACCGGAAAAGTCTCGGCAAACTTTGCCATGATCTTTGCGCCGTTGCCTCCGGAAACCAACATGCCTGGAGCCGTTCTCTTCTCTCCGGTGAAGACATTACCCGGCCCGGAGAAAAGAACCGTATGGTCGTTTATCCCTATACAAAGTTTATGATGGCCAACATCAACGTTGATCTGGCAGCCGGCGTCATCCTGACCAGCGAAGAAATGGCTGCGACCCTGGGCATCAATCGTTCCCGTTGGGTTTACCCGCTGGGGGGCGCGGATTTCCGTAATGTCTGGCATGTAAGCCAACGTCCTTGTCTGACCGATTCCCCGGCCCTGACCCAAGCGGCGCGACTCTCCCTGGAACAGGCGAATCTGTCCATGGACGACATCGGCGCCTTCGACATCTACAGTTGTTTTCCCTCTGCCGTAGAGATCGCCCGGCAATCCCTAGGGCTGGCGGCAAGCGATCTCCGGGAGCTTTCCGTAACCGGCGCTCTTCCCTACTTCGGCGGGCCGGGGAATAATTATTCTCTCCACGCCATCGCCGCCATGACCGACAAGATTCGCAGCAACCACAAATTGAAAGCTATGATAACGGCCAACGGCTGGTATAACTCAAAACAATCCGTGGGCATTTATGGAGCGACGCCGCCCGGTAATCGCTGGGAATATCGCAACGACAGCTCCGTGCAGCGGAAAATAGAGAAACAAGAACTGCCGCTGCCGGTGGAGAAGGCCAGCGGTCCTCTTACCATTGAGGCATATATGATTCGACATGACGCTGCCGGCGCCCCGGAACGGGGAACTGTAATCGGACGTCTTGCCGACGGCCGCCGCGCCCTGGCCGACATTGACGCATCCCCAAAAGATCTGGACCTTATGGAAAAGACAGAGCTGGTGGGCAAAACAGGGATCGTAAGCTATGTTCCTGAGCGGGGAAAAAATATGATAACTGTGACCGCCATCGTTTGACATGTTGGAGCATTTGTGAGACCTATCAAGAAAGTCGCATATGACCTTAACGCTCTGCCAAATTCAATGAAGGTAACCATGCATGCTCTCTGAAGAAGAAATTCAAGAAAGGGCAAAATACTGTTATCTTGTTTTTTTCCAGTTGAGCTGCCTGCGCAGCCTCGAACTGGCCAATCCCGCCCATTACCTGAAGGTCCTTGAGAAATCATCCCTCCACCTGATCGATGACGAATTCATCCTGCTGACGATGGAGGATGAATTCCGCATGGGAAGCACTGACTGTGGTCTTGACTATCTTATCACGCTTTACGAAGGATTTGCCCATGCCTACTGTGAAGTTATTGAAAAACAACTCACAAGCATCCGAGACGGAATTTCCGGCGACCTTCTAAAAAAGCTGACGGCAGAAATGGACCACGAGGAAACAGAAGATAGAATAAAGGAGCCTGAATGAATCTGGATTCTGACCTCCGAGCAGTTGAAATATTTTATTTATTTCTTCTTGACACGTTAGGCAGGATTAAATATAGCTTACGTAGTTTTTTTCGTACCAGATAGTCTAACCATCTTCCATATATCTTTAATTATACATATTTTTTTGCATCACCGGAAAATGAAGATCGTCCCAGAAGGGTTTTAAAAAAATCTTTGTGAGAGGAGGTGAAACAGAAAGGGGGATTTTTATCTCATTATTATTTTTTGTAAGGGGTTAATTAATAACAAAAGGAGGTAGTTATGGCAAGAATTCGTGGAAAGTCTAAAACCGCTGAAATCTTGACCCTCGATGCCGCGGTCAAGAAGTATGCACTAAGCGGAAATCAAATTGCATTCAGTGGCTTTACAGGGTTTAATAGGAATCCTTTTGCCTTCGCCTGGGAAATGGTAAGGCAGGGTGTCAAGGACATTCATTCTATAGACAGACACGGCAGTTGCTGCACCTGGCTTCTCAACGCCGCCAGTGCCATCAAGATCTTTGAAACGGACTGGATGGGCTGGGGCGAAATGGCCGGCAAACTCGATATCAATCTTGGCCGAAACTATAAAGCGGGCAAAGTTATCCTTGAGGATTATGCCCATGGCGCCATGGCCATGAGATTTCTCGCCGGCGCTATCGGCGCACCGTTCATCCCCTACAGCGCACCCTTGGGATCAGACCTGTATAATGAAAAATACGACGCCTTGGGGAAGGCGGGGTTGAGAGACGGCAAAAACCCCAAAATCGCCAAGAAAAAGTTTATTCAGATGGAAGAACCCTTCTGGGGAAATGGAGACACCGTGCTCCTGCCCGCAGCGATGCCCGATCTGGCCGTCATCCATGTCGCCCAGGCCGGTGACAAGGGGACAGCCAAATGGCGCGGCGTCGGCACCATTGACAAGGAAATCTCCTTTGCCTGCGATAAGGTCGTGATCATCGCCGAGGAAATCGTTCCCGAGGCAGA
>Ga0172379_10012079_pt1 | contig 10164 bp, 10 predicted proteins | sample GrowelOW334metaG_FD_119756 | JGI IMG/M metagenome (GOLD analysis project Ga0172379, IMG submission 119756) | Groundwater microbial communities from an aquifer near a municipal landfill in Southern Ontario, Canada - Groundwater well OW334 metaG | ecosystem: Environmental > Aquatic > Deep...
ACTGAATAACATATTTTTCAGGCGACGTAAAATCTCACGCGCCAGCTCGATTGATTCTGCGCGGGCTGGTTCTTCCAAGCTATCGATAGAGTAAAGCTCACGTGCGGTCTGCTGGATTTTTTCACTAATTTCCAGCAGCTTGTCTATCGGCGACTTGTCCCCCATCGGCTTACCGGCCAAATGCGAAAGCCCACCCTCCAGATCATCCAGCAAATGCTCCACGCTTTGCGCCTGACGAACGTCCCACTCTTCTGGAATTTTTTCCAGACATGCGTCTAGTGCAACAATTTCCGCATGGTCATCAGGCAAAATTTCCAAAGTGTGCAGGGCAATGGATAGAGCGATACTGCCAGAAGCAAAATTAGCATTTTCAACAGTAAAATGGTTGAGAAGCTCAGGTTTGTGAAGATGCGCGAGCTTGACAAGACCTGCATACACATCAATTAATGTTTGCAATAACTCTAATTTGGCAAGCTGCACGGCAGAATCATCAAGGCGCAGCCAATTTTCCATATCCATCTGCACATTCTGCAAATTTCGCAGCAAACGCAAAGTCTTACGTCCGATTTCCACCGTATCTTCTTTGGTCGGCGGCAACAGCCGTTCAGGCGCAAGCACCCCCCGCGCTGTGACAAGCAGCTCGTTGCTGATAGCAATAAATTTTTCAGTGCTATTATTTGGCATAAATTAGTAAAATTATTGTGGCGGCGCTTGTCCAACCTGTTCAGCAGGCTTTTGTTCGCTTTCTTCGGCAGCGGCCGTTCCCATCGCATATACGCACAAATCCTCGAAAGAAACATTATTTTCCAGCGCAATTTTATGCAAGCGCTCAAAACTATCCATTACCTCTTGCGGAATTGTGCCGCCACGGATGGTCGATAACCACCAAGCCTGATGTTGCAGCGGATGACGGGCAGGGTGCGGCTCACCCACATAAACATGAAAAGGGTGTTTTGTGCCGTTAAAATCGCAAGGAACTGTAAATCTTTTCATATATTCTATCTTATATAGTGAGATATTCGAGCCAATTATGGCATAAAAATCAACAAAAAACCAGTGGTGAAATGATATTCTTGCATTTTATGCAAAATGTTTTACAGTTTTTAACCTATACAACCCAAGTACGAATGTCAGCAAGAATGCTAAAGATGCCAGAACAACCTGAATATCGCGGAACCATCATTGTTGATGCCACTATTTTACGTGGATTATCTGCGCCAATCCCAGATAAATACCTAAATGGAAATCATACCCTACATACCTACCTTGGTTTTTTACCATTCTTAGCAAATGAAGGTTACCATATTATTATCCCCGAAATGGTGTCAGTAGAAATTGGCAACACCTTGGCTAACGGAGACTGTGTAGGGAAAAGATTACAAAACGAAAGATTTGCAGGAACCGACCAGTTCATAAGACCATTCCTACAGAATGCCGCATTTGGAGGGCTCCCCAACATAGAAATTATTCCTAATACAGGCCCTAGCTTTGTTGATGATTATTGTAAAGCTGTAACCAATGCCCTGCAATCATCTGCTAAAGTTTACAATGCCAATTTGACTGCAGATAACCGTCTTAGCAGAAAAGAAAAGGGGCCTTTTGCAAAAAAAGTTTCAACTTCCGCTCTGGCCAGTGAACTAAATACAATACAGGCAAGCAAACTGGATTATGATTATGGTGATGAAGCCATAAAATCCTTGCTTGGCAATGATAAAATAAAAGATGCAGACAATATATTTGTCCTTACCGATGATATAGATTTAACCAAAGCTATAACCACACAATTCCCCAAGGTAAAAACAGTCACTACTCGCTGCCTCATATACAGCTTGGCAGATTCAAAACTACACGCACTTGCGGGAATAGAAAAAGCATCTGGTTCTATAGATTTAGAAAACAGCCGTAGAAGCTATCTCAACATGCACAAAGACCCAGCAGTTCAACATAAAATACAAAAAAACGGCGGAATTATAGACCAAAATGATAGTGATACATATTCAAAAAAGATAAAAAATAATCATTTTTCTCAAAAAATGCAAAAATTAGCGGAAGAACTCGAAATAAAAGCAGCCCAAGCAGAGGATACACCAGCGCACAATGAACATGGAAGAGTAAGCGCTTTTCAAAAAAAATTCGGCAGGTGGACAGTCGGTTCTAGGAACAACGCTTCCCAAGAAAACTATCGCTAGGAAACATTTTCTTTCCAATTGTTCCTATAAAACAGCTATGGCACGTAAATTGCTTATTCCTTGGTTATCAAACAACTAAGGAGCGTGCTTGTGGCACAAAATTATACTTATAACCACTCAACTTTGCAGTATGCACAAAAACCATCGCCGCGCATTGATGTGTCATATGTGATTTACCGCTTTGTATTTGTGCCAATAATGTTTTTGCTGATTTTAATGAGCTACCTTGTTGCCATGTCATCTATGGCACATGCCGAATCACGACTCAAAGACATTGTAAACTTTGAGGGTGTGCGCGAGAATATGCTGATGGGTTATGGCCTAGTGGTCGGCTTAAACGGCACTGGCGACAAGCTCAAAAACAGCGCTTTTACCGAACAGAGCTTAATTGCCTTTTTGGAACGCCAAGGGGTGAACACCCGTGGAACTGAGCTTAAAACCCAGAATGTCGCAGCGGTTACCATTACCGCCACCCTGCCACCATTTGCCCGCACTGGCAGCAAAATTGACGTTTCCGTGAGCGCAATGGGCGATGCCAAAAATCTCGCTGGCGGTACTTTACTTGCCACCCCTCTTTATGGCGCAGACGGTGAAGTTTACGCCGTGGCGCAAGGATCAATTTCAATTGGTGGTTTTCGCGCACAAGGCGAATCCACCACCATTACCAAAGGTGTCCCCACTTCAGGATTTATTGCCAATGGCGGCATGGTTGAGCGGGAAATCGAATTCGCCCTTAACCGCATGCGGGAAATGAAACTTTCCCTACGCAACCCCGATATTACAACGGCACAGCGTATATCTCAGGTAATCAACGAAAATGTGGGCGCGGGAATTGCCAATGTTTCCGACCCAGGAACAGTAGTGCTGTCTGTTCCTGAGATTTATCGCAGCAACGTAACCAAGCTGTTGGCCGAGATTGAAAAACTACCAGTTGAAACCGACCAAGTAGCAAAAATAGTGGTTGATGAGGCTTCAGGCACAATCGTTATGGGTGAAAATGTACGCATTGACACCGTGGCAGTTGCACAAGGCAACCTAGTGGTAAAAATCGAAGAAAAACCAGCAGTTAGCCAGCCATCTCCACTTTCGCCAGATGGCCAGACCGTAGTCGTGCCACAAACCACCATCACTGCTGATGAAAAACCCGGTCAACGCATGGCCTTACTAAATCGTGGCGCAAGCCTCAAAGATCTGGTGGCAGGGCTTAATGCGCTGGGCGTTGCCCCACGGGATCTGATAACGATTTTACAAACCATCAAAGCCGCAGGTGCATTACAGGCAGAAATAACAACAAGATAGGCAAATGGAGAGTATATGAACACAGCTACAATCTCATCTCAACCTGCTTTGCAACAATATGGGGCGGCAAAAATTGACGGATTTGCTGGATTTTCGGCAAAAAAGAACATGAGTCCAGAGCAGGTGAATGCCACGGCTAAAGAGTTTGAATCAATGTTTATCAGCCAAATGACCGAGCAAATGTTTGGTGAATCTGGCGGCGACAGCGCGTTTGGTACGCAAGAAACTGACGATATCTACAAAAGTTTGATGGTTCATGAATACGCGAGGATCATTTCCAACTCCGGTGGCATAGGAATTGCTGACTATGTAAAAAGGGAAATGTTAAAGATGCAAGAAAAACAAGCTTGAAGTAAATTGATGGAGGCTAAAAATGGGTAGCATCACACAAGATTTTAGACCTGATTATAAAGAGGCAAGCTCTAATGTGCTAAATTCTGATTTGCCAGACTTCAGAATACAGGACGTTATAACTGTAACGGCTCGCCTCGCGCAATTACTGGCAGAAGAGGTGGATTTGCTCAGCGAAATGAAAGTAAGTAAAATTGCTGCCCTACAACAAGAAAAAATCTTCCTCACCAATGCTTTGGAAGCACAGCGCAAACAGATAGACAGATATCCGCATCTACGCGAGACCATCCCTTCCCAAGACCGAAAGGACATGGAGGAGATTGCCGAAGTTTTCCAAAACATCTTGGAAGAAAATCACCGCAAATTGCTGCTGGCAAAAGAAGTAAATCATAAAGTTGTGCAGGCGATAACAGATGTGGTCAAAGAAACCACGCAAAGCCGCACTTACAACGGGAGTGGCTACACTGGCGTGGCCGCATTTAACACACTTTCTGTAACACTGAATAAAACTATTTAATTAGCAAAAACGAAATAAGGAGGGGCAATTTATGAGTCTTACGCTATCGCTTAACAATGCCCTTTCTGGGCTTAATATCAATCGTCAGGCTCTTTCAGTCCTGTCGCAAAACATCGCCAATTCCAACACGCCAGGCTATAGCCGCAAGATTATCAACCAAGAATCGGTTTATCTGGATGGCAATGGCGCAGGTGTTGATATAAAAAGTATCACTCGCAAGGTGGATGAGTATTTGACACGCTCTATCCGTTTGCAAAGCTCTAAATATGAGCAAAACAATACCATTAGCGACTATGCCGACCGAATTCAAATTTTACTCGGCAAACCCGGCAATCAGGACAGTATTGATTCAGCGATTGGTAATTTCTTTAATTCCCTGCAATCGCTTGCTTCTACTCCTGAAAACTCATCACTTCGGGTGAATGCGGTTAATGTTGGGAAAAATCTGGCTGGCAATATCAGCTCCTTATCAACAGGGCTGAATGATCTACGCTTCCAAGCGGATCAAGATGTCCAAGCAACCGTAAGCGTGGTCAATGCTGATTTGGTCGAAATAGACAAACTCAACAAAACCATCAATAGTGAGTCCGTACTTGGCAAATCGGTTACCGAATTAGAGGATAAACGTGACGCACTGATTAAACATTTATCCGAAAATATAGACGTTCTTACATATACCAAATCTTCAGGAGAGGTAAGCATCTCCACCAGCTCAGGAGTTGCCCTGCTTGATGAAAATGTTTATCAATTGTCATATAAACCAGCAGCCTCGGCTGAAAGTTTTGTCAATAATTCCTCCCTTTCCGCGCTTGAAGTTTATCGCTTGGATGAAAATGGCAATCAAACTGGAAAACCAAAAGATCTGGTAACGGCTGGAACTAGCGACACCATCATAAGCAGCATCAGTTATGGCAAACTGGCGGGTCTGATTACAATGCGCGATGATCAGCTTCCAGCTATTGTAAGCCAGTTGGATAATCTGGCGATGACCCTGCGTGACGGTATGAACGCAATTCACAATTCTGGCGCAGGTTTCCCAGGGGCAACCAGCCTTACTGGCACGCATTTGCTTAACGCAACAGATTCCAGTCTGTGGAGTGGCAAAATTCGTATTGCCGCACTCGGCTCTGATGGTAAACCAGTTGCAGGCAGCTATGCGGATGAAACCATAAACCGACCATTGGTTGTTGATTTATCAACACTTGATACGGGCGGAGGAACCGGTCAACCAAGCGTGCAAGGAATTATTGACGAAATCAACCGTACCCTAGGCGTACCGCAAAACAAGGTGGAGATTGGCAATATCAACAATCTAAGCCTAGTTTCTAACAGCAAAACCATGCCAAGCTCGCCGCCGCAATTCAACTTTGATTTCAATATGGAAAACATTTCGGCAAGCAACGCCAAAGTTTTTATAACCGGAACGCAGGTTTTTGATAGCACTGGCGTAGCAATGGCAACACCAACCTCAACCCTACCAAGCGTTACACTAGCAGGGACATACTCGACCGTGGCAGGCAGCACAACAGTTACAGTAAATACCTCGGGGACAAACACCTTAAACGATGGCGATACGATATATTTATCACCACCGTCAGGGGCAATTGATGGCATTGGCACCACAGATTTCGGCCAGTTCTTTACCGTAAGAAACGTGACCAGCACTGGATTCGACATAGTAACCACCACTGCCGCAAGCGCTGGTGGCTCATTTTCTGTCGCAGGACAAACCGCCATTCCCAAATATGTTACGGTTGCCGCAGGAGATGCCGTCCGTGGGAAATCCAGCGGTACAGTGACCGCCGATTTATCTGCCAATTCAATCTCACCTTTTTACACTGTAAGTGTAAGTGTTGGGGTTCAGGATGAAGCAGGGAATATCTCAACTTCCGTGGTTAGTTACCGCATTAACAACAATGCAAGCAATTTACTTAACAATCGCTACGCGCCAATATCGGCAACAGGCGATGGTAAAATAGTTTATCCCAATGACAACAACCCCGTAATAAAAGCATCTTTGGTCGATGCCGATGGCAATGAACTGCCAAAAACTCAAGGGATTTATACCTCCAATCAAAAGGGATACTTAAAAATAGAAAGCGGAACTAGCGGCGGTTATATCGCCATTGATTCGCTAACCAGCACCGAGCTTGGCAAACCTTCCGATCGCCCGCCAGTTGCTGCTACCAACCGCAATTTTTCGCATTTTTTTGGGCTAAATAATTTCTTTGTCGATGACGGCGAAGATGCCCATACCATAAAAACTTCAGGCAGTGCCGCCGCGCTGAAAATTGAGCAACGTCTGAGCGAAGATCCGAACCTGATTGCGCTGGGCAAGCTCTCTGCTGTCCCCAATTCCAGCGATACGAACATAACCCCAAGCTATGGCTATGAGCGCAGCATAGGCGATAACACCGTAATTCAAGCTCTTGCAAAACTTGGAACTCAGGCCATTAATTTTAATATCGCGGGCGGACTAGGGCAAACCAGCAAAACTTTCAGCGCTTATTCTGGACAAATTATCGGGGCGGCAGCAACCAACGCCAATGCCGCAACCACCCTGAAAGACAACGCCAAAACACTACTTGATGGTTATGGGCAACGTTCGGATTCTATTAGCGGTGTGAATTTAGATGAGGAATTGGCCAATACTATTATTTATCAAAATTCTTACAGCGCCTCAGCGCGGATAATAACCGTGGTAAACACGTTATTTGATGTATTGTTGCAGGCTGGAAGATAATAAAGGGAGAGAAAAATGTCAGTAGGCCATATAAGCACATTTGCACTACACCAAAACACCCTGCGGGATACAACTAAATTGCAGCAGAACCTTGCGGATTTGCAATCGCAAATTTCCAGCGGCTCTAAATCGCAGGATTTTGCTGGGCTGGGCGGTGGCACATCCGAACAGTTCCTATTGCTGGAAGATAAAATTGCCAAGTCTGACTCATATGTCAACGACAATAAGCTGGTTTCCACCCGCCTTAATGCTACGGATAATGTGCTAAACCAAGTAATTGAGGCGGCAACCAATCTAAAAAGCCTGATTTCGCAGCGGCGCAATATATCTTCAAATACGGCCGCTTTTCCTGATGCACTAAAAGGTGAATGGCAGAATATCGCCAACCAGCTCAATAGCAGCTTGGAAGGGCGCTTTTTATTCGGAGGGACTCGCACCGATTCTCCACCTGTTGACACCACTAATTTTCCCACCCTGAATGTGGACGGCGTGCCTGACGATGATTATTACAAGGGCAGCAAACAAGACGTTTCCATCAGGGCAAACGACAACACTGAAATTACCTATAATGTTCGCGCGGATGATGCTGGAATACAAAGTATTTTTGCAGGAATTGCCATGGCACAAAAAGGCCACGACAACAATTCTGACGAAAGTTTGCAAAAAGCATATGATCTTATAGCCAAAGGACTAGAAGGAGTAATCTCCACTCAGTCAGTAGTCAATCAGCATAAAGTTCAAATTGAAAGCATCAACACGCAACACGCATCATTCAAACTCTATTTCAAAGGCGTAAAAGAAGATCTCGCCAATACCGATATTATCTCAGCATCTACGCAGGTGGCAATAAATCAAGGGATTTTGCAAGCATCTTTTCAGACATTTGCTAAAATTAATTCCTTGAGATTATCCGACTATTTGAAGTAGAATAAACAGGCTCGTATGGTTAAAAACTAAACGGCAAAATAAAGGGGGTCAACATGATAAGATATTCTGGAGTTTCTGGTGGTGCAGCCGTTTCCAGTGGCGCTTTTGTTCCTGAGATATCAATGAGCGAGGTTATCCAGTCACGCTTTGGCGAAATCATGGTCGATGTAGAGCGTGCGGTTGCTTTCCCAAATGGCTTGCTTGGAATGCCAGACAAATCCCATTTTATTCTTGCAAATTTTAGTAGCCCTAAAATGGAGCAGTTCACCCTGCTGCAATCATTGGATGATACTGCGCTTTCTTTCATCACCCTACCGCTGGAAATAAATAATTCAATTATAAGTGCGGCTGATATTCGTGGCGCAGCGGATGACCTGCAAATAAAATATGATGATTTAGCTATACTCTTAATCGTTTCGGTGCATCGCAGCCCTGACAAAATTCGTCTTTCGGCTAATGCCCGCGCTCCATTATTTATTGATGTGAAGCGTAAAGTTGGCGCACAATATGTATTCCAGAACGACCATTATAAAGTGCAGTCGATGCTGTAGCTGTTTTCTGCACTAGCAAGCAAGGGCGGAATCAGAGATTATGGGCAGATTGAAAACTTGATTTTCGGCATTTTTCAAAGTAAAAAATGGAAATGAACTGCTCCTCGTCAACATTATCACCAACCACCGAACCTTTTTGGGTGCGAACTCTGCTGCTTGGCGTAGCGGTTGCATTTATTGGCGGATTGGTAGCTGTCCCGCTAGCGGTGGTATTTGCCGAAGCCTTTGCTCAAGGAATTCCCGCTTATTTTTCGGCACTCCGCGAACCAAACGCTCTGGCAGCTATGCGCCTTACCTTGCTGGTTGCAGCAATTGCCGTTCCGCTGAATGTGGTTTTTGGAGTGGTGGCATCATGGGCAATCACCAAATTTGAATTTGCTGGAAAACGCCTGCTCATCACTTTTATTGACCTGCCATTTTCGGTTTCGCCAGTGATTTCAGGGCTAATTTATGTCTTGCTCTTCGGAGCGAATGGCTGGGCGGGCGAATGGCTGGCTGAACATGATGTGCAAATTATTTTTGCGGTTCCAGGGCTGGTTTTGGCTACAGTTTTTGTGACTTTTCCCTTTGTTGCCCGTGAGTTAATTCCCCTGATGGAAGAGCAGGGAACGCAAGAAGAAGAAGCGGCAATTATGCTCGGCGCTGGTGGTTTTCGCACTTTTTTTGCCGTAACCCTTCCCAATATAAAATGGGCATTGTTATATGGTGTTTTGCTGTGCAATGCCCGCGCTATGGGAGAATTTGGCGCAGTTTCAGTGGTTTCTGGCCACATTAAAGGCTATACCAATACCGTTCCGCTGCATGTTGAAATCCTCTATAATGAGTATAATTTTATGGCGGCCTTTGCGATGGCCTCCACGCTCTTGCTCCTCGCTCTTCTCACCCTGCTGCTTAAAACTACGATCGAGTATAAATTTTCAGGCAACAAACTAAGCTAACGTATATTTGGGTGTAAATGTTGTAATTTTTGGTTCACTAGAACGCATTTTTTGACATTTTTTGAGCATTTCTGGTATGCAAAACGCCATTTTTGGTAGGCTTAAAAATGAAGTTTACTTTGTTATATCAGAGTATTACACTAGTTTTAGTTGTTTTATTACTAAAAGCTATAGTCATTTGAGAAAGGAATTACCCCTCCCTAATTCTCTCCCGTTCCCCCCTCCCTAGCCCTCCCCCGCGAGCGGGAGAGGGAACTTTGGCTATACATCTGCGGGCTGTTTGGAACTTAAATCGATAGATGCTTGTTTACGTTTTACATAATTTTCAACCGCTTTTTCCAACTGCGGCCAGCTAATTCCAAATTCGCCGTCAAATTGTTCATTCGCAATGGTAAACACCTCCATCGCTTCATCATCGCTTAAAATTGGCAAATTCTTTTCCTCGCAAATAAAATGAATATCATCAACATGCCATAAATTATCTACAAAATATCCGTGTGATTTTAACAATTCCCGTGCTGCCTCTACCAATTTGATAGCCTGTCCGTACATATTTATGCCTTTCAATTACGATGTTAATAGGATTGATTTTAATAAATTAAGAACAACTAAGCTTCGCTGTATCACAATTAGTTAATAAAGGTTAACC
>Ga0172379_10012080_pt1 | contig 10164 bp, 6 predicted proteins | sample GrowelOW334metaG_FD_119756 | JGI IMG/M metagenome (GOLD analysis project Ga0172379, IMG submission 119756) | Groundwater microbial communities from an aquifer near a municipal landfill in Southern Ontario, Canada - Groundwater well OW334 metaG | ecosystem: Environmental > Aquatic > Deep...
CGCGGCGGCCTCGCCTACGTCAATGTCGTTGAGAGCACCGTGTTCGGAAGCATTTCCGGAGCGGCTCTCTCCGATATCGCCGCCCTTGGCAAAATGGAAATCGACGCGATGGTCGAAAACGGCTATGACAGGGACTTTTCCTGCGCCCTCACCGCGGCTTCCTCGCTGCAGAGTCCGCTCATCCCCCCGAGTTCCACCGCCATTCTCTACGCCGGTATCATGAACATGTCCGTGGGCGCGGTGCTTCTCGGCGGCTTGATTCCAGGGATTCTCATCGGCGGAACCCAGTGCCTCTATATTCTATTGAGGGGCAAAAAGCTGAACCTGCCTAAAGTGACCATAAAATACGACAGGCAAACGAAGGTGAAGATTTGGGCGAACGGCCTCGTCGCCGTCGGCATGCCCGCCATCATCCTCATCGGCATCGTGGGCGGCGTCTTCACGCCGACCGAAGCCGCGGCCGTTTCGGTTCTCTATTCCCTGGGAGCCGCCTTCCTCGTGTATCGGGAAGCGAAGCTCAAAGATATTTTTCAAGCGCTGGAAGCCACGGTAAAGACGAGCGCTACGCTCTTCATCATCGTCGCCCTCGCCGCTTCGTATTCCTGGACCTTGGGAGCCGAGCGCATACCGGAAAAGATCGCGACCTTTCTCTTGAGCGTTTCCCACGACAAATTCGTCCTACTCCTGATGATCAACATTCTTCTGATCATCGTGGGAATGTGGATGGAGACCGGCGCGGCAATCATATTGTTCGCCCCGATCCTCGCGCCGATTGCGATCGCCGCGGGCGTCAATCCCATTCATTTTTCTGTTATAATGATCCTGAATCTCGTCATTGGCTTGATAACGCCGCCGGTGGGGGTCGTGCTGTACGCGACGTGCACGGTGGGAAAGACTACGCTGGAAAGGCTCGTGAAATCCCTTATGCCATTCTTCGTGCTGGGTTTTATCTGCCTGGTCCTGGTAACCTTAGTCCCGGATTTGTCTTTGTTCGTGCCCAAGTTGGCCGGGCTGGTAAAGTAGGAGAGCATTGAAATGAGAAACGGTAATCCCTATCTTGGCGGCGGGCGATACATCCAAAGCGAAAAAGCGGCCGGCCTCTTGGGCGTGGAGCTGAAACGCTATGGCTCAAAACGAGCCTTCATCCTGGGCGGACACACGGCGCTTTCGATCGCTTCGCCGCGTTTCGAGGTGGGCATCAGGGCCGAGGGCATCGATTTCTTCACCGAGGAGTTCCAGGGGCACTGCACGCTCAAGAAGTGCGCGGCCATCCGGGAGAGAGCCGAAAAATACGGTGCCGACATGATCGTCGGCGTGGGGGGCGGCAAGGCTCTCGATACGGCCAAGCTCGTAGCGGACGATATGGGTTTGGGCGTCATCACCGTCCCGACCTCGGCGGCTACCTGCGCCGCCTTCGCCGTGCTGAGCGTCGTCTACAGCGATGAAGGGGACGTTCTCTACAGCCTCTTCCACGACCGCGAGGTACAAAGTGTGCTGGTAGATACTGAGATCATCGCGACGCAGTGCCCGCCGAGGATGTTCGCTTCGGGCGTGGCCGACGCCCTCGCCAAATATCCTGAAATCGCCTTCAGCATGGATTTCGCCACCGACTGGGAAAAGACCGTCCTGCCCTCGACGGCGCTCGCGCTTTCAAAACATACCTGGGACCTGTTCCAGGCAAAAGGCAAGAAGGCGCTGGATGACATCAAGGCCAAAACCGCCTCCGTCGACGCGGAAGACGTGCTCTGCGCCGCGGTGGCGCTCACCGGAACGGTTTCCTCCCTCGTGAGCGGGGGAAGGCAGCTCGCTGTCGCGCATTCCTTCTACGATTCGGTCTGCAAGAATTTCAAGGCGCAGCAGAAAAAGTTTCTCCACGGGGAAATCGTATCGGCTGGCATACCGCTCCAGATGCTCGTGAACGGAATGGACGCCGCTCAGATCGAGAACGTCGTGGCGTTCTTGCGCTCCATTGGGACGCCCGTCTCGCTGCGCGATCTGGACATCGAGCCGACGGTCGCCAATATCGACGCGATATTCGGCTATATCAAAACCACGATGAACCTCGGCGAGCCCTGGATGATAGAACGGCTGCGGAAGGGTCTGGAAGGTTTGCTCTCGAGATAAACCTTGATACATGTCCCGTGAAAATGGCGCGCCCGACTCTGGAAAAATGACGTTATGGGCTTTATAGTGTTATCATGAACGGCAAACCGTTTCCCGCAGTCTTTTGCGCCTTGTTTCTTCTTGTCGCCCCTGGCGTCAAAGCCGCTGACAATGCTTTCGCGGCGAATGGTTTCGATATCGGCATAGGAGAACTCACCTTCCTTCTGGACTTCCAGCGTTCCATCCGCCTCGATCCGGAAGCGAAAATCCAGGCCGAATGGGCGTCCAAACTGGAGAGGCTCAGCGTCGTTGATCTCAAAAAGAGCGACAACCGCTACGCCTACGCGTGGGATCCCGTCGGCAAGCGTCAGATCATCGCGATTCGCGGCACGGCCAACCTGAAAAACGCCATCCTCGATGTGGAACTTTGGAGGGACAAAAGCCCTACCCTCGGCATCAGGCTGCATCATGGATTCGAAGTGGCGGCAAAGCTCGTTTTTGCCGATGTGGGCCGATTTCTCGACCGTGGCGCGCCGATCGTCGTGTGCGGGCACTCCCTGGGGGCGGCCGAAGCGATCGTCGTGGGGATGCTCCTCGTGAAGGAGGGGTATCATGTCGACAAAATCGTGGGCTCGGGACCGCCGAAAGTGACCGATACCGAGGGCTGGCGGATCTACAAAGACTTGCCCGTGGTGCGAGTTTCCTCCGCCTTCGACCCCGTGCCTTTTCTTCCGCCTTCAAGTTTTTATTCTTCGGCACCGTTGGTTCAGGGGGGTCATCTCCTCATGTTGCTGGATGGTCCCTACGTGGCTGTTGCCCCTCCCGAATTCTACGACACCTTGGCCCCGGCCTTCGAAGAGGCAAAAGAACCGAAAGAGCGTTTCGATGTCGTGGATCATCGGGTATGGACCTACTATGACAGGGCGGTGGAAAAAATGGATTCCCTGATTTTCGTGCCTTTCGACGCGTGGGAATCTTACGCCAAGCCGAGAAAATAAGGGAATGCCGCGGCGCGATCGAAGACTCAGCCCGCCACCATTTTTTCCAGCAATGTGGGCACGAGGAGGGCGGGGAGCTTGGTCCGGGCGATGATGCGCACGGCCGCGCTTTCGGCCCAGAAGGCCTTGGTGCCTGCCCTGCCGTGGGTGCCCAGAACGATAAGGTCGGAGCCGCGCTCGCGCGCTATGGCGGACAACTTCCGCGCCGGATCGCCGCTGCGCTGGATGGCGGCCGCCGCGATGCCTCTGGCGGCCAGCCCTTCCGCTTTTTCGGCCAGGTAAGCGGCGGCCGCTTCCTCGGAAAGCCGCAGGGCTTCCCTGGTGGCCGAAGGCGAGAAGAGCCCTGTGGCACGTCCGGGGCCTTTCTGCGTCGCGCGGGTCGGCACCACGGTGGCCAGATCCACGGCCGCGCCCGTCGCGGCGGCGAACTCTTCCACGACGGGAAGCGATTGCTCATGTTCGGGTTTGCCGTCCAGCGCCAGGAGAATCCGCTGGAAAGGGAGACTCGGCGGGGTTTCGGATCGCAAAAGCAAAACGGGCGAAGTCTGGTGCCGCATGATCCTTTCCCCGATGCTGCCCTCGAACAGGCGCTCGAGCCCTCCGTGCCCGTGCACGCAGAGCACGACGAGATCCTGGGCGAGTTCAACCGTATGTTCCGCCAGGCTCCGTGACACGTCCTCCACTTCGGCCGAGTGGACATGGCACTCCACGCGAGCGCCCGCAGGAAAGACGCGGCGGGCCACATCATCAAGATATTCTCCCGCTTCCCGTTCGCTGGCGAGGTGACGCTGGCCGTGGATTTCCCGCGGCGAATCCTTCTCGAGCAAGTGAATGAGGGTGACGGTAGAGCCAAAGGTTTTTCGCAACGCCTCAACGGCGGGCAAGGCCGTTTCGGCCGATGCTGACCCATCGAGCGGCACAAGTATATTCGAGAACATGCTCAACCTCCCGCCAGGAATGTGTTGTAGATGAGAAACAAATTCAACGAGACGATGATCGCCGCGACGAGCGCGATTGCTACCTTGGTTATTGGCTTATTGACCAGGTCGCCCATGATTTTCTTGTTGTTCGTGAATAGGATCAGGGGCACCACCGCGAGCGGCAGGCAGAAACTCAAGACAACCTGGCTTAAAACGAGGGTCCTCGTGGGGTCCATGCCGACCGCGATGACGATCAGGGAAGGTATGACCGTGACAAGGCGCCGCACCCAAATGGGGATCTCCTTCTTGATGAAGCCCTGAATGATGATCTGGCCGGCCTGGGTCCCCACCGTCGACGATGAGAGGCCGGATGCCAGGAGGGAGATGCCGAATACCGTGCTCGCCGCCTTGCCAAGCAGAGGCTCCAAGGTTTTATAGGCTTCCTCGAGAGTACCGACGCCGCTTTTGCCGTGGATGAAGAACGTCGCCGCCGCCACGATAAGCATCGCCGCGTTGATAAGACCAGCCACGCCCATCGCGGCGATCACATCGATGATCTCAAAACGATAGAGGCGTTTCCTTTGGCTCGCGCTATGAGGGATGCGTCCCTGGGTGAGGGCCGAATGGAGAAAAATGGCGTGAGGCATCACGGTCGCGCCCAGAATGCCCGCCGCGAGTATGACGCTCTCCTTGCCTTCGAAGCGAGGTATCACCGCGTGGGGGAGTACATCTCCCCATATTGGTTTGACCATGATGAGCTCAGCCAAATAGCAGATCGAAATGACACCGACAAAAACCGCGATCGCCGCCTCGAGTGGGCGGAAACCATATCGCTGCAATGCGAGTATGGCGAAGGTGCAAAGGGCGGTCAGCAATCCCGCGATCCACAGCGGCATGCCGAAGAGGAGATTGAAGGCTACCGCGGCTCCAAGAAATTCGGCGAGGTCGGTGGCCATCGCCGCAAGTTCCATCATGATCCATAGGGAATAGACGATTGGCTTTGGAAAGGATTGACCGCAGTGTTCCGCCAGATTCTTGCCCGTCGCGATGCCAAGCTTTGCGGAGAGGGCTTGGATGAGCATGGCCATGAAGTTGCTCGCGAAGATGACCCAGAGCAGGACATAGCCAAACTGCGCGCCTGCCTGGATATTGGTGGCAAAATTGCCTGGATCGACATAGGCGATGCTCGCTATCACCGCCGGCCCCAGGAAAGGCAGTATCCGCTTTATCCTTCCGCGGATCCCTCCGCCCCCTTTGCCATCCAAGGCTTCCTGGGCTTGATCGATTGTCTTCTGGTCAATGGACGAAGAAGGCATGGCACCTCTCCTTGCTCGTTTTGGCGAATCCTCGGTCGCTGCCCTCAAGCCCAGCGCACAAGCCCGGGGACGAGGCGATCGCCCAAGGCGGGATGCTTGGGCAGTATCCTGATGGAATAGCCGATTTGGCCGGTCAGCTTGCCGTTGGCGATCGCCTGGTACTTCCAGACCGAGCCTTCGTTGGAGACAGGCGACATCTCGGTGCGCTCCGGCGACTGTATGTCGCCCTTGCTGGTAAGTGGCCCCCGATAGCATTCGACGCGCACTTCATCCGGCGAAAGGCCCGCCAAGTTCACCGTGGCATCGACATGGATCTTGGTGCCTCGAACGATGACCGGGGGAGCGTCGTCGCGCACATCGATGATCGCCACCGATGGCCACAGGGAATTCGCCCTATCGAGGTAGGCCGAAAGTGAGCGCGATGAGACGTAGCCTTCCGCCTTGAGCCGTATGCCCTCTGCCATGGCTGGCTTGTAGTAATTTCCATAATATTCGGCGAGCATCCTATGGGTCGAAAACTCTTTCCCGACCACCTTAATCGACGAGCGCATCTTGGCGATCCATTCGCGAGGAAGACTATCCCTGCCGCGCCGATAGAAGGTGGGCAGTATCTCGCGCTCAAGCAGGTCGTAGAGGGCCTCGCTCTCGATTTTATCCTGGAGTTCCTCGTCTTTGTATTCCTCGCCCAGGCCGATGGCCCAGCCGATGTCGGGCCGGAAGCCTTCCGCCCACCAGCCATCAAGGACCGAGCAATTGAGGACGCCGTTCATGCCCGCTTTCATGCCGGAGGTTCCCGAGGCCTCGAGGGGCCTGCGCGGCGTGTTGAGCCAGACGTCCGAACCCGAGGTCATATAGCGCGCGATGTTCATGTCGTAATCTTCGACGAAGACGAGGCGTCCGAGCACTTCTTCCTTGCGGGAAAAGTGGACGAGTTCCCTGATGAGTTCCTTGCCGGGAATATCGTGGGGATGAGCCTTGCCGGCGAAGATAATCTGCATTGGCCTGTCGCGGTCGGAGAGGAGACGGATAAGCCGGTCGGGATCGCTGAGGAGGAGATTGCCGCGTTTGTAGGTGGCGAAGCGGCGGGCGAACGAGAGCGTGAAGATCGAGGGGGAGAGCGTGTCGCCCGATTCGATGAGGGCCGAATCGGTAATGCCGAGGCGCGCCATCGATGCGCCCAATTTGTCCCTGCAGAAGGCTACAAGACGTTCTCTCCTGCGCTCATGGGTCCGCCACAGTTCCTCGTCGGAAACCTTGTCCATTCTATCCCAGATCTCCTTGGCCGCTGGCTCGTCGCTGAAGCGCGGGCCGAGGAAGCGGTCCAGGAGAGTGAGCATGTCGTGGCTTATCCAGGTTCTCGGATGGACACCATTGGTCACGTGGCCTATGGGGATTTCCGCGACGGGGAGCTGGGGCCAAAGGTCCTTCCACATCTCCCTGCTCACTTCCCCGTGGAGCGCCGAGACGCCATTCGCGTAGGAGGAGAGCTTGAGCGCGAAGACGGTCATGCAGAAGCTTTCGTTGTAGTCGCCGGGGTTCTCCCTTCCGAGGGAAAGGAATTCGACCCAATCGACGCCAAAACCACCGATCCACGCGCGGAAGTATCGTTCGACGAGGTCGATGCCGAAGCGCTCGTTGCCCGCCGGAACCGGTGTATGGGTAGTGAAGATGTTCGTGGGGATGAAAGCCTGGGCCGCTTCCCTGAAAGTGAGTCCGCGCTCGGCCATAATCACGCGAATGCGCTCGAGGGCGAGGAAGGCGGAATGGCCCTCGTTCATGTGGGTTGCCGCCACATCGATGCCGAGAGCGGTCAATGCCCGTATTCCGCCAATGCCGAGGACAATTTCCTGGCGGATTCTCGTTTCCTTGTCGCCGCCGTAGAGTGTCGCGGTGATGGTTCTGTCCTCGGGAACGTTCTCGGGGATATTGGTGTCGAGGAGATAGAGGCTCGACCTTCCGACTTTCACTTCCCAGATCGCCGCATAGATGAGTCTCCCGGCCAGTTCGACGGATATGAGGAGGGGTTTGCCGTCGGGGTCGCTGCACTGCTCCACCGGCATGTTGTACCAGTCGTTTTCCGGGTAGGATTCCTGCTGGAAACCATCGGCATTCAGATATTGCTTGAAATAGCCTTGGCGGTACAAAAGGCCAACGCCGACGAGGGGGAGTCCCAAGTCGCTCGAGGTCTTCATATGGTCGCCGGAGAGGATGCCCAGACCGCCCGAATAGGTAGGCAAGGATACATCGATGCCGAATTCCATCGAAAAATAGGCGGTAACGGGGGTTTTGGGTCCCTTGTACCAGGTTTCGCCCTTCCTGTAGCGGTCGATGTGGCTTTTTACCTCGTTGAGGGAAGCGATGAAGGAATCATCCTGAGCCAACTGGTCGAATCGGTCCTGGCTCACCATGCCCAGCATTTTCACGGGGTTTTGGCCGCTGGCCATCCAGGCGTCCGGATCGATGCGTATGAAAAGGGAGACCGCGTCGAAGTTCCAGGATAGCCAGAGATTGCGCGCTATCGAATCGAGGGCGGCGAGTTCGCCTTCCAGTCTCGGTTTAACCGTATGGGTTAAAATTTTCATCTCGATTCCACCTTTTATCGCCTTCAGTCTTTATGGGATCCAAAGAAATCCTGAAGCTTGCCTAAAAGCCCCCGGGCTTTATCGTTCCGGATCACGGCCTCGGTTTCGGGCTTGGGCTGCTCGCTCCGTGCCGTTGGCTCAAGGGGAGGAGCCGCCACCTTGTCGGCGCCGCGTCCTTCACTCAATGGTCGGGCGCCCGCCTGCTCATCCCGGCGCGGGCCGCGACCACCAGCTTGCCTGCCGCCGCGCGGCGCGGCATCGGGATTGCGAGGTCCGGCGCCAGGCCGCCCTCTTCTCCTCGGATCGCCGCCCGGCTGGCCCGACGGGCCTTGCTCCAGTTGCTTGCCATATTTCTTCTTATATAAAGCGAGACGCTCTTCCATGGACATGGCATAGGGATTGGACACTCCGCCGCGATCGGTCGCATCGCGCCTCGGGCCGCCTGGTGACGGCGCTCGTCTGGCCTCAGTCCTGGCGGCCGGGCTCCTTTCGGGACGCTCGGGCCGTTCACGCTCAACGCGATCATGGCCTTCAGGGGGACGATCGGGGCGCTCGGGGCGATTGGGGCGCTCATACCTGTCTCCGCCTCCGCGGCGATCATCGCCGCCGTGTCGGTCGCCTCTTCCACGGAAGCGCGGTTCGGGCATTTCGATGGTTTTGCCCGCGCTCAGATCCTCCGGGAGAACCACATCGGGGTCGAGCGGAACGACCGACAGCGACGCGTCGATCATCCGTTCGATGGCGGGAAGTCCATACATGTATCGCTCACAGACGAGGTTGTACAGGCGGGCGGAGGGGTCCTGCCTTTTCAGGAAGTTGAGCCTTTCGAAGTAGAATTCAGGTTCGAGCGGGAGATCGTAGTTGACTACCGTGATGAATTCAGGCCTGCTGAGGCCTTTTGCCCCGTCGTCCGTGAGGACGAGGACAAAACTGTCGGCGGCGAACCGCGAGGCTGAACCAGAGGCGGTAACGGGCGCCGGAGGAGCCACGGCCACTTCCGATGCTCCGCCGTCTGCGTTGGCGGGCGCTTCATCCACCGCGAGCTCGGACGGCCTCCGCTGACCGGTCCAGGCAAGCGCCTTGGTCACGATCTGATTTTTCCTGTCGGGGTTGAGATTCCCCGCGATATAGTCGGCGGTCACGCCGTTTAGGGCCATCCGCGCCGAAAGTTCGGCAGCGGTCGACTTGAGGTTGCAGAATACGCAGAGATGGCGGTTTTCTCCCTCGACGAGCAATTGCAGGATGAATCCGATCTTGTCGGCTTCCTTGATGTCGCGGGATATCGTCGACGTGGTACCTGCGTAACCCATCGTCTCCCCGAGCTTGATTTCCCTGGGGCTGTCGCCGAATTCCCAGGCGAAATTCTTGGCCTTTGGGGTGTGTTTGTTCGCGATGATGAGGCTCTTTCTCTCCCATGAAGGAAGGAGGTTGCCCTGAAGCTTCCGGAGGAATTCGCCCGGAAGCTCGGCGATCTGCTCGGCTTGATCGGCGATGACAAAGCCGAAGTCCCGCGGCATGAACAAGCCTGAAGGCAGGAGGTCGTGGAATGTCTGGACCGTGGCGAAGAGGAGGGTCGCGCCCTTCACCTCTTCGCTTTCCTCGTTGCCGGCAACGAGGAGCGCTGGCTTTACCAGCGCGTTGCCATTGGCCATGCGTACCGCCGCCTCGCAGGCCGCCGCGGCGGCCACATCGTCGAAGCAGAGATAGAGAGCCCTGCCCCGCTCGGCAGCGCGGCCTATCCTCGTCAACCAATACAGCGCGGGAAAGGCGAAAATCTGCTCTCTTTCCTTCTGGATATCCGTCCTGACGAAGAGGTTTTCATCTTTTTCGATCAAACCCGATAGAAGTCTTTCGTAGAACACCGATCGATATGCATTCGATGCCTCGGCGCTGGAAAAGAGCGCCGCGTCGATGGAAAAACGCGATAAATCCATATACGTTCCTAAACTATAAAACTATGTGCCCGGATATTCCGGGAACGCTTTGATCCCGTAAGCAAGTGATGGATGATATCCCAAAAAGGAGGAAAAGTGAAGGCATTGGCTGCGGCATCCCGTCCGCGACCTGGAACCATGCCAGGAACCGGCCAGCGCGAGTTTTTTTTCGCCTTCATCGAACCGGCAAAACAAATAATAAATATGAATCTATATAAATTTGTATATAGTAATTTATAGAAACTTGCTGTATACTTCGTCCGGAAAAATCCATCCTACCATATTATCGGGAGTTTCTTAATGAGTGATTC
>Ga0172379_10012081_pt1 | contig 10164 bp, 8 predicted proteins | sample GrowelOW334metaG_FD_119756 | JGI IMG/M metagenome (GOLD analysis project Ga0172379, IMG submission 119756) | Groundwater microbial communities from an aquifer near a municipal landfill in Southern Ontario, Canada - Groundwater well OW334 metaG | ecosystem: Environmental > Aquatic > Deep...
GCGGTGGAAGAGCTTAAAGCCGCGGGCATAAACGTCAACGGGCCGATTTCCCCCGATACCGTTTTCCCAAGAGGGATGAGTGGCGAGTTTGACGGTATCGTGGCAATGTTTCACGACCAGGGGCATATTGCTCTCAAAATTGCCGGATTCAAACTGGGAGACGGGAAACGTCAGGTCGAGGGTGTCAACACCACGCTGGGTCTTCCCATCATCAGGACTTCGGTGGATCACGGCACAGCATTTGATATTGCCGGGAAAGGGATAGCCAGCCCGCTCAGCATGCTCGATGCTTTGGAGCTTGCGGCGCTGATGGCGAAAAACCGCATCCGGGAATTGTAATCCCTTCGTAATCTTCATGACGAATTCTTTGAATACCTATCATCCATCCCGGAGGCAGGACGTGAAAGGTTTTTTTGCCCTTTTTTTACGGGAAATTATAGCCACAGCTATAGTGTTTCCGGCTCCTTTGCTGATAATTCTGGTCATAATGGGCATCCCGCTCTTTTTCGATTTGTCGAAAAGCAGGGAATTTGTTTCCATAATCGTTTTTATCACAAACATTGCCTTTACTATCCCCCCCTTTTTTCTGATTCTTTCCTTTCAGCGCGACATCCGGTCAAATTTTGGGGCTCTTGCAGCCTATCGGGCATCGGGTGCAGAGATCATGCTGTGTAAATATTTCGCTGCGCTGACACTGGGGCTGGTCATATCATTTCACGCTTCCATCTGGCCGTACATGGATTCGGTTCGTACCGAAAATACCTTGTTCCGGTTGAATCAGGCTGAAACCGGTTACGCTATTCTGACCTTCCGAACTTTTCTCGATGTTCTCTTTTTTTCCGGCATGGTGTGCCTTGCGGAAGGGCTGCAATTTTTGGTAAAACGCGGCAGAGAGATAATCTGGATTGCAGTTTTCCTGGGAGGTTCCATCCTCCTTTTCATTCCCGGAAAAGCCCTGTACACGCCGCTCTTTGGAAGTTTTCGGGCGCAGGATGGTTTTATTCTTTTATCCGGTTTGCTTTTTTTCGTACTGGGTGTGATTTTCTTCCACCGGTATAGTGGAGTACAAAAAGGAGCGGAATGAACCGTCGCACCTTCATTTTCTGGACAATATTCGGAACAATAGCCCTGGTAATTATTTTAACTGTTGCGCTGGTTGCGCGAACGCCGTTTACTCCTCTCGACGGTGCAGGGCAGCTGGTTCTGGTCGTTGCAGAAACCGACACCTCCTCACATGCCGGTCTGGAAACATTCGCGCGTCAGGGAAATTCCTGGCGTCCCGTTTTCTCGTGGCCGGTTGTCCTCGGCCGTAACGGTCTGGCATGGGGCAGGGGACTTCACCGCGAAAGGGATCGTTATCCCCGTGAACCCTTTAAACACGAGGGCGACGGCAAATCTCCCGCGGGAGCGTACGAACTCCTCCGTGCTTTCGGATATCCTCCGCCGGACAGTGTGAAAACAGTATTCCCATATATACAGTCCACTCCCGATCTCATCTGCCTTGATGATATTCGTTCGGAATACTATGCCATGGTGGTTGATTCCCGCGAAAAAAACCTTGATCCTGCAAACCTGCCCTCGCACGAGGACATGCTCCGTGATGATGATCTTTACCGCTATACAATCCTGGTCGGTCACAATACGTTCAAACCGGTGAAAGGGGCAGGTAGCTGCATCTTCCTTCACATCTGGCGTGATGAGAATTCCCCTACCGCCGGATGCACCGCTATGGAAGGAGAAAATATTTTGCGGCTCATTGAATGGCTCGATCCGGAAAAACATCCGGTTCTTGTCCAGCTTACCCGGAAAAACTATGAACGGCTGAGAGGAAAATGGGGGCTGCCCTGATAGTATTGTATTCCAGAATCGGTAGAAAGCATATGCATTACCCTGATAGAGCGCAGTATGTGGATAATAACTATCGTAATATGTTACTGCTCAATGAGGATAAGGGCAGGAATGAACTTGTACAGGATGTATTTGCTATTGCATTTTATTGCAATTTTTTGTATTTTCTCATGCTCTATTCCCAATGCAGACAGGATGATAAAACGAATTGAAAAACTGTTTTTTCATCTTCTTGATTTTATTGCAAATATATCAATAAAAGTTGTTTTTAAGTAGTATACCACTGGCTGTCGCTCAAAAACCGAGGGCTACAATAATAAAATAGTGCAACTGTGAAGTTGCTCTTTCCATGCCATGAGGAGATCCATCGATGCAGAGTTTTGTTCCGAAAGAGGTTTTTTTCACCAAAGGCGTGGGTGTGCACAAGTTCCGGTTGAGTTCTTTTGAGGATGCCCTGCGGAATGCTGGCGTTGCCAACCAGAATCTCGTTTCCGTATCCTCCATTCTCCCCCCCGGGTGCAAAATCATCCCCAAAGATGAGGGCCTCGCCAAAATGGCGCCCGGCTCCATTCGGTACACAGTTATCTCCCGCATCGACACCAACGAGCACGGAAGACGAATCGCTGCATCCATCGGTCTCGCCCAGCCCAAGGAAATCACCAACTGGGGATACCTGAGTGAAGTGCATGAGTACGGTTTTACGCAGCGCGAGAGCGCGGACATGGCGGAAGACCTTGCCGCTTCCATGCTGGGAACCACACTTGGTATCGAAGTGGATCCGGATGTGGCCTGGATCGAGCGTGAAAAACTTTATAAGGCCACCGGCCTGATCATTCATTCCAGCAACATTACCCAGACTGCTTCCGGCAAGTCCGGCTTCTGGACCACCGCGGTTGCGCTGGCTGTGTTTATCATTTGAACGGGAACACCATGCCTTTGACCGGAGTTTTTTTCAGACCTCAATCTTCCATAGAAACCGCCGATGCCGCACTGATCGGACTGCCCTGGGACGGAACGGTATCCAATCGCCCCGGCGCTCGGTTCGGGCCGGAGGCCATCCGTTCGGCCACCCTCGGTATCGAGGATTATTCTCCCTATCTTGACCGTGACATTGCTCATCTGAAAATTCATGACGCCGGAGACATCGAGCTCCCGTTTGGCGATACATCAGCCGCGCTGGATATGATTCGCAGGGAGTATGCTGCCCTCGTTAAAAGCAGGCCTGTTGCTCTCGGCGGCGAGCATCTGGTGAGCTGGCCGATGGTACAGGAGATGTACGAGCGGTACGGCAAAGACCTCTTTGTCATCCAATTCGACGCGCATACTGACTTACGTGAACAGTACCTTGGGGTGGAACTCAGCCATGCCACGGTCATGAAACTGATTACCGATCTCGTCGGTGTGGAAAATACCGCGGCGGTCGGGATACGGTCGGGCACATCCGAGGAGTGGAACATCCTCCGTCGTCATCCCCATTATTTCGGGGGAATCGCCGGAAAACCGCTTGAGACATTCCCTGCTTTTGCAGCGGATACGCTGCGAGGGAAAAAGATATATCTTACTGTGGACCTCGATATTTTCGATCCCGGGATCATGCCGGGAACCGGAACGCCTGAGCCGGGAGGGATCACTTTCCGGGAGTTCATTCCCATTTTGCGGTCGCTTATAAAAACTGATATCGTGGGCGCCGATATTGTGGAGCTTGCACCAGCGTACGATCATTCCGGGATTTCACAGGCGCTGGCAGGGACAATCCTCCGTGAACTGCTCCTTATTATAGGGTCAAAATCATGAAAAAGCATCTTAACTGTTTTAAGCGGATTATGCCCGACCCTGTCTCCGGCGATGGAATCCGTCGTTTGATAGATGGATCTTTCCTGGCGTATAACAGCGCCCGGCTCAGAGAAGCCTGCCATATCTTTCACAACAAATACTCCGCCCCGGAGGTGACCGTTGGCGTTACCGCTGCCGGAGCGCTCACACCGGCCGGTCTTGGGGGATCCTGTCTGGTTCCTCTTATGAAAGCGGGGCTGATCGACTGGATGGTTCTGACCGGCGCGAATCTCTATCATGATGTTCATTTTGCCCTCGGGCAGTCCCTGCACATGGGCAGCCCCATGATCGATGACCGTGAGCTGCGGTCGGCCGGGGTGGTGCGCATTTACGACATCCTTTTTACAGACAAAGTCCTGTTTGAGGCGGACGCCTATGTGCGCGATTTCTGCGCCTCTCTCGGCAATCGCGGGAAAATCGGTTCCGCCGAATTCCATTATCTTCTCGGGAAAAAGCTTCTCGCCGAAAACCCCGAAAACAGCCCCCGGTCGGTTCTTTCGACCGCAGCGGAACTTGGCATTCCCCTTTTTACTTCCTCTCCCGGAGATTCGACTCTGGGCATGAACATGGCCGCAGTAGCCCTTGAGGGCGCAGACCTTGATTTTGATGTGATGCTCGATGTCAATCAGACCGCCGCCATTGTCCATTCGGCAAAAAAGACAGGCGGGCTTTCCGGCGTTCTCCTTCTCGGCGGCGGATCGCCTAAAAATTTCATCCTTCAGACCGAACCCTATATTCAGGAAGTTCTCATGCTCCCCGATACCGGGCATGATTATTTTATCCAGTTTACCGACGCGCGCCCGGACACCGGCGGGCTTTCCGGCGCAACTCCTTCCGAAGCGGTTTCATGGGGCAAGATCGTCCCGGAAAAGCTCCCCGATACTGTTGTCTGTTACGGCGACACTACGGTTTATCTTCCCCTTCTTACAGCGTATATGGTGGAATCCGGAATCACCCGGCCGCAAAAACGTCTCTATGACCGCCTCGACGCCATGTTTGCGGAGTTAAAGGCTGATTACCGGAAGCGCAGCCTTGGGTAAGGTTTGATAATAGAATAATTCACCTTTCTTTTCCTCAAGCAGCGTCACGAAAGATATTCTTTTCCTTACCTGTTCTCATAAAATCCACTATCTTATCCCCTAAACATTTTTGCTTCCTTTATCTCCCCGCGTGAGTATAAAAGTTTATGAAATACGCTACGCTCCATGTACTTTCGCTCTGCCTGCTTTTGGTCTTTCTTTCGCCCGGTTACTCCGCGGCAGAGAGCGGGTCGGCTTTTCCCCGAAAACAGATTACACTTCATGGCAACGGGACAGCGGGGCCATACACTGTCGGGGTTCGTTTTATCGAAAGCACGGTCTCGATTGACACAACCTTTGCCAATTCGGCGCTTACGGTGAGCAGCCTGGACGGGAATGAAGGCTCTCTGACTTTAAGCCGCGCGCTCGCAGCGGGCGATTCGGTTAAAATTCTCTTTACGCCGGTTCCGGAATGGCTTTCAAAGACCTACAGCCGCCCGGTTTCCCAGAGAAGCAGCGCCATGCCCGGCCTGAATACTTCGTATGAGGGGATCAGGGAGAAAACCCCCAAACCGTTTCCCGGCCTGACTTTCGGCGGCTCCAAGTCCTTCGATGTGAATGTTGGCGCAGGGCAGGAGACAGCGCTGAATCAGAGCCTCCGGCTTAACATATCCGGGAAGCTGACCGAAGATATCACTCTGAACGCAGCCGTCTCCGACCAGAATGTGCCGATAAGCACGGAAGGCGACACGCGCGAGCTGGAAGAACTTGACCGAATTTTGATCGAGCTCCGGGGGAAACATTTCAGCGCGGATATGGGCGATAACGATCTGCATCATGAGGGCGGAAGGTGGGATACCTGGTCGCGGCGTCTTTCGGGGGCGAAAGTCACGGTGAACGGAGGCGGAGTTTCGGTATTCGGTTCCGGCGCTGTATCAGACGGGCGGTATATGAGCACCACAATCGCTCCGGTCGATGGAAACCAGGGGCCGTACCGGCTCATCGCCCGGAACGGAAACCGTGACATCTCCATCATTCCGGGTACCGAAAAAATCTGGATAAACGGGATACAGCTCACCCGCGGGAACAATTACGATTACACGATCGACTACACTACCGGCGAAGTCATTTTTACTTCCGCACGGATCATCGGCGCCGATATGCGCATTGTGGCCGATTACGAATATACGAGCGAAAGCTTCCGTCGCACGTTTTACTCCGGCGGGGCGGACGGCTCATTTCTGAATGGCAGGGTAAAACTTGCTGTGTCTGCGGCTCGTGAGGCCGATGACACCTCGCGGCCTGTTCTGGGGACGCTGGACGAAGCTTCGCGGAGAGCGCTTGCCCAGGCCGGTGATTCTCTCGCGGTGACCAGCGGAATCCGTTCTGCAACCGGCGATTCCACAGGAACTTATGATCTTTCGGGTGAAATACTCGTCTACAATCCCAAGGGAAAAGGTAAGTATAATGTCACTTTTTCCTGGGTCGGGCAGGATAAAGGACACTACCGCTATCTGGGCGGTGGCATCTACGAGTATGTTCCTGCTGAAAAGGCAGGTTCCGGTTCAGGGGCTTCATATGATCCGGTAGCCACGGTTTCGGCTCCGGTGGCTCACCAGCTGGCGGGAATGAGATTATCGGTCACTCCATTTTCCGGGGTCAGCTTTGAATCGGAAATCGCCGGCTCGTCCTATGACGCCAACACTCTTTCCGGACTTAACGATACTGATAACGAAGGCGGCGCCTACCGGTTCGAGTTGAAAGCCGCGCCGACAGTAACTATCGGATTACCGGTGAGGCTGGAATTTACCGGAAGCCGCCGCTCTCAGGGAAAAACCTTCAATCCGCTCGACCGTGACAGGTCGGCTGAGGAGAATCGCCGATGGGGTCTCCCCCTTATTGCGCAGAGCGGAGAGGAAACGGTATCTGAATATGCGGGAGGATTTACCCTATCAGAAGGAAGGTTCGGCGGAACCGGCATCTCTGTCCAGAGCGGAAAGGCATTGTACGGTGGCTCGGCGCTCTCGAACCGTGATGGAGTATACGGTACATTTTCCCTGGGCGATTTTAAAAGCCGCCTGACTGTGACCAATATCAGCCGCAAGGCTGTCACCGGACTTCCGGATGAAAAGATACGCCGTATTCTCGGGGGAATGGAAACTCGTTTCGCCGGTTTTACCCCTTCTCTTTCCTATGAAGGCGAACTGGCTGAAGGAACAGGGGTGTCCACACATGGAGAGGCATACAACGATCTCCGCACACAGCTCCAGACACCTGAATTAAGCGGAATACGAGGCGGGCTGGAATGGTTCTACCGCACCGACCGTGCAAAAAAAAATCCGGCCTGGTCAGACAGCGCTCTGGCCCGGGGGGGAAGTGTCGAGCTTACTGCCGGAAAGGGAATCCAGGGAACGATGAAAACCACATATTCCCGTCGCGAATATACTCTTTCGGGAAGTTCCCGCACCGCTACCGATCAGGCTATGGTGGAGGGATATTACCGTCCGGAGAAAGGGTTCATGCGTTTTGACGGCTCCTATCAGGCAGGTAGGCTCTGTGAGACCACAAAACGTAAAAATTACATTTACACCGGGGCCGGCAAAGGCTCCTACCGCTGGGAGGACAGCAATAACGACGGCGTCCGTGACCCGGATGAATTCATTCCCGATGAATACGGCTCATACTATTTATACGAAGAAACGCTGGATGACTACCGTCCGGTGAATATGGTGCACGCTTACGGAAAGCTCGGGCTGGATATTCCGGGTGCGCTGCTTTTCCGGTTATGCGGTCAGAATAAAATCAATTCCGAAACCTCTTTCGAGATCAATGAAAAATCTTCCGCTCCCGCCGGCGAACTCTTTCTCCTGAAACTCGGTTCTTTCAGGAAAAGGGGAAAAACCCTTTCCGGCGATTCACGGATTCAGGAGGATATCACCCTTCCTGTTTCCGGGGGTCAGGGATCGATCCGGATACGGCTTTTCCGCCGGGATTCGTATAATGCCGAATTTGTGACCGGAGGTGAGCGGAATGGAGAAGAAGAGCAGTCAGTCCGTTTCCGTATTCCCATTGTCAGCGGAACGAGCGACGGCGAATTGACTCTTACCCGTGCCGGCTGGACACGGTTCATGGAGGGATATCAGTCGGGGAATTATTCTGTCCGGTCGCTGTATGGAGAAGCGGGAGCTTCTCTCTATCCTCAGACGGCTGTTACCCTGTCTCTGACCGGAGGAGCCGGATATGACCGTGATGCGGTTACAGCCCTGAGGGCGCAGTATTACCTGCTGAAACCCGGCTTCACATACCGGTTTTCAGGGCGGGGTAAGGTTGAGACCAGCTATTCTTTCACTTCGGTTGGCCTCTCGGGCGCAAACAGCGGAACACGTCTTCCCTATACTATGGCACGCGGCCGCAAAGAGGGTGATAACCACGATTTGCAGGTTATGTACGACTACCGGCTTACCCAGCGGATGAATACCATTGCCACCTATACAGGCCGTAAATTCGCCGGCAGCAAATTCGAGAATTTCGCCTCCGTACAACTCAGAGCGCTTTTTTGAGGATGAAAATGCACGATTTTTCCCAAAAATGTGTTGGCATGGGTATCTTCTTCACCGTATGTATCTTCATGGTGTCGATGGGAAACATGCCGGTTTCGGCTAAAAGCGAAAGCCTCCCCGGGGGGATGAAAAACCTGGCTGCCGGTCATGACGCCCGGATCGATTCCGTCCGGATCATTGGGGTGGAAGGGATTCCCCGCGCCGACCTGGACCGTATCATCCTCTCAAAATCGGGCGGCATCCTGAATGACGGCCTCATCGAGCATGACCGAGACGCTCTCGACGAATATCTGCATGAGCAGGGATGGTGGAACGCCGCAGTTGCCTCTTCTGTCGATTCCTCGAAAGCAGGGGCGCTTCTTACCTACCGGGTCGAAGCAGGCGCAAGGGTCATGTTCGGAAGGATCATCCTCGAAACACCTGAACCGGTGATGACAATCCTGAAAGAACTTCTTCCGGATTTCAATGGGAAACCGTTCACCCGCCCCATACTCGATAAGCTCTCTCAGTCGCTTTTGTCGGAGCTTGCTGTCAATGGTTTTCCCGATGCCGTGATAGAACCGAAACTGGACGCGCATAGCGATACGGTTAATGTTTTTCTTTACATCCGGCCCGGAGCGAAAGCCCATGTGGATTCGATAGCGATCAACGGGCTTACGGTAACGAAGGATGTTACTGTGCGTCGTGAGCTTTCGGGTTTTTCCGGCAGAGAGATATCCCCGGATTTGATTGCCGAAGTCCGGTCGGTTATCGGAAGGCTGAAGTTTCTCCGTCTAAAGGAAGACCCAGCCATAGAATATACGCCTTCGGGCAAAGGGCTTTTGGTGGTAACTGTTGAAGAGGGAGGCCAGGGAACATTCGATGGCGTCCTTGGGTATCAGCCCTCTTCGGGCGGAAGCGGTTCCGGCGAGCTGGTCGGGAAAGTTGACCTCGGATTTACGAATCTGTTCGGAAGCGGACGCTCGACACGGGTTCTCTGGGAAAACCTTGGCAATAAAAGCTCGGATCTCGAGCTTCATTACGAAGAACCGTGGGCGCTGGGATTCCCTGTCAGTCTCAATGGGGCTTTCACTCAGGAAGACCGTCAGGCTCAGGATTATTCACGGACTCTGTTTACTGTGGGAGCCGGGCATACGATGGGGAGACTTCAGGCAAGCGCTGGTTTCCGGTATGAAAAAGTCAGCTCGGATTCCACCCGGAGCTACGGCGCAACCGGCATAGAAGCGGGAATTGTGTGGAATACCGTAAACGATCCTGTCAATCCGCGCAGCGGGGTGCGGTATTCCTCGAACTGGTCGATGGTGGTAAAAAACTATCGTTTCGGGGGCGGAGAGCGAACGAACCTGACACGCGCCGAATTTGTCTTTGAAAATTATATTCCCACTGTAATTCACCAGAGTATCGCGATAATTTTGCGCTACCATGATGTGACCGCCGGAAACGGAAGTCTCGATCCCGCCGACCGCTGGTGGCTCGGCGGCGCTTCCTCCCTTCGGGGATACCGTGAGAAGATATTCCCGGTGGTGCGGGCGGTTATTTCTTCGGTGGAATACCGGTTCCTCACCGGCGAGACATCGAGGGTATTTGTGTTTGTCGATACAGGCTACCTTCAGGACAAGGTATCGTCCGAAGGGACTCTTGTCACCCGGTCGATTACCCGTACCGGTTATGGTTTCGGGCTGCGTCTCCAGTCAAAGACCGGGCTGCTCGGTTTCGATTACGGACTCGGGCAGGGCGACAGTCCGGGCGAGGGGAAACTCCATGTGCGGCTGAGCACGGAATTTTAATGCTATAAGACGTAAAAGAAAATTCAAATATTATTTCTCGCAAAGTTCGCAGAGTCCGCAAAGAAAAAGAAGAATATTTAGACAGGATTAACATGATTGACATGATAGAATTAAAAA
>Ga0172379_10012082_pt1 | contig 10164 bp, 9 predicted proteins | sample GrowelOW334metaG_FD_119756 | JGI IMG/M metagenome (GOLD analysis project Ga0172379, IMG submission 119756) | Groundwater microbial communities from an aquifer near a municipal landfill in Southern Ontario, Canada - Groundwater well OW334 metaG | ecosystem: Environmental > Aquatic > Deep...
CAACTTCCCGCCGGCTTTCATATTATCGCGCCGTATTTTAGAGAAGATATTTTGTTTCGCGTTGCTAAAGACGCGATGAAATAAAATGGACTTTTCATACACCTTGCCACTTTTGGATAATGGAATTTTTCATAACGTTCCAGGTGTGTTGGGCGTGTTTGAAGCGTTTGCTCATCCAGATGTTTTCCTTTCTCAAATTATTTCCACCACTCCTTTTTTTGTTTTTCAACTTTTCTTGTTTGGCGTTTCGGTAATTTGTTTCGTGGGAATTGTTCTTCTTGTTGTCCGAATCAATGATATAACCGCAAAGAATAGAAAAGCGTTGACGCATCGCAAGGTTCGCGCGGAAAAAGTAAAATCCGCACGTTGGAATATTGTGGAAACACATCTCTCTACCGATAATCCCGCAGAATGGAAACTTGCCATAATGGAAGCGGATTCAATGCTCGAAGAATTGGTGAAAAAACTTGGCTATCCCGGTTCGACCCTCGGAGAAATGATGAAGCAAATAGAAAAATCAGACTTCACTACCATCAATGACGCATGGGAAGCGCATAAAGTTCGCAATTATATTGCTCATCAAGGTTCAACCTTTTTGCTCACCAAGCATCAAGCCAATCATACGATTCGCCTCTACGAAAAAGTATTCAAGGAATTTGAATATATTTAGAATTAAACCAATGAAAAAGATACGCATTATCGCCACCGGTGGTACCATCGATGCCGTCAAATATGATTTTGACAAAGGCGAAGTTCTTGCCTTTGGCGAACCGGCCGTTAATGAAATTCTTAAAGTCGGGCGTGTAAGAAATTTGAAAGAATTTGCCGAAGTAATAATTCTTCCGCAAAAAGACAGTCTTGCGATGGACGACGAAGACCGAAAAAAAATTCTTGATGTCGTGTTACAAGAATCAACGCCCGAATGTGTTTTGATTATTCATGGCACTGACACGATGCCCGAAACCGGACGGCTTTTACAGCAACACGTTAAAGGAAAAACCATTGTGCTTACCGGGTCAATGCGACCAAACGCTTCCAAAAATTCCGACGCCCCGTTTGATGTCGGCGGAGCATGGATAGCCTGTCAAACCTTACCGCACGGTGTTTACATTGTCGCTAACGGTGAAATTTTTCCGGTGCAATACGTAAAGAAAAACAGAGAAAACCCCGAAGATCCTCATTTTGAAAACATCCCCTAAGAAAAAGGGAAGTTTAAAACAATAAAAGCTTTTTTCAGTTTTTTAAAATAAAAAAAGGCCCCACCACAACCTCGCCGTACCCAAAAGTGCGCGCGAGGTTTTTTATCCCATGTGTGGTGGTGTATTTTTCTTATTCTATGGTATAATGAGGACATAATGGAATCGGTTTTCACTAAATCGTTTTTTAAATTTTTGTTTGGATTTATTTTTATTATTATTTTTGGGTTGGTTGGTGTGGCTATTTCCAGTCGGTATTTTGGGGATGGAGGAACAATGGTTGCCAATCCGAGCGAATCGCGATAATGTAGTATTTCTTAAGGTCTGCTTTTTTGCAGGTTTTTTATTTTACCAAACGATATTTTTATGTCAAAACAACAAAAAGAAGTGGCTCCGTATGAAGTAAAGATGGCCCGTACGTTGGGACCGGCATCTATTGTTTTTATCGGCATCAGCTCTCTCCTTGGTGGTGGAATTTTTTCTTTGCTTGGACCGACCATTAATCTTGTCGGACCCGGGCTTTTTCTTGCGATGATTTTGGGCGCGTTTGTGGCGTTTCTTAATCTTCAGATGTACGTGGCGCTTGGGACGACCTTTCCGGAAGCCGGCGGTGGATATTTGTGGGTGAGAAAAGGGCTCGGAAATTTTCAAGGATTTCTCGCGGGGTGGCTTTCATGGTTTGCTCATGCGGCGGCGTGCGGAGTTTATGCGCTTTCCTTCGGGTATTACGCGATTTGGATACTCAATATGTTTAATATAAACATATTCGCGACTTCAGGGTTTTTCTCCGGCGAAAAAATGGCCGCCCTTATTATGATTATTTTCTTCGGTTATATTAACTGGCGTGGAGCGAAGGCGACCGGGAGTATTGGAAATTATATTACCGTTACGCTTTTGGTCATTTTGGGTTTTTATGTGTTTTACGGTTTGAAACAGATGGGAAGCATGACGAATCCTTTTGTAAACTTTACTCCGTTTCTCCCGAACGGGTATCTTGGAGTTTTTGCGGCGACTTGTTTTTATTATATAGCGTTTGAGGGTTCGGAAATCCAGGTGCAGGCGGGAGAAGAAACCAAAAATCCCGCGCATGATATAAAGGTGGGACTTTTCACTTCTTGGGCGATTGTTTCCGCTATTTACGTTCTTTTGAGCATTATTATAATCGGCGCGACGACGTCTTCAGGGCAACCGGTGTGGCAAATGCTCGGAGGTTTTAAAGAGGGAGCCATTGTCGAATCAGCGGCTGGATTATGGAAATATGGAGCGCTCTTCCTCGCGGTCGGAGGATTTCTTGCAAACCTCGCCGCGCTCAATACGACGATTTTTTCATCGAGTCATGTTGCGTTTGCGCTTGCTCGCGATAAAAATTTCTGGTCAAAACTTTCAAGGATTCACGAAAAAAACTTTACCCCCCACTTGGCGGTTATCGTTTCTGTCATTTTGATTTCCGTTATGGTTATGACACTTCCGCTTTTTGACGTGGCATCAGCGGCTTCTTTGCTTTTTGTTCTTCTCTTCTTACAATTAAATCTCGCGGGAATTCGTATTCATTATAAATATCCGAAAACAAAATGGGCATACAAAATACCGCTTTTTCCGTTTATTCCACTTCTCGCGACCGCTTTATATTTTCTCCTGGCGCTCACGATGCTCAACGTAAATCCCATCGCGTGGATTGTTACCATTTTTTGGTCTTTGCTCGGGCTTATCAATTATTTCAGTTACGCTAAAAATCAGAGTCGCGAGAGTTTTGAGAACGAGATTATTTACGAACAAGCGGTGCGAGTGGTTCCGAAAACGGGACGACGTATTCTTATGCCGATTTCTTCCACCGCCACCATTGAAGAATTGAAAAATCTTTCCGAGATGGCATTTGCTGTTGCCAGCAAATATCACGGTGAAATAATTGCCGTGACGGTACATACGATTCCTCATCCACTCATGCTTGTTGACGGAGCGACGATGACACGAGATCAGCATGTGTTTGAGCATTTGAGACATTGGGTGCAAGAGTTCAATCGTATGAATGAAAAAGAAAAAGACATCAATTTACATTCGCTTGCGATGGTTGGGCGCGACACGGTTGATGCTTTGCTTGAAGTGATAAAAATGGAAGAATGCGATATGATGATACTGACATGGGGTGGATATACTTCTACAAAAGGCGTAGTGTTTGGTAGTAAAATAGACAGAATTCTTCGCGAGACGAGCATTGACCTTTTGTTGGTAAAAAATCCGCAACCAATTACTTCCGTGCTTCTCGCGAAAGAATTGAATCCCGGCAATCCATATCTTTCTTTGACCGGACAAATACTCGATGCAATGGACAAGCATTTTCATCCGAGAATGAAACTTATTACGGTTGTTCCGCCGGAACAAAAAGAACTCGGAAAAGATATTACTAAAAAATTATTGACGCATCTCGGGCGAGTTGATACTGATTTTGAAGATATAAAAATTGTTCCCGCGAAATCGATTATTACCGCAATTATCAAAGAAGCGAATTTTCAAAAAGAGGGGAAGCTGGTAATTATCAGCGCCTCTTCTCCGCACATTCTCCGAGAAATTCGTATGGGTGCCATTCCTGAACTTTTGGCAAAACATGTTGACGCGAGTGTAATGATAGTGCGTGGACACCAAGGGTTAGTGGAAGAAAAATGGGAGAAAATGATGAAGTTTTTTTCTTAAAAAACTTCACTGAGAATAGAGAATGGAAAATAGAGAATAGATTTACGACGTTGTCGTTTTGTGTTCTATTCTCCATTTTCCATTCTCTATTCTCATTTTTTTGTTATAATAGATTCGTTACTAAAAAATATAAAGAAAACACTATGGAAAAGATAAAAATCGGATGGTTTTCGTTCTCGTGTTGCGAGGACAGTACGATTATGATGACGGAGCTTATGAATGAGCATTGGCAAGACTGGAAAAAAATGTTTGATTTTCGACATGCACGAGTTCTCAAAACCAACAATATCATGGATGAATTTGACGTGGCTTTTGTCGAAGGCGCGATTGCCGGACCAGACCAAGAGGAAAAAGTAAAAGAAATTCGAAGTAAGGCGAAAAAATTGGTCGCGGTCGGCGCATGTGCCATTGTTGGCTTGCCGGCAGGGCAAAGAAATACCTTCACCGAAGCGCAACTCGCGGAAGTTCAATTTCTCATCGACCGTTTTGGCGCGTTGCCGAAAGTGTTAAAAGTGTCGGACGTAGTAAAAGTAGACGCCGAAGTTCCTGGGTGCCCGATGAACACCGATGCCTTTTTGAAAGCGGTGGATGTGTTGGTGAAGGAATTGAGACCGCAGACATAAAAGAATTTTTAATTAACTTATTCATGTTTGTCATTCCTGCGGAGGCAGGAATCCACGTCGGTAAACAACGAACGTGGATTCTGAATCAAGTTCAGAATGACGACGGAAAGGTGAAGTGGTCACAAATTGTGACCGGTTGAAAGTAAAGAATATATGGAAAAGAACACACTATCAAATGAAAATAGCGGTACAAAACAGACAAAATCTGAAAATTTTGTGGCAGAAAAAGAAATTTCTTTGGAATTGCCGAAGGAACAACTTGAACAAGTGCTCAAAAAAGCGGTGGACATAGACGCCTACGGAACGGCGTTTTCGGTGGTGGGGGGATATAATCCGGATATATGGAAAAATCGAGTGGATAAATTAAAAAAAGAGTTGGAAGAACCAATCAGTTTGGCGGAATTTTCGGAAAGAGCACTTGATAATCCTTATCGCTACAAAACGGAAGTTCCACATGGGCCGAGTGCGTATATTCATTATTGTGAGTTTGTTGAAGGAACACTTTTGGAACGGGAACTTGATAGATGCACAAGGTATTACTATGACGAGGATTACAACGATCGCGAACCGACAGTGAAAGAAAAAGTGGAAGAAGAAGAATTAGCACAGAAAAAAGTAAAAGAAGTGGAAAATATGATAAAACAGGCCGGATTATCAACAGATAAGCCCGAAGAAAAGTATGAATTTTATAAAAAATACGGCACTCTTTTTCCAAAAGAACTTGCGGAAGGATACGCGAAATATTTGAAGGAAAGAGAGGAAGATATAAACGAAAGAATCAACGGAAAAAGTTTTGAAAAATTCAAACGGGAGTATGAAAATGATTTAAAGTATAAATCCGAATATGTTTCTTATCATAAACCGGGGCGACTTTTTGAAGAATATGAGGAATTTAGAAAAGAGTTTGACGATTGGGGTAGCGATCGCGGACTTTTTCGCTATCATAATTCTGATTGGTTGGAAAAGCTGAATCTTTACGGAGAAGGCGAAAGAAAAAAACCGGAAAAAATTTCTAAAAAAGAATTCTTTGCTCGGTATAAAGAGGCTGTAAAAGAAGAAAAAGATACAAAGAAACAATACGAGGAATATATTCGATATTATCGCGAGGATGATATTAAAAAAAAAGGTTTGGAATCTATCCAATCAATTTTTGAAAAAGGAATTTTTGGTGGTAGAAGATGGAGATCACAAAATCCCGATTATTACAGTGGTCAAGCGCCGGCGATAGACCAAACGGAACCGCTCGTTCAAACACCCGAAGCGTGGACGAAAGATGTTCGCACAAAAGACCCCGAAGAAAAAAAGAAAAAAGAACGGCATGTATTCTTTAATATTGTCGGTGAGTTTCATAATGAAGATATGGGGCATAGATTTGATGTCTTAAATGAAGCACAACGCAAATGGCTGGATTCCATGAAGATGAAAGATAGTTATTGGTTTAAAGATAAACAATTGCATGAACCTAATAATGCTGTTGCGATTATTTTTGATAAAAAAGGACTGCCGTATTTTTCTGATGACCCAAAAGGCGGAGTTCCGCGAAGCGAGCACGGTTTCGCCGGTCCGGTACGTGTTGCACCGAGAAAATTTTTGGGAGTGGTGGTACAATGCACTGATACGATAAAAACAAAAAATGAATATGGAAACGAAAAAGAAACTCGCGTATTAAGTACCGACACGGAAAAATGGCAACGTTCCGTGAACGACCTCGCTGAAACGCTTCTTAAAACAGATGAAATGCACCCTGACCGCCTGATACCGATTTACGATGTGTACGGAAACATGCTCTGGCCAAAAAATTTATCACACGAAGAAGTACAGAAAATGGTACAAGAATAACTCTTCTGAAATTTTTATGGAAAAGAAAAATCAAGAAATAATGAATATCGCGGAGTTTGAAGGGAATAAAATTCGTCGCCACTATGACGAAGTCACCGAAACATGGTATTTTTCGGTGATTGACATTGTCGCCGTACTTATGGAACAAAACGATTTTCTGTTGGCGCGAAATTATTGGAATCAGCTGAAAAAACGTTTAAAACAAGAGGGAAATCAACTGGTGACAAATTGTCACCAGTTGAAAATGACCGCACAAGACGGAAAAATGCGAGAAACCGATGTTGCAGATCCGGAAACTCTTTTGCGTATAATTCAATCGGTGCCAAGTAAAAAAGCGGAACCGATAAAAATGTGGTTGGCAAAAACGGGGTATGAACGCATGCAGGAAATTGCCGACCCAGCTTTGTCTCTCAACCGTGCACGAGAAAATTGGCTGAAACGCGGGAGAAGTAAGAAATGGATTGAGCAGAGGATGACGGGACAGGAAACAAGAAATAAATTGACGGATTATTGGAGTGAGCACGAAGTGAAAAAGGGAGAAGAATTCGCTATTCTCACAAATATCATTCACGAAGAATGGAGCGGTGTTTCCGTAAAAACACATAAAGAAATGAAGGGTTTGAAAACACAAAATCTTCGCGACCACATGAGCGAAGCCGAGCTTATCTTTACCGCGCTCGCCGAGCTTTCCACCAGACAAATTGCCGAAACCACACAAACGCAAGGATTGGAACAAAACAAGATACCAGCAAAGCGTGGCGGACAAATCGCAAAAGTCGCAAGAAAATTACTGGAAGCCAAAACTGGAAAATCAGTTGTGACCGCTGAAAATTTTTTATCAAATAGTACGGTGAAAAAACTATCAACTAAAAACTAAAAACATGCACAAAGTTGACTTATCGATGGAGCACATCACGAAAATAGAAGGTGATGCAAAAGTTTCCATTCATGCGGAGGATGGGAAAGTTACCGAAGTGAAATTCGGGATTACCGAATACAAACGCTTTTTTACGGAGGCGATGAAAGGGAAACCGATTAATGCGATACCTTCGCACTTGGCGCGTATTTGCGGGACATGTTCCAACGCGCACATTATGGCGGCGATTGAGGCGTGCGAAAATGCGCTTGATATTCAACCGACAAAACAAACTGAAATTTTGCGCGCGCTTACCATGCATGGGCTCATTATTCGCGACCACGCTTTGCATTTGTATCTTTTCTCTATGCCGGATTTGTTCGGAAAAGATGCGTTTCTTGATTTTGATGAGAATGATGAAACGCAACACCAAATGTTACACGACGGGTTTGATATAAAAGCCGGAGGAAATTATTTGGCGACACTTATTGCCGGGCGTTCTGTCCATGCGATGTATCCGGTGATTGGCGGGTTCTTGCATTTTCCATCCAAAGAGGGAATTGATGAGGCGGTGAAAAAACTTGAGGAAATCCGTCCGGCGATTCTTCGTTTGATACAAGTTTTTAAAGACGCGCCGTATCATTTTGATCGAAAAACGAATTATATGGCGCTTATTGCCGACGAAGGATTCGGCTATATCAACGGAAAAATAAAAACCAGTCGTGGAGAAACATTTACCGAAGCGGAATATCGCGGACTTTTGGAACACACCGTTATGCCACATTCGCAAGCAAGCGCGTATAAATATAAAGGGGAAAGTTATCTCGTCGGCGCTCTCGCTCGTATTAACATCGCAAGAGACAATTTACACTCAAAAACAAAAGAATCGGCGAAAGATGCGCTTGCACTTTTTCCGTCAACCGATGTATTTCATAACAATATCGCCCAAGCGATTGAAATTTTGCATTCTGTTGACGAGTCTATTGATTTGCTAAAAAATAATACATTTGTTCCTGAACCGATTATTAAAAAACCGAATCGCGAAGCCGTTGGTATCGGTGTGGTGGAAGCGCCCCGCGGAACATTGTATCACAAAGTCGTTCTCGGCGCAGACGGAATAATAAAAGAAGGGGAGGTCGTTGTGCCCACCGGACAAAATCAAATAAATATAGAAGAAGACATCGGCAGATTGGTAGAGAAATTATTGGCGGAAGGAATGGCGGAAGATAAAATCCCGATGGAAATTGAGAAGTTGATTCGCGCCTACGATCCCTGTATGTCTTGTGGCGCCCACTTCCTGAAGGTGAGTTGGGTTTAAAATAAGTTGGATGGTTGGGTAGTCCGATAGTCTGATAGTTTTTACGACAAAAAAATATCCCACACAAAGCGAAAGCCTTGTGTGGGATTTTTGTAATTGTTTGTTGTTTTATCAAACCATAAACTATCCAACTATCAAACTAAAATGGTTGGTCGTTTTATCAAACTACAAACTATCCAACTATCAAACTAATTACGTTTTCGCAAATTCTTCAAACGAAGTTACCGGTCTTACCAGTGATTCGAGTGACATTCCTGTCGCTTCAGCAATTTCATATCCTTCAGACATCAGTTTGGAGCGTTCTCTTTCGGAAAGACGATAGGTTCCGCCTTCTACGATGCGTTTGACGAGTGCTACCGCTTCAAGGTAATTTTCAACCTCAATAACAGAATCGCCGAAACCGAGCGTTTCTTTGGTGACATTCAAAAGTGTGTCATTATCTTTTACCGCAATAATGGGAATTCCGCGTTCCGCCGCAATAAGCATGGGCAGTCCACCGAGCGAATTCCACGGAGCGACAACAACGGCAACGTCCGCAATTTTTAACCAATCGGGAGAAAGATTTTCTTTTGCATTCGGATTCAAAAAATGAATTCTTGGTGCGCGTGATAATCCCGCAAGTACGCAACCGAGATATCCGATACTTCCAATAATTTCGCCAGTGGCTCGTGCATCAAATTGTTCTCTTGCGAGCAATCCGTAAATTTCATCTTTGTAAAGCAATGGCCCATGAGCAACCATTTTTCCTGATCTCCACGAGAGCATATGAGAAACTATTGCCTCAACACCTCCGTGAGGGTCGGGAATTTTACCTTGGTGATAAAGATCCAACGCTCCTTCGGGGACTTGAATTTGCGTTCCTACGGCAAAAGCATCAATTTCGTGAGCGCGATTTCGTAGTAATTTATCCATGGCGCGAATGAGTGTTCCCGGATTTAGGATTTCTCCCGTTATGGCACCGGATTCACTTTGATATGAACGACTGCCGACATGTTCATCGGTAATAACATAATTTGAGATGTTAATACCGCCGGCAAGACGACACATTTCGGCTGTTTGAAACACAAATTTTCTAATAGAATCATAGTCCTCACCTTTATCAAGAATCAATCCGATTTGGTTAAGTTTTTTTATGGGTCGCAAAACAATACGATTCATAAAAAAGTTATCAATGGAATGTCCTTCCGTATAAACGACGTTTGGAGCCATGTAGGTGGTGACGGCGGCGTTTACTGCGTTTGGATTGGTTATACAATAATCGGTAACGGACGCGAGCAAGTTTGTTACCGGTGAAGCATCGGCGATATAGCCACCAATGGAAGCGCGAACACCGGTCGGGACGATATGCACTACGACTTTTTTATTTCCTTTTGCATGTTCATAGGTCGGATAAATATCTCTTGAAAGCGGACGGTTTGCTTCTGCGATTGCCATTTCTATCCGCGTTTGTTCGAGTATCGCATTGATGGAATGACGGAGAATTTGCTCGTTAGGTTGTAAAATTCCGGCAAGTTTTTGAGCAATATATTTTCCAAGCTCTTTGATTGGAACACCGGCTATGGAAATAATTTCCGGTCTGCTATAGACTTTCGTAATCATAACGTTTTCCTCCTTTTTTGCGGTTTTTTCAAGGAAACCTTCTTA
>Ga0172379_10012083_pt1 | contig 10163 bp, 7 predicted proteins | sample GrowelOW334metaG_FD_119756 | JGI IMG/M metagenome (GOLD analysis project Ga0172379, IMG submission 119756) | Groundwater microbial communities from an aquifer near a municipal landfill in Southern Ontario, Canada - Groundwater well OW334 metaG | ecosystem: Environmental > Aquatic > Deep...
CGTAGTCGGGAGACTCCTCGCTACGCAGGATGCCGCGCAACAGAGCACGCATCGTTCCATTGTCGTCAACGATCAGGATGCTGGCCAAAGCTCTATTGCCCACGTTGAACTTCCCATTCTTGAAAAGTACCCGCGCATTATCGCACCGCACCGGAAAAAGTGGAGGACAAAGCGAACATCGCGAACGCCCGGAAGGAATGCGATGGCGCGCTGGAGTGCCGGATTGATGCGATCATCAGGCGTAGAATGGTGCGCAGTGGAAGCCCCCGTGGATTTTTGGGCGTGGCGTGGCGTGTTGTGTGCGGGTGCGATTCGGCGGCGATCTTGTGCCGAACGACTGCGGAACTTCTCGGATGTTTGGCTGGTGCCCAGGAAGGGACTCGAACCCCCACAGTGTTGCCACCACTAGGACCTGAACCTAGCGCGTCTACCAATTTCGCCACCTGGGCAGGGGGCAAATCAAGAGGCGCGAATTTTATAGGAAATCACCGAATTGTCAAACAAAGCCAAATTACCAACCCTAGTGTCCAAAGTGCGTCGCGCTGATCCATTCCTTGAGAGGGAGCGGGAGAAGTACCCGCATCCCTTGCCGAGCCGCGAATACATCCTCCAGATATTTGCCCTGGGCGGCGTTCCGCTGGAGTTCGAACGCATCTGCCGGCAACTGGAGATTGTTCCCGACGAGCAGGAGGCGTTTCAGCGCCGGCTCGGCGCCATGGCGCGCGAGGGTCAGTTGATGCAAAACCGGGCGGGCGCCTGGCTGATCCCGGACAAGGCCGACTTGATCCGTGGCCGGGTCGAAGGCCATCCCGACGGCTTCGGCTTTCTCGTCCCCGATGAGGAAGGCGCGGATTTGTTTCTCGGTCCCAAGGAAATGGAGAAGGTGCTCCACGGGGACCGCGCCATCGCCCGCATCATCGGCATCGACCGGCGTGGCCGTCCCGAAGGCAAGATTGTCGAGGTGCTGGAACGCGCCAATACGCGCGTCGTCGGGCGCGTCTTCAGCGAACATGGGGTCTGGTTCGTGGTGGCGGAAAATCGCCGGATCAGCCAGGATATCCTGCTGGCGCCGGCGGAAAAGGGCAGCAAACTTCCCAAGGCGAAGACCGGCCAGGTGGTGATCGCCGAAATCATCGAACAGCCGAGCAAACATGCACAGCCGATCGGTCGCATCGTCGAAGTGCTGGGCAACTATGCCGATCCCGGCATGGAGATCGAGATCGCGCTGCGCAAGCACGAATTGCCTTTCGAGTTCTCCAGGGAGGTGTTGGCGGAAGCCAAGAAGCTGCCCGACGGCGTCAGGAAATCCGACTGGAAAGGGCGCCAGGACGTCACTGCATTGCCACTGGTGACCATAGACAGCGAGACTGCACGCGACTTCGACGATGCTGTTTTTTGCGAAAGGCTGGGCGGTGGCAAGGGGGATTTTCGACTGGTGGTCGCCATCGCCGACGTTTCCCAATATGTGCAGGTAGGTGGGGCGCTTGACCAGGACGCCTATGACCGCGGCAATTCCGTGTACTTTCCGCGCCGCGTGATTCCAATGCTGCCGGAGAAGCTCTCCAACGGTTTGTGTTCGCTCAATCCTCAAGTCGAGCGCTTGTGCATGGTCAGCGACATGTCGATTTCCGCCGGCGGCGAGATACTGAATTACCGCTTCTATCCCGCAGTGATGTTCTCGCACGCGCGGCTGACCTACAACCAGGTCGCTGCGGCTCTCTATACCAAGAACCCGTCGGAGCGGACGCAACTCGGCGCGCTGCTGCCGCATCTGGAGAATCTCGATGCGCTCTATCGCGTGCTCGCCAAGGCGCGCCTGAAGCGCGGCGCGATCGATTTCGAGACGCTCGAAACCCAGATGATCTTCGATGACAATGGCAAGATCGCGCGCATCGAGGCCTATGAACGCAACGATGCCCACCGGGTGATCGAGGAGTGCATGTTGGCCGCCAACGTGTGTGCCTCGGATTTTCTCAAGCGGCGCGGCCATGCCGCCCTTTACCGGGTGCACGAGGGCCCGACCGCGGAACGCCTGCTCAAGTTGCGCACCTTCCTGGGCGGCTTCGGCCTGCAACTGGGTGGCGGCGACGAGCCGAAGGCCAAGGATTACGCCCAACTACTGGAGAGACTGCAAGGGCGTCCCGACAAACAACTGCTCCAGACGGTGATGCTGCGCTCGCTGCGCCAGGCAGTCTACAGCCCGGACAACGTCGGGCACTTCGGGCTCGCCTACGAGTCCTACACGCACTTCACCTCGCCCATCCGGCGTTACCCGGATCTGCTGGTGCATCGCGCCATCAAGGCGGTCTTGGCGCAAGGCAAGTACCAGCCGGGAGGCGGCGCCGAGGGCTGGGAGCAGGTCGGCATGCACTGCTCGATGACCGAGAGGCGCGCCGACGAGGCGACCCGGGACGTCGAAGCCTGGCTCAAGTGCTATTACATGCAGGATCACATCGGCGAGGAATTCGCCGGCAGTATTTCGTCGGTGGTGTCCTTCGGCATTTTCGTGGCGCTCGACGACGTCTTCGTCGAAGGCCTGGTACATGTTTCGGAACTCGGCGCGGATTACTTCCATTTCGACGAAGCCGGCCACGTCATGGTCGGCGAGCGCACCGGCAAGCGTTTCCGCCTGGCCGACCGGGTGCGCGTGAAAATCATGCGTGCCGACCTGGAGACCAATAAGATCGACTTCAAGCTCGTGGAGTCTCCCGTCGTTTCGCGGGAAACAAAAAAACCAAGAAAATCAAAGTAAATTTGGGGGGGGGTTAGCGAAGGGGGTTGATGCCGCACGCAGACACCACTGCGGGGTCGAAGGGGCCAGATTCGTACTAATTCTCCGGCGATATATTTTGCAATATTGAAGTAGTACTTCATTTATGCAAGAATTGCGCGCATGATTCCCCGCCATATCCTTCCCGTGCTACAGGACCGCGCGCGGCGCCAGCCGGTGGTCACCCTGACTGGGCCGCGCCAGTCGGGCAAGACCACGCTCTGCCGGCTGGCTTTCCCCGACCATCCCTATGTCAATCTCGAGCAGCCGGACACGCGCGAGTTCGCCCGTAGCGACCCGCGCGCTTTTCTCGACCGGCTGGGCGATGGCGCGATCATCGACGAAATCCAGCGGGTGCCGGATCTGCTCTCCTGGATTCAGGTGGATGTCGATGCGCATCCTCTGCCTGGCCGCTTCATCCTCACCGGCAGCCATCAGTTCGATCTGACCCGGCAGGTCGCCCAATCGCTGGCCGGCCGCACGGCGCTGCTGCGGCTCCTGCCGCTTTCCATCGCCGAGTTGCGCGCCGCGGGGGCGATGACCACCGACGAGCTGCTGCACCGCGGCGGCTACCCGCGCATTCATGCCGACCGGCTCGACCCGGCCATGGCGCTGGGCGATTATTTCGAAACCTACGTGCAGCGCGATCTGCGCGAACTGGTGCAACTGCGCCACCTCGCCGAGTTCGAGCGCTTCGTGCGCTTGGCCGCGGGCCGGGTGGGGCAGATCCTCAACCTACAGAGCCTGGCGGCGGATGCGGGAGTCTCCGGCCACACGGCGCGCGAGTGGATCACCTTGCTCGAAGCTTCGTTCATCGTCTTCCGTCTGCCGCCGTGGGTCGCCAATATCGGCAAGCGCCTCGTCAAGTCGCCCAAGCTCTATTTTCACGATGTCGGTCTGGCCGCCTGGCTGGTGGGCATCCGCCAGATCGAGCACCTTGCCACTCACCCGCTGCGTGGTCATCTGTTCGAGAATCTGGCGGTGCTGGAAGTGCTGAAGACTTACGCCAATGCCGGCGAGCGTCCCGACCTGCATTTCTTTCGCGACAGCGCCGGCAACGAAGCCGATCTGGTGCTGGAACAAGGAGCGAACCTGATCCTGGTGGAGATCAAGTCGGCCAGGAGCGTGGCGCCCGACGCCATGCGCACCGTCGCCGCCATCCGGCGCGGATTGGGCGCGCGGACGACCTGGAGTGCACTGGTGTATGACGGCGCCGAAGCGCAACGGCGTAGCGATTTTGACGTGGTGCCCTGCGCCGAATTGCGCCGCTGGTTGGCTGGCGGATGAGACGGAACCTGGGAGAATGCACTCTTTGATGCGCACCGACTCATCGAAGAGTGCATGCTGACATCGAGACCAACAAGATCGACTTCAAGCTCGTGGAGTCGCCAGACGTTTCAAGTGAAATGAAGAAATCGAGAAAATCAAGATACTTTCTTCATAGACAGGTATGCTCCATCATCTGCCCCGTCAGAAGGATTTCCGGGTTTGCTGCGAGACGGCATCGAAGCGCAGATGGCAGCGTTTGGGTTCTACAAAACCGCCGTTGGCCTACTGCCGGAATCGGCCAGTAAGAGACACTGGCAGTGCGAAACACTGGCAGTGCGAAACACTCACGTCTTTCTGTGGCGGCAACCAGCAAACAGCCGTCCCCGCGCAAATTGTCATTTTGGTCCGCAATCTGGAGTGCTGCGGCCGTTGGCGAAACACTGCAAGAAATTTCGTCGCTTCGAACCCGAAGGGCAGCTTTCAAAACTCTTACGTGCCGCTGAATGCCCTTGCTGCCCTTCAGCCTGTTTCGGCTTCAACGGCAGGTAACAGAGTGGGCCGGTCATCCAATGCGGCAGACCACCAATGGCTCGGCCATCACCACTGGCGATGATGGCCGCGTTTGCCACCGTCAGATTTTGACGAAGTTGTTCATCGCCAGTGCGCCGAAGGGCAATTCCATCAATGGGCCGCCAACGTCAAGGGGGCCAAGATCAACTGGAAAAAACCCTGTGGTCTCGAGTAGCTTGCGAACTTCGGCCTTGGCGGCAGCATCGTCACCGGAATAGAACAGGGTACGCTTCCCCCCTGCGGCTTCCGGCTTCGACAGTACTGAGGCGTCCAGATGGTTGAGCGCCTTGACCACGCGTGCGCCGGGGACCATTTCACGGAACACAGCGCTCGAATACTTGCCGCCGAGATCGATCGCCTTGATGCCGAAGGCGGCCAGCGGGTTGCTTGGATCCTTAGCGTCCGGAGAATTGAGGTCGAGGAAGAGGACCGGATTGGTGCCATCGATCACGATGCGATTATTCCAGGCGGGCAGGCCGCTCAGCAATGTGCCGAGGGCGACCCAAGGCACGGCCACGAGCACGATATCCGCACCTGCAGCCTGTTCGATCGTCCCGGCCGTAATCGTAGGCCCCAATTCCGCGACCAGCTTCGCCATGGACGCAGGCCCGGATCTATTGGCGATTGTTGCCGAAATGCCTTTGGCGGCAAGCGCCCGGGCGATGTTGGAGCCCAGGGCGCCAGAACCGATGATAGCGATCTTCATGATGTGTCCTTTCGATGAGGTGGAAGAGTTGTCTTGCTGGGGTGCACTTTAGGTATTTCTATCATCTAGCGTTAGTGGTGATAAACTAGAATCAGTTTCAACAATTACTTGAAAGCGAAGGCATGGAAACTCTCGCAAACCTGGAGTCCTTCGTACGTAGCGCCGAGAGCGGTAGTTTCTCGGCGGCGGCTCGCCGGTTGACGCTGACGCCGGCAGCGGTCAGCCGAAATGTCGCGCAGTTGGAACGCAACCTCGGCGTGCGGCTATTCCAGCGCAGCACGCGCGGACTGGCCCTGAGCGAAGCGGGCGAGCGCTTCCTGCGGTCGGTACAGGGCGGTCTCGATAGCATCCAGGGCGCGATTGCCGATGTCATGGTGAATGCCGGGCAGCCGGCCGGCGTGCTCAAACTGAGCGCGCCGCCAAGCTTTGGGATGGATTTTCTGTTGCCGCTGATGCCGGCCTTCCTCGAACGTTATCCGGCAGTGACGACGGACTGGCTCTTCGACAATCGTCCGGTGGACTTTATTGCCGGCGGTTACGATGCGGCCATTGGCGCTGGTTTCGAGCTGCCACCCGGCATGGTGGCCCGCGAGTTGGGGCGGGTACACCTGGTTGCGGTGGCGTCGCCGGCCTTCTTGCACGGCAAACGTCGCCCCAAGGATCCGGCCGGACTTGCAGAACTTGGCGGAGTGGTAATGCGTTCATCGCAACACAACCGCGTGAGCACGCTTGTCATGCGCAACAGCGCCGGCGCCACGATGGCGGCGATTCAAAAGCCCGTGGTGATAGTGAACGATCCGGATGCGATCGCGCGCGCGGTGCTGCTGGGCCTCGGTGTCGGCTTGATTGCGGTACCGCATGCCGCCCCGCATTTGGAAAACGGCACTCTGGAGCGGTTGCTACCGGATTGGCATTGCGACATTGGACCGATTTCGCTGTACTTCACCAGCCAGAAACTACTGCCAGCCAAGACACGCGTATTTGTCGATTTCGTCACTGAGGCGTTTCGTACGCAGAAGCTGGCGCAAGTCCTGTCGATCAGGAACCGTGCAAGCAGAAACAAGGTTTGACGCGCGCACGAGGGCGCCCGCTCCTTCGTTATAAATGGAGACGGGAGCACATTTCCATCGCCTCATCGCAGCAGGAACATCGCTTGGAGGAGTCAACCTAAAAACCTCAATTGGCGGTGAGCAAAGTAGCCTGAAATCAGGCAGGCTGTGGTTTTCGAGAAGTTGGGAGGAGTCACCCGATGGGTGAGTCGAAACTTAAGCTGGCGAAGCGCGAAGAAATGCTGTTGTCGTGTGCTGGAGTGCAAACGATGGCAGGCCGTGTTCAGGTGCGCTGGGAGACGGAAAGCGCGGCTACGCCGATGGGGCAACTGGCCTATTTCATTGAGTTTCTCAACCTGACCGGGCTGTGGTCGCGTTGGCTGGAGGGCTGTCCGTTGAACTACGTCAGCCCGAATGCTCCTTCGAAAGCCGAAGTGCTGGGCACGTGGCTGCTCTCGATGCTCGCCGGCCACCGGCGCTATTCGCATGTGACGACGATCCGCTGCGACGGCATCAATCCTGGGTTGCTCGGGATGCGCAAGGTCATCTCCGAAGACGCGCTGCGCAATGCGCTCAAGCGCATACCGGAAGGCGAAGGCATCGCATGGCTGGATACGCACCTGGCCGACAGCGTGGCGCCCCTGCTCGATGCCGCCTGGATACTCGATACCGATACCACCATCAAGCCGCTCTACGGCCACCAGGAAGGGGCGCTGATCGGCTACAACCCGAGAAAGCCTGGGCGGCCATCGCATGCCTATCACACCTACCTGATGGCCGGACTGCGCCAGGTGTTGGGCGTCGAAGTTCGCGCCGGCAACGAGCACACCGCCAAGCATGCCCAGCCGGGTCAGCTGAAGATTCTCGATGCCCTGCCACCGCAGAGGAAGCCCAGACTGGTGCGCGGCGACAACGCCTTCGGCAATGATCCCTTGATGATGGCGCTGGAGGAGCGCGAGCAGCCCTACCTGTTCAAGCTCAAGCTGTCGAAGAACGTCAAGCGCCACATCGGCAGTTTGTTTCGCCAATCGGGCTGGATGGATGCCGGCCAAGGGTGGGAAGGCCTGTTCATTGCGAATGCGTCGTCAACCGTGGGCCAGGCTTTGGTTCCGGCGGGCTTGGAGAAATCAATTGGCTTGATTACTGGGGCCTATACGAAAGGTCCAACGGATCCGCAATGGGCAAAGGATCCCGACATGATCGAATGGAAGAATTGGATGGCGAAGTACTACCCGACGGGAAACAACACGGATTACTTCAACGTCTTTGGCTACATGTCAGCGCAGCTAATGACGGCCGTTCTGAAACAGGCGGGTGACAACCTTACGCGAGAAAACATATTGCAGCAAGCGACATCCATTCGTAATATGAAATCTGGAATGTTGTTGCCCGGCATCACGATGAATACTAGGGTCTGTTCACAATTACTGAAGCCAGATGAGAGTGCAAGTCAAGCAAATGAACGATAGGAAGCTGGATGCGAGCTTGTCGTATCGTGTGGCGATTCGCCTGAAATGTTTTATTCGATTGAAGAAACGCTCGATGAGATTGCGCTCCTTATACAAGTGCCAATCAATTTCGCGCGGCTTCAATCGGTTTGACTTGGGCGGGATAACTGCATGAGCCTTGCTTGCTTCCACGGTAGCAACGAAAGCGTCAGCGTCATATCCCTTGTCGGCGATGACTGCCTCGGCAACGAAGCCGTCTATCAAGGCTTCGGCTTGAAGAATATCGGCCACCTCACCACCGGTCAGGTGAATCCTGACCGGGTTGCCCAAGGCATCGACAGTAGCGTGGATCTTGGTCGTCAGACCACCGCGAGAACGGCCAATTCCCTGGAGCCCCGCTTTTTTTGCGCGCCAGCCGAATGCTGGTGCGCGCGTACGATCGAGCTGTCGATCATCAACGCTTCCAGGTCTGGGTCGTGGGCAATGGCTGTTGCCAATCGGCTCCACACCCCCTTGTCTCGCCATCGAGCAAAACGCATATATGCGCTGTGCCAAGGACCGAATTCCGGCAGCAGGTCGCGCCAAGGCGCGCCAGTTCGGCCTATCCATAAGATGGCTTCGATGAATAGCCGATTGTCCTTGGCTGTTACACCGCGATCCCCGGCTTTTCCAGGAAGCAAATCTTTGATTCGTTCCCACTGGTCGTCTCGCAGTTGCTCTCGTCCTTCCATGCCTTCCTCCTGTTTTGGGACAGAAGGAAGCATCGCAGACTACCGGCGCAATAGATTCAACGAACATCCGCATATTCTTTCGTCAATTGTGAACAGACCCTAGGTAATCGCTGACGATGCCATCGGCCACACCGTCGCGCTCATCGCACGCCGCAAGTACCGCGGCCTGCACCAGCTTGACCTGCTCCGGCCCCAATCAGCCACCGTCGAATTGGGCTGAACCGGCCCGTGTGCCCGCGGCCTGCAAGGCGACCCAGTTGATCACCGGCACCCGGCTGAAGATGCCGTCGAAATCGGTGGGAAAGCGTTGCGCCATCGTCAGGCCTTCGCGACCGCCCTCGGAACTGCCCATGAAAAATAGCCGTTTGGGCGGCTTGGCATAGCGCCGCTGCATCAGGCCCATGGCGACGTCACGCACTTTCTTGTAGGCAGCGTATGCAAAATTTTCGAGCGCCTCGTCGTTCAGCGCAAACGCTTGCAGCGGCACATTCTGAGCATTCTGGTGCGCGGAGTCGGTGCCATAGGTCACGAAACCTCGCATCAAGGGCGAAGGCCGATCCGGACGCGATGACGGCGGCAGCGAAAGTCCGCTGATCAACACGCCATTGAAACCGCCGCCGCCGAATTGCACCGAGGAGCCGTTCCATTCGGACGGCAGATTCACCTGAAAGCGGATCGGCGGCGCTTTAAGATCGACGGGAGCGATAGCCCCGACATCCCGGCAGTACTCCGGCACCGCCGGAATAACGGCGATTTCGGGTGGAGTCGGCGTGAACGGCGGCCTGGGCAACATCGCCAGTGGTGCGGCCGCCACGAGTTCCGCCGTTTCGATGTTGGCGCCGCGGCTGGGCAGTCCGATGGCTGACGCGGAGATTGCCTGTTTCAGTTGGGTGCAGGCGTCCGCGGCATTCGAAGCGGCGTGGGCGGTCCGCCAAGTAGCGCAGAGTAGCAGCAGCGTGCTTGCCCTCAGCATGCCGGCGGCGCCGGCCACGAATAGTTGTTTCATGATGAATTTTGCTGTTTCAATTCTTGTAGGGTAGTATCTATTTTCCATTGGAAACTATATTAGTTGCCAATGGAAAATAACACCCTGCATCCAGTCCAAGAAAAACCTATAAGGAGATATCTATGCGACTACCCATCAACAATCGGCTTCTCAAGACGACGCTGCTGACCGGAACGACCTTGGCATTGACCGCCTGCATGGGCGACAGCAACGGGGATCTAACGGAGCCCGCCATGAACCCCGCCGTTCCCGGAACATTGCTGTCGTGTACCGATCTAGGGACCAAGGCGCTGCTAAGCAACACCACTATAACTTCGGCGACCCTGGTGGCCAGCGGTGGACTGACTGTCGCGAGCGTCACTACACCCGTGCCGGAACATTGCCTGGTCAAGGGCGACATGAACCGGCGCACCAGCAGCGTAGACGGCAAAGCCTATGCCATCGGTTTCGAAATGCGCCTGCCGACCGCATGGAACGGGCGCTATTATTATCAGGCCAACGGCGGCATCGATGGCTCGGTGGTCACCGCGACCGGACCCAACAGCGGTGGGTCGCCGGTCAGCACCGCCTTACATATGGGCTTCGCTGTCCTCAGTTCGGACGCCGGCCACGCC
>Ga0172379_10012084_pt1 | contig 10162 bp, 7 predicted proteins | sample GrowelOW334metaG_FD_119756 | JGI IMG/M metagenome (GOLD analysis project Ga0172379, IMG submission 119756) | Groundwater microbial communities from an aquifer near a municipal landfill in Southern Ontario, Canada - Groundwater well OW334 metaG | ecosystem: Environmental > Aquatic > Deep...
CGCCACCGAGTAAAGTTCGATCTCGCGCGGCGAAACGACAGGCGCGGGCAGGGCTATGACTCTCAGCCCCTCTTTCGCGCGCAGCAGCGCAAGCGCCTCCTTGCTGTAATCCGGGGCCACCACGCTTTCTATGAAGATATCTTTCAGCGCTTTGGCAGTCTCTTCATCCACCTGCCGGTTAAAAGCCGCCGTACCGCCGGCCGTCCCGGGGGGATCGGCTTTAAATGCGCCGCGAAGACAGTCTGCAGGCTTTGCGGCGGCGCAGACCCCGGCGGGTCTGGCGTGCTTAGAGATAACGCAGACCGGCTCAGTAAATTCGGCGGCCAGCTCGAAGGCCGTGTCGAGGTCAAGGTAATGATTCAGATTGAATGGCGGACCGGAAAGTATTTTGGCCGCGTTCAGGCCGCGCGGCCTGGCGCCGCTCAGCGCATAAAACGCCGCCTTCTGGTGGCGGTTCTCGCCATAAGCGAGGTCCGAGACTTTTTTCAAGCTCATGACCAGCTCCGAACCCAGCAGGTCCCGCGTCTCCGAAAGATACTGGGAAACGGTGGCGTCGTAGGCGGCCAGGCATTGCCAGGCCTGGGCGGCAAGCTGCCGCTTGCTCTCCGGCTCAAGCCCTCCCGCGGTCTTCAGCGCTTCAAGCGCCGGACCGTAATCTTCCGGACGGCAGAGGGTTATCACGTTTTCAAAGTCCCTGGCGGCGGCGCGCAGGACCGAGGCGTTAGCCTGGTCCAGATAACCGGACAGTTCCCCGACGGCGAACTCTTCCTGGCTGACTATATTGGCGATGGGATAAAGGTTCGCTGCCACGACATAAAGCTTGGGGACTTCCACGCCGTTCTCCGAAAGGACGGCCGAGTGGCCCGAAAGAGCTTTCAGGATCGAAAGCGGAACCGGCGGGGAATACTTTATTTCCTCCGCGTCCACCTCCGCTTCCTTAAGGACCTTAAAAGTCGAACCGGAGGCGTAGATCTCAAAACCGAGGTCGCTCAGGCCCCGCGCGAGGTCGGCGATCCCGGTCTTGTCATAAACGCTCAAATAAGCGGTTTTATCCATGAATTATAGTCGTTATATCGTAAATCGTAAGTATGGACCGTGAGCCGTAAGTCGTGAGTCGTAAATAGCGGGAAATTTATGAACTACTTACGATTTACTATTTACGATTTACGTCCTTAATCTTACGCTTTACGCTTTACTATTTCGAGGAATTCCTCTTCTGAAAGTATGGTCACTCCGAGTTTTTTTGCCTTCGCGTATTTGGACCCCGGGGCCGCGCCGGCAACCACATAGGAGGTTTTAGCCGACACGGAAGAAACTTCTTTGCCGCCCAGTTCCCTGACGCGCGTCTCGGCCTCCGTCCGGGTCATGCCGGACAGCTCTCCGGTGAAGACAAAAGTTTTTCCGTCCAGCGCCGCCCCGCGGTTCTCCCGCTCGGGCTCGGTCATGTTCAGCCCCAGCGCTTCAAGCTCGGATACCAGCTCCCTGGTTCCCCGGGAACTGAAAAAGCCGGAGATAGCTTTGGCTATGACCGGCCCGACGTCCCCGACCTTCGAGAGAGATTCCTCGTCCGCGGCCATGAAAGCGCGCATGGTCTTAAAATGCCCGGCGAGGGTGCGGGCGGTCTTTTCCCCTATGTGCCGTACTCCCAGGGCGTAGATCAGACGCGAGAGCGGCTGTTTCCGGCTGGCCTCTATTTCGGCCAGCAGATTATCGGCTTTTTTTTCCTTGAAAAGCTCAAGCCCGAGAAGCGCCTCTTTTTTAAGCCGGTAAATATCCGGAAATTTACAGACCAGCCGTTTTTCCGCCAGCTGTTGCACGGCGGAAACTCCCAGGCCTTCTATGTTCATGGCGTCACGCGAAGAAAAATGCAGGAGCGCGCGTTTGAACTGGGCCGGGCAGGAGGGATTCACGCAGCGGAAAGCCACTTCTTCCTCATCCTTGAACACTCCGGAGCCGCAGGAGGGGCAGGCTTTCGGCGGGGCGATGATTTTTCCCGCGCCGGTACGGGCTCCGGGCGCCACTTTGACTATCTTGGGTATGACCTCGCCGGCGCGTTCTATCACGACCTTGTCGCCTATTTTCAGGCCCAGACGCTCCACCTCGTCAAAATTATGCAGCGTCGAGCTGGAGATCTTGACGCCTCCGCATTTCACCGGCTCCAGGTCCGCCACCGGCGTAATTACGCCGGTGCGGCCCACCGAGAACCAGACGTTCTTTACGGTGGTTACGGCCTGCTGGGCTGGATACTTGAAAGCTATGGCCCAGCGCGGGCTTTTAGAAGTGAACCCCAGCAGCTTCTGCGAATTGCGGGAATTGATCTTCACCACCAGGCCGTCTATTTCATAGGGAAGCGTAAATCTTTTAGAGGCGTATTCTTTGTAAAGCTCAAGCACTTCCTCCGCATTCCTGCAGGTTTTTTTAACGATCCTCGGAACTGGGAATCCGGCTTTTTCGCAATACGCCAGATATTCCCAATGGGTTTTAGGCGCGGCCATTCCTTCCAGATAGCCGTAAGAGTGGGCGAAGAACTTCAATCTCCTTTTGATGGTGACGGCGGGGTCTTTCTGACGGAGAGAACCGGCCGCGGCGTTCCGGGGATTGGCGAACGGCTCCGCGCCTTCGCTCAGCTGTTCCTCGCGTATGGCTTCAAAATCCTTTTTATCTATATAGATCTCTCCGCGGGCCTCAAAAAGGTCCGGCGGGTCTTCGACTGAAAGCTTGAGCGGCACGGAACGGATGGTCCGCACGTTCAGGGAAACGTCCTCTCCGGTCTCCCCGTCGCCCCTGGTGGAAGCACGCGTAAAGACGCCGCGTTCATATTCTATGGAGCAGGAAAGTCCGTCTATTTTGGGTTCTACCACGAATTCGTACGGTTCGCCTTTCAAACCGCAGCGCACCCGCTCGTCCCATTCCAGGAACTCCTCTTCGGAATAGGTATTATCCAGGGAAAGCATCGGTATTTTATGGGGAACGGGAGCGAAGGCGACGGAAGGTTTGCCGCCAACGCGGCGGGTCGGGGAGTCGGGGGTTACCAGGTCGGGGCGCGCGGCCTCAAGGTCCTTAAGGCGCCTCATTAAAGCGTCGTACTCCCCGTCCGGGATGCGGGGGTTGTCCAGCACATAATAAAAATGATCGTGCCGCCGGAGCTCGCGCCGGAGGCGCTCTATTTCCTCTTCCTCTTTCATCGGTATTTAAGGTCCTCTAAGGTCCTCTGAGGTTGTGCTGCTTGGCGACGCTGTCGAGCACGCCGTTGACGAACTTGCCGGAATTCTCGGTGGAATATTTCTTGGCCAGCTCAATGGCCTCGTCTATGATGACGGGAACGGGCGCGTCCTCCAGGAACATCATTTCGCATACGGCCAGACGCAATATACAGCGGTCCGTGGCGGACATGCGCGCCAGGTCCCAGTTCTTGCTGGTGGAGGTTATGATCCCGTCTATCTTTACGCGGTTGGTCTGAACGGCGGAAAAGAGCTTTTCGTAGAATTCAAAGACCTTTTCGTCCCGGGCGAATTCCAGCATCTGGAACACGGCAAGGATCTCCGGCGTTTCAAGGGAAGAGACGTCGGACAGGTAAAGCGATTGCAGACAATTTTCCCGCGCCAGTCTTCTTTTGCTCATATGCTTCCCCTGATATGATACAAAATTACCGGACACCCCCGCCCGACGGCGGAGGTTATATAAAAGTCGTGATTTCACGCTTCACGCTTTACGTTTGTTGTCGTCACGGTTTTTGTGTTAGACTTATGGACAGGGAACGGACCGCAGGATCAGCCGTTCAATCCACAGGCGGGTAAAGGGAGGTTCGTATGTTCGCAGGAATGATGCCGTTGGTAATAATAGCCGTTGTTCTGATTTTCACCAGCATTAAGGTGCTGAACGAGTACGAGCGGGGAGTGATACTGACTTTCGGGCGGTTCACCGGGGTAAAAGGTCCGGGGCTCATTATTGTGATCCCGGGCATACAGCAGATGTTCAGGATGAGCACCAGGGTGGTAGTGCTCGACGTCCCCCCCCAGGACGTCATAACACGGGACAACATCTCGGTGAAGGTCAACGCCGTGATCTATTTCCGGGTGGTCAATCCCCAGGCGGCGGTGCTGAACGTGGAGAACTTCATGTACGCCACCAGCCAGCTGGCGCAGACCACGCTCAGGAGCGTGCTCGGACAGCAGGAACTGGACGATCTGCTCGCCAACCGCGACAAGATAAACAAGAACCTCCAGGAGATACTGGATATCCACACCGAACCCTGGGGCATAAAGATCTCGAGCGTTGAAGTGAAGAACGTGGACCTGCCGCAGGAAATGCAGCGGGCCATCGCCAAACAGGCGGAGGCCGAGCGGGAAAGACGGGCCAAGGTCATCCACGCGGAAGGCGAATTCCAGGCCGCGCAGAAACTTTCCGACGCCGCGCAGATAATGGCGGTGAACCCTGCCGCCATCCAGCTCAGGTACCTTCAGACCCTGACCGAGATCGCGACGGACAACAGTTCCACCATAATCTTCCCCGTGCCCATGGACCTGATAAAGATGTTCATGAACAAGAACTAACGCAGAAAGGATAAAGGCTAAAGGATGAAGGATAAGGGCTGAAGGAAAAAGATTGAGGATGGACAGATTTTTTGTTCCCCCGCACTTCTTCCTTTATCCTTAAGCCTTCATCCTTTATCCTTTCCCCATATATGCCCGGCCTCTATATTCACATACCGTTCTGCAGGCGTAAATGCCGGTATTGCGATTTCACTTCCCTCGCGGACCGGGACGAACTTATAACACCTTACCTGGAAGCGGTGGGCATCGAGGCGAAACGCTCCAAACCGCTGTTCGGGCGGCCGCCGGACACTCTTTATATCGGCGGCGGCACGCCAAGCATGCTTGGGCCGGGGCAGCTTGAAAAACTTTTTTCGCTGACAGGGGTCGTTTTCGGACCTCTGAAAGACTTCAGGGAATCCACTTTCGAGGTCAACCCGGAAAGCCTGACCCCGGAGAAAGTCTCGCTATTGAAGACCGCCGGGATAAGCCGTATCAGCCTCGGTCTCCAGGCTTCGCAGGACCGCCTCTTGAACCGCCTGGGCCGCCTGGCGTCCTTCCAGGACTTTTTGGCCGCTTTCAAAACCCTGCGGCAGGCGGGTTTTAATAATATCAACATCGACCTGATGACCGGCCTGCCGGACCAGAGCCGGGACGATTTCAGCGCCGCACTAAAGGAGATACTGGCCCTCGAACCGGAGCATGTCTCTTTCTACGCCCTGGAAATTCACGAAGGCACGGCCTTCTACGCGCAGGGCCTCCGTGAAGCGCCTGAAGCGGCCGCCGATATGTTCGAGTCGGGGAGCGCCGCGCTCGAGGCCGCCGGTTTCCGGCATTACGAAATCTCCAATTTCGCCAGACCCGGCAGAGAGTCCCACCACAATCTTAACTACTGGGACCAGGGAGATTACCTGGGCCTTGGCGCCGCGGCCGCTTCGCACAGGGATGGCCTGCGCCGGGGCAATACGCGCGACGTAGAGCTCTATATCAGGACCGCCGGTTCGCCCGAAGGGCCGGAGCCGGAATATTCAGAAATTCTCTCTCCGGAAAGCCGCCGTACGGAACGGATCATGCTTGGGCTGCGTAAAACGGCCGGAATTGAACTGCCGGAAGATATATTTGTAGAATTCAGGGAGAGGATAGCCGGACTGTCCGCCAGGGGCCTGCTGGAAGTCTCGGGCAGGCGCCTGAAAATTAAGAAAGAAGCGCTGTATATTTCCAACGCGGTTTTCCGTGAATTCGTGTGAGACGGCGTCCGTATCCGGCCGCAGAAGTTTTACACCCCCGCCGCGCCGTTCCATAACGCTAAATGAATAACGGCAGAAAATACTGGATTCGCAAGGACAGGGAGCAATACTTCCTGAACGGCGTCATCGCGGCCTGCGTGGTAGCGGGCTTCGTCACCTCCTACTGGCACTTTTCCGACCGGATCAGCGTGAAGCGCAATCTTAATCTCCGGAAAACCCGGATCAGCAAAGTACAGGAATTCCAGAAACTGCGGGAAGCCGGTTTGTTTTCGTCCTCCCTGCAGGGGGGCGCCACTAAGTACTACAAAGTGGAAACGGAGACCGACGCTCTGCCGAAAATACCCGATCTGGTCCCGGAGAACAATGGCAAATAGCCTCCGCTTTAAGCCGGCGTTTTTCATGCTGGGATTGGCCGCGTTGTTCTTCGTCCCGCCTCAGGACGGCGGCGCCCAGTACGGCACCCGGGAAGACCAGCAGACCTTCGATTACAACCCCGACGCCGCGGAAACCCCGAAGCTGCCGGAAAAGATGCTCTCCGTGAATTATTCCGACGCGGAACTTGTCAACGATCCCGTCCAGGGCGTGTACATGATCTCAAAAAGCCGCTGGAAAAGCTGGGTCTTCAGGGCTTTTTCCATCATGATCCTGGATATAGCCCTGATGGTGATCCTGCTTTCGCTGCCCAAGACCGAGGAGCACAACATCATCATCTCCTACGTGCTTTCCGGAATAAGCGCCGTTCTCAGCTTCTGGGTCTTGCTGTGCGCCTGGATGCTTCTGATGCTGCACGCTTCCGCCTGGCTGATGATCTTCCCCCTTTCGCTTGTGATGGGCGCGGCGGCGCATCTCGCGCTCATGAAGATAAAACGCTCCGACATCTCGCTGTCCGAGCTGCAGGAATCCTTCAAACGAATGAGCGCTATGGCCCAGGAAGACCAGCGGCTGGTCTCAATAGACGGCGAACCCGGCAGCTGGCCCGAAACGGACTTTCTTAAATAAAACAGCACCTGAACCTATGGAAAATGACGCGTCTTTGAAAAAACCCGAAGAAAGAACAGGATTCCCCCCTAATTACCTGCCCGCGGCCGTAGAACCGGCCTGGTGCGAAAAATGGGAAGATGCCAAACTTTACAGCTACGATCCATCGCGACCGCGCCATGAAACCTTTGTGGTGGACACGCCGCCCCCCACGGTATCGGGCTCCCTGCATATCGGACATGTCTTCAGTTACGTGCAGACCGACATATTGATCCGCCAGCAGCGCATGCTGGGCAAAAACATCTTTTACCCTATGGGCTGGGACGACAACGGCCTGCCGACCGAGCGCCGCGTGCAGAACCTGTTCGGCGTGCGCTGCGATCCGGCCCTGCCCTACCGCCCGGATTTCAAACCGGCCGGAGCCAAAGCCGGGGCCAGGGATTACGAACATATCTCCCGCCGGAATTTCCTGGAGGTCTGCTCGCTGCAGACGGCTGAGGATGAAAAGAAGTACGAGGCCCTCTGGCGCCGGCTGGGTCTCTCCGTGGACTGGGCGCAGAATTACTCCACCGTAGGCGAATACTGCCGCACGGCCTCACAGCGCTCTTTTCTGGACCTGCATAAAAAAGGCTTTGTTTACAGCGCCGAGACCCCGACGCTCTGGGACACCACTTTCAAAACCGCCGTCGCGCAGGCGGAGTCCGAGGACCGGGAGGTCTCCGGCTTGTTCTACGATATAAAGTTCGCGGTGGAAGGCGGCGGAGAATTCGTTATTTCCACCACCCGCCCGGAACTGCTGGCCGCCTGCATAGCGGTGGTAGCGCATCCCGAAGACGCCAGGTTCAAAAAGCTATTCGGCAAACGCGCACTGACCCCGCTCTTCAAAGCGCGGGTGCCGATCATGCCGTCCGAACACGCCGACCCGGAAAAGGGCACCGGCATAATGATGATCTGCACCTTCGGCGATATAGCCGACGTGGAATTCTGGCGCAAAGAGAAACTGCCCCTGCGCCAGATCATAGGCCGCGACGGCAGGCTGGTACCCGTGGAATTCGGCGGGGAACGTTTTGACAGCGCCGCGCCCGCGGAAGCCGGCGCCGCCTACGCGCAGCTGGCCGGGCTTTACGCCAAGCAGGCCAGGACAAAGACCGTGGCGCTGCTGGCCGGGACCGGCGCTTTGACCGGAGAGCCCAAACCGATCAAACAGGCCGTTAAATTTTATGAGAAGGGCGAGCTGCCGCTCGAATTCGTACCGGCGCGCCAGTGGTTCATAAAGATACTGGACAACAAAGCGTCGCTGCTGGAGCAGGGCCGCAAAGTGGCCTGGCATCCCGAATACATGTTCAAGCGCTACGAACAGTGGGTGGAAGGCCTTAATCAGGATTGGTGCATAAGCCGTCAGCGTTACTTCGGCGTGCCGTTTCCGGTATGGTACCCGGTCAAAGCCGGCGGCGGAGCGGAGTTTTCAAAACCCATCATCGCCGAGGCGGAACGCCTGCCGGTGGACCCGCAGACCGACTGCCCGTCGGGCTACACCGAGGCGCAGCGCGGGCAGCCGGGCGGGTTCGTCGGGGATACCGACGTGATGGACACCTGGGCGACTTCTTCGTTGACGCCCATGATCAACAGCCGCTGGGGCGAAGATAAAGTCCGCCACGAAAATCTTTTTCCCGCGGACCTGCGGCCGCAGGCCCATGAGATAATCCGCACCTGGGCTTTTTACACCATCACAAAGGCCTGGATGCACGAAAAAAGCATTCCCTGGCGTAGTCTGGCGATAAGCGGTTGGGTGGTTAGCCCCGACAAGGGCAAGATGAGCAAATCCAGGGGCAATACGGTCTCGCCGGAAGAGCTGCTGAAGATATATTCGGCTGATGCGTTGCGTTACTGGGCCGGCCGCGTCAAACTTGGTCAGGACACCGTCAACGACGAGAGCGTGTTTAAGGTGGGCATGCGCCTCGCGACAAAACTTTTCAACGCCTCCAAGTTCACCCTGATGCAGCTGCGCAACCCGGCGCTTGCCGGAGCCGGCGCGCCCGGCGCGGCGGATATAACTGAACCGCTGGACAAAGCCTGGGTGGAGCGCATGAAAAAGCTGGCGGAAGACGCCCGCGCGGATTTCGCCGCTTACAACTATGCGGCCGTGCTGCTCTACGTCGAAGCCGCCTTCTGGGACTTCTGCGACAATTACCTGGAACTGGCAAAAAACAGGGCTTATTCAGGCAAACCCGGGGCGGCGCGTTCGGCCTGCGCCGCGCTGGATTGGACGCTTAACGTATTCCTGCGGCTGTTCGCGCCTTTCATGCCTTTTATAACGGAGGAGGTCTGGGGCTGGTCCTACGCAGAATCTCTTAAATTTCCCTCCATACACAAAGCCCCGTGGCCTTCCGCTTCGGAAATGGCTTCCGTCTCAGGCGATCCGCTGGTGTTGGACATCACGCGCAAGGTGCTGGAGGCCGTGCGCACGAAAAAAGCGGCGGAGAAGCGCAGCGTCAAATGGCCGGTCTCAAAACTGGCCGTGGAATGCGGGCCTAAGCAGGCGGCGGCCCTTAAACTGGCGCTGGACGACCTTCTGGCGGCCGGAAGCGTGGACCGGGCCGGACTCACCATCAAAGATACCGGCTCGGACGACAAAGACCCGTCGGTCACCGTGGAACTGGGAGCGGTTTAAAAGCCGGACGCTGAGTACGGATAGGCAATATAATAGCGCAGCGGGCCGCTTTTAAAAAAGGCGGCCCGCTGCTTTTTACGTTACTCGAAAAAACTAGAACCTGGCCGAGAGGGTGTAGCGGAAGGTGTTGCCCAGATCGCCGAACGGCACCCAGGCGAAATCGAAGCTCAGGCGGGAATATCTCAGGCCCGCGCCGGCGGCGATGCCTTTCAGGCCGCCTACGTCCTTATTATGCGTTGTGTAGCCGAAACGCAGCGCGCCCGTCATATCGTACTTCATCTCACGGGAATATTCGGCCCCGGCGGCCACAATAAGACCGGTATCCCGGTACTGCACAAGATCCAGGTCCGCCTTCAGGCCCGGCAGAAAAGAGTAAGCGAAGCCCAGCGCAGCACCGAGCGGCAAAGGGTCCTTTCCCCCGCCAAAATCCAGCTTTGAGCCCAGATTCCTGACGGTAAAACCTATATCCAGAGGAGCGTTCTCCAGCGGCCTGTAATGCGCGCCGGCGTCCAGCGCCACCGCCCCTGCGGACTCTGTATCTATTTTTTCCCGGATATACTTCACCGAAGCGCCCAGGCCGAAATTCTTTTTCAGCCTGTAGGCGTAACTGAGGGCGTAAGCGGATTCAGACGCGTCAAAAACACCCGCGGCGAGAAGGGTATCCTCGGTCCTTGTTTCCAGATCGCCGGCCGACAGGTTATAGATGGAGAGACCGAACGCCTGCCTGGAAAAGC
>Ga0172379_10012085_pt1 | contig 10161 bp, 11 predicted proteins | sample GrowelOW334metaG_FD_119756 | JGI IMG/M metagenome (GOLD analysis project Ga0172379, IMG submission 119756) | Groundwater microbial communities from an aquifer near a municipal landfill in Southern Ontario, Canada - Groundwater well OW334 metaG | ecosystem: Environmental > Aquatic > Deep...
GAGCGACTGCGTCACGCCTCCCACGGGCACATCGACCGTGAAGACCATCCCCGCGGCCATGGTGATCCAGTTCGATCCGTCCAGGGAGCCCTGCAGATACGCCGTGAAGTTCGTCACACCGTCCAGTTGCATGTAGGTCATGACAGCCTGGAACGAAGCGTAGCGCGCGTTGGGGTCACGGTTGAACGTGGTCGACGTGCTGGTCAGCCCCGTATAGGAAACGGTCCCCGTCTGGGTCACCGTGTCCGAGTCGCGCGAGTACCCGACGATGGTGACGTCCATCTGGTCGATGGTCGGAGCGCCCGCCACGGTGACGAACCGGACGCGCAGGTACTTGAAACGGCCGACGACGACGTTCGGATCGCCGGTGATGAAGCCCAGAGAGAAGCGACACCCCATGAGGCGGACGATGTCACCCACGGCGGTATTCGCCGTGCCGTCGATGAGATCGCTGACGTCCAGCTCGGAGAGAGTCGTCCAGTGAGAGTTGATGTCCCGCGCCGCCGCCGACACGGTCTGCACGTTGTCGTCAGACCCCTCAAGGATGACGTTGGTCAGGTCACCCGGATTGAAGACGAATTCGCCCACCGGGATGCGGACGTAGACCTTGACGGTGTCCGTCCCGGCGGCACGCAGGAACGAGGCTGAGATCTGATCCTCGGCCGTGGTATCGTGCAGGAAGTTGGCGTTGGCCGCGTTCAGCTCTGCGTAGGTGTGCAGGCTCCAAGCACCGTTGTCACCCTGTTCCCAACGCTTCTGCATGGTGAATCTCCGAGCGTTCCGAATCGTGGCCAGATGCAGCAGGGGGTGGCCAGGCCACCCCCTTCGATACTCCCATAGCACAGTCAGGAAGGCTAGGCGAAGACGAGCGCTGCCTGCTCGGACTTCCAGACGATCTGGTAGGTCGAGAGCGGCCCCTCGAGCTGGGTCACGCAGAAGTACACCGTCTCGACGGCGACGTCGGTGATCGACAGCGTGGCCGCGCCGAGCGCGCTGGTCGTGAAGCTGACGCGGTTGGTGCCGGTGCCCGACACGATCGCGCCACCCGCGATGGCGGTGATGGTCGCGTTCGTGGCGAGATCGGTGGTCCCCGCGTTCGACGTGTCGTAGACGATGGCCTGGAGCAGCACCGCGCGCCGGCACGGGTCGCCGTTGCCGTCGAGCACCTGCAGGCCGACCGTGATGACGTCGAGCACCTCGGCGCTCGGGGTGTCGAGGTCGACGGTGAGCAGCGCGTCGGAGAGGCTCGGCGTCACACCACCGGACGAGGGCGCGAGCGGCAGGAAGATCCAGTCGAGGCTGTCCGCCGTGACGTAGTACGTGACCGTGATGCTCGTGGGAGCGCCACCGGCCACCGCCGTCACCATGCGCAGCCGCGCGTACGGCCCGACATCGATGAGCGTCCCGCCATCGTTCGACAGCATGAGCACCGCGCCGTTGCCGGTGATGCTGTAGGAGGCGAGGTTGACCCAGGTCGTGCCACCATCGGCCGAACCCTGCAGCTGGGTCGTGTTGGTGCCACCGCCGAGGACCACGTCGGTCGCCACGAGCTGCACCTGGTAGTACTTCGTCCCCGCGGGGCGCAGGAACGCCGTGCCCGTCCCGGACGCGAGCGTCACCGCCCCGGTCCAGATGAACTTCTCGGAGTCGCCTGCGATGCCCGCGAAGGTGTACGACAGCGTGAACGTCGGACCGCCCGACGCCACCACCGCACGCACCCGCAGGTAGGCCCAGCGGTAGAGCGGCACCTGGTCGGAGCCGCCACCGAGCGTGCGCACCTGGGCCGCCGCCGTGATGTACTCGAGCGGCGAAAGGCCAGAGATGACCTCCCAGTTGGCGTTGTCGTTGCTGCCCTCGAGCAGCACGTTGACGGACCCGCCTCCGGCGAAGGCCGAGCAGGAGACGTAGACCATCGCCTCGTAGAGACCGGCGATACGCTGGAAAGACGTGCCGGAGAGCGACGCCTGGGTCAGGGTCGCGGTCACGGGAGTGGTCGGGTTGAACCCGTACTCGGGATGCTGGTTGCTGATCGGAGAGGTGGACATGAAGCTACGCTCCTGGTCTGTAAAAGCAGAAACGGGGCCGGGGAAGGATCCCCGACCCCGTCTCGGGGTTCAGGTCCGAAGACCGACTACCGGGCGTAGCCGCCGGGGAGGCCGGGGCCGAAGGCGTCGTCGCGCAGGACCTCGGTGACCAGGCTGACCGCGTAGTACAGGGTCTGGCCCGCCGGGGCGTAGGCGTTGGTCGACACGTAGGCGATGTTCGGGCTGATGAGCACCGGGTAGGCGCGCAGGCCGGCGAACTGCTCCTTGTCGGTGTCGTAGTCGTCCATCAGGACCGCATCCTCGGAGAGGAAGAGGTTCGGCGAACCGCCGATCTTGAAGTCCTGCATGACGCCGACGACACCCGTCGCGGCGGCGATGGTCTGGGTGGTGAGCGCCACGATGCGCAGGACGGCCCAGTTCACCGGGGCGGTCTGCAGCGCCGCCCAGGCCGCGCCGAGGCCCGGCGCGCCGCCGGCCTGGGAGTGGACGGGGACGGTCGAGGCGGCGGTGATGAAGGGGATCGGCACCAGGCGACCGGAGCCCGGGGGGGCCACGGACATCTGGCGCAGGCCCTGGGCCGCGCCCTCGAGGTTGTTCTGGCGGATGACCTCGGGCGAGAACTCGTGCTCGATCACGTCCATTCCGCGGATGCCGCTGGAGGCGAGGCCACCGGCGAGGCCCGGGATGGAGGCCGCGGCGAGGGCGGCACCCTTCTTCGCGGCGATCTTGGTCATGAGGCGGTCGCGGGCGGCCATCAGCTCCGCGAAGCGGGGCGAGTTGGCGCGGTTGGAACCGGCCAGCTGGGCGATCTTGCGATCGAGGGCATCGAGGCGGCGCTCCTTGCCTGCGACGAGGCGGGGGAACAGCCCGTACTGATCGGACATGTGATGCTCCATGGGGGAGAGTTTCGTTCGGGTTCTTCTGTGGTATTCGGCGCCACTTTCATGGCGCCGAACCCGTCAGGAGGCAGGAAGATCTCGAGGCTGCGCTACTTGCTGCGCGCCCACGCCGGCTGCTGGACGCCGCCGAACACGGGGTTGGAGAAGGACGGGAAGACCGGGAGGGGGCCCGCGATCTGCTTCTTGTCCTTCGCCACCTTCCACCGGACCACCTCGGTCTGGATCAGGGAGAGGAAGGAGGCCGCGGACACGGCCTGCAGCGCGTGCTTGGTCCCGCTGGACTTGACGTACATCGACGCGACCGCCGTCAGGGCGCCGCCGAGGAAGCGCACGTCGCCGACCAGGGAGTGACCCTTGTCGAGGGAGAGGCGCATCGAGGTCTGACCGGACTGCTCACGCCAGCCCGAGGTCGCCAGGTAGGTGAGGACGGCCGAGCCGCCCGCGACACCGGCGAGGGTCCACGCATCGAACATGGGATCTTCTCCTGCCTGAAGAGGAAGGGGTGCGACAAGAGCGATTCATCACCGCCGTCATAGACCATGTGACACGTACTCGAAAAGTGTGCAACTCGAAGGGGGTCATCTGTCGTTCTACAACATGATCTTGACTATGCGTCGCGGAAAGATAAATGGGTCCTATCATTGAAATCGAGGGGGTCAGGAGAGAAAAGAAATATAATACTTTTTTGAATCGCATGAAATACGAGTTTGGACCAATTTCAAATAACTTACAAATTTCGAATCGCGAAAACCAAGGTTAAAACTACTACATTGAAAGGCAAGGTATAACGCGCCTTTCCAAAGAGTATATTCAGTTTTGTCTTCATTCCTGTTCTACATGTCACCCCTTGGGAGAAAGTACAGTGACCAACAAGGAAAAGTATAACTCGGTCGAGGAATCCGGCAAGGAGGCTGTGACACTTTCCATCAAGAACCGGAGGACCTGTTTCGATTGTGGCAGGCCCGTACGAGATGCTCATGCACAGACGTGTCCGTGGTGTGGCGGCTCGGACATTTCGGATCGCAAGGCCCGGCCCACGAAGAGGACCGGGCGGGAAGACCCCATTCTCCTTCCGGCGCCATGGACGGGATTGAAACTAGAAAAAGGTGCTACGATTCTTCTATCCGGGGGAGCAGGGTCTGGCAAGACGACGATCTGTCTGAAGCTGAAGCCTACGAAATACTGCACGTCAGAGCAGGAGATCGACAAGGTACACGAAGACTGGTGGAGAATCGTTGGTCAACACGAGAGAGACCCTCTTACGCCAACCTTCACGATGATCTACACCTGGGAACAGCTTCAGGAGGACGTGGCGGACATCGAGGAGAACGACATTCTGGTCGTAGACTCCATTTCCCAGCTGACCACATCTTCGAGATCGGTGGACGTAGTCCGTGATGTCGTAGAGAAAGTAAGGTTTGAAGGTGCAATTGCCATCTTCATCGCCCAGTATACCAAGGACGGGGACATGCTCGGGCCCAACATGCTCAGGCATCTCGTCGACGTCGTCGCTGAGATCCCCGATGACGGCCATGGGATGAGGCGCCTCGCGGTCTACAAGAATCGGTACGGAAGCACGTTCTCCAACTATTTTGTCATCAATGATAAAGGCGTACATGAAGCAAGTTTCCCATATGCCTATTCAGTGGAAGGAAACCCTGGCAGATACAGCCTTCACATGTACCCACTAAGTGGATCGAAATATAGCAGCATGTACGACATTCTGGTGGACAAGGGAGTCAGGATCAACAGGGTAGCGAGCTGTGCCATCGCCAGTTCGCTCTACGCCGATGGGTTTGCCGAGCCACCCGACGTGGACGAACGGAGACGATTTGCTCTTCGTCATGGTCTCTTGTGGCTTGACCCGGAGACGTTTCACGAGATATGCGATGACATCGACCATGCACAACAGATTCTGGTTCAAAATAATTCAGATGCGGAGACGCCATGAAGAAGTCATCGGATGGGGTGGTGGCGAGGAGCTGGACGGCACTGCTGGACATGGACCAGTTCAACATCGAGCCATTCTACCATCATCTTCTGATGAACCTCGCCGCCATTCGCTACCACGAGATGACGGACGATGGCGAAGAGCAGGGGATGGGGACTGAGGCTCCGGACATGTCGGACGCCAACCAGCTCTATCTCGAGGTGACTCAGGGAACGAGACCCGCGTGGTGGCCCGCGCATCTGGACAGGGTGAGCATCAAGATCCAAGCCTCTCCAGACGACGATGCCCCATCCCAGTACGGCCCGGTCGAGTACGATCCCAACAAGAAAGATCTGGGCAAGGCCGGGTTCATCAACGTATTGAAGAACCTGTGTGAGAGCATCGGCAAGCCGTTCTTCGGGACGATCGAGATCCGGGTCACCCGCAAGAAAGACGGAAAATGGCTACACGGGTGGCGAGGAGAGGTCACCATCGGCCAACCGCGCAAGCGCCGAGGCATCGATGGCGAGGACGTCGACGAACTCACCAGTCGAAACGACCGCCACGCCGCGAAAACGCAAGACGCGATGTTGCAGATGTTCCAGATGTCGTCCCAGGTCATCTCGTCCTCGGCCGCAGCGCTCAACGCCATGCGCGGCGCCAACGCGCCTCCGCCCTGGATGCAGCAGCAGGAGGGACAGCCATTCTGGCAGGAACTGCTGATGGCCGTCCCGGGCATCCTCTCGGGAGCAGGTCTGCTACCGGGGGGCCAGGCTGGAGCCGCGGTGGGTCAAATGGCAGGCCAGGTGTTGCAGCACCCGGTGCCTCGAGGCTCCATCACGGGCCCCGGCGTGACGGGAGCCTATCCCGGGCAGCCGATGATCCCCCAGCAGGACCTCGGATACGAAGCCTACAACTCGGTGGAGAAGGGGGACTACGACGGTTTCGAACCCAACTCCGAGGACGTCCTCGACGACGAGTTCCACGCCCAGGAGTATTCCGGAGCAGAAGCATGGGATGGGGAATCCGAGGGTGACGAAGAGCAGGAAGAGGAGGAGTACGAGGAGGAGTACATCGAACCCGCACCTCGTCGAGCAGCACAGATCGAAGATCCTCTCGCTGGAAAATCCACAGCAGAGGTGACGTCGATGATCGAGCGCTGGATCGATCAGCACCCCAACCGGGGAGAGGTGAGGCACGCCGCACTTCGACTCGCCCGCAAGGTGATGTGAGGTCGACATGTTGCTCGACTACGAACAGATCTCAGACCAGGACCTCGAAGCCTTCGGCCCTCATCTCTGGCCGAACCACAACGCGATGAACACGGTCACGAGATTCTTCTCCCATCGACCCGACCTGGCCTACCTCCAGGCAGCACGTGCCGCCAACCTCGTCGGGTCGGCATCGGTCAAGATCCGCGTCGACCTGATGACCCACATCGGAACACGCACCGTACGCCGCCAGGAGGGGTCCCTGGTCCACAACATCAAATACGCCGAAGATGCCTCGGAGGACGTGTCCTCGGCGATGGAGAACCTCTATCGACTACTCGAGCGCATCATGCCTCGACACTCCAGCCCCAAACACAAGTGTACAGTCCACTTCTGTGTTCATCGTGGACCCACCATTTCTATCTCGGGAAGGTGGATGTGATCGATCGGCTGGTCATGACCGTCGGCGGAAACAAGACCGTCACACTGCCCCTACTGGACGCCCACTCCCACGGACCCGCCTGCCTGGTCGTAGGTCCGGGCACCCGAAGGAACAGCTGGCGATTCTACACGGTCATGCCCAAACCCGAGCAGCTCAGAAACCTGCGCGTTCCACCCGGGTTCGACCTCGAGAGCGTGCGGTTCACACCCACGTGCATCCTGGTAATCGAACCCATCCCTCGATACGTGCAGGCCAAGATACTAAGAATGAGGTCACCAGAGGGCCGACACAACATACAAAGGACAGTCCTCAAGAATTGGGAACCCGACATCTACACGAGACTCTATCCGTGCACATCCATCACGGGCCCCACGCTCCTACCCGGACAGAGCATCGAGATTGAAGGAGCGTCTTGGAGTACCGGGTCAACGGTCGACAGAAGGAAAAGATTCAAGACGGGCGGTGATCAAACATTTTCATCAGACTGCAAGACATACATCCCCACACAGATGTCTGTCATGATCGAATACAACTTCCTTGCAAAAGACATCCAGTACGAAACGAGGATCGTAGAAGGTTCTCCGCTCGATTCACGGCAGCCCTTCGAGCTTCACGATGGAGTAGACAGATCGGAGGACGTCACCGAAGAGTCTGTTTCGAACCCGGCCCTTCCTCGGCGTTCCCTACCGGTCTCGAGGATGAGCATGGGTCGACCCCCCGAGGGACTCCGAGTTCCCACGCCCGCACCAACATCGACTCCCACTCCAGCATCCGAGCGCGCAATCTCGGCGTGGGCCACGGTATGGGGCGAGAGGAGAGCGAGTCCGCCCTCGAAGGTCGAGCGACCGATCCCTGGACCCACACCGAGCATCGTTCCCGTGAGGCGCTCGGAGGTCATCGAAGAAGAGCCACCGGACGGCGCATGGGCCGGGCCCAAGCTCAAGGGGTGACGACGGGGAGGAGTGCAGGCTGACGACGCTGCAGCTCGGGGGACACGCAGGACACGTGTCGGCGGAAAGCTCCACGGAGTCTCCAGATGGAACGGCGTGCTATCTCCGGGCAACTTCCCAGCAGGGCATCATGGAGGGAGAGGGTGGCGAGGCCTGTCTGACGGAGGGCTTGTTCATCGCGATCGAGGAGCACGAGGCTAGACCAGTCGAAGTCTTTTTCTCTCGAAAACAAGATGGGGTCGATCAGCTCGACGAGGTCAGAGGCTGTCACATCCGGGGCGAAGCGGAGGCGTCTCTGGAGAGCGCGCTCGGCCACGACGGCTCCCCCCGAGGTGCCCAACTCGACAGCCATCAGGAGATCGACCAGGCTCGAGAGCCGCCGAGATGCCTCTCCATGTCCTTTGACGAGATCGGACACCTCGATGTTGAGCATATGGGGACAGTCCTGAACATGAACGGGTGCGACACCTGTGGCCACGCACTCTTCCTTGGGAACACCCTGGGGGTAGACCCAGGACAGGACCCGGTCTCTACTGGACCATACGTTGAGGACCCGCCCCACGTCGGGCAACGATCTCCATGTGGAAGCGCTGTTGCCGAGGGCGCCCAGGATGAGCATCGCTTCGATGCGGCCGTCAGGAGACTGTTGGACCGAGTTCCATCCTACCCGGGCGCCCAGGGAAAACCCTGCCACCAGCACCCTCCGGCCCCCTCGTGTCCACCTCTGGAGCCAACTCGACAAAAACTCGGACGCCTCTATCGAGTGTTTGTACGCGTCCTTCCATCGCCACGCCAGTTCCACGAGTGCGTCGACCGACGGGAGTCCCTGCGACGGCATGGCCGCCTCATCGACTCCCGCCTCGAAGTCATTCGACCAGGGTAGCTCCTGGGCATCGTACTGCAGGACGAAGGTGGTCCGGCCCGTCCAGTTCGCCAGTGGCATCCAGCGTTCCGGGGGGGCCTTGACAGATCCGAAACCTGAGATCCCCACCGCAACGTCTTCCGACCCGCGGTGGATGCACACGAGCCGGGTCACCGGCCTCGACCACCGGTCGCGATGGCCTCACGCATGAGGTCCGCGGACTGTCTCGACCGCTCGTCGTCGCCCGCAGCATCCACCCAGCTGCGCTCTTCGATGAGGAGAGAGGAGGGTTCGGTGACGCGGCCCGTGGGGGCCAGTGCCAGATCTTGGGTCCCCGAGCGGTACCCCGAGGCCCTCCCCATGTCGTAGACCACGTAGGCGGCCACGAGCGTGATGCCGGCACCCACCAGGACCCGCGTCGGCCGAACGGAGAGCGCGACCGGCTCGTTGTTCATCACCCGGCGGGCCTTCGTCTTGACCTTCTTCAGCACGCTGCGAGCACCGGCCATGGAACCCTCGAAGAAGAAGGGGGACGCGCACGGACCAAAGGAGAGATGATCAGGAGGATGTCGAGACTCAGGTGCGCAGGGCCCCGTGCATGTCATAACCCACTACTCCAGACCCCGCATGACCTCATCCACATCATCGTCATATGGACGCCTGATCTCGAACACGCGTCGACACCGGGCCACGAACCTGGAGCGGGCCTCGAGGCGGTCTCTGGCGGCAAGGGTCATGATCAAGGCGTCGATCAGTAGACCCGTGCTGCACCGATCGACCTCGACACCGTCGAGCCACAGGTCGACCTCGTGGAAGAGACCATCGTAGAGCTGCGTGTTGATAAAGTCGTAGAGAAGGTTCATGGCGTCATCCGCCCGGCCCTGGGCATCAAGGACCCGCACATCGTCCCACCAGCTCACGGCTGCACCACGAGGTACACGGCAAAGAGCCTCGGAGCCTGCGTGTTCCCAGAGATCTTGGCAGTGAGCTGAACGAACGAAGAAGGGGTGATTTTCGGTTCGAACCGAAGAGGCGTGCTGCGCCACATATGCGACGGAGCCCACGCCCTGGCCGGGTTGCCCTCCTCGAAGGGAAGAGCGTTGACGGAACCGTTCACGGAGAGCCCCTCGAAGAACAGCGACGCGTCATCGAGCGAAATGGGGTCGAAAAAGAGGCCCGTCACCTTGCCCTCCACCAAGGAGTGCTGAACATGAAGATCGAACGTGAGACCCTCGGCAGAAGGTCGAACGAAGACGATCCTCTCGGGAGAATGCTCGACCGCTGCATCGGTGAAGGGACGAAGCGTCTCTCCTTCCATCAAAGCTCCGAGCAGGCTAAGGTTCAGATCGGGGTAGAGCGGGACCCGCAGCGCGCCGGGCTCGAGCCAACAGGGCCGATTCTGCTCGGGCGGAAGCGACCACGCCTCGAGGAAGGTGGCATTGTCGTGAGTGAGGGCCTCGACAGGGCCATGGCGGTTCTTGAGGCCTGGGACCTCGTCGGCCTGGTGCATCCACATCGACATGGCCTTGGAAGGGCCCACGGCCTCCCCTTGCTCGAGCCCCAGCTCGAGCAGGTGCCGCACCATGATCGAGTAGTTGAGGGCCGAACCCTTCAAGCCCGGGAACTTCTCCTGGTAAGCCCGGATCTTGTCCCGGAGCGACTCGGGGATCTGCACCGACATGCGAACCATGGTCATCACCTACCTCCACACGAAGTATGCTTGGTTCATACAGCGTGGACACGAGATCGTCAAGTGTGAATATTGACACTATCCGTGTCATAGGATAGCCTTTGGGCAGGAGGTCAAGATGAAGCAGTGGAA
>Ga0172379_10012086_pt1 | contig 10161 bp, 7 predicted proteins | sample GrowelOW334metaG_FD_119756 | JGI IMG/M metagenome (GOLD analysis project Ga0172379, IMG submission 119756) | Groundwater microbial communities from an aquifer near a municipal landfill in Southern Ontario, Canada - Groundwater well OW334 metaG | ecosystem: Environmental > Aquatic > Deep...
AAAAATACTGGAAGTGCAATTATGTAAAGTTTTATAAACATATTATTTATTTAAATAAGTGATGGTTAACTGCAAAATACTTGCAAACGAGACCCAAAACAAATATGGAATTTGAATATAGGTAATCCACTTGGCATAAGGATAAATAGCAACCATCAACCAGACAAGGGTACCCAAAACAAAAAGAATATCGATAGTTGCAAATAAATTGTTTTTTAACCCAAACTGTAAAGGGGTAAAGGCAAAGTTAAAAATAAGATTAAGAATAAAAGGCAGGACAACAACAAAAGCAATTTCTTTCTTCCAGCCCATCAAAAAAACTTTTCCGAATGAAACGGCTATTATAATATAAAGAAATGTCCACACTGGCCCAAAAAGCCAACCTGGGGGTGACCATGAAGGCTTAATAAGTGTGAAGTACCAATTATAAGAATTATTCATAATCTGTTTCTTATTACAGTATATGATGTTTAGTAGTTCAAAATATAGTTGTGGATATCTATTGAAATCGAAGAAGAAATTGTTTTATTTAACCAATCCTTTGCCGAATGGTCCACTGATCCAGCCGCACTTGTCACATTTAGCGCTCCCGAAATGCGGAATGTGCCAAAGTTTGCTATCTTCCCGGTAATTGGTGAGCGGTAATTTTGTATTCATTGTTATGCCCTTATTATAAGGGCATCTACCATCGAGAGTGAATTAGGTAATATAATTAACTCTCATCAATTTTATATTTGATGAATAAGTCCTTTTAGGGCAGTACGCGTTTTTATAAAATATGATTGATCAAAATTTTGTAATTATTGGGGTAATTCTTCAAATACTTGGTAGTTGGACTTATTTTGTGGATACTATTAAAGGAAAGGTAAAACCCAATAAAGTAAGTTGGCTATTGTGGAGCATTGCCCCGCTTATTGCATTTGCGGCAATGATCAAGCAAGGCGTAGGTATTACCGCCTTAGCAACTTTTGTAGTCGGATTCGTTCCTCTAGTCATTTTTATTGCATCTTTTGTAAATAAAGCCGCTAAATGGGATATCGGGAAATTGGATATTATTTGTGGAATATTATCGATAGTCGGCCTAATACTTTGGTTAGTAACTAAAGTTGGAAACATTGCAATATTTTTCAGCATAGTAGCCGATGGTCTAGCGGCTATACCGACCATTGTCAAGTCATATAGATTTCCGGAAACAGAAAACAGCACTGTTTACTTTTTTGGGGTTATCAATGCCGTAATTGCCCTGCTTGCCTTACAAGAATGGAATTTTCAAAGTTTTAGCTTCCCAATTTATCTATTTTTCGTTGATTTAATAATTGCCTGCTTAATTAAATTTAAATGGGGGTTTATTTCTAAGCAGTAGTAAATTAAAGAGTAATTAGTTCCTGTAAAAATAAGTACTAACATCGTCCCAAACCGTTGCAGAGTCGAAATTGCGAGTTGAGTAGTACACATTATCTGGATAGCCAAAGTTGTAACTATAGGATATAATTGGTTCATGGCTGCAGAGCTTAAAAACCATATAAGTGAACAGGGAAATATCAGTCCTGAAGAAAAAACGCTGCAGAAAATATTTGAGGCAGAAAAACCAATAAAACAATTACAGGACGAAATAAAGTCACGAAAACGACCGTTTAAATTTTATGCACCACTGGCAGAATTGAGATCTAAATATGCCCAGGGGGGAGAAGCCAGAAAAGAGGTGTTACTGAAATTAACTTGGCAATATATACCCAAGTTGGGGGTAATTGCCGGATACCAGGGGATGGGGGTAGAAGATGATGACTTATTGCAGGGCGCCCTATTTAGCCTACAGGAAACCATTACGGCCGTGATGATCGATGGGGAGGATCACACACCGGGAAATGTGGCTAAGTTTGCGGGTAAATGTATTCGCAATTCAACCGAACAGACAATAATGCGTGTAAGTCATCTGACCCTGATTGAGTTTGAAAAAATGAAATGGGACAACATATTCAAAAGTGTTCAATCTCCAATCATAGATGATGTGGAGGCAGGTAATTATGCATTTGGCGCCCGACCGGCGGAGAGAATTTATCCGCCCAAACCAAAAAAACATTGGGAGGGGGAGAATTTACGCGGATATATGGCACAGACGTTGAGATCAGGCAAATCCCTAATCGAACTGGAGAATTACCCCGAAACAATTGAATTGCCCGATGACTGGCAAGCATGGGTAAATTATGTGAGAAAAAATTCATCCAAAAGAACCTGGGGAGTGGCAATGATTGGGCCGGATAATAAAGGCAAGTGGCCAACAACCTATACGGAAAAGAACAAACCCATTGATGATTTTCAAGCCAATTTAATAATCGGTAGTCTTGCCAATGCAGCCAAAAGTCAGGGTATCGCCAAGGGGGGAATTGAAATCCACGGACACCATACCTGGTGGAGCCCGAATGGAAACTGGGAAGAATTAGAAGTCAAAAAAGGAAGAAGGCCGGCGTTTACTCCAGCAGACTGGTACCGATTTTTGATAAACCAGGATTGCCAGATGATGATACTGGCAGATACTTTGTCCGTTTTGATGGCTGTAAAAAGTCGACAAACTGTGGAACTAAATGAAGCCAGAGAAAAAATCAATCAACCGGTATTTGAAAAGTATTGGCTGGATAGACATAATTTAATGATCCATACCGGGTTCCAAAGGTGGTTGTTTGGGGGAATGATGGGGGGCAGTCAGGATTTACACGATAACTCGGATTTGAGAAATATGGGCCTGGAAATTGCCAATAATCACAAAATCGCGTTTTATTCCGGGCCACAAAATGGGACACTGATAAGATGTGCGCCCTAGCGGTCATTTCACTTTTAATGGAGAGAGGTTGTTACGAAATGGAATGCCAATAGATAAAGATTTTCTCAGCCAAACCTACGCTGAAGCTAAAACACTTCAGGGTTTAGTTGAATCTAAAGCCGGACTAAAAATATAAAAATAACTGTTCAACCCGTTCTAGTCTTTTCTAATAAATATGCTCAGGCCAGGCTGGGACTGAAGCAGTACAAGGGTGTTTATGTAATCCGCAAAGATTGGCTTATTAAGCTGATCACAGAAAGCAAAACTTATTCCTTATCCAGCGAAGATACGGAAAAAATAAAGATTGGTATAAGTAGTCTAAACAGAAACTAAGCTCTTTTCTGACCTTTTTAATAACACTGCATTTGTAGCTACGATAATTGATGAAATACTCATAAGTAGTGCAGAAAACTCGGGTCGCAAAGTAATGCCAAATTTTGGATACAACACTCCGGCGGCAATAGGAATGGCTAAAATATTATAGACACTTGCCCAAACCAGATTCTCCCTCATCTTTCTGACTGTGGCTTTGGACAATTTGATTGCTCGCAGAACGTCTGCCGGATCAGATTTCATGAGCACTACTTTGGCAGTTTCGATGGCTACATCCGTACCTGCCCCAATTGCAATTCCAATGTCTGCTCGAGCCAAAGCCGGGGCATCATTCACTCCATCTCCAACCATGGCTACAAATTTTCCTTCATCCTGAAGTTTCTTGACATATTTTTCCTTGTCTTCCGGCAACACTTCGGCAAATATTCTGTCTATACCTAATGTCTTACCAATTGCCTCAGCTGTCTTTTGATTATCTCCGGTAATCATGGCAACCTCTAATCCCAGTTTCTTCATGGTGGTGATTGCCTCCTTAGCGGTGGGTTTTATGGTGTCGGCAGCTGCAACTACACCGGCAATTTTGTTATCTACGGCTAAAATCATGAGTGTCTTACCTTCTGCCAATAAACGGTCAATATCGTTTTGAAGTGGTGCTATATCAACTTTTCGATCAGCCATCAGTTTTATTGTCCCTACCAAGACATGCTTTCCTTCAACCACAGCTTCCACCCCCAGTCCGGAAATAGAATTGAATTTTTCGATCTTTTCCGGAATAGTAAGTTTTCGTCTTGCCACTTCCTCCAAGATTGTCTTGCTTAGTGGGTGACCTGATTTAGTTTCTGCAGCGGCATCCAATCGTAAAAGTTCTTCCTCAGAAAAGCCTTTTACGGCTACTGTGTCAGTAACTCTTGGTTTGCCTTCCGTTAATGTTCCGGTTTTATCCAGTACCACTGCTTGAATTTTTGATACCTGTTCCAAGGTTGGAGCATCCTTAATAAGGATATTGTGCTTGGCACCCAAACCTGTTCCTACTGCTACTGCGGTCGGTGTAGCCAGTCCCAAAGCATCCGGACAGGCAATTACAACAGTGGAAATGGCAAAAGTCAGGGCAAACATTAAAGATTGTCCCAATACAAAGTACCAAACAATAAACGTTAGTAATCCACCACCAACGGCTACAATAACTAAATATTTAGCAAACTTGTCTGCCAGCTTTTGACCTGGGGCTTTGGAGTTTTGCGCCGTTTCTACCATTTTTACTATCTGTGCCAAAGCGGTATCTTCTCCCACCTTTGTGGCTTTGAACTTAACCGAACCGGAGGTATTGATTGAACCACCAATAACGGTGTCTCCGTTGCTTTTGGTAACAGGAATAGATTCGCCAGTTACCAAAGATTCATCTATAGCTGTTTCTCCTTCGGTAATTTCTCCGTCAACCGGGACTTTGTCACCGGGTTTTAACACTAAAATATCTCCCAGTTTAACTTGGGATGTTGGAACCATTAATTCTTTTCCGTCCTTCCATAGACGGGCTTGAGGCGGAACCAGATTAAATAAGGCTTGGAGAGCGTCAGTTGTCCCACGCCGGGATTTCATTTCCATCCAATGCCCAAACAACACAAAGGTAATCAACATTGCTGCGGCTTCATAATATGAATCTTGGCTACCCAGAATGGTCAAGACCACACTAAATCCGTACGCAGCTGTAATTCCCACAGCGATTAATACCGACATACCGAGCCGCAATGTTTTTAGTTCAAAATAAGCCGAGTAAATAAACAACCAACCACCATAAAAAAAGACCGGTGTAGTGAGAAGAAATAACAACCATGAAATGGGAATTGGAGACGGTAGATTCCAGCCAAAAATCATCCTTCCCATGGAATATGCCAGTATCGGGATTGTGAGCAAGAGCGAGAAAAAGAATTTATTCCGAATATCTATCTCCATGAGTTTCGCCATTTCCCGTCCAGCGATCCCGGTGTGATCCATCCCCATGGTCATAGTCATACTCATCTTCATTTTTTCCCAAAAAGACATTTGGGAAATTGGTTTCATGACATGCTGGGCATGATCCTTTCCTTCATGTTCCATCTCTCTTTCCACTGGGACGAGTGTCATTCCACATTTTGGACATTTACCCGGTTTATTTTCTTGGACTTCCGGATGCATCTGGCAGGTATATACCATGTGTTTCATATCATCAATTGTAGTACTTAAATGGACCGAAGATTTTCCCGAACTATTTAGACTTAACCAGGGTCATACCACACTTTGGGCAAGACCCCGGTTTGTCTTTTTTGACTTCCGGATGCATGGGACAGGTGTACATATCACTATCATACCCCAAGTTTTTATCTGTTTCTTTACCGTGTCCCCCGTGACCCCGCATCATAAAGAAATGCATTCCTATGCAAAGTGCAAACGGTAATATAGCCCACAGTTTATCCATATTATTTTAGTTTGTTTTAAAGTCGCGTCCTACGACATGATAATTGTCAAAATCAGTTCCGGTAGTTGTTAGAATCTTTGAAACTATTACGTCATTGCCAAAAAACCCTGTCAAAGTATCACCTTCTTTGCTGAACAATTTTTCTTCCAGCATAACTTCGGCTTCTTTAGCCCCGATATATACCGGTAAATACTTTTTGTCACCGATATACACCGGGTTAAAACCGTCTTTAGATATTTTTCCCTGTAACTCCTTTGGTACAGATCCGTCTAACCGGTAAAACATCTTATCCATCCCCTGCGAAGTCTTAAGTGCAATAACGTTGGAAGATTCTGAATTTTTCATACCTGTACTTGCCTGTGCCATACTTGAGCTGAATCTGGCAAATTCAAAAAACATACCAGTAAAGGCAACGACCATTACCCAGGGAGCAATTGCGGATGCATAATTCTTTTTTCCGGGAACAAATAAGCGCAATAGTAGCGAATTTCCTACCACAGAGATAGAACTTAAAGCCATGGCTAATCCAGCTAACTCCGGCTTCAATACCAATCCGGCAAATGCGAACACCCGAGCAGCTACAGGAATTCCAATGACGTTATAAAACAGGGCAAAAAACATATTCTGGCGGATTTTACTCATGGTGGACTTGGATAAATCAATAGCGTTCACCACATCCCGTAAATCGTTTTTAATTATGACTATTCCACCGGTTTCCATAGCTACATCCGTACCTGACCCCATGGCAATCCCCAGATCCGCCTGTGCCAGTGCCGGAGCATCATTAATACCGTCTCCCACCATAGCCACTTTAATTCCCCGATCCTGTAACTTTTTGACTTCATTGGCCTTGTCTTGGGGCAACACTTCAGCCAGTACGTTTGTTATTCCCACTTGGGCCGCAATCGCATGGGCTGTCCGAGCGTTGTCTCCGGTAATCATCCAAACTTCGATTCCCATTTTGGTCAATTTTTCTACTGCTTCCTTAGAAGTCTCTTTAATGGTATCTGCAACACCGATCAGTCCAAGCACTTTAGTTTTTGTGGCCAGGATCATTACCGTTTTTCCCTGCTCTTCAAGCCTGGTTATTTTGCGTTCAAATTTACCAACTTCCAAACCTACAACATCAGTAATCAACTTACGATTGCCGAAATAATAAACTTCTTTATCAATCGTCCCTTTTACACCATGCCCGGGAATAGCTTCAAACCCGTCGACTTCGCTCAGGGCAAGTGCTTCTTCATTAGCATACGAATAAATGGCTTCAGCCAAAGGGTGTTCAGACTGTTTTTCCAGACTGGCAGAAATAGTTAATACTTGGTCTTGGTCAAGTTCGGCTACGTCTTCAATATCTGTTACTTCTGGCTTGCCCTTTGTTATCGTGCCGGTCTTATCAAAGACTATAGCCTTAATATGGCAGGCGCTTTCCAATGGTTCCCCGCCTTTGACCAATATCCCATGCTCCGCTCCCTTTCCGGTTCCCACCATAATCGCCGTAGGTGTAGCCAAGCCCAATGCACAGGGGCAGGCAATCACTATGACGGCCGTAAAAGCCATCAGGGCAAATGATAAAGTAGCACCCAGAGCAAAATACCAAATACCAAAAGTAGCCAGAGCTACTACAATTACCGCCGGAACAAACCAGGCAGAAATGCGATCGGCAAAAGCTTGAATTGGAGCCTTTGATCCTTGGGCATCTTCCACCAACCGAATAATCTGGGATAGTGTGGTTTCCCCACCGACCCTGGTAGCCTTGAACTCAAAACTTCCAGTCTTGTTGATAGTTCCTCCAATCACGTTATCCCCCTGATTTTTTTCGACCGGTAAACTTTCTCCGGTAATCATAGATTCATCAATTGAAGACACACCCCTGACTATCACCCCATCCACTGGTACTTTTTCACCAGGCCGGACTACCACTATTTCGCCTTTTGCCACTTGGTCAACCGGAATATCCAATGTCTGACCGTTTCTTATTACCCGGGCGGTTTTAGCCTGCAACCCCATGAGTTTTTTTATGGCTTCTGATGTCCTACCTTTGGCTTTAGCTTCCAGGAATTTGCCCAAAATTACAAAGGTGATCAAAAAGGCAGCTGTTTCAAAATACAAATCCGGAATCTTGGCTCCCCCAATTCCGTAAATTGATCCATATTTCAGATAGAAACTAATAAAATTGAAAACGCTGTAGCCATAAGCCACGGAAGTACCGATGGCGATTAAACTATCCATGTTAAAAGTTTTCATTTTCAAGGCTGAAATCATACCCTTATAAAATCCGGCTCCGATGAAGAACTGGACAGGTGTAGCCAAAACCAGAGAAATAATACCTATTACTGGCAGCAAAGAAGTCGTGCCGGGTAACCAGGGGAAGAAATCCATGAACATGAAGTAAATCATGGGAGCAGACAGGAAAAAGCTAAATGAGAATTTCCGCCATTGGTTTTTTATTTCCTCTTGTTGACGCTGTCCCTGAGACACACCATTTTGTTCTGACTCCGGAGTCCCTTTATACCCCGCCCTTTCCACCGCTTTGACCAAATCATCAATCTTGGTTAGTGCAGGATCAAAAACAACTGTGGCTTTTTCAGCAGCAAAGTTCACGTTTGCAGTAGTGACTCCGGAAACTTTTTTCAATTGGCGTTCAATTAATCCAGCACAGGAACTGCAGTGCATCCCTGATATAACTAGACTTGTCCTGCCATTGGTACCTGATGGAGCCGCCACCTGAATCTGGTTTGAGTTAGCGACCATTGGGGTAGACGCGCTTTGTGAAGTTGCTGCAAATATCAATCTACCTTTGACTGAAAATTGTCCGTCAGCGTCCCTACCAACTTTGGCATCAATTTGAATTTCAGGTGGAAATGCAAATTGATTTAACGGAAGTGAAGGTAATTTTTCACTTTCGATGCTCGCCAAATATCCGGCATTTTTTATAGCTTCAACAATCTGACTATCTTTAACATGGCCATTAATAAGCGTCACTGAACCCTTTCCGGTTTTATGATCAATAGCGACATCTTTTATTTCGGAGATGGCATCCAACTCCTCTTTGATGAGCATCTCACAGGACTGACAATGCATGCCAGTTACTTGAAAATTTAATTTTTTACTCATATTTATGCAACAGAATAACCAGTATCAGGTAACACGGCTTCAACTTGGGACTTTTGGATTAAGTTGTCTGCCACAATTTCGGTAATGCCGGTATCTGAATTTACGTTCACAGAAGTAACCCCGACTATAGAACTAATTCGTTTTTCAGTGAGTTTTTTGCAGGCTGGGCAGTGCAGACCTTTTAATGTAATTTTGGTAGTCATATTAGTTAACCAAAATTTGCCCTCGGGGTATGCCCATGGCACAAGTAATTCCAAATGTCCCAGCTTTGGTAGGAGCAAATTCAAAAGTAGTTGTTTGGCCTTTGGAAAAAACCTCAACCTTATTTACTAGTCCCGGCAAAGTAACACTACCCATACAGCCAACACCGTCATCTTGTGCATAGATTTCAAACTTAACCGGCTGACCAGCTTTTACTGTAAACTGGTTTGGGACTATATCTTTGTTTTGCGTATACACTGCCTTAATTAATTGCACGGAGCCTTGAGTTTCGACTGTCCCAGAAGTTGTCGTTACCGCTTTTCTTGCACCGCCTCCACAACCGCATCCACCACTACTACCACCACAAGATCCGCCATTTCCAGCTGGTGCAGAGATAGTATTTGCTGCTGCAACTTGTGCTTGAGGTGATGTAACGTTGGTAGTACTTCCATCAACTACAGTAAACGCACCGGTATACATACCCATTGAACAAGAAAAACGAATAGTGCCAGCCTCAGAGGGAGTAAATTCAAAAACGTTTTCGCCAAGTTTCAGACCCTGCCGTATACCCAAACTCGGAGCCACGATACTCGCAGCGCAGGTATAAACACTTTCTGAATTAATAATCCAACGAACCGGAATACCTTTTTGTATAGTAAATTTATTAGGCGAATATCCGGAACCACCTTGGGTCATTCGCACTTCCTGAACGCCATTTTTTATAGTTACATTCGGGTCAATAATTTGTGCCTTTTGACCGAAAGCCCCAGCAGTACTTACTCCCAAAAGATTTAAGCCGTTGGAAACATTGAAAAAAGCCAGCAGTATGACAACTACACCTGCGGTCTTGAAAAACAATTTAGATGAATTACCTTTAACTATTGAGGACAAACCCCCCACTCCCAAAAGACCCGGCGCAGTTCCTAAAGCAAATACGCCCATGGTTAACGCCCCTTGAAGCGGGTTACCAGTACTCATAGCGTACAATTGCATCGCCTGAGTAAATCCACAGGGCAAAAAGAAAGTTGATGCTCCTAAAATAGATGGATGAGCTCTTTCCTGAATCCCCAAAGATCTAGATATACCTTTGGGCAAGGTAAAAGAAATCCTTTTTAATATTGGGAAAATATCTATTAACTGGCCTCCTAAAACCAACATCACCATGCCAACTGCTACTGTCAGTATTCCTAGAACTGAAGTCGATAATTGTAAGAACGATCCTACCCAACCAATAATCCCACCA
>Ga0172379_10012087_pt1 | contig 10160 bp, 8 predicted proteins | sample GrowelOW334metaG_FD_119756 | JGI IMG/M metagenome (GOLD analysis project Ga0172379, IMG submission 119756) | Groundwater microbial communities from an aquifer near a municipal landfill in Southern Ontario, Canada - Groundwater well OW334 metaG | ecosystem: Environmental > Aquatic > Deep...
AGTTGGAGATTCAATATCATTTCCCTTTGCGCAGCCACGCGCAGCAACCAAGCCAATCAATCCAAGCAGATTTTCCATCTTGTCCTCCTACTAGTAATATACCTCTTCACCAAAACCAGCCCAAACAGCGCTTATGTCAACATTATTTGCCCTTAATGTGCCTTTAATATTGTCAAACCTGTCCCATGCAGGCGGATGAGTCGCAAAAGGAGACAAATCCCTCCCTATCTCTGATTCAACAGCATCGATGAACTTGAACAAGACAAGCGCAGAGTCAGGCTCGTAAGTGCAGTTAGACAATGCCACAGCGCCTTCCTCATTTGTTTCCGAAGTGCATGTTGAAACAAGGAACTTTGCGCCAAACCTGTCAGCCCTTTCCTCAGCGCTTCTTGACAATGAGCTGTTTACAAGCATGCCTGCAACCTCATCAGCAGGAAAGAATCCGTAATTTGCATAAGTAGCGCAAATCTGCTCTTCATTGTCCTCATACTTGACATGAGCAGCCTCATGAGCAAGCGCCATTGCAACAAGAGAACGCTCATATTTTGAAGCAAGCCCGTAATCCAAAGCTCTTACATCAGACATTGCATAATCCCACGGCTCTTCAATATCAGAATCATAATTTGCAGCAGACGCAATGCTCCTGAAATAGCCTGTTATGTCAAAATCAGGATTAGACAGCTTGTACACATAGCCTCTTGCAGCATAATGCAAAGCCTCAATAAAATCTTTGTTAAAGACAATTGTATTTGATGTGAAAGCCCTTGCGTTTGTTCCTTCTGCATTGCCTTCATCCATCACATGAACATCAAGGTTCAGGCTGCCGTGATGATGAACGCCTTCATTATATCTCTCAATCTCATTGATTGTTGATTCCCTTACATAGCAATAGGATTCTGATGAATCGCATTCAACTGCGCCTGAACTTTCCATCTGGTACATTGCTTCTTCATTAAATTCATCGCACTGCTCTTCATTAAGGCAGAAATTTCCTGCGTTTGCATTGGCAGATATTGAAGCAGCGCCCAAAAGAGCCGCGAGTCCTGTGAGTGTTTTGTTCATTTTGAAACCCCCGTATATATAATAGGGCTTGATAAAGAGCCAATATATAAATGTTACTATTATTTCACAATAACGCCAATTTAAGAAAGATTTAAAAACAGAAACGCATAACTCACTAGTATCAATTAGGAGAGGCGCCGGAACTTAAGTTCCGGATATAAAATAAGAGGTGTTTGGAATGAATCATTTGAACAAAAAAGTCGCGTTATTAATTGCTATAGTATTTTCTCTTGTATGCGTGCAGATGGTTTCTGCCGGCGTGTCATACTATCCGCCGTATGCAAATGTGTCTGAGAATTTTATGCTGAATATCACTGTTGGTGCGCCCACAGTAACAGGAAATATATCGCAGATAATAGTTATAGATTCATCAAATCCACCATTTGCAGTAAACTACACCTCAAACTGGACTGGTTCAATAGGAAGTATATTTAATGGAGCTATACCTCGGAGAATGATATGGCACAATGCCACTGCTGCAGGGCTCGTATATAATAGCACAAACGCCGCAAACCAAAGCTTTACAATCATACTGAACAATACCATGGCTGGGTCGCCCTCCAGCTATAGGCTTACTGTATGCCTTTACAATCAGACAGATATAACATCATTTGACACAAGGGTATGTAATGTAAGTGACCCTTATTTCATAGAAGCTGTAAATATTACAATTGGAATGAACTTCGGGTTCTCAGGATATGTAAAAAATGACACAGGCATACTGCAACCAAATACAAATATTACAATTTATGATTATATAACGAGCGCAGGAGGTCCTCCTACTGAAGTACCAATTAAGTCCGCATTAACAGATTCTGATGGATTGTTTAGCTTAAAGGGAATTAACGGCTCAAAATCATTATATAAAATTAAGCTTTTGTATAATAATAGCGTGAGAGCGACTCTTGTCGGACCAAACCTGCCGCCTTTCCCAAGCAATATGTTCTACAGCGTGCCACCTCCCCCCGAACAGATAGGCATGCCAATGTTCAAGAAAATGCCCGTAATCAACGGTTCTATATTTTATTTGCAGCCAGCTGTTACAATTAATGTAAGCGCCGTGGGTAATGTACCTGCTGGCAACGGTACTGGTAAGTTTGTAAAATTTGGCTATGAAGTGATTGACCAAGTAGTGGGCTTTCCAATTGAAAGCAATGTAATGTCATCAAACTGGAACAAGGAAATTGTCGTGCCAATAGGCAGGAGTTATACAGTAATGCTTGCCAGAGATCCGGTAACTTTTGGTGAAGGAGATTGGTGCTTTGCGGGAAATACGCCGCTTATGAATGCAACAGCATGTCCCTCTCCGCCGAGGTCAATAGAAATTTCAAGTACAAATTTAAGCAATGAAGCAGGCGGTCAGGGGGGGATTATAAACTTAACCCTTAACCTAAGCTATTCAATGCAATATCTGTCAGGTTGCTTAAGTTTGTCAGGCAACAGCACGCTTGTAAATATTACAAAGGTAATAACAAGGTTAGTACCATGGGAAGGATTTATCCCGCTAATGGATGCAAAAATTGCTGATTTTAATGCCACAAACAACTCTAATAACCTTATCTATGGTGATGTAAGATGTACCAGCTATGGGACATGGAGTACATTCTACAATATTTCACTAATGGGTGCTGGCGGCTCTGGAATAGATTATCTTATGGAGTTTTATGCAAAAAACTCAAGCGATGAAGTATCCAATGGAACAGTGGCGCTTGCTGCATTTCAAAATGTGACAATGTTAGAAGCGAACCAATGGGTAAATACAACATTATATCCCCTTACAGGACAATATGTACTTTCCAGTACATTAAACACAACAAAAATGAAGATATTTGTGCAAAATTCTTCAGGCGCAGCATTGACAACAAGCATGCACGTTGAAGTAAAGGTAAAGCACCCTGTCTTCGGAACAATGCATTATATCATTGAAGACATAAACAATGGTATTGCTTACCTACCAATACTTAACAACAGCAACTGGGCAAAGGTAAGTGTATATCCAAATGAGGCTCCGCCTGTTGAAAAAACATTAAACCTGAATGCAATACAGAATAACGTTACTGTGCAGGTCAGCGAAATGACATTCAGGAAGCCATTAACAAATGGAAGCCTGCAGTCAATTAACACGTCAGTGGGCGCTGGTGATGGAACTGATGCATCTTGCATTACTATGTCCTTTTACAGGAATGCAGCGGGATGCAATACGCCAAATCCCCCGGCAAGTTGCTTGCTCACACAGGTAAATGCAAATGATTTCAATCCAATGGTTGTAATGATGGCAGGAAAAGTCAATCTTGAATTAAAAATGAATGCATCAAACACAACGTTGTATTTCATTAACTTTGACTTATTGTCTGCAAAGCCGCCAACAAACAGCATTATGAACAATAATGCATCATCTGCAAGCGCAAATGCGCAGTCATGGGAAGCGGGAAGCTTTGTGCCTCATGTCTATGACTATGCGTATGTCGTGATGCCTTACAGCGTAACTCCGAGCGATGCAAACTACATAAACGAAAGTTATACCAGTTTCAGCATGAACATACCTCATTTCAAGGATGAAAATTGGGTTGTTGTATGGAACAGGACTCTAGGCAATACAACAGCGCAGCTGCCTGATGACTACACAGATTACAATGTAGGCGCATATGCAAGCCTGCTTACAGCAGCAGGAACAACATGCAGCACAACAAACACAACAGATGTATGCTATTGGGACAAAGGCAACAACACATTTGTGCTTAAAGTCCCGCACTTCTCAGGAGTTGGCTCAACCATAGCAGGAACAGCCCCTACAACAACAGCAGCCACAACAGATACAGCAGGAAGCAGCACAGGAGGATCAATTAGCAAACCTGTTTCAGAGTCAAGAACTTTTGCAAGTGTTACAGCAGATTCTGAAAATACATACAGGCTAAGCGACCCAGACACAATAGGCATTAATGCAGTTATATTTACTGCAACAGAAGATCTGGAAAGCGTTAGGGTAACTGTATCTAAATTAACTTCAAAGCCAAGTTCTGTATCTCCTGACCCTGAAGGCGGAATTTACAGGTACATTGAAGTTGATGCGCCAAAGCTTGCAGGCAAAACAAAGGAAGCAAAAATACAGTTTGAAGTAACCAAAACCTGGCTCACTGACAATGACTATGCAGCAGATGATGTAATCCTGATGCGCTTTGCAGACAATAAATGGAATGCATTGACAACAAGCAAGCTCAGCGAAAGCAGCAACAAAGCATACTATGAAGCAACAAGCCCCGGATTCAGCTACTTTGCAATCACTGCGCAAAAAGAAGCAGAAGAAGATCCTATTGTTGAAGAAGCAACAAACTTGACATCAGACTTGGAAGTTGCTCCGATTGCAGCAGCTGTTGAAGAGCAGACTTCAAAAGTCAGCCTCAAGGCGCTGTGGATAACAATCGGCGTCCTGCTTGTTCTCTTGCTTGCAGTGTTCGGCTACAGGAAAAAGCATTTGCTTATTTTCTGGAGAGAGCCCACTGACAAGGAAAGGCAAAACATTATCCGAGGAGAATTCCTCAGCAGAAAAAAAGAACAGAGCTGGGGCTCAGGCAAAGACGACTGAATTTCTTTTTTTATTTTCTTTTTTTCTCTTTCTATTATCTTACCGCAACATTAAAAAAGGGACTCTATCTTCAAAGTAAGCATGGGCTCGTAGCTCAATTGGCAGAGCGCTCCCTTCGCAAGGGAGAGGCAGCGGGTTCGAAACTTGAAAAAGCGAATGTCCCGCCGAGTCCATAATTAGTATGGCAGGGGTTTAAGGGGATGTGCCCCTTACCGCCTTCCTCACTTAATCAAACAGAACGTGCCTGAAACTTTTTCTCAATGAAAGCATTGTCAGTGCAAACGCAACAACAGCGCCTATTATAAACATATACCTCAAGCCAAACGCGTCAGAAACAACTCCGGCAATTATCGGTCCTGCAAAGTCAGCAACATGGGAAAACATCATGCCAACACCAGACAATTCCCCAATCTGCTCGCGGGGCATTAATTCAGCAATTCTTCCGTTAAGCATCGGGATTATGGCTGCAAAAAGAAGTGAAAGCAAAACCGCGTGTATGAATATGAATGTCAATTGGTTGTTTGCAAAAAGAGACACAAACAATACAGCGCACAAGGCAAGCCCCATCGTCATTAATCTTTTGTTTTTTGCATATACTGAGAAATAAGGCTCAAATAAAAGAGGCAAATAATAAATTCCAAACACAAGCCCTATCTGCAGATTGGAAGCTCCAAACTCCTTCATGAACAAAGGCAGAAGCATTGCAACAAATGACATGCAGAACCTGAAAAGGAATACAAACGAATACACTTTCACAAGCATCTTATTCTGCAAAAAATCAACAATCGCGCGCTTGTAAACCCCGTCTGTGAATATAAGGTTTTTTACAGCAGATTCTGTCTTCTCATGCTGTTCCCCATCCTTGAGAAAGAATGTCGCAATAAGCGCAACTCCTGCAAATATTGATATTGCATACATCAGTGAAAAGTCAAAATAAACAAATAGCAAGCCGCCGATTATCGGTCCTATGACAAGGCTTAATGTCGCACCAACATCATAAACAGACATTGATTCTGCAGCTTTCCATTTTGGCGCATTTCCCCGTGCATATGTATCAGAAGCTATCCAAAACGGCGTTGAAACAGCTGAATGATATATCCTAAACAATACAAAATCAAACACATTCTTCAGCGAAAGAAGCAGGAAACTGAACGGAAGATACAGCAATAATGCAATTCTTATGACGCCTATTTTTGAAACCCTGTTTATAATGCTTCCGGCAGGAATGTCTATTACCAATGCGAACAATGGCAGCAAGGCAGTTACCAGGCCGACAGCTGTATAGCTTCCCAAAATTGATTTATAATACAATGGCAGGAAAGGAGCCACCATTCCCCACCCGAGATAATAAAGAAAAATTACAAAAGAAATCATCTTTATGTTAAACGGGACATTAAACATCTCTCTTGAAAAGCTAAAAGGATGATACCAGCGCCTCTTGATTTCCATGTAATTATTAATCTTCTGCTGCTTATTTAATCCTTTCGAATATGATTGTGAGGGAAATAAATAGTAAGGTTTTCTCACTTTCGTTCGAAACCTCGCGGTTTACCTCGAAAACTCACCGCAAGGTTTATAAATAACCCTATTTTCACAGATGAAGCATGGCTGAAGAACAACTGTTAATTCCATTGGACACTTACCTGAAAGTGGGTCTTCACATAGGAACCAAGTTCAGGACAAAGTACATGGAGCCTTTCATATACAAGGTAAGGCCTGACGGACTTGCAGTTATGAATGTAAAAAAGATAAGCGAGAGAATAGAGCTTGCAGGCAGGATGCTTTCGCAATACGAGGCAAAAGACATTCTTGTTGTATGCAGAAGGGAAAACGGCTGGAAGCCGGTAGAATTGTTCTCAAAGCTTACAGGCGTTATTGCAATAATGGGCAGATACAAGCCTGGCTTATTGACAAACCCCACACTTGAAGATTTCTCAGAAACAAAATTAATACTCACAGTTGATCCCTGGCCTGACAAGAATGCAGTCACAGACGCTGTTGAGACAGGAGTTCCAGTAATTGCTCTTTGCGACACAAACAATGAGGCAACATTTGTTGATTTGGTTGTGCCCTGCAACAACAAGGGCAAGAAAAGCATTGCACTGGTGTTCTGGCTTTTGACAAAAGAATACCTGAAAAACAGGGGCAGATTAAAAGAAGGCGAAGACATAAAGGAAAGCCTTGAAGATTTCACGCCGGAGTAATTATTCTTAGCAGTATCTATCCTTGGATAAAATAGTGTTGTCACCAAAAGGTTTATATATAAAACTCGGTTTACTAATATATAGCTATAGGGTTGAAAAATAATTAAAATTCGAGGTGGAAAACTATGGGTGAAGAAGTCAGCAACAAATTAATTGTCATTCTTGCATTATTAGTAGTCATCGTTGTAGCAGTGAGCACATGGCTTACTGTCAGCAACTTAAACGCAATTGATTCTCAGGATACAAAAACAGTCACAATAACCGAGAGAGTTATTGAAGGACCGCCTTCAGGCGGAAGAGTGGCTCTTGCAATACTGCCCCAGCCCAAAGAAACAGGAGAGCAGTAAGATGGAAGAGACAACATCCAGAACACTTGTTGTAATCATGGTTGCCACTTTGTTCATTGCATTATTTGGAAGCGTTGCAACGCTGAATAAGTTTGGGGGATTCAGGGGACTGACTGGCGCGTGGGGAGGGCCTGGAACCCCTGTTTATGGCGCAGTAAATCTTAGTATCCAGACCAGCATTCAAATAAACTTTACTGACGATTCTGCAAATTTTGGAACTGGGTATATATGCCCAGGTTGCACGGAACCAGTAACGCTTTCAACAGAAGGACTCAATGACACAATCTGCAACTGTGGGTGGAACATTCCTAATGGGTTTTTGTTGGAAAATCAGGGCAATGTATATGTAAGGGTTAACCTTACAAACTTAAGGAGCAGTGATACATTCCTCGGTGGAACGAACCCGGGGTATGCATGGAAATGGGGAAATACAAGTGGAGTTGTATGCACAGGAACAAACCCACAGAATTTAACAGGCAATATAACATATAGCAACCTTACTGCTGCTATAGCAGATCCAGGACTTGTACTTTGTGAAAAATTTAATTTTACAAGCGGCAATAACCGGATTAATATTTCATTCAAAATATCCATACCCACAACAGCAATGGGAACTGGCAAAAATGACACATGGACTGCAAAAGCTGTGGGAAATCCCTAAGATTCTTAAGATGAATAGGCTATAGCTTATATTTGACAAATTTTCTTTAGCCCTCGCCAAAAGTTTGATTACTATCAATCAGTAATATTAGAAATATATTTCAAAGCAACGGTATATAAACAAGAGTCAGAATTGAACAAGATTACAGGAAGATTCATTGATACAACCCAGGGCAGCTCTGTGCCTGTTTTGATAGGACTAGCCATGATTTGCGTAACAATCAGTGTCTTGGGAGTAATTTATATCCGCCACAAGAAATAAAGAAATAACAACGTTTAAAAATAATAGAAGTTACATATCTGTTATGAAAAAGAAGGAACTAGTCCTAATAGGTATCTTATTCTTTTTTGCAATAGTTATTCCTGAAGGAGCAAGCACTTCTTCGGCAGCTGGCGTTACCCCTTCAAGCATTGAAATTCCCTTTTTTCCCAACTACGAAGGGACTTTTCTATTTCATCCAAGGGGGTATAATGATATCGAGTTTGAGATGAGTTGTCCTTATGTCTATATTAACAATGAAACTTTAACCGATGAAGATGGCGCTGCCTCATTTACAGCAACTATAAAGCTTCCTGCGAAGATTGAAGCAGAACCAGGAAAATATAGCTGCGGATTTATGATGCACAGAAAAAAGGAACCAAATACCCCTGAAGGGATTGGTGCATCAGCAGAAGTTGGAGTCCTCATATTTATAAAAATTCCAGTCAAAGGCAAATACGCAACAATCAGCTTAACCACAGACAATGTAAATAAAGGAGAGCCTGTATATTTTAAAACAGCAGTAAACAATCTTGGAGATACAGCCCTTAAAGGAATAAGCGCAGTCATTGATGTCACTGACATTGAAGGGAATATAAAAGAAACACTTTACACCACGCAAAGCGATGTGGAGCCTTTTTCTTCAACAGAATTATGGAAGCGCATGGAAACAACTGATTATGAGCCTGCAAGATACAATGCAAAAGCAATTATGATTTACGGCGGGGAAAAGCCTGCTTATTCTGAAATAAGCTTTCTTATTGGAAAATTATTTGTGAAATTTCTTGGAATGAACATAAATGCAACTGAAAACAAGATTAATCCCTTCAGTGTTGATGTTGAAAGCTGGTGGGGCGACCCTATTGAAAATGTAAGGGCTGAAATTTCCATGTTTAATGCAAGCGGCGTATTCAAAGGCAATTTCAGGACAGAAAGCGCTGATTTAAGCCCCTGGCAAAAAACAACACTGCAAGGCTATTGGGATGCCAACGGATTTGACGCAGGAAATTATGATGCAAATGTAACCTTAATGTACAAAGGCGGGGAAACAAGCGAAATTGTAAAAGTTGTATTGCAAAAGCAGACTGAAGAGCTGAAGAAAAACATGTCATTTGATAAAATAATAGAAGTTCTTGCAAGCCCGGCATTCTTAATAATATTAGTGCTTGTCCTTATAATCAATGTAGGCGTATGGATGTTTAAGCAGAAAAAGCAAAAGAAGGCAGCATAAATGAAAAAAATTAATGCAATCTTGGTAATTCTTATAATTGCATTCACCACAATTGGAATTGTCTCTATTGTTTACAACACAATGACAACCATTGGCATAAGGGACATTGAAATGGATGCAAAGGTAGGCGATAGAATAGGAATTGCTGTTGATTCTGACAAGCTTATTTTTGGAATGATGATGCCAGGCGGGGCTGGAAAAAGGGAATTGTTTATTGGCAATGAGCATGATTTCCCTATAAGTGTCTATTTTACACCGATTGGACAGCTGAAAAAATATACAAACCTTCCTGAAAATCCTGTTCTTTTGCAGCCGGGAGAAAACAAGGAAGTCAGCGTGTCTGTTAATTTTCCAGAAGACATGCCCTACGGCAATTACACAGGAATAATGAGAGTGGTATTCACAAAGGCATAATTCTTGGTTTTAACAAAATGCTGAGAAATTTTGGTAAGCAAAATTTCTGGCACACACGAAAGCTCGGCTTTCGGTGCACCGAAAACCCACTGGTTTTCGATTGTGCTCAAGAACACGCTTCGCGGTTCTTGACAACTAAGGAATAATCTCAGGACCTGTATATTTCTCATAAGCAAACTGCTTTTCAGTGATTTTATTTTCCTTGATTAATTGCCTTATCTCAGGAAGCTTGCTTCTTATTGCGTCAATCAAATATCTTACTGTGCTGCAGATTAATTCCTGCCCCTCTTTAGGCCATAAGTTTGCTTTATAGGCATACAGGCACCTTCCGCCGCGCAAGCCATATCTATCACAGGACTTGCAGGGCTCTTCCACGAATATCTGCTTTTGATAATCAGGA
>Ga0172379_10012088_pt1 | contig 10159 bp, 9 predicted proteins | sample GrowelOW334metaG_FD_119756 | JGI IMG/M metagenome (GOLD analysis project Ga0172379, IMG submission 119756) | Groundwater microbial communities from an aquifer near a municipal landfill in Southern Ontario, Canada - Groundwater well OW334 metaG | ecosystem: Environmental > Aquatic > Deep...
CTGATAGAGCGGCGGCTGGGCGATATAGAGATGGCCGCCGGTGACCAAGGGGCTGAAGTGGCGGAAGAACAGGGTCAGGAGCAAGGTGCGGATATGGGCGCCGTCCACGTCAGCATCGGTCATGATGATGATGCGGTGATAGCGCAGCTTTTCCACGTCGAACTGGTCGTCGATGTTGGTGCCGAGGGCGATGACCAGGTTCTTGATCTCGTTGTTGGCCAGCATCTTATCCAGGCGCGCCCTTTCCACGTTCAAGATCTTGCCGCGCAAAGGCAGGATGGCCTGGAATTTGCGGTTGCGGCCCTGTTTGGCCGAGCCGCCGGCGGAGTCGCCCTCTACGATATACAGCTCGCATTCTTCCGGATGGCGGCTGGAGCAGTCAGCCAGCTTGCCGGGGAGCGTCATGCCTTCCAGAGCGCCTTTGCGCAGGATAGTGGCGCGGGCGCTGCGGGCGGCCAGGCGGGCCTGAGCCGAGAGCATACACTTGCCCACGATCGACTCCGCTTCCTTCGGGTGCTCTTCCAGGAAAGTGTTGAAAGTTTCACCGAAGACCGTTTCCACATAACCCTTCATTTCGGCGTTACCGAGCTTGCCTTTGGTCTGGCCTTCGAATTGCGGTTCGGGCAGCTTGACGCTGATGATGGCGGTCAGGCCTTCGCGCACGTCATCGCCGGTCAGGTTCTCGTCCTTCTCTTTGATCAGGTTCTTGCCGCGGGCATAGTTGTTCAGGACGCGGGTGAGCGCAGTGCGGAAGCCGACCAGATGCGTGCCGCCTTCGGGGTTATGGATGTTGTTGGCGAAAGAGAGGACAGTCTCGTTGTATTCGTCATTATATTGCAGAGAGACCTCTACTTTGCAGCCGCTGATTTCCTTGTCTACGTAGAAGACCGTCTCGTTCTTAACGGCCTTGTTGCGGTGCAGGGATTTGATATACGACTTGATGCCGCCCTCGAAATGGAACTTATACTTTTTGGCGCGATGTCCTTCGCGCTTGTCCATCACGTTGATGGTGATGCCCTTGGTCAGGTAGGCCTGTTGGCGGAGGCGGTCCAAGACCTTGCCCCAGCTATACTCCAATTCGGTGAAGATTGTCTTATCGGCGCGGAAAGTGATGGTCGTGCCCGTGCCCTTGGCCGGACCGACCGCCTTGACCGCCTTGAGCGGCTTGCCGATCTTATACTCCTGCATCCAGAGCTTGCCGTCGCGGCGCACCTCCGCTTTTAGGTATTCGCTGAGCGCGTTGACGACGGAAACGCCGACGCCGTGCAGGCCGCCGGAAACCTTATAGCCGCCGCCGCCGAATTTGCCGCCGGCGTGCAGCTTGGTGAGGACGGTTTCCAAAGCGGAGACGCCGGTCGCCTTCATCTTATCCACGGGGATGCCGCGGCCGTTGTCGCTCTCTTCGATGAGGCCGTCGGGGAGCAGGGAAACGGAAAGCTCCGTGGCGTAGCCGGCCATGGCTTCGTCGATGGAGTTATCTACGACTTCCCAGATCAAATGATGCAAGCCGGCGGCGGAAGTGGAGCCGATGTACATGCCCGGGCGCTTGCGCACCGGATCAAGACCCTCCAGGACGGTAATCTGTTCGGCGCCGTAATTACTGACCTTTTTTTCCTCTTTTGGCATAATTATCTTTAGCTTTAAAACAAAAAATTCCCGTAATCAAGGGGTATTTTTGCCTGATTTTTAAGTCTGTTATCTCCTACTATTTTAGCAAAAAAAATAAGGCTTGGCAACCCTTATTTTATCTTAATATTTACCTAATATAAGCAAATAAAAATCATTATCCCCGCCCTATTTGAAATCCTTGGCCAAAGGCGCTTCTTTTATCTTATACCTCTTGCGGCGGGAGATGAATTTTATGATCTCGTCGGCCGAGAATCCGGCGAAGATAATAAGCAGGGCGAAGAGCATTCCGTTGGTCGTGAACTTAGGCAGATCGCCGCTGAACATCTTCAGGAAGCTGGCCGCCACGCCCGTCACGGTGATGACGGTCAGGTTCTTCAGCGAGGCTTCTGTGCTCTTGGCCTGGATGCCGCTGAAGAGAGCGAGGGAAGAGTCCAGATAATTCTTGGTCATCAGCCAGATCTCCTTGATGTAGGCCAGGGTGTCGCTCAGGGTCTCGTATTTGAATTGCAGGATCGGCAGGATCCGATCCAGAGCCGCGTCGCTCTTGACTACCTTCTCGCGGGTGCCGAGGTAAGTGCTCATCTGGTTGATGCGGCTGGAGATCAGGTTGACCGTCTTGCTGTAGCCTTCGACTTGGGTCTTGAGCGGACCGGCTTCGCGGCCGCTAATCTCGCCCCGCTCCTTGATGGCGGCGATCTTCTCCCAGATTATGCGGTGCAGGTTGAGATAGTGGTGCAGCTGGATCTTGAATTCCCGGGCGAAGATCTGCTCGTTAATGAGGCGGGTGATGAGCGCGCGCGGCAGGCGGAAATTATTGATCAGGTAGATCTTGCCGCCCCGATAGATCTCGAAGTCCGGACGCTTCACCGACAAGTATTTCTTCTCGCCCAGTTCTTTCGTCAGCCGCTCGATGTCGGCCGGCTTCGCTTTCTCGAGCAGGATGAAATAAGGATAGACCGTGGCGATGCTGGCCAGCTCTTTCGGCACGGGCGCGCCCAGACTGAAAAGGTAGTTGAGGGCGGGTGAGAGGCTCTCTTCGTAGAAACTGGTGAGAGCGGCGATATCGTCCTTGATCTTGCGCACCGGCCGGCTCAGGACGATGAGGCCGTCCTCGAAGAGGCGGACCTCGGTGCCGCTCGCGGTCTGGAAGTAGATATATTCGAATTCTCGGACGCGCATCTCCACGACCTTGGTCTTCAGGCCGGCGCGCAGCGCCTTCAACTTCTTCTTGTCGAGCGCCAGAGGCGAGCCGCCGCTCTGCAGCCAATCATAGACCTCGGATAAGTGGAGGGTCGTGCGCTGGTACCAGCCGCCGATGTAAACGCTGTCTATCTTCATATGGCTTCAATTATATAATATATGTTATAATAACTCCATATGGCCAAGATTTTAGTCACCGGCGGCGCCGGTTTCATCGGTTCCACGCTCGTTGACGCGCTCATTGGCGCGGGCGACGAAGTCGTCGTCATCGACAACCTGTCTTCCGGAAAAAAAGAATATCTGAATCCGGCGGCGCGTTTCTATAAGACGGATATCGGCGCGGCCAAGGTCGCGAAGATTTTCCGTAAGGAGAAGTTCAATCTGGTTTATCACCTGGCCGCCCAGATGGAGGTGTCCAAGTCCATGACTGACCCGCTCTTCGACCTCTCCGTCAATGTTCGAGGCGCTTTTAATATCCTGGAGAACTGTCGGCAGCAGGGCGTGAAGAAGTTCATCTTCTCCTCCACCGGCGGCGCCATCTACGGCGAGACGGAAGAGATCCCCACGCCGGAAAGCGCGCCCGCTTATCCGCTGTCCTTCTATGGCATCCATAAGCTGACTTTCGAAAAATATCTGAACCTCTATCACCAGGTCTATGGACTGGACTACACGATCCTGCGCTTCGCCAATGTCTACGGACCGCGCCAATTCAAGGGCGGGGAAGCCGGCGTGGTTTCTATCTTCGTGGATAACGCGGTGACCGGACAGGCCAGCACGCAATACGGCGACGGCCGCCAGACTCGCGATTTCGTCTATATCGATGATGTCGTCCGTGCCCTCTTGAGCGCCAAAGACATTGCTTGCTACGGCGAAGTAAACATCGCTTCCGGCCGCGAGAGCAGCCTGCTGGACATCCGCCGCGAGATCGGAGCGGCGCTCGGCCGGGAGATTGAGGTTAAGGAGGCGCCGGCCAAGCCGGGCGAACAGCGCCGCAGCTGCTTGAGTTATCAGCGCGCCCAAGCCGTGTTAAACTGGGAGCCGAAGGTGGATCTGGCCGAAGGCATCCGCCGTACCATCGCCTGGGCTCAGGCGAAAGCCGCGCGCAAATAATTATGAAAAAAATCATCATCGCCAACTGGAAGATGAAGCTGGATGCGCGCGGCGCCGCGTCTTTGGCTAAACAGCTGGTACGCGCGTCTGGCCGCGTTTCTAAATCCGAACGGGCGGAGCGCGAAGTCGTGCTTTGCCCCGATTATCTCTCTCTGTCCGCGGTGGCCGGAATAATTCGCGGCCGCTCCTTGCGCCTGGGCGCGCAGGACAGCGCCGCTACGAGTCGCGGCGCCCTGACCGGAGAAGTTTCGCCGGCCGACCTGAAAGCGCTCGGCGTCCGTTATGTAATCCTCGGCCACAGCGAACGGCGCGAACATCTGCATGAGAATTCCGCTATAATAAACGCCAAGATCAAAGCCGCCCTGGAGAAGGGATTGATTCCCGTGCTCTGCGTCGGCGAGAAGCTGGCGGAAAGGAAGAGCGGCGGCGCGCGGCAGTATCTGAACGGGGAATTGAGCCGAGCGCTAAAGAGCGTTAAGATCAAGAATGCGGCCAGTCTCATCATCGCTTATGAACCGATCTGGGCCATCAGCAGTGCCCGTGGCGCTAAACCCCTCGCGGCGTTTGAAGCGAGCGCTATCCATAAGTTCATCAAGGAGCGCGCGTCGCGCTTATTGGGCAAGAGTCCGCGCGTCCTATACGGCGGCAGCGTAAGCGCGGCTAACGCCGCCGATTTACTCCGACAGCCGGATATCGACGGCCTCTTGGTCGGCAGTGCCTCCCTTAACAGCCGAGAATTCATGTCCATATGCTTCCTTTGATATCCCTCATCATCACCGGTCTCGCCCTGCTCGTCATCATCGCGGTCGTCATTCGGAAGTTTCCGGTCTTGGCGATTTTGGATGTCGGGCATATTCCGGGCGAGAAAGAAGCTAAGTTCAAGGAACAGCTTATCCAGGCGAAAGTGCAGCGCGATCTCGCTTCCGTCAGCGGTTTCTTCGGCCGCCTCTGGCTCTGGCTGTCCAAGCGCTTGGGTCTGGCTCTTCAGATCTGGCAGGCGCGCCTGAAGCAGGCCAAGATCGATCATCGCGCCGGCGTGAAGGTGCCCTGGCGCGAAAAGCAGGAGCGCATCAAGTCCCTCATCCTGGCGGCGGAAGAAGATTTGAAAAAAGAAGATGAAGAAGGAGCGGAAGACCGCTTAGTGGAAGTCATCAGTTTGGACCCCAAGAATCTGGCCGCCTTCGTCCGCTTGGGCGAGCTTTACGCCGGACAGAAGAAGTGGACGGAAGCGCGGGAGACTTATGAGTATGCCCTGAAGCTGGCGCATCATGATCCGGAGAGCGGCGCCGCGGCCGAGATGACGCCGCAGCAGGTCTGTTTTGCCTTGGCGGGAGTGGATAAGGAGGCCGGCGACCTGGCGGCTGCCCTTGATAATATCCGCGAATCCTTGGAGAGCGAGCCGAACAATCCCCGTTATCTTGATTTAATTCTGGATTTAAGTATAATGATGAAAGATAAAAATCTGGCGGCGGCTAGCTGGGAGAAACTCGCGGCGGTCAACCCGGAAAATCAGAAGTTGGAGGAATGGCGAGAGAAGATAGAGAAGTTGTGAGACAGTTAAGACATAGGCCGTTGTAGCTCAGCTGGTAGAGCATCTCCATGGTAAGGAGAAGGTCACCGGTTCAATCCCGGTCAACGGCTCAGTGAAAAGATCACTCGAAAGGGTGATTTTTTGTTTATTTTTAGCTAATATATATGTATATAAGTTTTTTAATATTGACAAAAACACTAAAATAATGTATAATACTGGGAACACTAAATGAGAGTTCGGATGCCCCGGCAAAAGGGGTACCTTAAAAACTTAATAACAAAAAAACAAACAAAAACCAAACAAAGTGACCTGAGGAGGGTCAAACACCATGGCAAAAACTAAAGATCCAAATCCCGTGAGTACTGCTGCTACGGCGCCAGCCGTAGGACATCAGATACTCTTTAAGCATGTATTGGACTCCGACCAGACGGCCGGTACATACAGCTTAAGCGTTGAATGCTCCGTTTTCGAAAACGGGAAAGCCAAGGCCAACCAAAACGTCATCGTTAAGGAAGGCATCAGCGAGAAGTACAGCGCGCCCACCGATATCAACGGCATCATGCTGTATCACGAAAGTGGTACGCTGGGCAAAGCCAAGACTAAGATCCTGCGCTTCTGCTTAGCCGGTCTCCCGGCTGAGCAAACTTTCTCGATCGATCTCCCGGAAAAGAGCACAGCGGAAAACTCTGATAACGATCCCGAATCCTTGTCGCTGAATCTCAGCGATGATGGCGCGGGACACTCCTTGGTTTTGATCAGAGCGCTGAAGACCAAAGGCGCTGGTCTCAAGACTACCGTGAACATAGTATATCGCGGCGTCAAGTATCAAGTCGAAACCGACAGCGGCGGTAGCGGAATATTCGGGGTTCCCGACATCTTGGATCCCGGAGAGTCTTTCCCGCTGGTCGCGACAGTTCCTGGTATTGAGGATGATGCAGTCATCAATATCAGCCGGCCCAGGGATATCGTCCGTCCGGCGAGATTTTCTCGCGCCTGGTTCGAAATCAATAACGGTCGGGCTTTCCTAATGTTTCTTGGCACGGTCGCGCTCTGGTTGTATTGTCTCTCGATCGGTCCGGGCGAAATGTTTCTCAACAAGATGACGTTTCGTAATGAGGCATCCGGCTTGTCATCTCAGGAGGAGATTTATAACCGTTCTGTCTCCGACTACAACGCCGTTGCCAATCCCCATCATCCCAATCAGGGGGTATTTCCGGCGCAGCAGCATGAAAGTTCAACCTGGCAGCATAAGTGGCTGCTTCTGACACTCTTTGTCACCTTCTTCACTATCTTCTACGCTATCTTTTCTCAAAGGGAAGAGATTGTTGAAGGGATTAGGGGGGGGTTAAGAAACATCTTCAGAAAATCGTCGGCGAAAGCTAGCGATCCGAAGTATGAAATACTCGCTAAATGGGTCGGAATGTACAGCGCCGCCCGTAAGCCTCGGGTGACGATTGGAACATCTGGCTCGGCCGGCGCGGCTACATCAGGAGGGCATCCTTCTTTGCTCACCTTGTTCAGCTTTGACCTTCTGGCGGATTTCCTGGTGGAAATTCTGCCCTCCATCACAAGAAAGATATTCTAAGGAAAGGAAAGTAATCATGAAATTCTTCATGTTAATCACAGCCCCATTCCGATGGATGGGGAGGATGGTCGCGAAGTTATTCCGGCCGTCCGCCGTTTCTCAGTCAGACATCGAGGATGCAGTAATCGTGGACAATGATCAGATGCCGGAATTGCTTTCCGCAGTTCAGCCGACGATCAGCGTTCCGCCGCGTCCAGGATTCTTCTCCAGCCTCGGAACCCGGTTCCGACGGATGGGAACAATGATCCGCAAGTTCTTCGCTTGGCTATGGAAGAAAGTCACGTGGCCATTTGCGCAGTTCTGGTCTTTCCTGAAGTGGAGCGGTCGCGGGACTAAGAAAGCCGTTCTCGCTTCTCCGAAGGCAGCCGCTTCATTCTTCGAAGCTTTTTTCAAGGTCGTCACCGCCCCGTTCTTATGGGTGGGGGAAATGACCGTGAAATTGCTCGGCTGGTTATGGGTAGGTATTGCTTGGTTGTCGTCTAAGCTTTGGTCGCTCTTGCAATGGGGCGGTCGCGGCGTTAAGAAAGGCGGAACTTACTTAGCTGATTCTCCCAAGCTGACCACCTTCTTGATAGTGGGATCGATATTGATCTATGTTCTATTGAAAATCTTCGAATCGGAGATCGTCTGGAATATAGTGAGTATCGGCATTCCGCTTATGGTGATCTACGCCCTGATATCTTATAAGGGGACGAGGGTCATCGGCGTGGTCGCGGCTTCAATCGTCGTGCTCTTGGTAGGAATCAACTTGTTTGAAACCAAGTTACCGCAGACTAATCGCACCCTTCCTTGGTTGCCGGTGGCTTTCGACAGCTGGTTGTCCAAAACGACGGTTGACTCGATCAAGATCAAGTGCAATATCGCCAGGGATCAAGCTAGAGCGGCCGCCGCACAGAGGATGTTGGATTCTACCTATGCATATCTTGATAGAGGAGATGTAAGACTCTCTGATTCTCTACAAGCCGCCTTCTACAAGAAATGGGATGGCGTTCAGGATGTGCCAGTCGCTCAGGCACCGGTCGCCCCTGCTTCTGTGGGGTCAGTTTCGTCAGTAAGATCCAGCATGCCTGCCGACTCTGTCTTTACCAAAGGCACTTACTACATACCGGTGGATAGTATAACATCTTTCCGGATCCATGTAGTGAGCGACAAGACTTGCAACAAATACAGCACCAAATCCAAGCAGACCTACAGTCTGGTCTATGATGACGGCGCAGTCATTCATGATCAGCCGGGGATCAATACCGTTATTCCCAATAGGCCGGAACCGATATTTAAGCTTATGGGTAAAGGTGTTGTAGAATTAGCAGTTAATTAGTTCGCGAAGAGGCGGATGTTTTAAACATCCCCTCTTCTTTTTTTTGGCTGAAATGCTATAATAACGGTATAAACTAAAATTATGAAAAAAATTGCCATTTTTGCTTTTCTGTTATCCTTATCTATTTTAGCCTTAAGTCCGGCCTTGGTTTCGGCGGACTTGCAAGAAGGCTGCCCCGGCGGCGGTACCATCTGCCTCTCTAACCCCCTCGGCAACATCAACTCTCCCCAGGCCTTGATCGGCCGGGCCATCAACTCTATCCTTGGCGTGGTCGGCTCCATCGCTCTCCTGATGTTCGTCTACGGCGGCTTGACCTGGATGACCTCGGCCGGCAGCGCCGAAAAAGTCGAGAAAGGACGGAACATCCTGCTCTGGTCGGCCATCGGCTTGGTCGTGATATTTTCCGCCTACGGCTTGACCCGTTTCGTCCTGAGCACCATCGCCCAATAAGCGCCCGCCGCCCGCCGTGGCGGTTTGACAAGGACTGATATTTTTTTTATCATGAATAAGTCGGCTTGCGGCCGGCTTATTTTAAAAGGGTCGATACCGAAGCGGTCAACCGGGGCAGACTGTAAATCTGCTGGCTTTACGCCTTCGTAGGTTCGAATCCTACTCGGCCCACCCTTTATATGCCTTTAATCAACCCCGACAAGATTGGCGTCGGTCTCCTCAAGATCTTCTTGGTGGAGTTCCTCGTTCTGATATTTGTCACCATCGCCTTGTTCATCCTCTAGCTATGCCGGAACTGCCGGAAGTGGAAACCATCCGCCGCGACCTGGCCGCCGGCCTCGTCGGTCGGAAGATCGTTTCCGTCGACATTTTGTCGCCCAAGAGCGCTTCGCCGTCCGGGGCGATTTTTAAATCTGCGCTGCTCAGACGCCGGATTACTGAGACGGGGCGTCGCGGCAAGCTTCTGATTTTCCGCCTGTCGCCGATTAGCCGTTCGTCTTCGTCACGCTCTTCCTCCCGTCGCGCCGTTTATGATTATCTCTTGATTCATTTGAAGATGACCGGCCAGCTGATCTATCTGGACGGCCGGAAAAAGATCGCCGGCGGGCACAGCCTGAGCAAAGCCGGACGCGCGCCCTTGTCGTCGGGTTTGTCTTTGGGAGAATCTTTTTCCTCTGCGGTCGGCGGCGACCTGCCGAATAAGCATACGCGCGCCGTTCTGTCCTTTTCCGGCGGCGGCCGGCTCTTCTTTAATGACCTGCGTAAGTTCGGCTATCTGAAATTAGTCGATCAAGCGGAACTCAATCGTCTGCTCGTGGCGAATTACGGTCCGGAACCGCTCACCGCCGCTTTTACCCCCGCCGCTCTGGCGCGCGTCCTGGCGCGCAAGTCAGCTAAAGTGAAAGCGCTGCTCCTGGATCAGACTTTGATCGCCGGCCTCGGCAATATCTACGTGGACGAAGCGCTCCATGCCGCCGGCCTCCGGCCCCAGCGGACGGGCGCCTCTATCAAGCCAGCGGAGATCAAACGGCTCCACGGCGCCATCAACCGCATCATCCGGCGCGCCATCAAGCACCGCGGCACGACTTTCAGCGATTACGTGGATTCACGCGGCCGGCGCGGTAATTTCTCGCGCCTGCTCCTGGTTTACGGGCGGGGCGGGGAAGCCTGCCGGAACTGCGGCCACCCCCTGCTCAAGACGAAAGTAGCCGGCCGGGGCACCCATTATTGCCAGTATTGCCAGAAATAGACGTTCGCTGATATTGACTTCCGGCCTTTTTTCTTATATTCTTAAGTCAGTTTAATAAATTAAGCCTTAGCTATGTCACAGGACAAC